>JACXTT010012904.1_pt1 | contig 11057 bp, 9 predicted proteins | sample 9270951 | NCBI WGS metagenome assembly JACXTT01 (sample SAMN15532306, study PRJNA645909) | rock metagenome | isolation source: weathered quartz diorite | place: Puerto Rico | collected 2017-06-21 | reverse complement strand
GCGCCCGGCCCACCGGTAGGTCTACCCATGTGGTTTGCATGTGCGGAGCTTCCCGGTGGCCGGTGGGGGGCGTCGATCCAGGACGACGAGATAACCGCGGCGCGGCCAGATCCCCCGGTTGGGGGGGCTCGGGGGCGCGCCGCGGGGGACGGGAACCGGGCCCTCGGGGCAAGCCGCCCCGCCGTGTCGACGGACATTGCTCCCTCTCGATCTCTTGGCCCCTTCCGGCTGGGCGCCGCGTTTGCTTTGGTCGCGATCGTCGGCGTCGGGGTCGTGTTCGTGACGCGCACCGCGCGGCCGCGCCCCGCAGCGAGTTCCTCGGCGAATGGCGCAGCGCCCGCGCCGGCGGCGGCCGCTTCTGCCCCTCCGACCGCGACGACCGCTGTGGGCGCACCAGCCTCGGCGTCGATTCTCCCGCCGCAGCGGGCCACAGCCGTCGCTCCCAGCGCCGCGTCCAAGACCGTACCGCCCCTGCCAAGACCTCCCGAGGCGTCTCATGCCGCGCCATCCTCGAGGCCCACAATGCCTCCCTCCGTGCCCGCGAAAAAGGCACCCAAGGGAAGTCTTCTCGATAATTATTGAGCTTCTGCCATGCGCGTCCTGATCGTCACCTCCCTCGTGGCAGCGTTCAACCTCATCGTTCTTCCGAGCTCCGCCCAGGATCCGGCCGATCCCTGGGCCACCGAGAAGCGCGACCCCATCGCCGGCGAAACGCTCTACAAGAGCGGGCGCGAGCTGTTGAAGAGCGGCGAGCGCGCCGCGGCATGCTCGAAATTCGCCGCGAGCATGGTGCTCAATCCGCGGGTCGTCACGCTGATCAATCTCGCGGAGTGCTCGACCGCGGACGGAAAACTGCTCCAAGCGCTCGTGCAGTACAAGCAGGCGGCAGCCGCGTTGCCGCGCGAAGGCCTCGCGCCCGAACGCCGCTCGGGCCTCGAGGAGCTCATCCGAAAGTCCGTCGCTGAAGTCGAGGCGAAGCTGCCGAAGCTGCGGGTCGTGGTAGAGAAGCCCCCCGCCGGACTGGAAGTCCGCCGTGACGAGCAGACGATGCTTCCAGGCATGTTCGGCGAGCTTCTACCCGTCGATCCCGGGCCGCACTTGATTCAGGCCACTGCGCCGGGCTATCGGGTCTTCAAGGAGCTTGTCCAGTTGAGCGAGGGACAGACGCGGGACGTCGCCGTCAAGATCCAGCCCCGACCGGCCGACGGCGACTACGCCGTGTCGACTCCCTACGACACTCCTACCGTCGGCGCGACGGCGCCAGCGGAACGTTCGGGTGGCGCGGCGCCGCACGGCGACTCGCCCACCGCAGCGGCGGAGTCCCCTCGGCGGGTGCCCATTTGGGCGTGGGTGTCGGGCGGCGTCGGCCTCGCGCTCATCGGTGCCGCCATTCCCTTTAAACTCGACAGCGCCGCGGCCGAACGCACGCTCGACGCGAACTGCGGCGTGAATCGCGATGCCTGTCCCCCGGAGTACGATCCGGCGAGCGACAACACGCGCAAGAACCGCAGCTTCGGGCTCTTCGTCGGCTTCACCGTCGCCGGGGCCGCAGGAGTCGGCGCCGGGCTCGTCGGAATCATCACGGCCGTCGCTGGTCCTAGCCGCACCGCGACGAAGGCATTCGACGTTCGCCCCGAGTTCTCGCAAACGATGGCCGGGGCTACCTTCGACGCGCGATTTTGACGGTCCAACGCCGCGAGGGGTCGAGCCTTGACAGATCGCGAGTCCTCTGGCCCGATGCGTCGATGAGCCATTCCTTCCGCCTCGCCGGCGGCATCGCGCTGGCGGCGCTGTTCGCGAACGGCTGCCCAGGAAAGGACGCGGTCGGACGCGAAGCGAGCGCGACACAGGCGGCTACCGGAGCCTCCGCTTCCGGCTCGGGCGCGGCGGCGCAGTCGAGCAGCGGCGCAGGCACGGGCGGCGCGAGCACGTCCGGCCCCGCTGCTTCTTCGGCGTCGGCGGGCGGGGGCGGGGCCATGCTCTGCGCGCCGAGCTCCGACGCCCCGTGCTACTCCGGCCCCAAGGGCACCGAGGGCGTCGGCTCCTGCAAAGCCGGCAAGAAGATCTGCGATGCCATGGGCCAGAGCTACGGGCCCTGCCAAGGCGAGACCCTTCCAGTCGACGAGGACTGCGGCACCGCCGCGGACGAAGACTGCGACGGCTTCGGCTATTGCGTCGTTCAAGTCAGCGCGGGCTTTGGCCATACCTGCGCCGTCACCTCGAACGGCGCGCTCTACTGCTGGGGCGACAACGCCTACGGCAAACTCGGGGACATGTCCATGAGCGCCAAGTCGACGCCGACGAAGGTCGCCGGAGCGGGCTGGACCGCGGTCAGCGCGGGTTTCAGCCACACCTGTGCGCTGCAATCGAGCTCGCTGTGGTGCTGGGGCTACAACGCCCAAGGTCAGCTCGGCGACGGAACCAACAGCGGCAAAACGGCGCCGGTCCAAGTGCAGGGCGGCTGGGGGATGGTCAGCGCCGGCGCCCAGCATACCTGCGCGACCAAGTCCCTCGCCTGCTGGGGCGAGAACACGGACGGACGGCTGGGGGACGGAACGACCACCGCGCACAATTCGCCTACCGTGGCCATGCTCACGGGAGAAACGGCCGTGGCCGCCGGCGCCAATCACACCTGTGCGACCCACTCCGCGGGAAAGCTCTCCTGCTGGGGCTTCAATTTCGACGGCCAGCTCGGGATCGGCACCAACACGCAACAGCTGTTGCCCTCGCTCGTCAACGGCATCAATTGGAGCAGCGTGAGCACCACCGCGTGGCACACCTGCGGCACGCGCAACGACGGGACGCTCTATTGCTGGGGCCGGAACGATCAGGGTCAGCTCGGCGACGGCAGCACGTCGAAGAAATCGGGCCCGACGATGACGGCGGCGGGCGGCAACGATTGGTCCGCCGTCGCCGCCGGCAACCATCACACCTGCGCGCTCAAGGCGGACGGCTCGCTGTGGTGTTGGGGAAACGGCGGGGAGATCGGCGACGGCACCACCGATCAGCGGCTGACGCCCACGGCCGCCGCGACGACATTGAAATACTCGGCCGTGACCTCGGGCAGCCAGCACAGCTGCGCGATCGCGAATGGACCGGCGCCGGCCACGAAGGGATCGCTGTGGTGTTGGGGCGCCAATGGTGGCGGCCAGCTCGGCGACGGGACCACCACCGACCGGTTGACTCCCGTGCGCGTGAGCGGGTTCTGACTCCGGCCGATTCGTCGATCATTGCCACGTTCCCGCGGTTGCGATCGAGCGCGGGCACTGACCGGCGTTCGCAGGCGCGCCGATCGGCGCCAACGCCCCTGTCTTCGAATCGATCGTGTACGCGGAGATGTCGTTGGACTTGCAATTGGCGACATAGGCGAACCTGCCCGACGCTTCGATGGTGATGGTAAAAGGCCCTGCACCCGCGGGCACGTTCGCGCCGAGGCTCTTCAGCTTGCCGCTCTTCGGATCGAGCGAATAGATCGAGACATCGTCCGAGCTGTGGTTCGTGACGTAGGCGAAGTCCGCCGTAGGGTGAAGCGCGACACAATAGGGGTTCGTTCCCGTCGCGACTGGGCTTGCGATCGGCGTCAGGCCGAAATCGCCGGTGTCCTTGGAGTAGCTCGAGATGGTATTGGACGACGCATAGGCCGCAACCACGAACCGGCCTGAGCGATCGAATGCCGCAGACTCCGGCGACGCACCACCCGCAGGAAAGGCCACGGCGCTGCCGAGGACGCCCGACGCCGGATCGATCGAGAACATGGCGACCTCCTTCGAGCCGTAGTTGGCCGCCAAGCCGTATATGCCGGTGGGATCGATGCTGACCCAGGAGGGCTGGGAGAATGGATTCGTTTTCTCGTCTATCTTCTTCAGCGCGCCGCTCGCCGGATCGATGGAATACGCCGCCAGGGCGGCCGCGCTGACGCTGGCCACGTACACGAAGCGGCTAGATGCATCGACGGCGACCGACCGCGGCCCGCCGGGGGTGGGCAGAACGCCGGCGGGGGCGAGGGCGCCAGAGCTCGAATCGATGGCGTACGCCGCCACGGTGTTTGCGATCACGTTCACGACGTAGGCGAATCGCCCGCTCGGGGTGACCGCGATGTCGGTAGCCCCAACCGCTGCCGACACGGCGCCCATTTTCTTCAGCGCGCCGCTCGAGGAGTCGATCGTGTACTCGGTGATGTCCCCGCCGTCCTCGTTGACCGCGTAAGCGAATTTCGGCGTGTAGCTCACCGCGGTCTTTCCCGCGGTGATCGCGAGCCCGAACGAGTTGCCGTTTACGGCGGCGGCCCCAACCCGAGTGAGCACCCCGGTACCGGCGTCGATCTTGTAGCTCAGGACGTAGGCGTAGCAGGTGGCGAACAGGTAGCGCCCGGTCGGATCGACGCCGAGCGCGAGCGCGCCTCCGTTGTCGCAGGCGGCGACGCCCGTCCCACTACCGAGCGCGCCGGTCGCCGGATCGACGACGTAGCTGGCGATGTCGTGCGACATGGAATTAGAAACAAAGACGAAGCGCCCGAAGGAATCCATGCTCACGATCGTGGGGTACGAGCCGGCGGCGGGCGCCGGAGCCAGGCTCGTGAGCGATCCCGTTGCGGCATCGACGGCGTAACAGGAAACGTCGTTTGACGCGCGGTTCGCCACGTAGAGAAATTGACCGGTGGGATGTACGGCGAGCGAGTTCGGTTCTTTGCCCGCTTTAACACTGCCGCCGAGGCTCGCCAGGGCGCCGTTCGCGTCCACTTTGTAACTCGACAAGTCGTCCGATTGAAGATTCGCGGCGTAAACGAACTTGCCCGACGGGTGAACGGCGAGCGAAATCGGCAAGGCGCCGGTCTTCACTGGGCCACCGACCGGCGCCAGCGTGCCGGTGGCACCGTTGATCGCAAAGCTGCTCACGTCGTTCGACACTGCATTCGCCACGAAGACGAACTTACCGGCCGGGTCGCGGGCTACCGACTCCGGGCTCGTACCCGTCGGCACCGTAGCTCCCACGCTCGTGAGATCGCCGGACGCGACGTCGATCTTGAACGCCGCGATGTCGTTCGTCTTGTCGCGCGTCAGGTATACGAAGTTGCCGGCGGGGTCGACGACGACTTGCCTCAGATAAGTGTCGCCTTGACCGGCGAACACATAGCCGCGCGCTCGGACCCCACCCGTCGCCGCGTTTACGGCGTAAGTCGACAACGCCCCTGACGTAGCGCTCGCGACATAGACGTAGCGAGGCGCCGTACACGATGACGCGACGCAGCTTGCGGCGTCGGCACAGATTTTTCCGCATGTTCCGCAATTCTTCGCGTCCACCGTGACGTCGGTGCATTTGCCGCCACACAGCTCCAGCGTCCCCGGGCACAGCGAGCCGCCCGAGCCGCCGGCCGCCGCGGCGCCACCTCCGCTACCGCCGGCCCCGCCCGACGCCGAGGAATTGCTCTGGCTGCCTCCCGCCGACGACGTGGTCGACGGCCGGGAAGCGTCCTTCCCTGGGCAGGCCGACAGTGCCGTGCATGTTCCGAACGCGAGCGCGGCTGCACACCATTTCTTGTGGCGGGACACTCTCGAGCCTCCAAATACTCATACCACTGGTCCAGGTTGCGTCGGGCTTTGTCCGACACCCCTAGGGCGGTATAGCCGAGAGCTCGTAGGTCTTGGCGACTTCGGCGTGAAGGACGTCCCTGCGCGGCTCGCGGCCTTTCCAGCGGAACTCGACGGTGTGCTGGCCAGGCTCCAGGTAGATGAACCGCTGCCACGAGAGCTTGTCGAAGACGGGCTCGTCCTTGGGGATGTACCGCGGCCGCGGCGGCGCGATTTGCACGCGGTCGTCGACCGCGACTTCGACGTCCAAACCGCTCATGCGGATCGCCAGCATCGCGACGTGCTCCTTAGCTTGGGCGAGCTTGGCGTCGGTCGCGTCCTTGGCCGCGCGGCCCGCCTCGGCCGAGGGCTCTTCGACGGGTTGCAAGTCCAAGGCCTCGCGAGCGTGGGCGGCCGCGGGCGGATAGAGCTTCAGATCCGCTTCGACCTCGCTCAGCTTGCTGGCGACGTCGTAGCTCGGTTTCCACCGATAGAGCTCGAGCAGCTTCAAGCGCGCGTCCGCCAAGCGCCCCCGCTGGGTATCTCGGAGGGCTTGGACGAGAGCGAGTGCCTGCCGGAGCTGCTCCTCGACCGGCTGAACGGCGCGGACGGGCGAGTAGTCGAGGCTGTACTGGAGGTGTTCGGCAGCATCGCGATGGTGGGCGAGCGCGAGCTCGCGAGGATTTCGTTCGTCGCATCCGGATCGGGCCGCTTGGGCTCGTCGGGGACATGCTGGTCGAGCTGCTCCAACAGCTGGTCCGGCGTGCGCCCCCCGGCCGGTTTGCTGGCCTCGTCGCTCATCGGCGAGGCGCGGACGGCCGCGACGGTCTCGACTCCCCCGACCCCCACGTCTCGCGCATGTCCCAGTCTAGGCGGACCGGCGCGGCGTTCGCAACTCCGTGACGGGCGCATCGAAACCTCATCCTGCCAGACGCGCGAGCGCGATCCCCGACGCGATCCCCGCCACCAGCGCGAGCGCGTCCCACCAGGCGAACGGCAGCGAACGGCGCCCGCGAGCCGCTGCCGGCTTCGCGCCTGGCTCATCCGCGGCGACGGACGATCGCCGCGTTTCGGCGACCACCACGGGATCGAGCGCCGGCGTCACCGACGCGGCAGCCGCGAGCGGCAGGATCTCCGTCCCCGACGGCGACGAGGGTCGTTCGGGCGCGCTCGGCAGCGTCGGCAGCGCGCCGGAGTCGAGCGGCGCGCCGGTACCCTCGTCCGTGCTCGATCTTCGGCGCAGCATGATCTCCGGCTCCACCACGTCGACCCCGCGCGCCGCCGCCTGCAGCGCCGCCCAGCCGGGGCCCCCGGCCTCGCGTTCGTGGCGATCGAAGTCGACCTCCGCGCTGGGTGGCGTTATCCCCGCGCGCTTGATCCGGTACGCGACGTTGAGGATCCGGAGGCGCTCGTGCAGCTCGTTCGCCGTTGGCCAGCGGTCGGCCGGATCGCAGGCCATGGCCTTGGCGATGCAATCGGACACCGACTTGGGGCAATCGCGCCGGAGCGAGCTCGGCGGCGGCGTGTCGCCCTCGAGCGCGCGAAGGAGCACCGCGGGGAGCTCGAGCGGCCCGGCCGCGTCGTCGTCGCGAACGTAGGGATGGCGTCCGACGAGCGCTTCGTACAGCACGACGCCGACCGCGTAGATATCCCAGCGCGGATCGGTGGCGTTCGGATCGCGGATGTAGTCCGGCGCGAGATAAAGCGGCGTGCCGATGATGTTGGTCGTCCCCACCCCCCTGCCGCGGTAACGGGCGATGCCGAAGTCGATGAGCTTCACGATCGGCGTCTTGCCGGCCTTGGTGATCAGAATGTTGTCGGGCTTGATGTCGCGATGAACGACGCCGGCGGCGTGGGCGTGACGGAGACCCGCGCAGAGCTGCTCGCCGATGAAGAGCACCCAAGGGACGTCGAGGATCTGCTCGCGCGCGAGGATGTCGCGCAGCGGAACGCCGTCGATGAATTCCATCGCCGTCCAGTAGACTCCGTCGGCGGTACAGTCGGTGGCGGCGTAGCGCACGATGTGGTGGTTCTCCATCCGCTGCAGCACCTTGGCCTCGAGCACCTGCCGCTGGGCCGCGCGCTTGTCCCTGTGCGTCACCACCTTGGTTGCCTTCACGGCGTAGCGCTCGCCGTCGCCGCCCACGGCTTCGAACACCTCGCCGTAGCCGCCCTTGCCGATCGAGCGGACGATCGTGAACGGCCCGCACCGCTGCCCGGGCGAAAACGTCGATGCGCCGCTCATGCCGGCCGGCTCCCGTCGGGGACGATCCGCTTCCCTACATCGTCTTTCGCCGCAGGACGAGCCATCGCTCCCCGATCGTTCGCCAAGGTAGCATGCGCGTGCCTCGACGTGTGCGATATAGAGGCCAGCGTCTCGAATCCGGGTTGACCCAACCCGCGCACGGGGCGATGACGGACTTCGCCGCGCGCTCTAGAATAAGCCCTAGGGTTTAATGTGAACGCCGTGCGACGAGAGGGGAAGTTGCCGCGCGGCGTGCGGCGGCGGCGCGATGGCTTCGCGGCTTTCGTGTGGGTCGAGGGCAAACACATTCAAGTCGGCGTTTGGGCCGAGCCGCGCGACGCGGCCGTCGCCCGCGATCGGGCCTGTCTTCATTTCGGGCTCGAAGTTCCGCTCAACGATCCTCGGAGAAGCCGAAAGCTCGGTCCTGCGCCGCCCGAAGAGCTGCGCCCGCAAGCGCGCGCCCGCCACAAGGCGCGGACGAGCTCGCGCTTCCTCGGCGTCAGCTACCGTAGCGATTTGTCGCGTTACGTGGCCTTCGTCCGGTCGCACGGGGGAGACATCGTCACCCTCGGCACCTGGACCGACGAGCACGACGCGGCAATCGCGCGCGACCGGGCCGTGCTCCACCTCGGGCTCGATGCACCGCTCAACCTACCGAAAGCGAGCCGGCGCCTCGGCGGAGCGGCGCCCGAGCAGCTGCGGCGGCAGGCGCACGCGCGCGCCAAGGCGACGCGGAGCTCGCGCTTCGTCGGGGTGTCTCGCCAGGAAGGTCGATTCGTCGCGCATCTCGGGCTGGACGGCCGGGTGATTTATCTCGGCACATGGTACAGCGAAAGGCAGGCGGCGCTGGCGCGCGACCGCGCCGTCTTGCACTTCGGCGTGGGTTGCGCGCTCAACTTTGCGCGCGAGGCCGAGAGGCGCGGGCCCGCGTCGCCTCGGGAGATCCGTCGCCTTGCGCGCCTGCACGGCAAGTCGCACCACGGCACCAGCCGCTACCTGGGCGTGTGCTGGGACTCGAAATCGGACCGGTGGCTCGCGACGATCCCGATCGGCAAGGGCCGGCACCTTCAAATCGGCCGCTACGACGTGGAGGAGGACGCGGCAGTCGCGCGCGATCGGGTAGCGCTCGATCGCTTCGGCGACGAGGCGCGCTTGAACTTCCCCGAGCAGGGGCTCCCGCCGGCGAGCGTAGCGGCTATTCGACGCGAGATCGCCGCGCGAAGAAAGGCGCGGACGAGCAGCCGATTTCGTGGCGTCACGCGTATCGCGGTCGAAAGCCAGCCCTGGTCCGCCTCGATCAGGGTTCGCGGCCGCGAGATGAGGCTCGGCAGCTGGCCGAGCGAACAGCGCGCGGCGCTCGCCCACGACCGCGCCGCCTTGTTCTTCCGGCGGCGGCGTAGGGAGCTGAACTTCCCCGAGCAGGCGGACAAACTCGAGCCGACGGCGCCGCGCCGGCTCCGCATCGAATCGTCGCGGCTGCTCAAAGCGACGAAGACCAGCCGCTGCCGCGGTGTGTTCTGGCACAAGGCCACCGGCCGTTGGCTCGCCTCGATCGAGTACCGCGGCCGCCGCATTTACCTCGGTCTGTACGACGACGAGGACGAAGCGGGCCGCGCCTACGACGAGGCGGCCGGCTACCTATGCGGCGAGAAAGCGAAGCTGAACTTCGATCCGATCACGCACGAAGAGCTCTACGCCGTGCCGAGGCGAGCCCGCGAACGAGCCCCCGGGGTTGGGTCGACCCAACCCGCGAGCCGTAAGCGCGTCAGGGGCCGTAACGGGTAGCGCGGCCCCCGCGCATGCTGCGAGGACCGAGCGATGACGACGAGCTTGCCTCGCAGTCAGGCCTGCGCCGACGCTCAAACCGCGGGACAGCTCAGGCCCAGCTTCAACGCCAGAGCGCGTTGACGCCGATCGCTGGTGACGAACGCAGCCGCGCCGAGATGGCGCGCAACCGCGCAGTGGATCACGTCGAGCGACCGGCAGCCCAAAGCGCGTGTGTGAGCCTTCGCGACCGCGGCGGCATCACGCAGCGCGTCGCCCCAGTTCACGGCTGGCCGGTGGAGGACTCCGGCGCGCGCGTCGTGCTCCAGAAGGGCGAGGGTCTTGCGCACTTGGGCCCCGGTGGCCTGCTTGCGGAAGAGCTTGAGCTCGAGCGCGTTGGCGGCCTCGATCTCATGCAACACGACCAGCGCGATCGGTTGCCCCGATACCATCGCCGCCACGCGGGGACTCTCCGGCTCCGGGTAGTACAGCTTCAGCAAGCAACCCGTGTCGAGATAGATCACCGCGGTCCACGACCCTCGTCCACGAGCGAGCTCAGCCGCTTGCCGCGCGGCTTGTTGCCCCACACCTCCTGCGCGCGAGCGACGAAATCGGGCGTCGCGGCGATTTCCGGGGAGGGCGGGACGAGCCGGGCCACCACCTTCCTCCGCCTGAGCACGAGGACCTCCTCGCCGTGCTCCACCCATTCGAGGACCCGGCCGAGGTGATGCTGAACCTCACGAACCGTCGCCGACTTCATGTAAGACATTTTGACGCACCATGAGCAGCCAGTCAATCGCGCGAGGTCTGCCAGGCATGGCCGATTGCTGCGCCATGCACGCGGACCTGGGCCGTGGTCCGCGGCGGGGGACAAGCCCGCCCTACGGATCGTTACCACCTGGATTCCCGCGTTCGCGGGAATGACGGACGGATCCTCAGCGGCGCTGGCGGCGGATTTCGTAGAGGGCGACCGCCGCGGCGACGGAGGCGTTGAGCGAGCCGAGCTTGCCGCTCATCGGCAGGCGCGCGCGCGCCGTCGACAGCCGGCGCACCGCCCGGCCGACGCCGCGGTCCTCCGAGCCGATCACCACCGCCGCCGGCCCGCGCAGATCGATCGCCGCGAGCTCCGCCTCGGCTTCGGCCTCGAGCGACACCACCGTGACGCCGCGCTCGGCGAGCTCGCTCACCGCCGAGCGGAGCGAACGCACGCGGCACAAACGCGCGTGCTCGACCGCCCCCGCCGAGGCGCGAAAGGTCGCGGCGGTGAGCGGCGCCGCCTGGTTCTCGCCGAAGACCACCGCGCCCGAGCCGAGCGCCACCGCGCTGCGGATGGCGGCGCCGAAATTGTGCGGATCGGTCACGCCGTCGAGCACGACGATCGCCGCGTCGGGCCCGAGGACCGCCTCGAGCGGCACGAGCGCGACCTCCGGCGCGTAGGCGATCGCCCCCTGGTGCGACACGCCCCCTGCCCCGCCGCCGAG
>JACXTT010012902.1_pt1 | contig 11058 bp, 7 predicted proteins | sample 9270951 | NCBI WGS metagenome assembly JACXTT01 (sample SAMN15532306, study PRJNA645909) | rock metagenome | isolation source: weathered quartz diorite | place: Puerto Rico | collected 2017-06-21 | reverse complement strand
TGCGTCGCTTGACCGCCGCGGTCCGCGCCGCTAAAGAACCCTTTTCCGTCATCGTTAAGCCTCCCGCCCCGCAGGGCATATGTGCTTAACTTTTTGTTTCAGTCAAGGGTGCAGTTCAGAGAGTTGCTTACACAATTCTTATCGCCTATTTGAGAGCGGTGTGAATATCGGGAATACGTAAGGGTTGATCAGGGAATTTCCTGAAGTGCGGGTAATACAAAGAGAGGAGTCATTTGTGGGAATTATCAGGTTCGCGGCTATCTATCGATATGCGCAGGAATGCCGTCGTCCCGGCGCCGGGTCTGGAGTCAATATTGAACTTCCCGCCTGCAAGTTTCGCCCTTTCTTGCATTCCCAACAACCCTAACCCCCGTTGTTTAGGGTCATTGATGACTGTGTCGGCGTCAAAGCCACACCCGTCGTCCTCCACGATGGCGAGTACACGATTTTGTCGGTATTCGGCGATCACGCTCACGTTGCGCGCCTGCGCATGTTTGAGCACGTTATTCAACGCTTCCTGCACAGTCCGGTAAACTACGGTCTCAATATGTTCAGGCAGTCGCCGCGTAAACAATCCGTTGCTGTGAAAATCCCCGTTTATCCCCGATCGTTCTGACCATTCTTCCACATAGTTGGAAAGTGCTTTGTGTAATCCGAAATCATCGAGTGCAGGCGGGCGCAGATCTCTGGCCAAAGCGTGAACCTCATTCGTCAATTGAGCGGTTATTTCCTTCAGTTGTAGTAGGCACTCGTTACTGGAGACTTCAGTGTTGTCGGATTGTTCCAGCGATTTTAGACCCAACATCAGCGCCGCGAGTGACTGCCCCATATGGTCATGAAGCTCGCGCGAGAAACGCCTGCGCTCCTCCTCTTGAGCGGTAACCAATTTTTGCAGCAGTTGGTTGCGGGTTTGTTCGGCCTCTTTCCGATCCGTGACGTCGCGCGTCACGTTGGAAAAACCGCGCAGAGTTCCATTTTCGTCTCGTGACGCCGAGATTACTACGTTAGCCCAAAACGTCGTCCCATCCTTTCGGATGCGCCAACCTTCATCTTCATAACGATCGGATTCGATAGCCGTTTGTAAAGCTCGTGCCGGCTTACCGAGCCGAACTTGCTCCGCGGGATAAAAGCAGGAGAAATGCTTACCCATGATCTCGTCCTGGGAATATCCATTTATTCGCTTTGCACCTTCGTTCCAGCTTACGATACGTCCATCGCAATCCAGCATGAAGATCGCGTAGTCTTTCACTCCCTCGATTAATGCCCGCAAGCGCTCTTCGCTTTCTTTCAGTTTCTCCGCAGCGCGCTTGCGTTCTGTAATGTCCGTCGTGATGGCAATCGTGCCGATGCTATCCCCATCAGCGCCGATAAGTGGAGCCACAGCCGCACTGATGTATATTGGCGTGCCGTCCTTGCGATAACGGAGCTTCTCCAGGCTGGTCTCGGCTGTTCCCCACATGATGACTTCCTTACAGAACGCGTCAAACTTTCGTTCTTTGCCGCTCGGCACCATTGGATTCGGGCGGCCGAGAACCTCAGCTTCGGTCCAGCCGAACATATGTTCTGCCGCCGTATTCCAGAGGCTTACGTTCCCGTCTCGATCCCGCGCGACAATGGCCAGAGGCGACGACTCAATTAACGTTTTCAATAACCGGTTCGTTGACTGCAACTCAGCTTGAGCTCGCCTACGCTCGGAAATATCGCGCGCCATGCTTTGGATGGCGACGGCAACACCGTTATCAAGGATCAAATTGCTATTGACTTCCACGGGGACCCGGCGACCGTCTTTAGTAGTCACTTCGATCTCGTATTCGGTCTGCGTTTGATCAGACGGCCCCGTAGATAGATTGCAACCGACCAACTCCAGATATTCGGGAACCAGGAAGAGAGAGAAGTGTTTCCCAATAATCTCGTCTCGCGCATACCCTGATAGTTCCTCAGCCGCATGATTCACCGAAAGAAAATGTCCGGCCAGATCCTGAACATAAATCGCGTCTTTAGCATTCTCAAATAACTCGCGATAGCGTTCTTCGCTGGCTGCCAGCGCTTCCTGCGCCTGTTTTCGCTCGGCAATTTCCTGCTTCAGAAAGGTATTCATGCCCACGAGTTCAGCCGTGCGTTGCGATACCCTCTTCTCCAGTTCGTCGTGGGCAAGACGCAACTCTTCTTCCGCTCTTTTTATTCGCAGCCGAGCCTTCACGTGGGCGAGCAGCGTTCGAGCATCGACCGGTTTCGTCAAACAGTCATCTGCTCCCGCCTCGAGTGCTTCTGCTTTGTGGTCGTCGGAAATTAATTGTCCCGAAACATGTGTGACGAGAATTCCGGCAGTGGTGTCATCCGATCTAATCTCTTTGCAAACATCAATTCCGCTCAGGTCTGGAAGCCCTACGTCCAGCAGAACCAAGTCAGGCAGTTCTTCTCGCACAATGCGAAGACATTCTTTGCCCGTGGCAGCTTCGAGTACCTCGTAACCTTGACGGCGCAATAGCATCGAGTAGATCTTAAGCTGATCCGGCGCATCATCTACAATCAGTATTCTTCCGGTCTCCATTTTGCGGAAGGGAGCGTGGTTATCTTGATTACGTTCGTGACGCTTGCGGCACACCACTTTCATTACGATGGTTAGTGTCCGGCATTGCTCTCTTCTGCATTTGCATATTCACACATGCCAGCAACTCCGAGGCGGAAGCGTCCAGATTTAGATAACCGTTAACTAATAAGGCGAGCGGCTCGTCATAAATACCGAGTGGTGGGACGCACCCGAGTAGAATGATGCCCACTGCTTCGAATTCGGGAAGTCGGCGGAGCCGCGCCGCAGTTTCCAACCCGTTGGAGTCCGGCATCACAATCGACAACAACACGAGGCCGGGTTGCACGCTCCGCGCGATTTGGTACGCGCGATCGCTAGTGTCAGATTCAATTGTTGAATAACCTGCTCGGGAAAGGATGTCAGTGAATCGGAGCCGCGATTCTTTCGGGCCAACGATGAGGATTGGTTTCATCAGAATCTCCTGAATTGTTTATGGACGTGATTTCAAAAATGTTCCTCCATTGCCTAAGACGATAATCGATTGAGAACGGTTACGCGCTCGGCAAACTAATTTCCATGGGCACGATCGTGATTGGTGTCTCAATTCACTAATCACAACTACACTCCATACAAAATAAGGTGGTCGATTTTTAAGGGACGTTCAGCGGCGTCACAAATCTTGTAACCATCCCCTACGTACAGCGTACCGGACGATTTCCGTTTGGCTCGTCAGTTCGAGCTTTACCATCAAGTTTGATTTGTGCGATTCAACTGTCTTTACGCTGATGTTGAGTTGCCCCCCGATCTCCTTGTTTCCGTAGCCCTGAGCGATTAAGCGCAACACTTGTTCCTCTCGCTCACTCAAGTCTTTTTGTCGAGAGCTTTGTTTATGCTGATGGGAGCGAACATAGTTCGCAGCGATTCGTTTCGATGTTTCTCGATCCAAATACATTTCGCCGTTGGCCACGGTCCGAATGGCTTGAATGAGCTCTTCAGCAGCGGAAAACTTAAGAAGGTATCCGGACGCGCCCACCGCTAACAATTGATCGAGGTAAGCCTTGTCCTTGTATGCCGTCAAAGCCAAGACCTTTGTTTCGGGACACTCGCGCTTGGTCAGCTCAGTCGCCTGAATCCCGTTCATTTCCGGCATCGAGATATCCATGATTACGACGTCTGGATGCAGTTGGGCAGCTTTCTCCGAGGCGGCCCGGCCGGTGTCCGCCTCGCCCACGACCTCCATGTCGGGTTCGGAACCGATCACAACCCTGAGCCCATCGCGCACAAGTGCGTGATCATCTGCTAAGAGGATTCGCAATTTTGACAAGTCTCACCTTTTCATTTCGTTGAAGATGGACTCAGCAGGCCAAGACGCGCTTGGCATGTCTTTTCTGGCAGGCCTCCGAGCTTCCGTTCACCGAATTACGGGTTGAGCGCTATGCGACGCATTAAATCATGAGTCAGGGTCATGGATCGGGGCGGGCGTTGTGAAGCACAATCCTCGCAAGGTCTTGCGGAGACCATATTGAATAAATCCGCTCATTGCCCGACTTCTTAGCAACGTTTCAGGGGGTTCGGTACAACGAGAAATTCTCCGTAGCAAGAGAATTATACCTTATTGCAAGGATTTGCGCCATCAGGGAAACCCCCTAGAAAGGGCAACAAGCATTAGTCAGAAATGGTGAAAAGATTCTTATTGACGGGTGCCCCTTGGATATTTGAGAATTCTTATGGCGGACGTGAATTGCCAAGCAGCCTGCCCCACCTCAGATAAGGTCGACAGACGTTTAATTATTACTAACTAGTCGGGCCCGTTCTCCCAATTACCCCATGCGATCTAATCCCTTGCCGATGAATCGATACGAACGCGTATCTCAACTCTGTGGGTTGCTGGCAGCCTTAATTGGCGTCGCAGCATTAGTCGGTTGGTTTACCGGCTCCGTCGCACTTCGCGGTTTGCGGCCAAGTTATATCCCGATGGCGCCAAATACCGCTATGATCTTTATTCTCGCCGGCACGGTGCTCATCGTGCGGACGCATGAGTCACGGAAGACTCTGGTGGCCGGCAGAATCCTGATTTTACCGGCGATCGGACTCGTGACCGTACGCCTGGTCGAATATTTGACCAGCATCGATCTGCAAGTCGATCACTGGGTCTTCAGTTTTCCCGCTGAACAGATGGGCCTGGCGCCCGTCGGCAAGATGGCGTTCTTCACCGCTGCGACTTTTCTTTTGCTGTACGTGGCCATCTTTCTTATCACGTGGTTCCGAAGGCGTTGGCTGAACGATGCCGCGAAGGTACTGGCCGGCATGGTCATGCTTGTGGGAACGGTATTCGCCCTCGGTTATGTCTACGGCGCGCCGCTAATGTATGGCGGACGATCCATTCCCATGGCGCTGAACACTGCCGTTGCTTTTGTATTTTGCGCAGCGGGCGTATTGGTTCGGGCCTCAGCGGTCGATATAGTCGCTCGCAGACGCGCAGATGCGGCACTCCGCGAATCGGAGGAAAGATACCGGCTCTTATTTGAAAACAATCCGCTGCCGATTTGGGTGTTCGACACCGAGACGCTCGCTTTTTTGGCCGTCAATCACGCCGCCGTACTCCACTACGGTTACACGCCGGAAGAATTTCTTTCGATGACGCTAGAAGACATGCGGCCCTCAGCAGACTTCCCGACATTGCTGGATCACATGGCTGACATTGCGACAGCAACCACGTGCGCGACGTGGAAACATCGCAAAAAAGATGGCTCACCCATCGATGTCGAGGTCACCTCTCATTCACTCACATTTGGCGGGAAAAATGCGCGGGTGCTACTGGCTCACGACGTTACTGACCGTAAACGCGCGGAAGCGGCAATTAACGATCTCAATAAGAATCTAGAAGACCACAGCGCATTGCTGGAGCAAGCCAACCGCGAATTGGAAGCATTTTCGTATTCAGTCTCGCACGATTTGCGCGCGCCGTTGCGAGCCATCGACGGCTTCTCGCAGATATTGCTTGAAGACCATGCTAATGAGCTAGGCGCCGATGGTGCGCGAATTCTGGATGTTATTCGCACGAACACTCAGAACATGCGGAATCTAATTGAAGATCTGCTCGCGTTTTCTCGCCTCGGGCGAAAACAAATAGAGAAAGGTCCAGTCGATATGAACACGCTGGCGCGGATCGTCGCTGGCGAAATGGATACCGCTGATTCGGCGCATGCTCCACGATTCGAATTTGAGCCACTGCCGCCTGCCGAAGGTGATGCCGCGCTGCTGCGGCAGGTCTTTGTTAACCTGCTTTCAAACGCCGCCAAGTATTCGAAGAAGAATGTCTCGGGCTGCGTGAGAGTCGGCAGCTACGGCCAAAACGGGGAACACGTTTACTACATTCGTGACGACGGCGTTGGTTTTGATATGCAATATGCCGAGAAGTTGTTTGGCGTCTTTCAGCGTCTACACAGCGCGGAAGAATTTGAAGGCACAGGCGTCGGGTTAGCCATCGTCCAGCGGATAATTCATCGTCATGGTGGCCGCGTTTGGGCCGAAGGGAAAGTAAATGAAGGCGCGACATTTTATTTCACGCTTCCAATAGCGAATGACACGATTGGGAATTTGACTGACACCAATGCAGCCTGCCTTGGGTCCGGCGGATTGGAGCCTCTCTCGGCGAGACTGGCCTAAGAGAGACTAGCCTAAGAAAAGAGCAACTTATGACAAAGAGCAAATTGCAACTAACAGAAAGTTGGGAAAGCGCAACCGACCAATCGCGAGCACGGTCCCGCCGTTCTCTCTTTCCGAGCCTCTCGATTACGCAGCGGCTGACCTTGCTGATGGCCATCTTGTTGTTAGGGATAATTGTCGCCTGCACTTTCGCCTCGTATCGAGGAGTAAAACAATCCGCTCTCGAGGTGGGACGCGAACGATTGCTCAATCTTACTCAGCAGTTTGCAAGTTTGTTGGCGCAATCCTCGGTTAAGTTGAATGATAAGACGCTGGCGGTGGCCAACGATTCCGCAGTTCGGTCATTTCTTCGTTCTGACTCTCCCGCGACGCGGACGGAGGCGATTGGTGCTCTAAAACAATTTTCCGCGCCGCAGGATCCCAATAGTTTGCAGATCGAACTCTGGACTGCCGATCATTCGCTTGCTCTCACGTTTCCCGAGAACTTAGCGGCGGAACCATCAGACCTCAGCCCCGAGTTTAAGCAATGTGCTTCCGAACCATTCAAATCGGCTGGGACAATCCGCATGGTTAAAGACGTTCTTGCTTATCCTTCCGTGGCGGCCGTGAAGGATAATGCGGGAAAACCTCTCGGCTATCTGGTCCGCTGGCGAAAGCTTTCATCTACTCCTGAGGGACGAAAACAACTCACTGATTTGCTGGGCAGCGAAGCGACGCTGTACCTGGGCAATAGTCAGGGAGACGTTTGGACCGATCTGGTTAAGAGCGTTTCGAAGCCGCCAGTAAGTTTGAATTCCACTCTTGAAACCACAACTTTCACACGAGACGGCGAATCTGTCATGGCTTTGGGACGCCCGATTAACGGCACGCCCTGGTTCGTGATGGTGGAAATTCCGGAACGGGCTTTGACAACACACGCGGGGAGATTTCTGCGGCGCATCATCGTCATTGGACTTATTTTGTTCGGCATCGGCGTGGCGAGTGCCTTTGTGCTAAGTCGAGGGATCACGCGACCGCTGCGTTTGCTGACAGAAGCGACGGCGGCCATCAGTGAGGGAAATCATCCCGGAACGATCATAACGCGGCGCGGCGATGAGCTGGGCAGACTTGCTAGTGCATTCAACAAGATGGCTGCTCGCGTGCGAGAGTCGCAAAGGGATCTGGAGCAGAGAATCAAGGAGCGCACTGCGGAACTCGAATCCTCGAACAAGGAGCTTGAGTCTTTCTCTTATTCGGTTTCGCATGACCTTCGGGCCCCTCTGCGCGCGATCGACGGTTTCTCACGCATTCTGCTCGAAGACCATTCGAGCAAGCTCGATGCGGACGCGAGGCGCGTGCTGGAAGTTATTCGCACCAATACCCGGCAGATGGGACGCTTGATCGACGATCTGCTTGCTTTTTCCCGTCTGGGGAGAAAGGCTGTCGAACAATCGCGTGTCAATATGGAAGTGCTGGCACGCGAAGCTTTCTCAGAGATTGGCCCCGCCAATTCCGAAACCGCGCCGCGTCTTGAGGTCGGCGCCATGACCCCCGCCAAAGGTGATCCGGCAATGCTGCGTCAGGTTTTCATCAATCTGCTATCCAATGCGACGAAGTACTCGCAAGGAAAAGATGCACCGGTGATCCAAGTGGGTAGCTACGCCGAAAACGGAGATAACGCCTATTACGTCAAAGACAACGGCGTCGGCTTCGACATGAACTATTCGAATAAGTTATTCGGCGTCTTTCAACGATTGCACAGCCCGGAAGAATTTGAAGGCACGGGCGTTGGGTTAGCCATCGTCCAGCGCATAATTCATCGACACGGTGGTCGCGTTTGGGCTGAAGGAAAGGTCAACGAAGGGGCAACATTTTATTTCACATTGCCAAAGGAGCACGAAACCAATGGAAAATCTGCAAGTCATGAATGAAGTGGAGGTTCTGCTGGTCGAGGATAATGCCAGCGACGCCGAACTTACGGTTAGGGCGTTAAAGAAACACAACCTCGCAAACAAGCTGGTCCACGTGAAGGACGGGGCGGAAGCCCTTGACTTTGTGTTTGCGCACAACGGGTTCGCGAACCGAAAGGTTGAGAACGGACCGAAGGTAGTGCTGTTGGACCTGAAGCTGCCGAAGGTCGACGGCATTGAGGTGCTTCGTCGCATCAAGGCAGACGAACGAACAAGGGTGATTCCGGTGGTCGTGATGACCTCATCTCGCGAGGATCGCGACCTGGTAGATTGCTACAACCTGGGCGTCAATGGCTATGTGGTTAAGCCTGTCGAGTTCGAAGATTTCGCCAGGGCAGTTTCCGAGCTTGGCTGCTATTGGTTGTTAGTTAACGAGACTCCGCGGTAGTCGAGCGATTAAAATGATGCAAGTCATCGAGCATCCTCATCGGCAGGACGCAATTCATCGATCGACTCCCATGGAGAAGGAACCCCGGATACTTCTTCTGGAAGATATGGCCAGCGATGCCGAACTCATCGAGCGTGAGTTGCGCATCGCTGGAATCAGCTTCACTTCGCAGCGCGCCGGAACGAAAGAAGCTTTTGAGAAAGCTCTGAGCGATTTCGCTCCCGACATCATTCTCTCCGACTACAACCTTCCGCAATTCAGTGGACTGGATGCGCTTCGCATGCTTAAGGAAAAGTCTCTCCGGGTTCCCTTCATTCTGGTAACCGGTTCGTTGACGGAAGAAATCGCGGTGCTCTGCATGAAAGAGGGTGCCGACGATTACATCTTGAAGTCGGCTCTTAAGCGTCTGCCCTCAGCAGTGTTGGGAGCATTGAAGAAAAGCCAAACGGAAAAGGAAAAGGTAGAGGCAGTCGAGGCCTTAAGAGAAAGCCAGGAGCAATTGCGTCAGGCGCAAAAACTCGAAGCGATTGGGCGTCTGGCCGGCGGAATTGCGCACGATTTCAATAACCTGCTGACCGTGATTAGCGGCCACAGCGCGCTGCTGTTGAGGGCCTCGCGCTTGAATGAAGCTGACCGCGAAAGCGTGGACGAGGTCAGCAAGGCGGCTCAACGCGCAACGTCGCTCGTCAGGCAGTTGCTGGCATTTAGTCGGAAGCAAGTGCTGCAACCGCAAGTGCTAAATCCAAATTCGTTGGTTGACGGCATCAGCAAAATGCTGAAGCGCCTGATCGGTGAAGACATTGAGATCGGCACGTCGCTCCACGCTAACGTGGGACACATTAACGTCGATCCCGGACAGTTCGAACAAGTGCTGACTAACCTGGTGGTAAATGCCCGCGACGCGATGCCCAACGGTGGCAAGATCACCATCGAGACTGAAAACGTGGAACTCGATCAGGCTTATTCGAACCTGCACATTGCCGTGCGCCCGGGTCCGTATGTGATGGTCGCCGTTTCTGACAACGGTGAAGGCATGGACACCGAAACCCAGAAACAGATTTTCGAGCCGTTCTTTACCACTAAGGAAATCGGTAAGGGAACCGGCCTGGGACTTTCGACCGTTTACGGCATCGTCAACCAGTCAAACGGAAATATCTGGGTGTATAGCGAAGTAGGCAGAGGGACTACTTTCAAGATCTACTTGCCACGCGTCGATGATCACGCTGAAAAGTACAAACGATCTGTCCCAGACGCGAAGCCGACTATGGGCAGCGAGACGATCCTGTTGGTTGAAGATGAAGAAATGTTACGGAAGCTGGCTTGTCAGATTCTGAAAGGCCACGGTTATCAGATACTCGAAAGTGCAAATGGCGGCGAAGCAATTGCAGTGTCCGAGCAACACGAAGGAGCCATTCATCTCTTGCTCACGGACGTGATTATGCCGGGGATGAACGGGCAGGCGTTGGCCACTCGATTGGTAGAATCGCGACCGTCACTACAGGTGCTGTTCATGTCTGGATATACGGACGATGCGATCGTCCACCAGGGTGTGTTGAACCAGTCGGCCAATTTCATTCAGAAGCCCTTTCCTCCCGCGTCATTGGCGCGAAAGGTTCGCGAGATACTGGATCAAGAGAAAGCTTCATGACACCGCAAACGAATACCGCTTTGAATGGGTCCGTGCTTATGCCTTCGATCGATCAAACTTGTGCCGAGCAGCATGATCAGCGGCTGCTCATCGTTGACGACGAAGAGAAAATTTGCAGTTTGTTCGCGTGCTGCCTTAGTGAAAGATACTCATGTGAAACCGCAGCCAATGCCCAGGAAGCTCTGGATTGGCTGCAACGCGAACCGTTTGCATTGGTAATTAGCGACATACAAATGCCTGGCTTGGGAGGTATCGAGTTACTTCGCAAGATTAATGAGCTTTACCCTGATACGGCGGTGATTATCGTTTCGGGCGTGGACCGCACGCAGCGTGTAATCGACGCGATCCGCAACGGCGCTTACGACTACCTCATCAAGCCGGTTGATCTCGACGTGCTTGAGCTGTGCGTAAATCGCGCGTTAGAACGTCGCGCGCTTCTGCGCAACGCGCGAAGATATAAGGCAGACTTGGAGAAGCGAAACGAGGAACTGGCGCGACGAAAAAGTGAGTTGGAGCGGATTCAAGCTCAACTCGTCCATAGTGAAAAGATGGCGTCTCTCGGCCAGTTGGCTGCCGGCATCGCGCATGAGCTAAATAATCCGGCGGCCTTTATCTTCAGCAATATGGAAGCCCTGCCTCAATACCTTAAAAGAGTCGAACAGGTCTTGTTGAGTTACGAACAGGCGTCATTGAGTGACCAGGATGCGGCGCGGGTTGAAGCCGCCAAGACTGAGACCTACTACAGCAATTTGCTGTCAGATCTCGAATCGATCGCCGCAGATACCTATGGAGGAGCTGAACGGATTCGAGCGATAGTTCAGAACTTGCGACTATTCTCAAGGCTTGATGAAGCTGAGATTAAACTAGTCGATCT
>JACXTT010012901.1_pt1 | contig 11058 bp, 10 predicted proteins | sample 9270951 | NCBI WGS metagenome assembly JACXTT01 (sample SAMN15532306, study PRJNA645909) | rock metagenome | isolation source: weathered quartz diorite | place: Puerto Rico | collected 2017-06-21 | reverse complement strand
GGCGGCGGGCGGGCTCACGCTGTGAGGCCGGTCGGTCTGCGTATCGGGCGCGTCGGAACCGACGGGCGGCAGGGTCTCGGCGCCCGCGTCGGGCGGCGGATTGACCAGCGCCTCGCCGTTCGGGCCGCGCCCCTTCCACCACTGCTGCGACATCTGCTGCTCGATCTCGTCGATCTTCTTGAGCGTGAGCGCGCGGCCTTCGAGCTTTTCCGAAGAGCTGTTGAGGTTGAACGACGAGGGCGTGACGGTCGGGTCGAAGGCGTGGGCGGCGGCCTCGCGCTGGCGCAGCTTGCGAAGCATGTCGAACTCGCGGCGGCGCACGAAGTCGTTGCGCTGGCGCCGCTCGATCATCTCCTTGAGCATTTCCCGGTTGTAGGCCTGCTCGGGCAGCGAGGAGTCCGACGGGGCGGGCTCATCCAGCTCCGACCAATCCTTCAGCGGATTGCGGACAAACTTGGCCACCTTGGAAAAAAGGCGGCCCGACTCTTCCTTTGCCATTCGACGAAAGCTTGCAGACGGGGGTTCTTGCGACCTTCTTCCCGATCAATCCCCGAACATCTTCTGCTTGAGTTCCCGGCGCTGCTGCGCTTCGAGCGACAGCGTGGCCGTCGGGCGGGCGAGCAGGCGGCCCACGCCGATGGGTTCGCCGGTTTCGTCGCAGTAGCCGTAGTCGCCGGCGTCGATGCGCTGGATCGACTGCTCGATCTTCTTGAGCAGCTTGCGCTCGCGGTCGCGGGTGCGCAGCTCGAGGGCGTGTTCTTCCTCGATGGTGGCGCGGTCGGCCGGGTCGGGCACGACCACGGTGTCTTCACGCAGGTGCTCGGTGGTCTCGCCGGCGTTCTCGAGGATGCCGCGCTTGAGCTCTTCGAGCTTCAGGCGGAAGAACGCCATCTGCTTTTCGTTCATGTACTCGTCGTCGGGCATGGCGATGACTTCGGCATCGCTCAGCTCGTTGGCGGTCTTGGTCTTCCAGTTGTTGACCAGCTTCGGGTCCTTCTTCACGGCCAGGGGCGGCGGCGGCACCAGCGCATTGGAGGGTGCCTGCGAGAAGCTGGACTTGGCAGCGGTCGATGCCACCGATTGCGGCATCGAGGGAACGGTCAGTTGCGACAGCCGGGACACGCGGCCACCACGCGCTGCGGGTGCGGGCGTGGCGGTTTGAGCGGGAATCGAGGGTGTCGCCGGGGCGGAAGTGGAGGCGGCAGCCGTTTTTTTCATGGGGATCGGGGAAGCAGAAGGAACGGCAGCAGGGCGGCCGACGGGTTTGGATGACGATGGACCCGCGCCTGCGTTCTTGGTTGCGGCAGTTGCAGGCTTGGCGGATTTCTTGGCAGCGGTCTCGGCCTTGGCCGGTGCTGCCGCGGTCTTTTTGGGCGGCGCGCTTTTCTCTTTCGCCGTGGGGCCCGGCACTGCGGCGGAAACCTTTTTTGCCGCAGGTGCAGCCTGCTTCGCAGCCGCCACCTTCTTTGCGGCGGGCTTGGTTGCTGGCGTGGCCTTGGCGGCGGGTTTCTTCACGGTGACTGGCTCCTTGATCGAACTGGAACGCGCTTTCACTGGGTGTCTCCTCCCATGGGAGCCGGTTGCGGCTTTCAGGCCGCGCGGGCTCCACGTTGTCGGGGTGCTCGCCAACGGCGAACCCCGGGGTTATACCCCCGAAAGCCCACCAGAAACGTGCGGCGCCCCGTGCCGGAAGTCACATCCTGTCCGCTTGGACGGGGTATGGCTGCCGGAACAGGCGCGCGATTGTATAGAGAACTCGAAAGCGCGGGCGATGTGTCCGGGTGCCGGCCGCGTCCATTAGCATCGCGCGGCGTCACTGGAGAGGGTGACGCAAGCCCGCCATTGCCCTTTTGGCGGTGCGGGCCATCCAATCATTCGACAAAAGAAAGCAAGCCTTGAGCAAGAAAGCAGCAGTATTGGGCGTCCTGGCCGCAGCCATCGCGGTGGCCTATGGGGGCAGCACCTGGTGGGCCGGGTCGCAGGTCAAGTCGCGTTACGACACCGCATTCGACGAACTTCCGAAGCAGACCGCGCTGGTGCGCGTGGTCGAGCGCAACTACGACCGCGGCTTCCTGGGCGCCGTGAGCACCGTGACGCTCGAAATCGGCTGCGCGCCCGACGCCACCGCCGCCGCGCAGAAACCCGCGGCCGGCGAGGAAGCCGACAAGGACGCCGGCGAAGAGCCGGAAGAAGAAGCCGACGCCGCGCCCGCCAAGCCGCTGCGCTTCACCATCCGCGACACCATCCACCACGGCCCGCTGGCCGGCGGCACGCTGGCAGCGGCCACCATCGACAGCGAACTGGTGCTCGACGCCAAGACCCAGGCCGATGCGAAGAAGCTGTTCGGCGAGGCCAAGCCGCTCTCCGCCCACACCAAGGTCGCCTTCAGCGGCGCCATCACCAGCGACCTGACGGTGGCGCCCGCCAAGCTCGCCGAAGAAGGCAAGGGCCAGATGACATGGCAGGGCGCGCAGCTGCGCATGGACGTGAACGCCGCGCGCACCCAGGTGCGCTACGACCTGACGATGCCCGGCTTCGACCTCAACGACACCCGCACCGGCCTGACCATGAAGATGGGCAAGCTCACGGCCAAGGCCGACATGGACAGCAGCGCCGGCTGGTTCCTGGCCACCGGCAAGACCGAGGGCCGCCTCGACACGCTGGAATTCGCCGCCCCCAAGGGCCTGGGCGCGAGCGCGGGCGACGACGACACGCCGCGCAAGCCGCTGCCGACCGTGCTGCTGCAGGGCATCGACCTGGTGGGCGGTGCCAGCATCAAGGACGGCCTCTACGCGTCCGAAGGCACCCTCAAGGGCGCCGGCAAGATCGGCGCCACCAAGATCGACAAGTTCGAGCTGACCAGCGGCGCCCGCCGCATCCATGCCGCCGGCTATAAAAAGCTGGCCGACGCCTGGATCCAGTCCAGCGCCGCCAACGGTTGCGGCAAGGGCGGCAGCAAGGCCTCCCAGGCCGCCATGAGCGCCCTGGCCGACCAGCTCGCGCCGGACCTCAAGGCCATGGCCAAGTACGGCCCCGAAGCCGGCATCGACAAGATGCTGGTCGAGATCGACGGCAAGCGCGCCGAACTCAGCTACTCGGTCAGCATGGCCGGCGTGACCGACGAAGACCTGCAGTCGCCCGGCACCGCGCTGCTGCTCAAGCGCGGCGTGCTCAAGGCCAATGCGCGCCTGCCGATGCAATGGCTCGAGAAACTGGCCGAAACCGGCGCCGAGAGCGGCCAGACGCCCCCGCCCGAAACTGTGGCGCTGCTGGTCACCCAGGGCGAGCAGAGCGGCTTCGTGAAGCGCGACGGCGACGACGTGACCGCCCAGGTCGAGTTCAGCGACGGCAACCTGAAGGTCAACGGCAAGCCGCTGGGCGGGCTGGGCAAGTAGCAGGGTATGTCTCCCTCCCCCGCTGGGGGAGGGCGGGGTGGGGGCACGACGGCCTCCCGAAAAGCATGGCGCCTGTTCGCAGGCCTGCCCCCATCCCGACCTTCCCCCAGCGGGGGAAAGAGCAAGTCAGGGACTCAGACCAAGCACTGCTCCAGGCCCTGCTCCAGAATTTCGCGCGGCAGCTCGATGCCGATGAACACCATGCGGCTCTGGCGCGCTTCGTCCTTGCCCCATTCCGGGCCCAGGTCGCTGCCCATGAGCTGGTGCACGCCCTGGAAGATCACCTTGCGCTCGGTGCCCTTCATGTTCAGCACGCCCTTGTAGCGCAGCATGCGCGGGCCGTAGATGTTGACGATCGCGCCCAGGAAGTCTTCCAGCTTGGCCGGATCGAAGGCGCGGTCGGCCTTGTAGACGAAGCTCTTGACGTCGTCGTCCGTGTGGTGATGGTGGCCGTGGCCGCCTTCGTGCTTGTGCGAGGGGTGGTCGCAGTGCTCGCCATGCGCGTGGTCATGGTCGTGATGGTCGTGGTCGTCTTCCTTGAGGAAGTCGGGGTCGATGTCCAGCTTGGCGTTCAGGTTGAAGCCGCGCAGGTCGAAGATGTCTTTCAGCGGCACGTCGCCGAAATGCGCCTTCTGCTGCGGCGCGCGCGGGTTCATGTGCTTCAGGCGGTGAATCAGCGCCTCGGTCTCCTCGGCCGACACCAGCTCGCTCTTGCTGATGAAGATCTGGTCGGCAAAGCCCACCTGGCGGCGCGCTTCCTGGCGATCGTTGAGCTGCTGCGGCGCGTGCTTGGCGTCGACCAGCGTGAGGATCGAGTCGAGCAGGTAGCTCTCTGCGATCTCGTCGTCCATGAAGAAGGTCTGTGCCACCGGGCCCGGGTCGGCAAGACCCGTGGTCTCGATCACCACGCGGTCGAAGTCCAGCAGGCCCTGGCGCTTCTTGGCGGCCAGCAATTGCAGCGCTTCGCGCAGGTCTTCGCGGATGGTGCAGCAGACGCAGCCGTTGCTCATCTGCACGATCTGCTCCTTCGACTCCGTGACGAGGATGTCGCTGTCGATGTTCTCCTCGCCGAACTCGTTCTCGATGACCGCGATCTTCTGGCCGTGGGCCTCGGTCAGGATGCGCTTGAGCAGCGTGGTTTTGCCCGAGCCGAGAAAGCCGGTGAGGATGGTCGCGGGAATGAGGGCCATGTGGGGAGTGCTCCGGAAGCGGAAAACAGGAAAAAGGGGCGAAAAAGGACTTGGCCGGCAGTTTAGCCAATGCCACTGAGTTGCGTTGCCGGCAGGGTCAAGCCGGTTTCCGGACCACCACCAGGCCCTTCAGGTACTCCCCTTCCGGGAACTCGATGGTCATCGGATGGTCGGGCGCCGCGCCCAGCCGCTCGGCGATGTAGCCGTCCACGCCGGCGTCGATCCCGGCCGAGGCCACGATCTTGTGGAACAGGTCGGCGCTGATGCCGCCCGAGCACGAGAAAGTGAGCAGCACCCCGCCCGGCTCCAGCAGCTTGAGCGCGAGGCGATTGATGTCCTTGTAGGCCCGCGCCGCGCGCTCGGCATGCGCCGCCGTGGGCGCGAACTTGGGCGGATCGAGCACGATGGCGTCGAAGGTGCGCCCCTGGTCGATGAACTCGCGCAGCACCGTGTTCACGTTGGCGTCGAGGAATTCGGTCTCGATGCCCTGCCCCTCGAAGCCGTTCAGCGCCAGGTGGCCGCGCGCGCGCTCCAACGCCGGCAGCGACGAATCGACCGACACCAGTTGCGCGCCCTGCAGCGCATTGGCGGCCTTCAGCCCCGCGAGCGCCGCGACGGTGAAACCGCCCGTGTAGCAGAAGCAATTCAGCACGCGCCGGAAGCGCCGGTACTGCGCCAGTTCGGCAAAGCGCTGGCGGCTGTCGCGCTGGTCGAGGTAGAAGCCGGTCTTGTGGCCGGTCGCGATGTCGAGCGACAGCTTCCAGCCGTGCTCGCGAATGACGATTTCGGTCGGCCCTTCGCCACGCAGCCAGCCGGTGACGGGCTTCAGGCCCTCGCGCTCGCGGCCGCTCGCGTCGGAGCGCTCGTAGAGCCTGGAAAGGCCCGTGGCCTTGAGCAGCGCGTCGGCCAGCACGTCCTTCCAGCGCTCGACGCCGGCCGAAAGAAACTGCGCCACCAGCGTGTCGCCATAGCGGTCGACGATCAGCCCCGGCAGGCCGTCGGCCTCGCCGTGCACCACTCGCACGCCGTCGCTCTGCAGATCGAACAGGCCGCGCGCGGCCACCGCGCGGGCACACACCGACGCGAGGAAGGCAGCGTCGATGCGCTGCGTTTCGACAAAACTCCAGGCCCGCGCGCGGATCTTCGAGGCCGGGCTGAAGGCGGCCCATGCCAGGAAAGCCCCGTCGTGCGACTCGACGCGCACCGTTTCGCCGGAGTCGGCACCGCCGCGCGCGATGGCGGATTCGAAGACCCAAGGGTGGCGGCGCTGCATCGAGCGCTCTTTGCCGGGTTTGAGGCGAAGGGTTTTCATTGTTGGTTGCTTGCTTTACTTATTTGTCGTTCTCTGGCTTGGCCTTCGCGCGCGGATGCGCCGCGTCGTACACCTTGGCCAGGTGCTGGAAATCCAGCCGCGTATAGACCTGCGTGGTCGAGATGCTGGCGTGGCCCAGCAGCTCCTGCACCGCGCGCAGGTCGCTGCTGGACTGCAGCACATGGCTCGCGAAGGAGTGCCGCAGCATGTGCGGATGCACCGGCGCCGCGAGGCCGGCCTTGAGGCTGCGCTCGCGCAGCAGCTTCCACACCGCCTGCGACGACATCCGCACGCCCTTGGCGCTGATGAAGAGCGCAGCCGCCGCCTGCGGGTCGCGCAGGTGCGAGGTGGCCAGCGCGGCGCAGTCGCCGCGCACCGCGAGCCAGTCGCGCACCGCCTCGGACGCCTTGCTGCCCATCGGCACGATGCGGCGCTTGCTGCCCTTGCCGAGCACGTTGGCGTCGCCCGCGTCGAGGTCGACCCAGCCGAGAGCGCCGCTGCTCGCCTGGGCGTCGAGCCCCGTGAGCTCGCTCACGCGCAGGCCGCAGCCGTAGAGCATTTCGACGATGGCGCTGTCGCGCGCCTCGGTCCAGGGGTCGGCCTCGGGGTCGTACAGCTCGGCCAGGCGCACCGCGTCGTCCACGCCCAGCGCCTTGGGCAAGGGCTTGCCGGCCTTGGGCGCATGCACGTCCTGCACCGGGTTGAAGCCGACCAGCCCCTCGTGGCCCAGCCAGCGGTAGAAGCTGCGCCAGCACGACAGCACCAGCGCAATGCCGCGCGGCTCGCGCCCGGCGGCGTGCAGCTGCGCCATCCAGCGCCGGATGTGGGCGGTCTGCACATGGTCCAGCGGCAGCTTCGCCTCGGCGGCATGGTCGGTCAGCGACTTCAGGTGAAAGGCGTAAAGCTCGACCGTGCGCGCCGCGAGCCGGCGCTCGACGCGCACATGCTCGAGGTATTTTTCGACCCAGCCGGAGGCCGCGGAAACGGCAGGCGTCGCGGGCCCGGAAGGCTCAGAAGAGGAAGCCACGGAAGACATTGTTCACGATGGCCGCCGGCTCGCGCAACGCGCCCTTCGAAAACGGCCCCAGCGCGTTCCAGCAGGAGGTGGGCGCCGCCGCGTACTGCACGTCGAAGCGGCGGTCGAAGCCGCTCATCTTCACCAGGCGCTCGATGCGCCACATGTGGAACGGCTCCGACACGATGACCACGCTGCGCACGCCGGCCGCCTCCAGCAGCGGGCGCGACAGCGACAGATTCAGCCGGGTGGAAGTGGAAGCCTGCTCCAGCAGCATCTGCCCGGCGTAGCCATCGGCCTGGGCGCGCTCGCGCATCGCGATGGCTTCGGTGCGGCCGTCCTCGGAATCCACGCCGCCCGAGAAGGCAAGCTGCTTCACGAGACCGGTCCTGGCCATTGCCACCGCCGTGTCGACCCGCCCCGACAGGCAGGGATGCGGCTTGCCGTCCAGGTAGGCGCGGCTGCCGAGCACCAGGGCGGCATCGGCCGCATGCTGCGGCGGGTTCGCCAACAACGCCTCGGCATGCCGCCAGATGAACGCGCCGATGGCCGCGTAGGCCAGCACACCGACCAGCAGCCCGCCAAAGAGCAGGAGCTGCCAGGGGCGCCGCAGCCAGCGCGGGCGGCTCAAGGACGCAGCCGCGACAGCCCGCCCGACGCCAGCTCGGCGATGCGCTCGAGGAAGTCGGTGCCCATCTCGGCGTTGAAGCGCTGCGCATCGGGCGACGCCAGCACCAGCATGCCGAAGGCCGGCGACTCGGCGTCGGGGCGCAGCGGAATCAGCGCGATCGACATGGCCGACTGCGGCTCCGGCAGCCAGCTCGCCGCCTCGAAGCCCGAGTTCAGGCCGCAGTACGGCGAGGTCAGCGAGGTGGCCAGCGCCTTCACGTCGTCGCTCACCCACTGGGCGTAGGCCTCGTTGAGGTATTCGCTGCTGCAGTCCCACACCTTGATGGCCGTCTGCGGCACCAGGAACAGCGACTGCAGGTCGACCGCGATGCGGTACGGCAGGCTGCGCGGGTCGCGCGTGGTCAAAAGGCCGCTGGTCCAGCGCTGCAGGCGGTCGGCGATGACGACGTTCTCGGTGCCGTGGCGCACCATGTCCATCAGGCGATGCTCCAGCGCCTTGATTTTTTCGCGCAGCATCTCGGCCTGGCGCTCCTGCAGGCTCACGGCGCGGCTGCCGTGCGGGCTGGTGAGTTGCACCTGCGCCAGCAGCTGGGCATGGCGCTCGAAGAAGTCGGGCGTGTTCGCCAGGTAGTTGGCGATGTCGTCTTCGGTGATCGGGTTCATGGCGTTGTTGGCGTCGTTGTTGTTCGTGAAAGCGGTCATGGCAGATCCACCGTGTCGGGTACTTCGATGTCGCCCTCGAACACCGTGGTGGCCGGCCCGGTCATCAGCACCGGCTGGCCCTCGCCCTGCCATTCGATCGTGAGGACGCCGCCGTGCGTCTGCACGTCGACCCGGCGCTCCAGCAGCCCCAGGCGAATGCCCGCCACCACCGCCGCGCAGGCGCCGGTGCCGCAGGCCAGCGTTTCGCCGGCGCCGCGCTCGAACACCCGCAGCTTGATGTGCGTGCGGTCGACCACCTGCATGAAGCCCGCGTTCACCCGCTGCGGAAAGCGCGGGTGGTGCTCGATCTGCGGGCCCTGCTCGGCCACGGGGGCGGTATCGACGTTGTCGACCACCTGCACCGCGTGCGGGTTGCCCATCGACAGCACCGCTACCGAAACGATAGCGCTGCCGGCGCGCGTGCCGAGCGCGAGGTGCCATTTCTGCCACGCCCCCTCGGGCTGCGGATCGAGCCCGGCGGTGTCGAAGGGCACGCGCTCGGTCTCGAAGACCGGAGCGCCCATGTCGACAGTCACGCGGCCGTCGGCGCCCATGCGCGGCGCGATCACGCCGGCCAGCGTCTGCACGCGCACTTCGGTCTTGTCGGTCAGCTTGTGTTCGCTGACGAAGCGCATGAAGCAGCGCGCGCCGTTGCCGCACTGCTCCACTTCGCCGCCGTCGGCGTTGTGGATCACGTATTGGAAATCGACCCCCTCGGCCGGCGAAGGCCGCACAGTGAGGATCTGGTCGGCGCCGACGCCGAAATGGCGGTCGGCCAGAAAGCGGTACTGCGCGGCGCTGAGGCCCAGCGTGCCGCGCGTTTCGTCCAGCACGACGAAATCGTTGCCGGCTCCCTGCATCTTGGTAAAGCGGATTCGCATTGCAGGATTATCGCCACCGACACCGCCCCTGACGACCGCGGGCCCATCGGCCGGCCGCAGGGGCGATGTGCCGGCAGCCTCAGAGGCCCAGCAGCGCGCGGCCTTCGTCAGCCAGCAGGTCGTGCGTCTCGGGGTGCGCGCGCATGTAGGCGGCGAACACGGGGCACTGGGGAACGACGCGCAGGCCCCGCTCGCGCGCCGAGGCCAGGCCCGCGAGCACGAGCTGCCTCGCGACGCCCTGCCCTTGCAGCGCCTCGGGCACCAGGGTGTGGACGAAAGTGATGACATCGCCCGCCAGGGTGTAGATCGCGACCGCGCGTTCGCCTTGCGATGCGAACTCGAAACGGTGCTTCGACGGATTGTCCTGGACGCCGGAGGAAGGAAGCGTGGTCATGAAGATTGGAGCGATCAGGCCTGGATGAACGCCAGCAGGTCGGCATTGACCTGATCGGCGTGGGTGTTGCAGGTGGCGTGCGGCGCACCGGCATAGACCTTGAGCTGGCTGCCCTTGATCATTTCTGCCGCGAGCTTGCCGGTGGCCTCGAAGGGCACGACCTGGTCGTCGTCGCCGTGGATGACGAGCGTGGGCACGTCGATCTTCGCCATGTCAGGGCGGAAGTCGGTTTCGGAGAACGCGGTCACGCAGTCGATGGTGGCCTTGATCGAGGCCTGCAGCGCAATCTGCAGCGTCTGCTTGAAGACGCCCTGCGACACCTTGGCGCCGGGGCGGTTGGTGCCGTAGAAAACCGTGCTGAAGTCGTCGAGAAACTGCGGACGATCGGCCGCCAGCCCGGCGCGGATGCCTGCGAACAGCGAGGCGTCGGGGCCCACGGGGTGGTCGGCCGTCTTCATGAACAGCGGCGTCACGGCGCTGATGAGCGCCAGCCTGGCCACGCGCGCACTGCCCTTGCGCGCGATGTAGCGCGTCACGTCGCCGCCGCCCATCGAGAAGCCCGCGAGGATCACGTCCTTCAGGTCGAGCTTCTCGATCAGCTCGGAAATGTCGTCGGCGAAGGTGTCGTAGTCGTAGCCTGTCCACGGCTGGCTCGAACGGCCGAAGCCGCGGCGGTCGAACGCGATGGTGCGGTAGCCGCGCTCGGCGAAGAACAGCATCTGGGCGTCCCACATGTCGGCGCTGAGCGGCCAACCGTGGCTGAAGAGAATGGGCTGGCCCGAGCCCCAGTCCTTGTAATAGAGCTCGGTGCCGTCGCGCAGTGTGAGTGTGGTCATGGTTTTTCCAGTGGAGTGAATGAACAAAGGAAGGAACGAAGGGAAATCAGATCGCAAGAAAGTGATGCACCTCGGGCTTGCCCGGCCCGATGTGAAAGCGCAGCGCCTCGCCCTGCAGGTCGGCGTCGGCCTGCGACACCCGGTGGTGCTGGCGCAGATGCTCCGCCCAGGATTCGACGAGGAACCACTCGATCACCCGCTCCCCGTCGACCGTGTGCTCGTGCAGGCCCCAAGCGTAGGCGCCGTCGCGGCGGCGTTCAAGAGACAGGCGCTTCATCGCCTGCAGGAAGGCCGGGCGGTCGTCCTTGCGGATGCGGTACTCGATCTGGATCATCACCGGCCCGCGGTCGTGCGCCACCGGCTCGGCGAGCAGCGGCTCGGGCCAGTGGTTCGATGCCTGCAGGTCGGCCTCGCCGGCCGGCAGCCGCACCCGGTGAAACACCAGCCCGACCACAACAAGCCCCACGGCTCCCGTCACCAGCGTCGCCGGCACGCCGATCTGCTGCGCCACCAGGCCCCAGCCCAGGCTGCCGGCAGCCATCGCGCCGTTGAACACCGTGAGGTACACCGCCAGCCCGCGTCCGCGCACCCAGTTCGGCAGGATCGACTGGGCCACGCCGTTGAGCGTGGTCAGCGCCACGATCCAGCCCAGGCCCAGCAGCAAGAGCAGCAGCACCGCCAGCCACTGCGGTGGCGCGAAGAC
>JACXTT010012900.1_pt1 | contig 11059 bp, 7 predicted proteins | sample 9270951 | NCBI WGS metagenome assembly JACXTT01 (sample SAMN15532306, study PRJNA645909) | rock metagenome | isolation source: weathered quartz diorite | place: Puerto Rico | collected 2017-06-21 | reverse complement strand
CATCTTCTTCCCAGAGTTCTTCTCTTGTAATTGGGATGTATACTTGGCTTACAGAGTTTATCAAATAATCATCTATTGCCCTTGCGGCTTCGTGAAATCTACACTTGTCTAATGATTCTGTCACTGTCAGAATTAATTTTTGTAGTTTTGACAAAATCCAAATCTCTGGCTCTTTCAGAATATTGTTTTCTTTTGCCCATTTGATGTTTTTAGTAATATCATATTTGTCATAATCACTATTTTGTTTAAAATACAGATGCAAGTGGTATAAGGTACTAAGTATCTGGTATGGCCTTGACACAAGTTCATCTGTGCTAAAATTAATTGGCTCTATGGGACTTGACTTCCACATGAAATACAATCTTATCAGGTCTACAGAATATTTTCCAAGTAGTTCTGCAGCATCCATCACATTTCCTTTACTCTTACTCATTTTGTTGCCATTTTTGTCAAGTACATGTCCTTGAAACAAAAACGATTTGAATGGCGCAATTGGTGCATTGTTTAAGATTACATTTTCTATCAATAGTGTATATGCCCATCCTCTTGTTTGGTCTATTCCTTCTGTAAGAAAAAACGCTGGAATGAGTTCATTATAGTCTGTATCAGAAAGAGATGCAAATGGTGCAGCTCCACTATTGTGCCATGTATCCAAAACAAATTGCTCTCTATCCATCTTATTTCCACACTTTTCGCATTTGATCACTACGTTATCAATCCAAGGTTTATGTAGCTCAAAGTTTGGTCCATCTGGAAGGTTTACAGCAGAACTTACAATATCTTTTCTTGAGAAAAACCATTTGCTGTGATTGCAGTTTTTGCAACTCCACGCTGGTAATGGGCATCCCCAGATGCGCTCTCGTGATATACACCATGGATGTTTGTCCTTTATTATTTCTAGAAATCTATTTCGTGGGGGTTCAAAAAAATATTCCACATTTTCTGCTGCTTTTACTGCCTTGTCTCCTAATCTATCAAGAAAATAAAAAAACCCTCTTCTTGCAAGCCAGAGCAACTTGTGTTGTGACCTCCAACATAATGGATATTGGTGTTTTATCTTGCCAATCTTTACAAGCGCTCCCTTTTCCTTTAATGCACTTACTATTTTCTCATCAGCATCTCTTACAAATAATCCTGAATAATTTCCTGCCTGTTTTGTAAATTTGGCCTCATCATCTATTGGATTGAATATGGGTATTTTTCTTTTGGTTGCAATCTCAAAATCTTCTTCCCCGTTTGCAGGTGATAAATGAACTAGACCACTTCCTGTTTGAATGTCTACAAAATTCTCAGCTACCGCAATATGAAATTTTTGTGACTTGGAAAATTCCTCAAGGCCTGGAATTTGGTCAAGTAATGGATGGATGTATTTTTTTTCTTCAAACGTGCTTCCTTTTACAGTCTTAATTGTTGTATATTCTTCAATTTTTGCTTCTTTCATGAATTCTTCTAATCTCTTCTCTCCAACAATCCATGTTTCAGTTCCTACTTTGACGTGAACATAATTCTCATCTGGATTAAGACCTACCATTGTATCTGTAATTAATGTAAATGGCATTGTAGTCCAAACAATCAGGTACACGTCTTCATCTTTTAGTTTAACTTTGTAGTATAGTGATGGATCAGTCACTGTGTCATATCCTTGGTTTACCTCTGCATGGCTAAGGGAAGTTTGGCAACTTGGACAATATGCTACCACCTTGTATGACTCGGATAAAATTCCTAATTCTAGGGCCTTTTTGAGATATTCCCACTCTCGTTCAATATATTCATCTTTGTAAGTCCAATATGCTTTTTCCTGGTTAAATGACATACCAAGAAGTTTGTCCATCTCCACCCATTTCTCATTAAATTTGTATACTATTTTCTTACATTCGTTTACTATTTTTTCAACTCCTACTGATTCGATAACTTGTGATTTTCCGCCTGATATTCCAAGTTCTTTTTCTGCTTGTAATTCAACGGGGAGGCCTTGAGTATCCCACCCTGCATTAAAAATTACCTTGTACCCGCGTAAAGTCATGTATCTGTACCACAAATCCTTCATTATTCTTCCACGCAGATGCCCTGCATGAGGCGTTCCATTCATGGTTGGAGGCCCCTCTACAAAAGCAATTTTTTTTGTTTTATTTGGTGATTGAAAAATTAATTTTTCTAAATCTGATTTTGCTATTTGACTCTTGACACTTTCCTCTATTCTTTTTGGATCAAAGTCAGTTGCAAGTTGCATTGTGTTAAAATGACTGGTGTCATATTATAAAGGTACAATCGTATCAAAAAATGGAAAAATAAATTGATGGTGCTTATTGACTCATGCTTGAGAATGTAGTTGGCAGATATCCTATCATTATGGCATTGAGGACATTAACTTCTCCTGATGAAAGGTTGTTGTCCCATGCTCTTACTATGATATGGCTTGTATCCATTGTCTTGTCTGGAACCAAGTGGAATGTGATGTACATCAAAGTTCCATCGTATTTCACTGTTGCAGTTACACTTTTGAATACGCCATTAGGATCTAATTTTGCCACGCCGGTATTTTTGTTCCACTCAACTTCTGTGTCTGATTGATATACTTTAGGATCAGTACCATGCAAATTCATGAATATTCCAACATGCTGGATATTCTGTGCGTTTGAATGATGGAAGATCTTTAGTGTGATATCTGATGGATTATTTACATACAACTTTTGTGTTTTGATTGTTGTTGTCTTTCCTTGTGAGATATCAAATGTAGCACCGTTGATCTTAAGGCCGTCCTTGTATGTCAACCATGGTCCTGCACCGAATTGAGGTCCATACGATATTCCGTGTCCATTGATTGCAAAAGCTGGCGCACTGGATGCAACAACTGATGCCATGAGAACAGACAGGGTCAAAGCGGTTAATCCTTTGACTAGTGTGCTTTTCATATGGTTTTTATCAAATGGAGTACATATAACTATTTATCATATGGAAATAGACTTTGGTTTTCTATATCCTATGTAGTTATACTTATTTTTGAATCTACTTTGATGTGAATACGTTCACCTGAGTGAACATGATCATTGTAAATCATCTTGGTTTTGATTCCTTTTTTGTTCAGGTACCCTTCAAGTAGCAATGCCCATGGGATTGAATGGCCACTGTTAATTTTTGATTCTATCACAAAATGATTTGCACTGGAATCGTAACGAAGATGACCTGAGCATGTTATGTCAAGTGTAGAATCTACAAGTGATATTATTTCATCAAGGGTTTTTGATTCTATGTCTATGCCGTTTTTATTCAAAAAATTCAAAATGTCTACTGCTTTATTTTTCGAGTTTATCATAGAGTTTAAGACAAAACCCAATCCGTTTTGTGTTATAATCTGTATAGTCTTGAGTGCTTCTTGAGCATCACTTTTTGTCATGTCCACAAGGTTGCTTATCTTGATACTGTTTTTCCATATTTGTTCAAACGACTTGACTTGGTTTGTACCTAGTACATCACTTGAGTGGAATATAGCACCTTTTCCATTGTTGCTGTTTATCATAAGAATTTCAGAATCATCAAAGATGAAAATATTTTGGACAATATCTGATGCTTTTATTTTTATTCCTGCTGGAAGTTCACGAAATGTTTCAGAACCTACCAGGTTTGGTGGAATAACTATTCTGATATCGATATCTTTTCGTATTGAGTGAAGAAGTGCTTCTTTGCATTGTGACAACAAATTAAGACCCCATGAGTCAATTACCATGTGCACCGAGGTTTTAGAGCCATCTATCATTGTCTGCAATTGTTTGAACACATGATTTGTTGCAAGATGGAAATATCTGTGTTCTTCAGAACCTCTTGCTTTTTTACTGTCTTCGCTTAGTTGTTTTAGTTTTGTAATAAGGCTATTCATAGCATTAACTCTGTTGATCTGTTCTTGTATAATTTCATCAAATGCATCTTCTGGTGCAATGGCAGTGCACATGATGGGTTTACTTTTTGATATTATTGCAATTTTTTTTCTTTCAAGCTTGAGTAATGTTGGATAAACTTTGGTTCTTGGTAGGTTTGAATAATAAGCAAGTTCGCCTGCTGAAATTGTGCCTTTTGTAATAAGAGTCACATAGGCTTGGGCTTCATATTTGCTTAATCCGAATTCTTCCAGGCTTACGGCTAAGTCTTGACCTTTGACCATGAGGAGGAATCAATAAATCGGAAGGTAAACTGAATAGCTAAATTCATTGAACAAAGATTTGAAAAAATACTAAGCTGTATCTGTTGCCTGTGTTACCATGGTGACACTATATGATGTAACAAGGACCGTATAAGTACAAAATCAAGTCTCTGATTGGAATGATTAACCAGTCAAAATGGGTGATTGAAAATGAGAGTAAAAGCCAACTTGTTAGGGCAAGTACAATAAAACCGAGAATTGACTATGCAACAGAAATTGTTGATGGTCTATTAGATGTGTTAGCACAGCACAGGCATGATATTAACCAAAACAACCTTGATCTGTACAAACGACTTGATGTTGATTCTGTATTTCTTTCCACGCTTGAAAAACAGGTCAAGTATGAACTTGAACTATCCTATACTATTGAATCATTAAGACAAGTAAGAAGGAGTCTTGACTGTATAGTGGGACTTGGAAATGTCTCAACAGTCTTGACCCCCACTATTTCAATTGTGAGAACTATTAGGTCTAAACTCTTGGCACTAATGCCTGCTGTGGATTTTCAACTGGGTGAGCTATCTCTATTGTTAAGTGGAATAATAATAGATGCGGCTCATCTTGCAAGTCTTACTCTAGACTTTTCCAAGGCAAATGAGGTTTCATCTAGGCTCCTGGATGAAGCTAAATTGATCGCTGACTCTAAAATATACAAGCAGTTCCCTAATCTAGATTTCTGGTAAGGGTTGTACAATGCTTAATTTTACCAAAAATGATGCCCAATCTGACTTGAATGGATACCTTGACAAGATTAAGGTACTGTCTTCGAAAATTGAACACAAAGTCTCTCAAAAGGACAAAGATGAAAATGATGCATTTATTGAGACTTTGTCGGTTGAAGAGCTAAAGGATATGCAACAGGTTATACGTGCTGCTGAATACCTTCTCACAAAATATCAAGATAAACGCGACATCAAATCTTTCTTACAAGAGTTCATAGGAATAATCATGCATGCCTCAAATTCTATTGATGGTATAAAAGGTGAACTTGAAGACTTGGTCATATCTGCAGAATTTGCTCTAAAACAGATTCAAACATTACATGATGATGTGACTGGAAATCTCAGATTACAGAAAGAATCACAAACAAAGATTGATGATTTTAAAATTTCCGCATTGCTTGATACTCTTATCCCTGTTCCTTCTACTGTGAATTTGCCTACTAAAGAAATCCCCACACCAAAAGTTAGTTCAATTAATTTAACAAATTCTACTAGACGAATTAACACCAGTGATTACCTTGAAAGAACTGCAGTCGAGATATAGTTGATGATATCATGAGTCTGGCTCCCCAAGAATTAGAAAATAGTGCAAGTAAATTTGCTGCTGAGGCAATAAAGCTTGATTCTCAGGGGGCAAGAGGAATGGCAATTGCAAATTATCAGAGGGCAATTGAATCACTAGTTAAACTCATACAGCTTTACCCTGAAAACAAACTCAATAAAGTGTATCAAGAGAGAACTGCGGCGTATCAAAATCGTATCAAAGCATTACAAATGAATAATGTCGAACTGGAGCCAGCAGTTGACCCAAAGGCAACTCCTGAGGAACAAAAACAATCCCTTGCAAAAAATGAACTAGACTCACTAATAATGAAGGAAAAACCAAATGTTTCTTGGAAAGAAGTTATTGGCCTAGATGATGCAAAGAATGCACTAAGAGAGTCAATTGTCTATCCTGCAAAAAGACCTGATCTGTTTCCATTAGGATGGCCAAGAGGCATTCTACTTTACGGTCCTCCTGGTTGTGGTAAAACAGTTATTGCTGCTGCTACTGCAAGTGAGATTGATGGCTATTTCATTAATGTAGATGCTGCATCGATGATGAGCAAGTGGTTGGGTGAAGCAGAAAAGAACGTCTCCAAGTTATTCCAGATGGCACGTGGATTGGCAGAAAAAGAAGGCCTCCCTGTCATACTCTTCATAGATGAAGTAGATTCACTTTTGGGTAATAGAAATAGTGAGATTGGTGGAGAAATACGTGTCAAAAACCAATTTCTGACAGAGATGGATGGCATTAATGGAAAAGGAAAAGATCTCAAGCTCTATGTGATTGGTGCTACCAACAAGCCCTGGAGTCTTGATTGGCCATTTCTTAGAAGATTTACCAAAAGAGTCTATGTATCGCTACCTTCACTTGAAGCAAGAGAAAATCTCTTTGATCTTTATACATCGCCTTTGCATAAAGACGAGAAAGTAAAATCAAGTGATCTTGCTAAACTAGCTGATGGATATAGTGCGTCTGATATCAAAGATATTTGCCAGTCTGCACAATTGATGGTAGTAAACGACTTGTTCCATTCTCCAAACTTTGGAGAAGAAGTACTTGGGGAACCAAAAGCCCAGCCACGTATAATTACAACGTCTGACTTTAAGGAAATAATTTCAAGAAGAAAACCAAGTGTGTCAATGGAAATGATTAGGGCATACTACAAGTGGACTGAACAATTCAAAGCACTCTAGATTATTCTCTGTCTTTGGTTGTTTGTAGGATTTTAATTTCGAAATTATTCGATCGCCATAAAATTTAAATCCCTATTAAAATCCACATGCAGAGGGTTTCAAGAATTCCAACAAAAAAATCCAAACATGCAAACAAGTTTGGTATGTTAATCTTAGAAGACGGAACTGTTTTTGAGGGTGCAGGTTTTGGCTATTCTACCAGTGTATTTGGTGAAGCAGTCTTTAACACTGGGATGACTGGATATATTGAGGCATTGACAGACCCATCCTATAGTGGACAAATCCTTACACTGACATATCCTCTTGTTGGAAACTATGGGGTCCCAGATCCTACTGCTAAAGACTCTGATGGTATAAGGAAAAGTTTTGAATCTGAAAAGATACAGGCACGAGGTTTAGTGGTTCATGAGATATCTCTTGTTGCAAGCCATTGGAACTTGACAATGACTCTAGATGAATGGCTGTATAATGAAAAAATTCCAGGAATTTCTGGAATAGATACTCGTGAATTGACCATAAAACTTCGGACAAGCGGAGTTATGATGGCAGCCCTTGCGGTCTCTGATACTCCTATTGACGCATCTGAACTTAAAAGAAAGCTAGAATCTGCCAAAAAATACAACGATGAAGAATTCATGAATGTTGTATCTACTAAAGAACCACAAACATTTGGTACAGAATCTGAATCAATTGTAGTAATTGATACTGGAGTGAAAAATGCAATATTGCGAAATATTCGAAGTCTTGGCTACAAAGTTATCAAGGTTCCATGGAATTATTCGCTTGAAAAAATAATGTCATACAATCCAAAGGGAATTGTATTTTCAAATGGACCCGGTGATCCCATAAAATGCGCCGAGACAATGAACACTGCAAAACAAGTGATTGAAAAAAATATACCTACATTAGGCATATGCCTTGGTGCACAAATATTGGGACTTGCAGGTGGGGCAGATACCTATAAACTAAAGTATGGTCATCGCGGACAAAACAAATCCTGTATCAATCTTGATAATGATCAAGTGTATGTCAAAAGCCAAAATCATGGATTTTGTATTGACCCTGAATCGCTCAAAAATACTGATTTTAAATTGTGGTTTACAAATGCTGATGATAAAACTGTGGAAGGAATAAAACACAAACAAAAAAAGATAATTGCAGTACAGTTTCATCCCGAGGCATCACCGGGACCTTTTGATTGCATGTTTATTTTTGAAGAACTCAAGAAGCTCATAGGGGAGGACAATGCCAAAAGATGAGTCATTGAAGAAGATTCTAGTTCTTGGAAGTGGGGCAATCAAAATCGGAGAAGCAGGCGAAAGTCATCAAATGACCGTCAATTCGACTACTCCGGTAGCCAGTGTCTCAAGGCAATTCAAGAAGAAGGAATCAAGAGTGTCCTTGTAAATCCCAATATCGCTACAATACAGACCGATACTAGATTTGCAGACAAGGTATACTCTATTCCTGTAAATCCTTCATATGTTGAATCTATTATAGAAGCAGAAAGACCAGATGGTCTTATGCTTGGCTTTGGAGGCCAGACTGCACTTAACTGCGGAGTAAAACTGGATGAACTTGGGGTACTGAAAAAGTATGGTGTCAAAGTACTTGGAACCCAAGTAGGTGGAATTCAAGCAACAGAAGACAGACAACTGTTCAAAGATTCTATGATTGCATGTGGCGTACCTGTACTTAAAAGCAGAACCGTGTACAATTTTGAAGAAGCAAAAAAAGTTGCAAATGATATAGGATATCCTGTCATTATACGCGTTGCATATACGCTTGGAGGAAAAGGTGGAGGAGTTGCACACAATGAAATTGAATTGCATGAAATTGTGGCAAGAGGTTTGAATGCAAGTCTTGTAGGACAAGTTCTAATTGAAGAATACATTGGACACTGGAAACAAATAGAATATGAAGTGATGGCAGATTACGCTGGAAATAATGTCATAATTTGTAACATGGAAAATGTTCTGTCTATGCGCGTACATACTGGTGATAATATTGTAGTTGCACCATCTCAAACACTTGATAATTATGAATATCAATTACTGCGTTCTGCTGCACTGCGTGCTGCAAAACATGTTGGAATTGTAGGAGAATGTAATGTTCAATTTGCACTAGATCCAAGTTCTGACAAGTATGTTGCAATAGAGATGAATCCTAGACTCTCACGCTCTTCTGCACTTGCAAGCAAGGCAACTGGATACCCAATAGCATATATGGCTGCCAAAATTGTCATGGGGTATACTCTCCCAGAACTTGTTAATCGTATAACAAAAACAACTACTGCATGTTTTGAGCCATCCCTTGATTATATTGTATGCAAGCACCCCAGATGGGATTTTAGCAAATTTGAGCTTGCAAACCGAAACTTGGGTCCTACCATGAAATCTGTGGGCGAAGTCATGGCAGTTGGTAGATGTTTTGAAGAATCATTGCAAAAAGCAATACGCATGCTTGAGATTGGAAATGATGGACTTGTTGCAAACCGTGGTTCTGATAAAAAATATGATATTGAAGAAATTGAAAATAAACTACAAAAACCTGATGACAAAATCTTGTATCATGTAGCAGAGGCACTCCGTTGTGGAATACCTGTTGAACGCATATACAAGTTGTCTGCAATAGATCCATGGTTTATTGAAAAAATTGAAAGTATTGTAAAAACAGAAAAAAAGTTCAAAGAAGAAAAACTAGACAATTCACTATTACGTAATGCAAAACAACTAGGATTTTCTGATAAACAAATTGGACGATTGATTGGAAAAAGTGATCTTGAAGTTAGAAAGATCAGAAAAGAAGCAGGAATAGTGCCTGTGGTAAAACGAATCGATACACTTGCAGCAGAATGGCCCGCAAAGACCAACTATCTATATTTCACCTACGGTGGAAAAACAAATGATTTTGAAGTCAACTCTGATTTTCAAAAAATAGCAGTTCTTGGTGCAGGGCCATACAGAATTGGTAGCAGTGTAGAATTTGATTGGGGAACCGTAAACATGGTCTGGGGACTAAAGGAGAATGGTGTAAAAGAGGTATCTGTGATTAATTGCAATCCTGAAACAGTATCTACTGATTATGACATCTGTGATAGGTTGTATTTTGAGGAGCTTACACTTGAGAGAGTACTTGATGTTGCAGACTTTGAAAAGCTAGATGGTGTTGTAACTGCTGTTGGAGGGCAAACTGCAAACAACTTGACTCCAAAGCTTGCACAAAATGGAATCAAAATAATTGGAACATCTTTTGAAGACATTGACAGGGCTGAAAACCGTTCTACATTTAGTAAGGTGCTTGATGATTTGCACATAAGACAGCCACCATGGCAGGCATTCTCAAGTCTTGGTGATGCTAAAAAGTTTGCAACAAAAGTTGGATATCCAGTACTTGTACGACCTTCCTATGTACTCAGTGGCGCAGCCATGAAAGTAGTCTGGTCTGAAACACAACTAAAAAAATATCTTGAAGAGGCAACAAACGTTTCCCCTGATTATCCTGTTGTTATTACAAAATTCATGCTAAATTCACTTGAGGCAGAAGTTGACGGCGTAAGCGATGGAGAAAATGTTGTAATTGGAGCAGTTATTGAACATATCGAAGGGGCTGGGGTGCATTCGGGAGACTCTATGATGTGTATTCCTCCGTGGACTCTGAACAACAAAGTTGTTGACACCATATTAGATTATGCAAAAAAGGTTGCTATTGCATTTAAAATTAAAGGACCGTTTAATCTACAATTTCTAATAAATCAAGATCAAGTCTATGTAATAGAGCTAAACATACGTGCATCACGCTCAATGCCTTTTATCTCAAAATTTGTAAAGATGAATCTCATCAACTTGGCTGCACGTGCAGTGCTTGGTAAAAAATTGCCTATTGTTGCAAAAGATAGGTGGCGTAAAATTCATCATTATGGCATCAAGGTACCTCAATTTTCTTTCATGCAACTTGATGGCGCAGATATCATTCTTGGCGTTGAGATGCAATCTACTGGTGAGGCTGCTTGTTTTGGTGATAGCTTCTATGATGCACTAGCCAAAGGATTGACATCTGTGGGGTATTCTCTTCCAATGAAGGGCTCTGTGCTCATAAGTGTTGGTGGTTCTGAGAACAAGGAGAAATTACTACAAACAGCACTTTTACTCAAAAGCCTAGGATACAAATTGCTTGCAACAGAGCACACTGCAGAGTTTTTGTCTGACAAAAGAATAGGTGATGTCGAAGTGGTATACAAGATAAGTGAGCCACAGAGAAAGCCCAACATTGCAGATTTGTTATATGAAAGAAAAATAGATTTTATCATAAATGTTCCAAGTACATCTACACTTGAAAAATATGTTGGTATGCTTTATGACGAATACCAAATAAGACGAAAAGCAGTAGAGCTTGGAATTCC
>JACXTT010012899.1_pt1 | contig 11059 bp, 9 predicted proteins | sample 9270951 | NCBI WGS metagenome assembly JACXTT01 (sample SAMN15532306, study PRJNA645909) | rock metagenome | isolation source: weathered quartz diorite | place: Puerto Rico | collected 2017-06-21 | reverse complement strand
GCCATCACATCTGCGTTGTGATCTATCCCGAAGGTCAGGTTGGTGATGTCATGGCGCATCGCGCCCATTCGGGCGACGCGCTCATCATCCGCATTCAACACTGCTGTGCCGCCCGCGGTTACCCCGCGAACCATCTCAGCCTTAGCCTCTGCGATCTCATCGATCGAAGCAAAGAACTCCAAGTGTGCGGGTGCAACGATCGTGACCACGCCGACATCAGGCGTCGCGATCTCCGTGAGCCGCTCGATCTCGCCTTTATGATTCATGCCCATCTCGAGCACGGCATAGTCAAAATCCGAAGCGTGTTTGCCGTCGGACTCCATCTTCAGCACTGACAGCGGGAGACCATAGTAGTTGTTCAAATTGCCGGTGGTTTTGACAACACGACCGATGCGCGCGAGCATCGCCGCAATCATTTCCTTGGTAGTAGTCTTGCCGAGGCTTCCAGTTATCGCGACTACATCACCTTGCCAACTCTTGAGCACGCTGTACGCTAGAAATTGAAGAGCCGCCAACGTATCGTCGACAAGGATCAGCGCCGCCTTGTGTGGATCGACCTGCCTGCCCTGCTCCGTGTCCAGAAAGTCGCGCGACACAACCGCCGCCATCGCGCGCCCGGCGACCGCGTCCCCAACAAAGCGCTGCCCGTCATGGTTCTCGCCGCGGATCGCAAAGAACAGCTCACCAGGCCGCATAGTGCGTGAATCGATCGAGTAGCCAATCGGCTCGCGTTCGGAGAGTTCGTTGGCACCGCGCGCGGTGCGTATGTTCGATCCGAGGACGGCTGCTATCTCACCCAATTTCATATCGGTCACTTGCCCTTGGCAGCGCAGGCATCCGTGCCTGCTCCTTCTAGCGCAAACTGAGGCAGGCAGGAATGCCTGCGCTCCCTGAGTTAGTAATCAGTTCGTCTCATCATCGCTTCGCGCGCGACTTCATGATCGTCGAAATGTATTCGCTGTTCGCCAATGATCTGATAGGCTTCGTGTCCTTTGCCAGCAATCAATACCACGTCACCCTCGCGGGCTTCATCGATCGCGTACAAGATGGCCTCGCGTCTATCGGTAAGCTTTACGTAAGGTCGCGCAACGCTTTTTAACCCCTGTTCGATGTCTCCAATGATCGCTTCCGGATCCTCAGTTCGAGGATTGTCCGAAGTTACTATCGCGATGTCGCTCAAGCTTGCAGCGAGCGCTCCCATCGGCGCGCGCTTGGTGCGGTCTCGATCGCCCCCACACCCGAAGACCGTTATGACGCGACTGGTGCCCGCGACTTCACGCGCAGTCTGCAAGACGTTCCTGAGAGCGTCATCGGTATGGGCGTAGTCTACAATGACGATAAAGGGCATCTGTCGTGAGTCATTCAATGTCACCTGCTCGAAGCGTCCGGACACAGTCGGGCATTCGGCGATGCCGCGGGCTATACCCTCTAAACTGGCTCCCAGGGCCAATCCTGTGGCAATCGCAGCCAGTATGTTATATACGTGAGGACGTCCGACCAGCGACGAGACAACCTCGACCCTGCCCGACGGTGTGCTCGCCGTAAACGCGAGTCCGCGGGCGCTCAGCTTGAAATCATCCGTACCCACATCCGTGCGTTTGCCAAAGCCGTAGGTTATGCGATCTCCCTTGGCCGACTTGAACAACCTGGGGCCGTATTCATCGTCGACGTTGATCACTGATGCACCCGGCTCGCAGCCGAGGCTGCCGTTGAATAGTTTCTCCTTCGCCGCGAAGTAGTGCTCCATCGTCACGTGATAATCCAGGTGGTCCCGAGTGAGATTGGTGAAGACCGCGACAGCGAACTTCAGGGCATCTGCTCGATGGAGCTCGATAGCGTGCGATGAGACTTCCATCACTGCCGATCGGCAGCCGGCGTCAACCGCGCGCCGGAGCATACGCTGAATGTCCGATGCTTCGGGCGTGGTGTTTTGCGCAGCCGCGGCGTCATTCCCGACCCGATGAGTAATCGTTCCGAACATTGCCGAGGTTCCCTCGTTCGCGCGAATCATTGAATCTATCAAGTGAGCCGTTGTGGTCTTGCCGTTCGTGCCTGTGATCCCGACCAGCCTTAGGCATTGAGACGGCCTTCCTTGAACCGCAGCCGCCGAACGAGCCAGCGCCGAACGAGCGTCGTCGACTTGAATCCACGCCGGCACTTTTTCACTCTGACAAGGGACTTCGGAGATCACTGCGATTGCTCCGCGCTCGACCGCTTGAGGAATAAAGCGGTGGGCATCGGTTTTCTCACCGCGAATGGCGACAAAGACCGATCCTGGCTCGCAGGCGCGGGAATCGTGGGTGACGTCCAGCGCCTCGATGTCGAGTCGACCGGTCACCGCAATTGCCTTAATCTCTTGTGCCAGACCAACCAGCGTCAATTCGTCCTTCCTGCTTTGCTTCGCGGAGGATCGCCGCTTGAAGACGGCGTCTTTACAGCAGTTTCAAGCGCGATCCGCTTGAGAGCCTCCTTCGAAAGCTTAACGCGACAGATCGTCTCTTTCGAGACCAAGGCGCCCGTAGAAGGCTTCTGTAGGGACACGACTCCATCCCCAGAAGCCTTGAGCTTGAGCCCCTGGGCCGCGCACATCGCCACCGCTTCCCGGATTCCCTTCCCTATCAAATCGGGCATGACTGCGCTGCCGTAGCGCTTAGATGCAGGATCGCCGCCTGCGGCTCCGGCGGAGACATCAAGCGCCGGACGAGAATCGGTCGACTCATCGGCGAGGGCCGGCTTGCTCTCAGCCGCGAAGTCCGCATTATTGTAGACTTTTAAGTCCCCCGCGAGCAGCGATTGCGGATCGTTCTCGGGCGGCACACCAAGCACGTGAAGCGCGTCGGCAACCACCCGAGCAAACACCGGTGCTGAAACAGCCCCACCCAAGTGCGCACCTACCGGTTCATCTAACGACACAACACACGCCACCTCCGGGTTTTCCACCGGCGCGAAGCCCGCAAACGACGCGACATATTTTGTCTGCGAGTAGCGCCCCGTCGCTTCATCGACTTTCTGTGCAGTGCCCGTCTTTCCGGCTGCACTATAACCTCCCATCCGCGCAGCTTTTCCTGTCCCGTGCACAACCACACCTTCGAGCATGGCTTTCAACGTGTTCGCGGTAGCCTCACTTACGACCTGCCGCCTTTCGGCTTGATGCTCCTCGAGCACGTCTCCAGTAGACGAGGTGACGCGGTCCAGGAGGTGCGGCTTAACCCATTCCCCGCCATTTGCGATGCAAGCATATGCTGCCGCGGCCTGCACTGCGGTGACTCCGATTTCGTGCCCCATCGGTATTGAGCCAATAGTTGTCGGTCCCCACTCGCCGACCGGCTGAAACAAGCCTCGGGACTCACCCGGAAGCTCTACTCCAGTTCGGTGACCGAAACCGAAGCGCTCGATGTAGCGCGCGAGCCTTTCATTCCCCAACTGCATCCCGATCTTGATTGCGGCGACATTCGAGGACTTTGCCAAGGCCTGCGCGGCAGACAACAAACCATAAGGATGATCGTGGATTATTCGGTCGGCGATACGAATCTGGCCGCCGCCACAGTCGATCAGAGTCGTTGGCTTGATGAGGTGCTCCTCGAGGCCGGCCGAATAGGTGACCAGCTTGAATATAGACCCCGGCTCGAAGGCAGTTTCGACTGCCCGATTGCGCCGCTGAAGTTCACTGGACCCGGATACTTTGTTCGGATCAAAAGTGGGGTAGTTGGCCAGCGCCAGTATTTCACCGGTCGCGGGCCGCACCACCACAATCTGACCGCCGCGCGCGTGCGTGGAACGGACGGCTTCCGCAAGCGCCTTCTCAACGTGCGACTGAATCACCAGATCTATGGTGAGCGCGACATTCGCACCAGGCACCGGGTCTTCGATCGAGTGATCATAGGATTTATTGAGGGCATCGACGTCCAACAACAATCGGCCGCCTTGTCCGCGAATCAACTTATCGTAGGAGAGCTCGATCCCTCCGACCCCATTCTCGTCTACGTCAACAAAGCCGAGGATGTGGGATGCGCTCGCGCCGCTTACGTAAAATCGCTTCATCTCTTCGACGAAACGAAGCCCGGACAAACCGAGTTTTTCGATTTTTGCAACTTCCTTGTCGTCGAGCTTGCGTTTGACTGCCACAGCGGCACGGACAGACGTGAGACGTTTGTACAGATCGTCGCGATCGATATCAAGAAGATCAGAAAGGGTATCCGCCATACCAGCGGCGTCTGTTATGTCGCCTGGTGACGCATAGAGTGATTTCACTGCGACTGAACGTGCGAGTTCGTTCCCGTTTCGATCGTAAATCACGCCGCGCATCGGGCTGAGAATGATCGCGGCTTGCTGTTGACGGGTAGCGCGCGCAACCAACGACTCGTGTTGTTTGACCTGTAGCCAGACGAGCTTCGCGCCGATCACCATCATCCATACGACGATAACGATCTGAACAACGGAAAGTCGTCTTTCGGAGGCTTTGCTGCTAGTTGACATCGCTGTTGAAGTTTGGAGCCCAAGCGTTGATTTGCCGGTACATCTCAGCAACCCATCGATTAAGCCCTGATATTCACCTTTTTACCTTCCCCCGGGCGTTTTCATCCGCCGGTTTGTCCAACGCTCTTTTGTCGGGCCGCTCGAGCCCCAGCTTTTGCGCGCGCCGCTCGATCTCGCCGGGTGATGTTGCGCGCGCGTACTCCAGCTCCAATTGCCGCAGCTTTTCTTCGAGCTGCGCTGATTGGCGCCTCAACTCTTCGCTCTGATATCCGACCGAAATGGCCTCGAAATGCTGGCGAGCGCTTATCACAAAGCCGCAAGACAGCAGCGCCCCGGCAACGCCTATGGCCGCAAGCCACCCCATTACGCGCGAGCTCACCGGCCGGGCCACCGGCACGTTGGAGATCTGTTTCTCAGGAAAAAATCTGTCCGTCATAAGTACGCCTCACCTGACAACACCGTCAATTTGCGTGCCTTACCTTTCTATGCCTGATTCGCCGGGAATCGACAAATACAGTTTGGATTCTAGGCTGCTTTCGGGGCTCGGAGTGTGCTTGCTCGTTAGAGCTTCTCGCCAACACGCAGAAGGGAACTGCGTGAGCGAGGATTGCGTTCAATCTCTTCGGATGTCGGGCGCACCGGCTTGCGAGTCAGAATGCTGATTCGCCTGGTTGCGCCACAGTGTTCGCAAATGACTTCATCTACGGCGGCCCCTTTGCGCCCGCCGCTTACTTGCCATTTTTGCTCTTCACAAATGCAGCGGCCGGACTCGCGCAAAAAGCCGCGCTTGACGATCCGATCTTCAAGTGAGTGGAACGATATGATCGCAAGGCGCCCACGCCGAGCCAGCTTCGCAACCGCTGCCGGGATGAATCGCTCCAACGCCTTGAGTTCGTCGTTGACCGCAATTCGGAGCGCCTGAAACGTTCGGGTGGCCGGGTGGATACGCCATCGGCCCGGAATATTGAGCGCCCTCACGATAATGTCCGCAAGCTGTTTCGTCGTGTCGATAGGCTCTCGATCCCGCTGCCGCGCGATCGCGCGAGCGATCCTGCGCGCGCCTCGTTCCTCTCCGTATTCAAAGATCAGATCTGCCAACTCGCTCTCGGCCAGCTGGTTCACCAGCTCCGCCGCAGTTAACTCACCGTCCTGGTCCATCCGCATGTCGAGCGGAGCTTCTGAGCTAAAGCTAAACCCTCGCTCGTGATGCTCTAATTGGAGCGACGATACTCCGAGATCAGCCAGAATTCCGCGGACCTCCTCAAACTCTTCCCGGTCCAGCACCGAAGCTATACGTTCGAAGTTCGCGTGGACCAGATGAATCCGGTCTCCAAAGATCAACAGCCGCTCTCGCGCCAGGCCAAGCGCCTTCAGATCGCGGTCTATTCCGATGACCCGTGTTTTTGGCGAGGCAGTGAGGATCGCCTCCGCGTGTCCGCCAAGTCCGACCGTGCAGTCAACAAACGCTCCTCCTTCGCGGGGCCGCAACCATTCCATGACCTCCTTGAGTAAGACAGGTTGGTGCAGTTCATCTTTTGCTCCGGCGTTTGCATCCACGGCTTGATCATCGAATCTCAGTACTTCAATCGGCCCTCAACCCTTAGATCCCAAGCTCCGCTAGACTGGCGGCGTCTTCATCAGTGAAGGGCTGGCTGTCAATTCGAGCCTTGAACTTGTCAAGCTCCCAGACCTCCAGGTAGTGGAGATATCCCAGGACCGCGACGTTCCCTATCAGTTCGGCGCTGGAACGAAGCAACGGGTGGACGAGTATCCGGCCTTGCGCGTCAACTTCGGCGAGCTGGCCGTAGTAGTTAGTCCGGTCAAGGAACTTTCTCACTGCTGCGTAGCTTGTGCCTTTGGTCTGCAGCTTCTCTTCGATTGTCATCCACTCCTCGATCGGATACAGTCGCGCGCACTCGCCAGTGAGACTTGTGACATAAAACTCGACTCCGTAGTGCTCGTCGATGTAACGACGGTAGGCGGCCGGCAACTTGATCCGCCCCTTCTCGTCCATCCGTACCGTGTAGTGTCCCCTGAGCATCCAATCCGCTTCGCCTTTCTCGACTTATCCCCCTTGTTCCACTGCACTCCACTCTGCTCCACCATTGCCGCCGTATGGTACGTCAGATAGTGAGGAGTGTCAAGCGTGAAATTATTTAGCGATAAGAGGTTGTGGCCGTATGGGGGGAGAGGCAACCGCTCGCGTTGACGCAATTCCTATTAGTTCCGCGAGCAACCCTACACTTGTGGTATAGTCCCGAACTTTGGTGATGGAGCGAAGCACCGGCAATGGGCAGAACCACGCTGATCATAATCGTGTACGGCCTGGCAGCTGCGGGGGCGAACTTGTTGGGCGGGCTCTTTGTCTCGACTCGCAAACTCGGACAAACTACCCTCAGATACCTTATCGCGCTTGGTGCGGGGTTCATGTTAGCCGCGGTGTTCCTAAAGATAGTCCCGGAGACCATAGAGCAATGGCCCGGCTCGCCGCTTGTGCCGATGATCTGTCTGCTGGCGGGGTACCTCCTTATCCAATTCGTCGAGCACACGATTGCGCCGCATTTCCACTTTGGCGAAGAGACTCACGAAGAGGCAATGCTCGAACATCATGCGGCGATGGCCGGGGTGAGCGCGCTGATGGTGCACACATTCTTCGATGGAGTTTCGATAGCGGTGGCTTCGCTGGTTAGCGCCGAGCTCGGCGTGTTTATCTTTATCGCCATTCTGCTACACAAGGTCCCTGAAGGCTTTACCGTAGCCTCGATGATGCTGGCAGCCGGCCGAACCCATCGCAGTGCAACGGTCTCGGCATTTCTGGTGGGGTTGGCAACGCTGGTTGGAGTTGCCCTCGTTCTCCTTTTCGAGAACACCGCAATCTATTCGCGCCCGCTCTCCGCGCACGTGCTTCCGCTTTCAGCAGGAGTGACCCTCTATGTCGCGGCATCTGATCTGATTCCGGAGGTGAACACCAGGGAAGGCGGCATGAAGACTTCGATGATGGTCTTCGCCGGGGTCGCTTTGCTCTATCTCACTGAAGTGGTTATGAGGGCGCTACATTTCGCCCACTAGCGGGCTGCTTAAAAACAAGTGGGCAAACCACTTAAAACCCTCTTGTACGCGCTTGAACCACCATCGCGGGAGGTCCGGGGTTTACGCGCAACAGACACCGCCTACCACCTCGTAATCTACTCTATTTTCTTGCCGAGAGCATCTCGTTTGTAATCCGCGTGTTTTCTTCTATGTCCATGAACACGTACATCCACTCGGCGTAGGCGTATAGAAAGACAAAGAGGAATATTCCGTAGACGAACATGATCAAGCCACCGACTAACCCTCCGAAGAAGGCCGTGGGTCCGGCGTCGGGAAAGGCCGTTGTTGTCTTGGAGCTTGAGGCCGCTCCTGCCGCAATCATCACTAACCCAGCTATGATCAAAATCGCCCCGGCGACAACTGCAAATATCTTCATCAATACCGCGATGAGCCGGAGGGCCTTGTACTTTCTCTTCACGCTGGGCGCCGTACTGCCTCCGTAACCGCCGGCGTAAGGCGGCGCCGCATTCATGACAGGGTACGGCTGCTGATATGCAGCTCCAGCGGGCGGAGCTGGGGGTGGCGGCGCCGAAAGCGTAGTTCCACATCCGCCACAAAACTTAGCGGTCGATGGGAGTTCCGCGTTACAGACTGGACATTTCATTTCGATATCGCTCCTTTCTGATTTCAGTTATCAGAAGCGAATGGGCGTCGCCCGGTTCGACCAAACACAAACAAGAGTTGAAGAGCGAGTTCTGACTCGCCCTTCAACTCTTTGCGACACATCGAAGTACTGGCACGGGAAGACGCGGCACGATGAATGAAAAATTGGTCGCCGTTGGTGAACGGGTTGATACTACTCAAAACCCTGGACGAATGCAACAAGTTGTTCAAGCAGACCGGCTTGACCGCCAGGAGCCCGCTTCGTATTATGTCGCTTGCTATTCACACCTTCAGATTCAGGTCAACCAGAAATGCTTCAGGGACGCGAGCGCTTGAGAGTGGCTACTCAATCATCAAGCCGGGAGAATCGATATGGCAACTGAGCAGGAACACGGTGCGATCGTGTGGAAGAACGGCGAGCTTGTCCCGTGGGAGGAAGCTACCATCCACATTATGTCTCACGTAGTCAACTACGGCTCGTCGGTGTTTGAGGGCATCCGCTGCTACGATACCAAACGCGGCTCGGCGATCTTCCGGCTCGATACCCACATCGAGCGGCTCCTGAATTCAGCGCACATTTACCGCATCCAGGTCCAGTACAACCACGATGAGATCATGGACGCGTGCCGCCGGCTTGTCCTCGCCAATGAATACAAGGAATGCTATCTGCGACCCATCATCGTTCGCGGCTACGGGACGTTCGGCGTGGATCCTTTCCCGTGTCCAATCGACACTTATATATGCACCTGGCAGTGGGGCAAGTACCTGGGTCCTGAGGCGATCGAGCAGGGCGTGGACGTCTGCGTCTCGAGTTGGACTCGAATCGCTCCGAACACTCTCCCGTCGATGGCGAAGGCCGGCGCCAACTACATGAACTCGCAGTTGATCAAGATGGAAGCGAAGGTGAACGGGTATGTCGAGGGTATCGCGCTCGACCCGGAGGGCTACATCAGCGAGGGTTCGGGCGAGAACGTCTTTCTAGTCAAGAACGGGACGGTGATGACCCCCCCGCTGTACTCGACGATCTTGCCGGGTATCACGCGAGACTCGGTCATCAAGATATGCGATCGGATGGCTATACCAGTGCTGGAGCGAGCGATCCCGCGTGAGATGCTCTACATCGCCGACGAAGTCTTCTTCACCGGCACGGCGGCCGAGATCACACCGATTCGATCGGTCGATAAGGTTCAAGTCGGAGCCGGCCGTCGCGGCCCAGTCACCGCGGAGATTCAAAGGCAATTCTTCGACATAATCACCGGCGAAGTCGACGATGTGTTCGGCTGGCTAACTCCAGTCGAAGCGCCCAAAGCTGCAGCCCAGCACGAACCGCAACTGGCGTAGCGCCGCGCAACGCTCGGTGAGGTCATTTCCGCTTCCACTTTGTACCTTGGGGTGTGTCTTCAAGAATGATCCCTCGCGATGCAAGGTCGGCTCTTATCTGATCCGCTCGAGGAAAGTCCCGATTCCGTCGGGCAGAGTTGCGATCTGCGATCATCGTCTCTATTTCGGGTTCGAGAAGTTCGTCCTGCTCTTCACCCAGCACCCCTAGCACCGAGTCAATTCGCGACAACAACTCGAGCACCGCCGCGCGATCGTCCGCACCGAACTCGCCCGCATCCATTGCGGTGTTTACATCTCGACGAAACTCAAACACCGATCCAAGCGCTTTCGAGGTGTTCAAGTCGTCATCCATTCCCGCATCGAATCCCTCACGCGCCCGCGTCAGGATCTCCTGCACTCGCGGGTGAGATCCGGCCGCCGCTCCATCTGAGCCGGCAACCCTGCGGCGAAAATTGCGAAGTCCTTCGAGCGCTGTCTCCGCCCCGCGCAGCCCATCAAGCATAAAGTTCAACTGTGTGCGATAAGGAACCGACAGCAGCAGGTAGCGGATCGCCATCGGCGAGTGGCCTTGCTCGATGAGCTGACGAACCGTGTAGTAGTTCCCTTTAGACTTCGACATCTTCTCGCCTTCGACCAGGAGGAACTCGGTGTGAACCCAGAAGCGCACGAAGGTTTTTCTCGTCGCACCTTCTGATTGGGCGATCTCGTTTTCGTGATGCGGGAAGATCAGGTCGACGCCGCCGCAGTGGATGTCGAACGATTCGCCGAGATACTCCATCGACATGGCCGAGCACTCGAGGTGCCAGCCAGGACGTCCTTCGCCAAACGGAGACGGCCAACGCGGCTCGCCCTCTTCTTTTGCCGCTTTCCACAAGACGAAGTCGCGGGCGTCGGCCTTCTCGTACTCATCGACATCGACTCGCGCGCCCGCGAGGTTGCCCTCGAGTTTCAGCCCCGACAATTTACCGTAGCCGGGGAACGACGAGATGCTGAAGTACAGCGAGCCTTCGCTTTCGTATGTATGCCCGCTGGAGGACAGACGCTTCATAAGCTCGATCATCTGAGGAAGGTGCTTGGTCGCATAAGGCATGATCTCGGGCCGTTGGATGTTCAGCGCATCGCAATCCTTGAGGAATTCCTGGGTATAGAACTCGGTGTATTCTTCCAGGCTCCTGCCTGACGCGAGCATACCGCGAATGATCTTGTCTTCTACATCAGTGATGTTCATTATGTGCTGCAGCTGGTAGCCACGATACCTCAAATAGCGGCGCAGCACGTCGACCGACACAAACGTCCTGAAGTTACCGATGTGACCGTAGTCGTAAACGGTGGGCCCGCACGCGTACATCCGGACGATGTTGCCTTCGATCGGCTTGAACTCTTCCAGAGTGCGTGTGAGCGTGTTTTTTAGTTTGAGCATTCCTTAGCGGGGCTCCTCAGTCAACTACAACTGAAGCGCTTTCGTTTCCAGGAACTCCTCCAGTCCATACTTGCCCATCTCGCGGCCGTTGCCCGATTGCTTGTACCCGCCGAATGGAGCGAACGCGTT
>JACXTT010012898.1_pt1 | contig 11060 bp, 8 predicted proteins | sample 9270951 | NCBI WGS metagenome assembly JACXTT01 (sample SAMN15532306, study PRJNA645909) | rock metagenome | isolation source: weathered quartz diorite | place: Puerto Rico | collected 2017-06-21 | reverse complement strand
TTCCGGACCACTCGACTGCCGGTACAGCCAGTCCCGCACCGGCAGGAACCATTCACTCTCCTGCGCCTCCATCGCGGCCGGCGAGCGGCACCACCGCTTCACGTCCTCGACTCCCGCGCGCCGCGCTAACTCCACGCGAAGCTCGTCCTGCCTCCGCCCCGCCCGCGCCAGCGCCAGATCTTGCACTGCATTGCGATGGATCAGCCGCCGCACGCTCAGCCGTTCTTCCCGCCCCGGCTCACGGGCATTGCACAAAGAGCCGCGCCACGGGCCATTCACCGCGGCATCCGCCGGCGCCTCGATCGGCGGCAGCGCCGCGTGAAGCTCTGCAACCGATGGCGCCACCGCCGCCAGCACCCGCACCTCCATCGGATAAATCAGCCACCCGCGCCCGATCTTCAGCAGCACCTCGAGCCGCACCCGGCCCACCGGCGTCTGCGCCGGAACCCAAACGTCTAACCAGTAGCTCACGGTGTTTTGTCCCGGGATCGGCAGCGGCAGATACGGAAGCGTGTCAAAAACCGGCAGCTTCACTGGCTCGAGCGCGTCGGGAATCCATCCCGCGGCAGTCTTGCTGTACAGCTCTTCATACAGTGAAATCGCGAAAATGTCCGGAGGATTGGTTTGGATGTAAACGAAGAACGGCTCGCGCTCCGGCACCGTCGCCGCAATTTGAAAAGAAGCGAAGGCGTTCCGCGCCACGCCAGGAGATAGGATCTCGCGCGGGTGCGGTGTCCGGTCCACCGCCACTATTTCCCCGAACGGGTCCACCCGCTGAAATTCCGAAAGGACGCGCAGTGACTGCGCATGCACGGGTCCGGCCAGCAGGAGGGAAATCAACGCACGGCGCGTCACCACCGGCGCATCCCGCTGGCCAGCCGGACCAGCCGGAACCCCGTGCGCATCCCTAAGGCGCGTTGAACCGCGTAAATGCCTGATACGCCCAGAGGCCCAGCGTCGCCACTCCCAGGCCCGCCGACGCCACCCCCAGTCCCGTGGCATATGGCCGCAGCCGGCTCAGCTTGCCCTGGATCTCTTTTTGCTCGGACTCCATCGCCGTCGGATGCGAATCGAGGAACAACTGGTCGTCCTCGCGCATCGTGACCAGCGAGCGGTAAATCATGAGAATCACAAAAACCGTGGTGACTGCCGCCCAGGCGAATAGCAGCCCCGTCAACGGAGAAATTCCCGACATGAGGTTTCCCTCCCTTTATAGGCTCTATAGGTAGAAAAAAATATCGCCGGAGTCAAGGGGGGGTGTGTGGCGCGCGCTTCAGCGCGCAGCGGCGAACTTCAGTTCGACGACTACCACTCGCCTGCGATTGATCTGCCGCCGGGCCACGTCCGCACCCATCGGTTTCTCCACAACTTTTCTCCGCGTCTCTGCGCCTCGGCGGTGAACTAAACCAGCACCTTCTTCACCACGTCCCCCGCCACGTCCGTCAGCCGGAAATGCCGCCCCTGGAATTTGTACGTCAGCTGCTTGTGGTCCACGCCCAGGCAATGCAGGATCGTCGCCTGCAAATCGTGAATCGGCACCGGGTCCGACACCACGTTGTAGCAGTAATCGTCCGTCTCCCCCAGCACCGTCCCCGGCTTGATGCCGCCCCCCGCCATCCACATCGTGAAGCAGCGCGGATGGTGGTCCCGACCGTAGTTGGTCTCCATCAGCTTGCCCTGGCAGTAAACGGTGCGCCCGAATTCCCCGCCCCAAATTACCAGCGTGTCTTCGAGCAGCCCGCGCTGTTTCAGGTCCTGGATGAGCGCCGCCGACGGCTGATCCACGGCCTTCGCCTGCAGCGCCAGGTCGCGCGGCAGATCGTTGTGCTGGTCCCAGCCGCGCTTATAAATCTGGATGAACCGCACATTGCGCTCGGCCAGGCGCCGCGCCAGCAGGCACTGCCACGCGTACGATCCGGGCTTGCGGGAATCCGGGCCGTACAGCTCGAAAATGTGCTGCGGTTCTTTCGAGAGATCCACCAGGTCCGGCACCGAGGTCTGCATCCGGAACGCCATCTCGTACTGCTCGATGCGCGTTTCGATTTCCGGATCGCCGTAGACCTGCTCGTGCATGCCGTTGAGTTTCGCAAGCGAGTCCAGCATGCGCCGCCGCGTGCCCTTATCGATGCCCGGCGGGTCCGAGAGATACAGCACCGGATCGCTGCCTGCGCGAAAGTTCACGCCCTGATATTTCGATGGCAGAAAGCCCGGCCCCCACAGCCTCGAAAACAGCGGCTGGTCGATATTCAACCCGCTGGCTTGCGACACCATCACCACGAACGACGGCAGATTCTGGTTTTCGCTGCCCAGGCCATAGCTCACCCAGGCGCCCATGCTGGGCCGGCCCGGCTGCTGGCTCCCGCTCTGTATGAACGTGATGGCCGGATCGTGATTGATCGCGTCCGTGTTCATCGTTCGGATGATCGCGATATCATCCACGATCTTGGCCGTGTGCGGCAGCAACTCGCTCAGCCACGCGCCCGCCTGCCCGTATTGCTGGAACTTGAAAATCGAGGGCGCCACCGGCAGCGTCGCCTGCCCGGAGGTCATGCCCGTAATCCGCTGCCCCATCCGTATCGACCCCGGAAGATCCTGGCCGCGGTTCTCGGCGAGTTTCGGCTTGTAGTCGAACAGGTCCATCTGCGCCGGCCCGCCCGATTGGTGCAGAAAGATCACGCGCTTGGCCTTGGGCGGAAAGTTCGGGAAACCTGGAAGCCCGCCCGTCTTCGGATTGACATCCATTGCGCCCGCGAAAACGCCCGGGTTCAGTAACGAGCCCAGCGCCGCCGTCCCGATGCCCGTGCTCGTCAGTCCGAAGAAATGCCGCCGCGTGACGGCAAGCCGGAATCGCTCTTCTGCGTCCATACCCTCACTACCTTCCCATCGCACCCGTCGTAGGGGCGAGGCACGCCTCGCCCACGTTCACTCCCTCGTAATCGTTTCGTCCAGATTCAAAATCGCGCTCGCCACCGTGGTCCACGCCGCCAGTTCGCTCGTATCCAACTTCCCATCGACCTTCGATTCGCCCACGCCCACCAGCTTCAACGCCGCATCCCGATGGCTGCGGTACTCGGCCGATTCCGTCCGCTGCAGATCGCTGAGCAACCGCAGTTCTTTCGCGTCGGGTTCGCGCGCTGTCGCCAGCCGGAAAGCGTAGCGTATGCGCCGCGCCGGGTCCGTGCCGCCTTCCCGGATCATCCTCTCCGCCAGCTTCCGCGCCGCTTCTATGTAGGTCGGGTCGTTCATGAGCACCAGCGCTTGCAGCGGCGTATTGGTCACCGCGCGCCGCGCTGTGCATTTCTCGCGGTCCGGCGCATCAAACGTGATCAACCCCGGTGGCGGGCTGGTGCGCTTCCAGAAGCTGTACATGCTGCGGCGGTAGAGATCTTTGCCGTGGCTCGGCGAGTAGGTTTGCGCCGAATACACGTCGCCGTACGAAGTCTCTTCCCAAAGCCCTTTCGGCTGATATGGAGACACGCTCGCGCCGCCCTGCTTCTCGACGAGAAGCCCGCTCACCGCCAGTGCATTGTCGCGCACCATCTCCGCCTGCAGCCGGAATCGCGGCCCGCGCGCCAGCAGCCGGTTGTCCGGATCGCGCTCGCGCAGCTCCGGCGTCACGCGCGAAGACTGCCGGTACGTGGCCGACGTGACGATCAGCCGCTGCATAGCCTTCACGTCCCATTTCGTGCCGATGAATTCCGTGGCCAGCCAGTCGAGCAGTTGCGGATGCGTGGGCGGCTCTCCCTGCGAGCCGAAATCTTCCGCCGTTTTCACAATGCCCGTGCCGAAATGCATCTGCCAATAGCGGTTCACCGCCACGCGAGCGGTCAGCGGATGCGCCGGGTCAACCAGCCACTTCGCCAGGCCCAGCCGGTTCACCGGCAGATCTTTCGCCATCGCCGGCAGCACCGCCGGAACCGCGGGCGTCACGACTTCGCCTCGATTGCGATAATCCCCGCGGCCCAGAATCGCCGTCTCGCGCGGCTCGTCCATCTCCTGCATGACCATGGCGTTGGGAACGGTCCAGTCCAGATCTTCCTTCTCGCGCCGGAGCGCCGTCAGCTCGGTGTACAGCTTGCGCAGTTCCGGCGCCGCCCCGTAGGTCAGGAAATAATCGCGCAAATCCGCCTTCTGAGATTTCGACCGCTTCTTCGCGAAAATCATGACCGTCGCGCGCGCCGGTTGATGAACCGCCAGCTCCTCGATATCGGCCGGCGCAATCACGCGATTGTAAATGCGAAAGTCATCCAGCGAGCCGCGATATGGCGGCCCGAGCTTGTCATCCCCGATCGAAAGCGAAGCCGTGTTGCGAATCGTGCCGCTCAACGCATCTTTCATCACGTCGAGTTGCTGCGTCTTGCCATCCACGCATATCTTCACGCCCGACGCCTTGCCCGAACCGTCATAAGTGATGGTCACCGCGTGCATGTCGTTCGGGATCAGCTCGCGCGTCCGCACTTGCAGGGCATCGTCCGGCCACTGATGGATCAGCCGGAATTGAAGGTGAGAGCCGCGCCGCAACCGTGGCAGCACCTCGGATTCTTCGTTGAAAACCTCCCAGCCGCGATGTTCCCGATCTAGTTTCTGGATTACCGACATTTCCGTGCGCTCGCCCGGATCCATCCAGAACGCGAGGGAAACCGGCTCGCCGCGCTCGAACCCGCCGGTATCGCCGAAATCTGCGTGCGTCTCGCCATCGAAATCCGCCTTGCGCCCCACCGGCCCGCCGCTGAATCCCAGATCGCCTTTGACGATGCGCCCGTGCCGGTAATGGCCTGAGCTGTCCGCGAGATTCCCGTCCAGCTCGTAATGCGCCATCAGGCCATCGCGCGTCGCATCGGGCAATGACCCCAGCGCCGTTTTCTCCCACGCGGACTGCAACGCCTCCAGATCGTGTTCTTTCGGCAGCGCCTCTTCGTGTTCGCAGATCGCCTGTTTAACCCTGACGATCTCATTTCCCTGCTCCGCCGACGGAACCTGCACGATGGGTTCGGCGTTCCCCCTGCGCCCGTCCAGCCCCTTTTCCGAAATCGTGTCGAAGAACGCGTAGAGGCGGTAAAAATCCTTCTGCTTGATCGGGTCGTACTTATGATCGTGGCAGCGCGCGCAACCCATGGTCATCCCCAGCCACACCACCGACGTCGCTTCGACGCGGTCCACGACGTACTCGTTCTGGTACTCCTCCGGAATCGCGCCGCCCTCGAAATTGATCATGTGGTTGCGGTTGAAACCGGTGGCGATGCGTTGCGCAAGTGTCGGATGCGGAAGGAGATCCCCGGCCAGCTGCTCCACCGTGAACTCATCGTACGGCATGTTCCGGTTGAAGGCGTCGATCACCCAGTCACGCCAGTGCCACATTTCTCTGTGGCTGTCGATATGGTAGCCGTGCGTGTCGGCGTAACGCGCCAGATCCAGCCATTGCATCGCCATGCGCTCCCCGTAGCGCGGCGAAGCCAGCAGCCGATCCACCACGTTTTCATAGGCTTTGGGCGATTTGTCGCGCTGGAACGCGTCCACCTCGGCCGGCGTCGGCGGCAGCCCCGTCAGATCGAACGTCACCCGCCGGAGCAGCGTGGTTTTGTCGGCTTCGGGCGTTGGTTTCAGTCCTTCGCTCTCGAGGCGTGCGAGGATGAAGTTGTCGATGGGATTACGCACCCAGCGGGCGTTCTTGACGGCCGGCAATTCAGGCCGTTTCGGGGGCTGGTACGCCCAGTGCAATTCCCATTTGGCGCCATCGTCGATCCAGCGGCGGATCAGTTCGATCTGCTTTTCGTTCAGCGTGCGGTCGGCGTACGGCGGCGGCATGCGCTTGGCTTTATCCGTCGCGCTGATCCGCTGGTACAGCCGGCTGTCCGCGGCTTTCCCCGGCACGATGACCTGATAGCCGCCGCGATCGGCAAACATGCCGTCTTTGGTATCCAACCGCAGCTTCGCCATGCGCGGTTTCTCATCAGGACCATGGCAGGCAAAGCAGTTGTCAGAAATGATGGGACGGATGTCGCGATCGAAATCAACCGGCGCGGCAGCTAGCGGCAAAGCAACCGCCAGAACAATCAACAACTTCATCCACTGCAATTGTAGCGCCGTTGCTTACTTTTTGGGTTTATAGGCGACGCAGTCGATTTCGACCTTCATTTTCGGATCGGCGAATTTGGATTCGACGGTGGTGCGGGCGGGCTTGGCGTCGCCGAAGAATTGGGCGTAAATCTCGTTCATCGCGCCGAAATCCTTCCCGTCGACGAGAAAGACCGAGCACTTCACCACGTCCTTCATGCTGGCGCCGCAGCCTTCCAGGATTCTCTGAATGTTGGTCAGCACCAGTTTAGTCTCGTGCTGGATGTTGCCATACGACATCTGGTTGGTGGCCGGGTCGATCGGCCCCTGGCCGGCTACGTAGATGAAGTCCCCGGCGCGCACCGCCGGAGAATAAGGGCCGCGCGGCGTGGGAATTCCGGGCGGCGTAATTCGTTCGATCATTAATTGCCCTCCGCTTCAAGAAATTTTTCCACTTCCAAAGCCGCCATGCAGCCCATGCCGGCGGCCGTAACGGCCTGCTTATAGACACGATCCTGCACGTCGCCTGCGTGAAACACGCCCGGAATATTGGTTTTGGCGCCACCCTTGGACAGGATGTAGCCGTCGGGATCGGTTTCGACCTGGCCGCGAAACACGGCCGTATTGGGAATGTGGCCGATGGCGACGAAGAACCCTCCGGCTTCCTGATCCCAGACTTTGCCGGTTGATACGTTCCGCAGCTTGGCTCCGGTCACCGTGCCTTTTGCGGCGTCGTAGAGATCTTCTACCACCGTGTTGGTGAGAAACTTGACCTTCGGATTGTGCTGCGCGCGGGCCAGCATGATCTTGGACGCGCGGAACTGATCGCGCCGGTGCACCACCGCGACTTCGCTGCAGAAGCGCGTGAGGAAGTTGGCTTCCTCCATGGCCGAATCGCCGCCACCGACCACGATGACAGGTTTGCCGCGATGAAAAAAACCGTCGCAGGTGGCGCAGGAGCTGACGCCGTGCCCGATCAGCTTCTGCTCGTTGGGAAGGCCCAGCCAGCGCGCGGACGCGCCCGAGGCGATGATGAGGGTGCGGGTTTCGATCCACTGGCCGTCAACGTTCAGGCGGAACGGCCGCTTGGAGAGGTCGGCCTCGGTCACCACGCCTTGCAGATACTCGGCGCCGAAATTCTCGGCCTGTTTGCGGATGTTCTCCACCAGGTCCGGCCCGTTGATGCCTTCCGGAAAACCGGGGAAATTCTCGACGAGCGTGGTAAGCGACAACTGCCCGCCGGGCTCGTGGCCCTTGATTACAAGTGGCGCAAGATTGGCGCGCGCGGTATACACCGCCGCCGTGTTTCCGGCACAGCCCGAGCCCACGATCACAACGTTTCGCATCACAGAAGCCATATTTACTTTGGGGGAACTGGGAACCTTTAATGTAGCACGGGCGGAGTAACTCGAGCGCCGTTGGAAATGCGGGATCAATTCTTCGCGAGCAACTGACGCTGCAATTGTGCTCGCATTTGTTCACCCTGCGATGGTGTAAACACAAGAACGCCCGGGCGCTGGCAGTCTTTGGAAAGCAGGTTATCAGTCATGATCCCGGTGGTGGAGTGGACCTCGGGCTGAATGAGCAGGTGGCCGAGCTCGTGGGCCATGATGTGCGCGAGCACTTTGGGGCGCGAGAATCCTGTGTCCTTCGTTGCCGCCTGCACCCGATCGAAGAAGACAAACACCTTATCGGGCGGGAAAGCAACACCGAACTTGGCGGCCGGTAGGGCGAACCGTTCGGACATGGGTTGGGGAAGAATTCTGATGCTGGCGGTCAACGGGTCCGTGGTTGGCGCGCATTCAGGAGACTTCGGGATGTCCGGGGTGGAGATCGGGCAATCGACCCATCGCAGTTCGATGCCGGAGCGTCGAAAGATCCAAGCGGCAGTTTCTTCAGCGAGCTGGAGCGTCTGGCGGGGCACTTTGGCGAAGTTGTACACTCGCACGGTGAGTTGCGCCTCCGGTTTCGGCGCCTCCGCGCTGCAACAGGCGAGGGACGCAAAAACCACGAAGCGTGGCACCCACATGCGCTGAATCTTGCGCCGCGGCGGGCGGCGAACCTACGCACTGGAGTCTCTTTCTGGTGGAATTCCTGTCGGCCTGCCTAACGTCTTCATCACGCGGGACTTACATCTTGCATTCGCCCCGCTGGGCGAGGGGGTTTCGCCGCGAAAGGGGACATGTTACATTGACCACAATCTTCTGTGCAGGCCGAATATACCAATAACGTTGTTCGGTTCGGAGTTTTCGAAGTCGATCTGCGGGCCGGGGAGGTGCGCAGGAAGCGGTCGAAGGTCAAGCTGCAAGACCAGCCGTTCCAGGTTCTCGTGATGCTCTTGGAGCGTCCCGGCCAGGTGGTCACAAGGGAAGAACTGCGCGACCGGATCTGGCCGGCCGGCATCTTCGTGGATTTTGACAAGAGTCTCAGCAAGGCCATCAACAAGGTCCGGGAAGCACTTGGGGATTCGACCGAAAACTCCCGCTTCATAGAAACCCTGCCGCGACGGGGCTACCGATTCCTGGTTCCGGTGGAGTCAGGCCAAGCGACCAGGCCCACAGCGCTTCCGCCCCTAAGCGCATCGCCACGGCGGCGCTTGCCATGGGTTTTCTGGGGCATAACGGCCAGGCTGGCCCTCGCAATTATCGTGGGCGCAGGGGTATGGGTTTCGGTGAAGCAGCCGGCTCTACAGCCCGGACAATCCGCACTGATTGCCGTGCCACTGACATCGGACTCAGGCGATCAGTTTTTCTCAAGTTTCTCCCCAGATGGGAACCAGGTCGCGTTCGCCTGGAACGGGCCAAAGCAAGACAATGTCGATATTTATGTCAAGTTGATCGGCACCGAAAGCCTGCGGCGGCTTACCCAAGATCCGGCGATGGATTTTGCTCCCGCCTGGTCTCCGGATGGGCGCTACATCGCATTTTTGCGCCAGCTCCCGGTCGACCGTGCCGCCGTTCTGATGATCCCCTCCTTCGGCGGGCCGCCGGAGCGGAAATTGACGGACAACAGTTCGGTCGACGACGGCCAGGTGGGCGGCGCCATACCGGGACTATCCTGGTCTCCGGACGGCAAGTGGATTGCCATGAAAGATCGTGGTCCAGGTGAAGCGCAGGACAGCATCTATTTGTTTTCTATAGATACCGGGGAAAAACGGAGGCTGACTTTTCCGCCGCCACGCTGCGGCGACGGCACCCCTGCGTTTTCGCCCGACAGCAAAAGCCTGGCCTTCAGCCGGACATTTACTTTTGGTGTGAGCGAGGTCTATTTGCTCGACCTCTCTGAAGATCTCCGTCCGAAGCGTCCGGCCAAACAACTTACCTTCAGGAAGCAGTTGACGGTTGGGCTTGCATGGACCCCGGACGGGGGCGAAATTGTCTTTTCTTCGGGATCAAACTGGGCAGGTGCGGCGGTTCAGCTGTGGAGGGTTTCCCCGACAGGAGCAGGCAAACCGCGAGTTTTGGCATTTGCCGGAGAGCACGGCTGGTGGCCGGCGATTTCCCGCCGCGGAAACCGGCTCGCCTTCTCCCGAAACCATGCGAACGACGAAAAGATCTGGCGTCTCGATCTTTTCGGACCCAACGGCAAAGCGGGTGAAGCCGTCAAGCTGATCGCCTCAACGCGCAATGAACTCGTTCCGCAGTATTCACCGGATGGCACCAGAATCGCATTCATTTCGCAGCGCTCCGGAGGCGATGAGGTTTGGGTCTGCGGCAGGGACGGGTCCGGGGCCGTGCAATTGACGTCGCTCGGGGCGGCCATCACCGGGTGCCCGCGCTGGTCTCCCGACGGAGCACGGATTGCGTTCGACTCCAACGCCGGTGGAAACTTCGACGTGTACGTCATCGAGGCCACCGGTGGCCGACCGAGGCGTCTTACTAACGACTCCGCCGATGATGCCGTGGCGAGCTGGTCCAGAGACGGGCGCACGATCTACTTCGTCTCAAACCGGACAAAGACTTGGGAGATCTGGAAAATGCCGGCGGATGGAGGTGAAGCCATACAAGTGACTAGAAACGGCGGATACGTTGCGTTCGAGTCCGTCGACGGGACATTCCTTTATTATTCGAAACGCGGGGGAGACGGCAAGCTGTGGAGAACTCCGGTTCGGGGCGGTGAAGAAACACAGGTTCTGGATGCCGTCGAAGGTTTTAGTTTTGCGGTGCTCGATAAAGGGATCTACTTTATTCGTCCCCCGGAATCCAGGGGCAGTCCGACTCTCAGGTTTCTCAGCTTCAAAACAGGCGGCGTCAAAATCGTGGCCTCGATTCCGCACGCGATAAACGGTGGCCTGTCCATCTCCCCGGACGGGCGGTACGCTCTTTACACGCAGGACGATCAGGTTTCCGGCAGCGATCTGATGCTGGTGGAAAACTTCAGGTGAAGAGCGGGCCGCATCGCGCAGAGAGCTGTGCGCGCCGTTCGGCAGCAGGCCGCTTCCGCCCGATCCTGTAGCGGCCCGACTCGGTACCCGTCATAATGAAAAAGAGAGTTCGTTATGCTCGATTGGACGACCTGCCAGGCGGTCGAACGGCACCCCAGCAAAGTCAGCGGCGCGTGGCTGTTTCGTGGAACCCGCGTACCGGTTTCCGCCCTATTCTCGAATCTTGAGGGTGGCGCCACGGTCGACGAGTTCCTGGAATGGTTTCCGGGAGTGTCTCGCGAGCAAGTGAACATGGTGCTGGAGCACGCCTCCCGCAGCTTGAGCGATCCGGTCCCCGCATGACACGTGCCCAATGCGGATACTCCTCGACCACAATGTCCCTGCTCCTCTGCGGCATTGGATGATAGGACACCAGGTTGAAACGGCCTACGAACTCGGGTGGGCAGAATTGACCAACGGGGACCTCCCCGGAATGGCTGAGCAGGCCGGCTGCGAGGTACTGATTACAACAGCCAGCGGCATCCGCTACAGGCTCACACTTGCCCAACGCGTAAGTGCCATCATCGTTTTCGACCCCATCGTATGCACGCGAATCAGGGATTGGGAACCCGGAGTGTGGGAG
>JACXTT010012897.1_pt1 | contig 11060 bp, 7 predicted proteins | sample 9270951 | NCBI WGS metagenome assembly JACXTT01 (sample SAMN15532306, study PRJNA645909) | rock metagenome | isolation source: weathered quartz diorite | place: Puerto Rico | collected 2017-06-21 | reverse complement strand
GCCGCGTCTCGCCTCCCTCGTACAGGGCTAAGCCGACCTGGCCCACGGTCATTGCCAGGGCGACCCCGCGGTAGATGTTCGGGTTCCAGATGCCCGACTCGTCCTCAGGCACGAGATGACCGATCCGAAACGGGCCGCCGGGCACCGCCGGGGAAACCCACAGGGCCACACACCACACGACGAGTCAGGACCGCCACGCGCAGCAGCTCATTGGGCTCGCTCCGTCACAGGAGAAAACCTCGCAAGAATTTCAAGTCCTTCAGCACCTGAACGTTTCGAGAGGTGGAAGCCATGCGGCACCTTTAAGCAGGACGGCTCAACGCGTGAGCTGCAGCTGAGCGGATTCATCGCGGCTTCAATGCTCAAAGTGTCTTGATGTAACAACGGCTATCGTCGTTGGCGATCAGCTGCATCGGAAAGTGAGCGGCCTGAAGTTGCTCGTACAGGCTTCTATCGACCAGCGCCAACGCGTAGGGCTGGTGCTTCCAGATCTCCATCCACTCTTCGACCGTCGGAATCGCCAGCGATGGCTCTTGCCGCAAACCATAGTCCATTTCATCGCGGAACTGCACCAGCGTGACAGTGCGCCCGAGATAGAAATCCAACGTGTGGTCGTAGGTCCCTACGCTGTAGAACGGGATGCCGGGCCTCAGGTAGCCCTTCATCTGCTGGGCGGTGGCATAGGCGGACCCCGATGGCGACAACGACTCATGGCCCGTGATGACGAGCTGCATCACCACCAGCCCCGCCAGTCCCGTGGTCAGCACGGCGCGCTGCACGTTGCCGCGACGCGAGCTCCAGGTCGCGTATCCCGCCGCCACCACGGCAATCGACGCACCACTTGCGATCCACGGTTTAAACGCTTGAATCAACTTCTCGGGCAAGTCACCCATCGTTTCGATGAAGGGCAACGCAGCAAGCGCACCCAGCCCAAGCAAGATTATCGGGGCGAGTTGCCAGGCTAGCGTCTTGCCCGTCACGGACGTCAGCCGCCAACCGACGATCAGCGCGGCTGCAGGAAACAGTGGGAGGATGTAGGGGGGGAGCTTGGAACCGGAAGCGCTGAAGAACAGCAACACGAAGCCGCACCAGATCAGGAGAAAGCGGTGCGCTTGAAAAGTCGCTCCCGTCCGCGTCATTCCTGCGCGCCAGGCAGCAGCCGCCACCACCGGGGTCCATGGCAGCCAGCCAGCTAGCAAAAGCGCGATGAAGTAGTACCATGGCTCCGCCCGTTGATGCATCGTCGTCGTATATCGGAGGACGTGCTCGCGCACGAAGAAGAACCACGCAAACTCAGGGTTGCGAATCGAGACTAGGATAAACCACGGCGCTGCCATAGCCAGAAACAGCAGTAAGCCGGTGACCGGGTGCAGGCGCTTCCACAGGCGCCAATCACGCTGTACCAGCGTGTAGAGCGTTAGCGTGGCACCCGGGATAACAATCCCAACAAGCCCCTTCGTCAAAACCGCGCCGGCCATGGCTGCCCAGGCGGCATGCATCCAAATCGCGTTCTCGCGGGCAGCGGCGCCGTCGCGGTGCGCCAGCAGGAAACTGCACAGGACCACGAACAGAAACAGCGTCAGTCCCATGTCCAACGTGTTGAGATGCCCCACCACCACGTACATCAGGCTGCTGGCGAGCACGACCGCGGCGTACAAGCCTGCTGATGGGCCAAAGAGGCGCCGCCCAGCGTACCACGCCAACGCGACACCGAGCATCCCGCTCAAAGCGCTCCACAATCGCACCGCCCATTCGTGTTGACCGAATACCGTGACGGCTGCGGCACCTGCCCAGTAGTGCAGCGGCGGCTTCTCGAAATATTTGATGCCGTTGAGGCGCGGCGTGACCCAGTCGCCGCCGACGGCCATCTCGCGGGAGATCTCGGCATACCGACCCTCGTCGGACTTGATCAGTTTGCGATAGTCGAGGTTGGCAAACCAGACGACCACGCCGACCAAGACCAGCAAGTGAACGGCGAACCGGACAGGCAAGGTAGCGGCCGAAGGCCGCGCCAAATCGACACCCGGATATGCGGAATGCAGCTCCAGAATGCCCGCCCGCTTACGCTATCGCCTCGAGGGATCGTCGCTCATGGAGGACGGCTCGGACCGACTCGAACACCTGCGCAGGCGAAATGGCTCGCATGCATACCGGGTCGCGGCAGGCGGTCTTTCGGTGGTTAGCCGCCGACACGCAGGGGGAACAGGCCAATCCGGCCGAGATGGCTTCGCCGCAGCCGAGACTGCCGTAGAGTACCGGTGTCTCCGGTCCAAACAGAACGATCGTCGGCATCCTGGTAACGGCAGCAAAGTGTGCCGGCCCCGAGTCATTAGTCACCATCACCTCGGCCATCTGGTACAGGGCCGGCAATTCGGTGAGCTCACACCTGCCGGCAAAATTCACGATCCGTGGGTGGCCGACAAGCGCTCTGAGCTTCTCGGCCTCGTCCTCCTCCGAGGGCGCACCGGTAATCAGAATAACCGCGTTTCCCCAGTGATCAAGTACTCGCTGGGCAAGCATCGCGAAATGGCGACGCGGCCAGCGACGCTGCGGCAAAAGCTCCGAGGCATGAGGATTCAACAGTATCAAGCGGTGGCGAGCCGGGTTATAGCTCGAGAACGCAGCCGCGACGCGCGTTTTCATGTCGACCCTGGTCGCTTCGCTGATCGTCATGAGTGGGACAACCACCTCCTCATTACTGATCCGCGTCTTGGAATAAGGCATCTCCTCCGACGAGGCAGACAAGGCGTTGATCAACGCGATGAAGTTCTTGGCGATGTGAATGTGGGGGTTGTAAGCCACCCGGCGCGTAAGCAGTTGCCCCCGGTAGAGCCCCTCATTGTGGAACCGGTAGAAACCCACGCGATTGGCGGCGCCCGACAAGCCTGTCAGCAACGCAGTGAAGCGCGAGAACAGCTCGAGATCGACCACTGTGTCGATCCGGTTGCGACGGGTCCAGATCAGAAAGCGCAACGTATCCAGCATCAATACGAAAAGCCCGGCCTCGCGTATCGTCGCCACGTTGCTTTCCGGCACGGTTCGCAGCAGCTCCAGGCTGGCGACGTTGCGCTTGAAGATTACGAAAAAGATTTCGGCATCGAACACGCGCAGCGCTTTTCGCATTGCTGGATCAGCCAAGATGGTACTGCCCATCTCGGACAGCTCGATGAACAGGATGCGGCGTGGCGGTTTGGGCTTTGCGCCGTGAAACAGCCAGTACACCAAAGTCAATGCGAAGCACAGCGGCACACCGATCCAGCGGTCCACCGCCCGCATCGTGTCTACTTTCATGTGATGAGACCTCCCCCGCCCACGCGTCGCCTCAGGCTCGGCTTAAGAACCAGGCCGAAGCTGCGCGCCAGGGGAGCGCTGTCATCCCCCGACTCGGATGAGCACGATGCCGTTCTTGGCATAGATCACATCGAAGGAATAGCCCGGGAGCTCAGGCAGGCGTTTGGCCTTGGTGATGATGATGTCGCCCGGCTGCGGCTCGCGGGTCGGGGTCGGATGCCCGTAGTAGACGCTGAAACTGGGTGCGACGAGCCGCCACATGATCACTTGATAGCCCCGGTCGCGCGCGAGCAGCGCGGCTTCCTTGATCGGCTCTTGCTGCACACCCGCACCCACCGGCACGACGAAGGCAGACAAGCCGACGACACCGATGATTCCGCTGACGACCAGCTTCCGCGGGATGTCGAAGCGGCGCTCCACCGCGAAGTACACAGTGAGCAGCACCGCTGCGATCGCGAAGGCCAGGTACCCACGCCCGAAGTACTCCTTGGCGCCAGCCGCCGCCTCGCGGTAGTACGGGTCCTTCACGATCGGTATCACGATGTCCGCGATGGCGGGCAGCGCAAGCAAAACAAGCGATGAGAGCAGCGCCGGCAGAAATGCCAGGAAACGGGACCCCACCTCGTGACCATAGATCGCCATCAGAACGAACATTCCGGTCATCCCGTACAGCAGGTAATGGGGCAGCTTGGTGCCGGATAGCGAAAAGAACATGAAGACGAAGCTGAACCAGAGCCAGAGATACAGTTGCAGGTCGTCACGCCACGCCTCGCGCGCCCGCATTACCGCGCGCAGGAAAAAGGTCGTGAAGGGCAGCGTTCCGATCAGCACAACCGGGATGTAGTACAGCACGCTGCCGGAGTGCCCTTGCAGCGTTCCCAGGAAGTTGTTCACGTTGTGCCTTAGAAAAAACCCTTGCACGAAGGCCCACCCTTCCCGTTGCAGAACAAGAAGGTACCAGGGCAGAGCGATGGCCGCGAAGAGCAAAAGCCCTCGACAGTCGAATACCGCCCGCGCCCAGGTCTTGAGATCGCGGCGCAGGAGGCAAAACAGCAATGTCACCCAAACGGGAATCAGGATCGCCACCGGGCCCTTGGCCAGGAACCCGAATCCGATAGCAGCGAAGGCAGCGTACAGCCAGGCGCGCTTGCCCGTTTCCAGATGCAGCCAGGCCGCAAACATAGAGCCGGCGATCAACATATTGAGCAGCGCGTCGGCGGTTCCCGCTCGTCCGATGATGTATACACCGAGCGACGTGGCCATGACGCCCGCCGCGAGCAGCGCCTTGTTCCTGCCGAAGTGCCGGCGCGCAAACAAGAAAGTCAGCAGCACCCAGACCGAAGCGCACACGGCCGACGGAAACCGAAACGCGAACTCGTTCACGCCGAACGCCTTCACGCTTGCCGCCTGCAACCAGAACACCAAGATCGGCTTGTCGTAGTACGGCTGACCGTTCAAATATGTGGACAGGAAGTCGCCGCGCTCGAACATTTCGATGGTTGCCTGGCTGAACGCAGCCTCGTCCACATCGAACAATGGTGAGCGACCGAGGGCGAAGAAGAAACTCAGCAGAACTCCCAGCAGCGTAATTGCGGCGAACAGCTTGGAAGACTGCGACGCAGGGCGCGTGAAAGGTCGATCACTGGATGTGATTGAGGGCCGGGGCGCAGAGGGCGTGGTCGTGCTCGACTCTAATCGCATCGCATTGCGCCGGCACTTGATATGCAGCTAGTCGTCATCGGCCGATCCGATTCGTCTCGAGATCCCCTTCTTCGGCCAGCACACAGCTTGTCACTGGGAATGGCCAATTCCACTCACGCGGAGACGCAGACGAGTTGAGATAGATGTAGGCGCTCGCGCTTACTCGTGCGGCGCACTTTGACGCATATCACTTACCAAACACTTACCTCGTCCCCCTATTCATTTCGAAGGCCGACGTGTAATGTTCGTGTAAGCGAAGTGCTGCAGGACGACGAGACGATCCGCTCTATGGAGCGGCAGTCGCGCGCTGCCTTAGTCCTAGGCAGGTTCTGTTGTTACCGAATGGTCGCTTTCCGAGTCGGCGGCATGAAGGAAGATGCGGACCCGCAACCCGTGGCCATCCTCCCCGTCTTCGAGTGAGATTGTGCCCCCCAACTGCTCGGCGATGCGCTTCACGATCGCCAGCCCAAGACCGCTTCCGTCAGCGGACTGACCCACGCCGCGGTAAAACCGATCGAAGACTCTTTCCCGCTCCTCGGACGGAACACCGCTTCCCGTGTCGACGACCTCAAGCTCTACGGCAGGTCCGCGTTGACGGAGGTTGATGTCCACTCTTCCGCCGCTGGGCGTGTACCTGATCGCGTTGTCCAGGATATTCGTCAGCATGATCCTGAAAGCCTCAGGGTCACCTCTCACCAATATGCGCTTATGCTCGACGCTGCCGAGATCAACTCCTTTAGCTTTCGCGAGAGGCCATAGCTCACCGATCACACCCACCGCTACCTCCGATAGATCCAAAGTCCGAGTCGGTCTCTTGGCGGTATCTGGGTCAAGCCTCGCCATCGTGAGCAGCTGATGGGCCAAGTGCGTAAGTCGTTCGATCCCACGCTTCAGCTCGGTCAGGGAGGCGATGCGCTCCGCGGCGCTGTCGGCCGTTTGCACTAGCTCCAACTGTATCTGGAGCGCTGTTAGCGGCGTCCGCAATTCATGGGCGGCATCGGCCACAAAGTGCTTTTGCTTGGTCATCTCTCGCTTGAGGCGACGCAACAGGTCGTTGAGGGCCGCGACGAACGGCATGACTTCTGCGGCTTGATTCTCGACAATCACCGGCTGGAGCGCGTCACCGGTTCTCGCGGCGAGTGCTCGCGTCACCTCAGACAGCGGTTTCAATCCTTGCCTGACAGTAACCCACACCAGAACGACCAACGCGATCACGATCGGGATTGTGGGTATCACAATGCGCGCAACGATACGCAGCGCGATGCTGGCCCGTGCCGCGATGGGCTGCGCTACCTCCACTGTCCCGCCGCTCCCGCTACCTACGTAAACTCGCCACGGCTGGCTGTCCCAAACCACGGTGGAATAACCGTCGCTTCCAGCGGAAGGCGCCGACCGGTCCTTAGCGAGTCCGAACACAGCTACGCCACTGCGGTCCCACGCGCTGACTACGATCCTCTCTTCCTCCTGGTCGGCTGGCGCCTCCGGCTTTGTAACACTCAGATCTTCCTGCTCGCGCAGAGACAGAGCGATCTGCTTGAGCTGCCGATCGAACAACTCGTCGACCTCGTCGCGAGTTCGCACGTAAATGACAATTGTCGCGATGATCCCGCTGAGGAGCACGCCGGACACAAGCCAGGCAAGAAGGCGGCGACGGATGGACCATGTCATCTTGACTTCGGGACCATGTAGCCAACCCCGCGCACGTTGGCGATCACGTCGGGGCCCAGCCGCCTGCGAATGTGGTGCACCCGGACCTCTACTGTATTGCTCTCGATGTTGTCTTCCCAACCATAGAGGCGTTCTTCGAGCTGGCGAACGGACAGTATTTGACCGGGGCGTTCCATCAGTGCGTGCAACAACGCGAACTCGCGCGATGGCAGTGAATGAACTGCGCCCTTGTACATCACCTCGCGCGTGGACAGGTCCAGCGTCAGTTCTCCGGTCGTCAGTTGTGGCGCTGCCGAGCCTGTTCGCCTCCGCGCTAATGCGCGCACCCGCGCCGCAAGCTCTCCGAGGTCAAATGGTTTCACCAGATAGTCGTCAGCGCCGCTGTCGAGGACCCGGATCCGGTCTGCGACGTGGTCTCTAGCTGTGACAATGAGCACTGGAATGTTGTCATTGGCCGCCCGCAGGCCTTGCAGCACTTCCGCTCCAGATTTACGCGGGAGTCCAAGATCGAGCAATAGCAGATCGTGAGAGTGGGTTGACAACGCCGAGTCCGCAGCAACACCGCTGGTTACCCAATCCACCACGAACCCGTGCTTCTTCAGGCCATCACGGATGCTTCGACCGACCATCAAATCGTCTTCAACGAGCAACAGCCTCAACTTTCCCCCCCGCGACCCAGGGCGACTGTACGCCTCAGGAGTGCGCTCCTCCTCTTCCTGCCCGCTGCACATCTATCATATGCTCGGCGGCGGGCTAATGTGCGATCAAAAAAGATGTATGCTCCCACTGCGCTTACGCTCACCTTACCCAGAGATACTTACCATTGGCTTAAAAAGTGAAGCACTGAACGCTAATAGTATGGAAGGCAGGATGTTCACCTCATCAGGACAGCGGCCGCGGATTTATGCGAGAGCGGTAAGCGAGCCGCGCCCAAACTTCGCGACTCGTCGCAGAACTCGAGCTCAATCATGTTCTACCAGCTTGATCCTTGGATGCGGGTGCGCAAGCAATAGAGCGGGATTGTTCAAGGCGCCGACCCTCCCGGCCGCCCAGATCCGCCAGGTCCTTCTGGGTTCGGCGCTGCTACTTGCATTCGCGCCGTCGCTCGCTGCGCGCGACCCCGTCGAGCCCGTGCCGTCTCGAGTCGAGGTTAACTACCGGATGACGATCGCCGGTATCCCGGTCGTAGCGGGGTTGGCCGTGTTCCAACACGACGGCAAGACCTACTCCGTAGTCATGGAGTCGAGGACGATCGGTATCGCCGCCCTCTACCGGCTCCACATCCGCAGTGAGGCCAGAGGCTATGTTCAGGCGAAGGGCCTGCGCCCCCTGAGCTATGTCGAGACGCGCAACGGCCGCTTCACGCGCGGCGCCAGCTTCGACTGGACCGCTGGTCAGGTGCAGCTGGTCGACGGCGATAAGAAACAAACGGTGCAGCTTCGCCCAAATACGTGGGACGCGGCCACCTTAGCTTGCGCCTTCTCCTTCTCGCGTCCGGATGGAAAGGATCTGCAGCTGTACATGACCGACGGCCGACGCGTCACCGAGTACAAGTATTCGGTCCTTGGCCGTGAAAAGCTCACCACGCCATTGGGCGAGCTGGACACCGTGCATGTGAAGAAGATTCAAGAGGACGGCGACAAACGCGCGTTCGACGCTTGGCTGGCGATCGACCGGCACTTTCTCGTTGCGCGCGCACGCGCCACCGAGAAGGATGGCACTGTCTTCGATTGGACGGTCCAAAGCGTCAACTTCGCATTGTAGCAACGCGCTCCACCTCGGTACTGTCACACCCTTCCCCCGAGGTTCTCCCGTCCCGCGACAGAGCTGAGCTCATATCAGGTGCTCTAGAGGCTGGTATGCCCAACCTTCTGTAAGCCATTCGCGGAATTCGGACGGCTTCGCAACGAAGCAATCGATGACTGCTTCAGAGTGATCTTGGCATGCTGCGGGAGGTGCAACGCAGAGATGCAGACACTCTCTACGCTTACGCGTCCCTTACCCACCGATACTTACCATTGGCTTAAAAAGCAACGCACTTAACGCTCCTGGATGGGAGCAAAATTATCTGTGCGAGAAATAGCTGATCATGCAGTGGCCGAGGATTTCTGCAACAGCGATAGGGGTCGGACTCCGATCTGTCGATTCATCAGAGAACCCAGCGTGTTATGTTTTACCACAGCTTGACTCTTGCGTTTGTGTGCTATGCGCTCATAGGAGTAGCCATCGCCGCGTTAGGCCCGGTCAGGAAAAATTTAGACGAAGCCGTGGCGGATCTGCGTGAAGCACCCGCGAGCGACGACGATTCGGACAGCGACCCGGTGTCCAGCACAAAGATCCTTTTGTTTCGCGCTGTGATGTCGCTTGCTGTTGTACTCCTTTGGTGGCGTTTTCTGGTTTTCGTCCTGAAGTCGCGCTCCAAGCGGAAAATCGTCCGCATGCGTGGAGAGGTAGAGCCGCGGATCGCTGAGACCGCCGAACACTAGCTTGTCGCGTCGGATTTGGAGTCTTATTGATCTGCTCCACGCTGCTCCGGAAACAAGAGTTCTGGAGCTCTCGTTTACAAACTCTGGCAAGGGTCAGGCTCGACCGCGGCGGGAAGGCGCACCCGTGGCAGCCACGCAGCATCGTCATCTTCGCTTCCCTCCTTTGCTTCGCCTGGATTGCGCTGGGACTGGTAGGCCACGATCCGTGGAAGCCGGATGAGGCTTACAGCTTCGGCCTGGTGCTCAGCATTCTCGAAGGCCGCGACTGGGTGATTCCCATGCTCGCGCACGAGCCTTTCATGGAGAAGCCGCCGGTCTACTACTTGACGGCAGCGCTCACTGCAGAGGTGTTCGGGGCGGTGCTGCCGCTCCACGATGGCGCGCGGCTCGCGACCGGCCTTTACATGATGCTCACCTGCATCGCCATCGGCCTGACCGGCCGGGAACTGTTCGGGAAGGGCCAAGGCTGGATGGCACCTGTCATCCTCGTCGGCAGCATAGGCTTGCTGCAGTGGGGACATTTGCTCGTGACCGACGTTGCGCAGCTCGCAGGGTTCGCCCTTGCTTTCTATGGGCTGGCACTCGGCATGCGCCGTCCATATTGGGGCGGCGTGTGGCTGGGTACTGGCGCCGGTCTCGCATTCATGTCGAAGGGGCTGTTCGCGCTGGGATGCTTCGGTGTCCTCGCAGCGCTGCTTCCCCTCCTCTCTGACCGCTGGCGCTCGCGCGACTACGCGCGCAGCCTTTCCGTAGCTTGCTTGGTCAGCTTGCCCTGGCTGACGATCTGGCCCGCGATGCTATATAAGCGCTCGCCGGAGCTCTTCACGGTTTGGTTGTGGGACAACAATTTCGGGCGCTTCCTCGGCAGGAACACGCTCGGCCCAGACAGCGAACCCTTCTATGTCCTCGTCACCCTCGCATGGTCCGCACTCCCCGCATGGCCTTTGGCTCTGAGCGCACTGTGGAGAGCGCGCCGCGAGATCGCTGCGCGGCCCGAACTGCTTCTGTTACTCGCCGAGTGCGCCGCGATCTTTGGGGTGCTTAGCCTGTCGCGCCAGGGACGCGACGTGTACGTTCTTCCCTTGCTGCTTCCCCTCTCGCTTCTGGCGCTTCCTGGCTTGTTGTCCCTGAAACGCGATACGACGAACGCCCTCTCGAAGCTGGCGATTACCGTGTTCCTGGTGCTCGGGCTCGCGCTTTGGATTTCATGGGCAGCACTGGAGTTGTCTGTCCCGAACGCCCTCCACGAGCCTTTGATGCGCTTCCAACCTTCTTACACTCCGGAGCTTGATTTGGTGCGGCTCGGATGTGCAGTGGCTCTAACGGCAGGCTGGCTTTGGGTCGTGTTCGGCTTTCCGAGGATTCAAGCAAGACCGGCTGTGATGTGGGCCGCGGGTATGACGATGGTCTGGGGCTTGGTCTTTGTCCTCTTGGTCCGCTACCTGGACACGGGCCACAGCTATCGACGAATGATCGGCGAACTGAGAGCACAGCTTCCGGTCGACTACCAATGCATGACATCGCACAACCTGGGCGAGCCGCAGCGTGCGATGCTTCACTACTTCGCCGGCATCTTGGCATACCGCGACGATCAGCAGCGTTCAAACGCGCGCTCCTGCGACATCCTGCTGGTACTAGGATCCACGAGCTGGATAGATCAGCCCGATGCTCGGTGGGAGCCGGTCTGGGAGGGCAGCCGACCGGGAGACAGGAAGGAGTTGTACCGGCTGTATCGCCGGTTGGATCCGGTTGCTTCCTCGCGGGGGCTGGCTGCGACAGCGGGCCCGCCCGCGATAGGACTCAGGGCAACCCGATTCGACGCTGCCGTTAGCCTCTCGTCTGCCGCAGGCCACCATCGGTATGCCAGGAACCCCCAACCACCCGCCCAACATCCACCGGGTGACCCGCCCCCCC
>JACXTT010012896.1_pt1 | contig 11061 bp, 12 predicted proteins | sample 9270951 | NCBI WGS metagenome assembly JACXTT01 (sample SAMN15532306, study PRJNA645909) | rock metagenome | isolation source: weathered quartz diorite | place: Puerto Rico | collected 2017-06-21 | reverse complement strand
CGCTGCTCCTGGTCGCGGGGGTGTTCCAATGGACGCCCCTCAAGCAGGCGTGCCTCGCCAAGTGCCGCTCGCCCCTCGCCTTCGTGATGACCGAGTGGCGCGAGGGGCGGGCCGGTGCGTTCGTGATGGGGGTACGCCACGGCGCCTACTGCGTCGCCTGCTGCTGGGCGTTGATGGCGCTGCTCTTCGTCGCTGGCGTGATGAACCTATTATGGATCGCCGGTCTCGCGATCCTCGTCCTCGTTGAGCGCGTGCTGCCGGGCGGCGTAGGCGTCGGTCGTGTCGTCGGCGTGCTGCTGCTCGTAGCCGGTGTGGTCGTTCTGGCCCGCGGTTAGTTCTTTCCGACTCGGAGGTTTGTCTTCAAGGACAATGCGGGCGGGGCGATCGAAAGACGTCCACCCCACGTTCGTTGCTTCGGATGCTGTCCCGATCTGGAAGCTAGTCCAAGTCCCAGTTTCCGGCGGAATGTCTCGCGAGAGTCTCAGTTCGTGAGACTCTCTCCGACTTGCCCTCCTGGCGCCAGCTTGACGGGGACTAAAATCCCAGCCGAATTTGAATCCCGGGAGGTGAGGTGTTGAGTCAACATCGTGCAATTAGCCGATCAGATTGAGAAAGCGCGTGGCGGGCAGCAAACACGGGTTCGAATCCCGTTGGGGCCACCACCGTCGTTGACCCAGTCCCTTACCTTCGAGATCCGCGGGGACGCGACCGCGGCGTGAGGGGCGACCCGGTTCATCCCTTGGTTGTGCCCTTGCGTTGCCTGGTTGGGGCGGTGAGAAGCTTGTAGCACACAATGTCCATCGACTCGTGCACTTCGTGACCTTGTGTCTCGACGGACGAGCGGGTTCGGACGAGTCCGATGGCCTGGTCGAGACCTCGCGTGTCTCTCACCACCCGCTGGTCAGGTGAGGCCGTAGTACCTCGCGCAGTTGTCCCAGAGGATCGCGCGCTTCGCGGCATCGGGCAGCGGGAGGTCGAGGAACCGTGCGACCGCGCCAGGGTACTTGCAGTCCGGGTGCGGAAAGTCGGTCGAGAACACGACGTTCGCGACACCCATCAGGTCGAAGACCCCTTTGACTGGGTCCTCGTCGCACTCCACGGAGACGAAGCACTGCCGTTTGAAGTACTCGCTGGGCTCCTTCGTCAGGCCGCGCGCGAAGACGTCGCCGAACCGCTCGTAGTGTTCGTCCATCCTCCACAGGAGGAAGGGCACCCAGCTCGCGTTGCCCTCGCGGAACGCGACGCGCAGCCGCGGATGACGCTCGAGGATCCCGCCGCCGCAGAAGCTCACGGCCGCGAGCATTTGCTCGCCCGGGTGGCAGACGGTGTGGCGGAGCATCACGTTCCGCCCGAAGCGGTCCCCGACCTGCGGCAGGTATGCGCCGACGCCTTCGTGGAAGCCCAACGGCACGTCGATCGCTTCGAGCTGACTCCAGAGCGGCTCATAGTACGGATCGTGCCAGTTGCGGCCATTGACCGGATTGGGACGAAGGAAGATACCTTTGAAGCCTAACTCCTTCACTGAGCGCTGCACCTCGGCGACCGCGTCTTCGATCTCGAACGGCGAGATCATGCCGGCACCGATCAAGCTCTGTGGGTTCACGGCGCAGAGGTCGTAGAGCCAATTGTTGTAGGCGCGGGCGATCGCGGCCCGCCAGCTTCGGCTCCATCCCGTCGATCCCTGCGCGAAGAGCCCCCGCGTCGGATAGACGACCGCGACGTCGATGCCTTCCTGGTCCATGGCCTCGAGCTGCACCTCAGCGCTCCAACCGCGCTTTTAGCCGACCATGTGTGAACGCTTCCGGGTCGTCGGCCCAACCTTGGTTGAAGGAGCGCGTAAGCGCGACTATTTTGCCCATCGCCGGATTTTGCCGCGCCGACGCGGGTCGGCCGGGATCAAGCGGGACCGTGGCCCCGCTCTTCCTCCTCTGGCTGGGCATGTCGACGGCGCGGAGCTGCTTAGGAGCGCTGAACGTCGGGCGCCTAAGGGGCAGTCGCTGTGACGTTCGCCGTCAGGATCCGTCTTAGGGTGTCAGCGCAACCGATTGATTCTGCGGCCCATCCTTCGGTGGCCTTCCTCTTGCTTCGCCTTCGTAGATTGAAATCGTTTCAGCAATCCCAGAGCAGGAGTGTGCCCAGCAAGGCCGAGAGAAGACGATCCGAACATGCTCGCAAGCGTCGTGGCGTGGTGTTTACTGCTCGTGGCCGGACTCGTTGTCGGCTTGCGCTTCCGGCGCGCCGAGACGTGGCTCGTGCTCTGTTCCGTCATGGTCACGCTACTGATCTCGGAAGCAGGCTTGCGCCTGGCATACCCGCCCGCGTGGCGCCCGCTGCGAAAGCTCCCCTCACGAGAGTTTCACCACGTTAACCACCCGAGCGTCACGATGTATCAAGGACGAGCCGAAGGCGTCCACGTGGTCGTCCGGACGAACGAGGATGGATTTCGCAGCGAGCGCGGACGCGCGGAGTTCCTCCGCTATCACGATCGCGTCGTTGTCCTGGGCGATTCATTCACGTTCGGGTCGCTCGTTTCTCAAGAGGCAGCGTTTCCACAGGTGATGGAGCAGGAGCTACGCAAGCGGCTCCGACGTGACGACATCGCGGTGCTCAACGCCGGAACGATCAGCTACTCCCCACTTCTGGCGCAGCGGTTGTTCGATGGTATCGCCATCCATTATCGTCCGACACTCGTGTTGTTCGTTCTCGACGCGACCGACATCGGCGACGACTACAACTACGAGAACGAGCTCGTTGCCGACGGCGCAGGAGGCCACTTCGATTGGGAGGGCCTCGAGGTAACGCCGTACTACGGCGCGGTTGGCCAGGTCGTGCACCTGAACGAAATCTTGGACGCGTTTGCTCGCCCAGTGACGAAGCTGCGACACATCGCCGGACTGAGGCCGGCGTCGACGAAGCCATACGACTGGTATCGCTTCCGTGCAGAGGTGGGGGGGCGGCTAGAGAAGAATCGTTTCTTCATCTACCGGCATCCCCTCGAGGAGACTCACCGGTTCTTCGACCGGAGCTACGGCTACATCGAAGCACTGGCGCAATCGGTGCAGCGAGCGGGAGCGACATTCATTTTGGTCGTGACGCCCCGGTACCACCACTGGAATCCGAAGGAATGCCCGGATAATTGGGAGGCCGACCAGTACGCGGTGGACGAACCGTATCAGTACGAGTACTTCCGCTACTTCGCGGAACGGCGCGCCGGCGCGCCGTTCGAGATCTACGACCTGCTCCCGGCGTTCCGGGCTACCCGGGAGTTTCCTCTGGTGCTGCGCGACGATCCGCACTGGAACGCGACCGGCAATGCCTTCGTCGCCCGGACTCTCGCCGATTACATAATCGTGAGCGGTCAGGTCGACGGGACGAGGTAAGTCTGCGGTGGCTGAGCATCATGCGGCGGGACCCAAGAGGCGGGAGGCTCAGTCCAGGGTGAAAGCGCTCTTGTAGTCCAGCGCCAACTGGGGATTCTGCTCTTCCTTCTTGAGGTAGCAGTTTCCGACCACGAGCACCTCGATTTCGGTTCCCATGAAGCAGCGGAACGCGTCCTCCGGCGTGCAGACGATGGGCTCGCCGCGCACATTGAAGCTGGTATTGACGAGGACCGGGCAGCCGGTGCGCGCTTTGAACGCCGAGAGCAGGGCGTGGTAGCGCGGATTAGTCTCGCGGTGCACGGTCTGGATCCGGGCGGAGTAGTCCACATGGGTCACGGCCGGGATGCTCGAGCGGGGCACGTTGAGCTTCTCGATGCCGAAGAGGGCGTGCTCGTCCGCGGTCATCTCGCGCCGGTGCGGCTTGGCGACGTCGGCGACGAGCAGCATGTAGGGGCTGTCGCAGTCCAGCTCGAACCAGTCGGCGACGTCCTCCCGCAGCACCGACGGGGCGAACGGGCGAAACGACTCTCGGTACTTCACCTTGAGATTGAGCACGCTCTGCATCGTGGCGGAGCGTGCGTCGCCGAGGATGGAGCGAGCGCCCAGAGCCCGCGGGCCAAACTCCATACGGCCCTGGAACCAGCCGACGGCCTTGCCGGCCACGAGTGCGTCGACGGTCGTCTGGACGAGCTCGGAGTCGAGGAGACAGGAGAAGCGGGCCCCGACTGTGGCCAGCCGCGCTTCGACCTCAGGCTGGCTGAATGACGGGCCCAGATAGGCGCCCTGCATGGCATCGAGGGGCTCGGCCGGACGACGGGGCTGCCCCCGGAAGAGATGGTAGGCGCAGAGGGCTGCCCCCAGGGCGCCGCCCGCGTCCCCGGCCGCCGGCTGGATCCAGACGCGTCGGAAGCGCCCGTCACGTAGGATTTTGCCGTTGGCGACACAGTTTAGGGCGACACCGCCTGCCAGGCAGAGATTCTCGCTGCCCGTCTCAGAGGCCAGCGCCCGAGTCAGACGTAAGACGACTTCCTCGGTCACCGCCTGGATGGACGCGGCGAGGTCCATGTGGCGCTGGGTGAGCAGTTCGTCCGGCCGGCGGGGCGGACCCCCGAAGAGCTCGTCAAAGCGCCGATTGGTCATGCGGAGGCCCGTGCAGTAGTCGAAGTAGGCGAGGTTCAACCGGAAGGAGCCGTCCGGCTTGAGGTCCATCAATCGGTCCAGGATCAGGCGGGCGTACTTCGGCTCCCCGTAGGGCGCGAGCCCCATGACCTTGTATTCACCCGAGTTCACCTTGAAACCGGTGTAGTAGGTAAAGGCCGAGTACAGGAGCCCCAGGGAGTGCGGGAAATGAATCTCCCTCCGCATCTTCAGCTTGTTGCCCGATCCAAAGCCCACGGAGGTGGTGGCCCACTCGCCCACGCCGTCCATGGTCAGCACCACGGCCTCCTCGAACGGTGACGCGAAGAAGGCGCTCGCGGCGTGGCTCTGATGGTGCTCCGCGAAGAGTAGCCGCTGGTCCCACTCGTACGACGGCGCGAAGGCCTTGAGCTCCTTCTTCAGGAGAGACTTCTGGAACAGCTTTTCCCGAAGCCAGACGGGAATGGCCATGGCGAACGACTGGTATCCCCGGGGTGCGAAGGCGAGGTACGTCTCGAGGAGTCGTTCGAACTTCAGGAACGGCTTGTCGTAGAAGACGACGTGATCCAGCTCATCCAGACGGGTACGCCCCTCCTCCAGACAAGAGGCGATGGCATGCCGGGGAAACCGCGCATCATGCTTCTTGCGCGTGAAGCGTTCTTCCTGCGCCGCGGCAGCGATGCGGCCGTCCCCGACCAGCGCGGCGGCGCTGTCGTGGTAGAAGGCCGAGATGCCCAGGATGCGCACGGACTCCGGCCAGGATTCAGAAGAGCGTGTAAATGAAGGGGGCGACCGCGCTGCCTTTGGCCAGGATGATGAGGCCACCGAAGACGGCCAGCATCACGATGACGGGCAGAAGCCAGTACTTCTTGCGGATCTGCATGAAGCTCCACAGCTCGCGGACGAAGTCGATCATCGTGGTCTCAGAACTGACGCAGCATTGTGTGAGGGTGCGGACCCGGAGGGTGCCGCTCGATCCAGTACGTGTCGGTGCTTCGGTCGAGCCGCAGCTGCAATGGATCCTTGCCGAGCCATCGGAGTAGGAGCCCTATGGGCGTCACGGTGCTGTAGAAGATCAGGGCCATGACCACGGGACTGACGATGGCATGGAGGACGAGGCCAAACTTCAACCACAGCCGGTTGAGGGGGCCCAGGATTCGCGGGTAGAGAAGAGCGCAAAGGAGGAAGGCCGCTCCAGCCAGGAGACTCCACCACCGCACCGCTCGCCCGCGGACCAGCGGGGCAAGCGCAAGGATGATGAACGCGGCGGCCATTACGAATCCGAAGTTCCGGTCGGACGAGGCGTGCAACTCATCGTCGCGGGCAAAGCTCTCATGAAGGGCCGGAAACGTTCTGGCGTCTCGCATAACGAAATGCTGGCACAGTCTCGTTGAGTAGACAAGGGCCGGTAGAGTGGACGCTCGGCCTCGAGTGAAATCATGGCTGCCCCATGCAACTCTTGCATCACAAATGACCTGATGATGACCAGCATGCGCGCGGTGCCTCGCCTTCGCGCTGACCCTCGTCGACATTCCGTTCGTGCGGTGTGCGCGATCTAAGGGTTCCCAGAATCCGAGCCCAGAGTATAGGGCGGTCGAGGTACCTCTGCATTCCAACGGTTGACGATCGTCCTCGGGATCGGGGCGGCCCACGGCAGTCTAAGAGAAAGCCGTTCCAAGCGTCAGGGCAGATCCGTGCACGTTCTGTAGAAAGTCTCCTCTGAAGTCGTCATTTTTTTGCCCTTTCGCGTTGGAGCTCTTTGTCGCGTGGTGTGGAAGCCGTTGTAGAGCATGGTCTTACGAGGCTCAGTCTCTTAGGCACGCGGCTTGCGCTTACCTACGAGCGGACCGCATGCTTTCTCGAAGCCAGGAAGTTCGGGTTCTGGAAACGCTCAGTGGAATCACCGCGGAGGGCGTGAGAGTTTACTGCCTACAACACCTCGCCGCTGCCGCACGGGTGCCAACGCGACATATGAGCGACCTGGCACGATTTATCCGAGCTTTGCGAATGATGGGCGACTGCGAGACGCGACCGAGTGGTTTTTGTGACGCCCAGCAGCATGAAACGAGGACGCTTCTCGTGTGGGGCTGCCGCGGGAGGCGGGCCGCCGGAGCCCACGAGTGACCTCTAACGCGTACGGCGCCGTGTCGTATCCGATTGGGGCGCGGAGGCCTCAATGTTGCCAGAGGCCGTGGAGCAGTCATGTTGACCGCTCCCAGCTGGATGCCGCGATCACAGAGGTCGAGCGGGCCGGTGGCGGGCTCGTCAGCCGCGGCGAGCCCGCGCCGGGCATTCCGTACGCGTATGTCGCCGATAGGGAAGGCTATGTGATCGAGCTGGCGGTTGTAGAATGTTGGGGCTACCACTCCGAAGTTGCCAGAGTGTTCTGCCCCAGAGTTTAAGTGCCGTGGGGGGCGGGACGCGAATCCCTGTTGCCCTCCCCCTCGTGCTTATCGAACTCGCTGATCACCTTCTGCAAGGCGGACTGTGTGAGCCGAGTGTGCACGGTCGTGGTCTGAATGTCGGCGTGCCGCAGATCTTCCGGCACCAGACGAATGGCGGAATGCGTGCAGGTAAATCTCGGACACGCCCGCGCGCACGCCGATGGCCTTGATGATCTTCCAGACGCGATGCCCCTTCATTCGTGCCTCGGTCGCATTGTCTTAGGTCAGTCAGATTGACGATCTGCGGGCTGACTGCGCCCGCCTCAGCCAGGAAGGTGAGTCTCTATTGTTGGAGCGGGAGCAACTGCGGTCTATCCTCGGTCGCATTTGGAGTGCTCCCCGATTGGACTGCGTGAACCGCCCCGGCTTTCTCGGAGGCTCCATGGCGAGACCGAGTCGGTTTTCCCCGGAGGTACGGGAGCGAGCGGTGCGGATGGTGTTCGAGCACGCCCAGGACCACGCATCGCAGGGGGCGGCAATCACCTCGATTGCCGAGAAGATCGGGTGTGCGGCCGAGATGTTGCGGAGCTGGGTGCGGCAAGTCTCCGCCCGCTGCCGGCAGAGGGACCTCCTGAACCCGATGCCCCCTGGCCCGTGCCAATGCGCATCTTGAGCCCCTTGTAGTAGCCGATCGTGTTCGTCTTCTTCCGGAACCATCCGGCCATTTGCGGCGACACCGCCGTGGCAGGACGCGCGACGAGGTTGAAGGCTGCGTACGTTTCCTCCGAGAGCTTGAGGCCTTGGTAGTACCAGGCGGCCATGCCTTCGGCGTCCATGCCAAACGGGACGGCCGTGAACCACTCGACCGCTGGCTCCCTCGCGGTCCAGTAGTACGCGAAAGCCATGAATGCCTCGATGGTGCCCTTCGAGGCGGCGGCGAAGCATTCGAACGGCGGCATGATCTGGCCGCCCGGGTAGACCTCGATCCGGAACCCCCCGCCGCTCGTTTCCTCGACGACCGTCGCCAGCAGCTGGGCCGCACCCTGAAGATGGTCGAGCGCCGGGATCCAGGCCGTGGACATCCGCCGGTGCCCGGGACGTCGAAAAGAGGTCGGGGAGTGATTTCCTGGTGTGCCGCAGCAGGGCCGAGGAGATCGGCGCGGACGGCCGCCGGGCTCGGTGCCTCACTTGCAGTAAGCGGTTCGCTGATGTTGCGTCGCGAGCGCGGCACCTCGCCGGAGCGGCCGAATTCGTGACCCGCACCACTGCCGATCATGGACTCGTCGGTCCGGTCCGGCGAATATATGCGGCGCGGCCACACGCGTCGACCGCGTGACAATCGGAGGCCCCAGCGGGATTCGAACCCGTGTTTGGTCAGGGTCACGTTTTCGCCAGTTGTTTCACATACTTTTCGATGGCCGACCAGGTTCAATCGCGGCGCGACTAAAACATTCACGCTGAAGAGCGCCAAGCTCTTGCAGGAACGGTCACCGGTTCAAATCTAGGGCGAGCAGAGGGGGGGCTGTAATCCCGGTCGACTTAGGATGCGCGATTCGAGAACACCCGCGTCGGGTAGATGTGCTCGAGTCACATCGCCTGCGCGATGGTTCCCCACGCGCTCAACAGCATTGGATGCGCGAACACCGCAGCGGCGATCCTTAGTTCATCGCTCAGCCGTTGTTGGAGCGTCTCGGCCCCGACCTGCTCAGCGGTGGCCACGCCGGTGCGTTCTAACAGCGGGAGAGCAGTCCGGACGATGCCGGCGAGTATCACTGGACCGTCCGGATCTTCGGGTCCGAAGTGTGGCTGGACGCCTAGCATCCCCAGGGGGCGCAGGCCCGCATCCCGAAGAACCGTCCAGAGCCGCGGGCCGAGCGATGTTTCGATCCCAGCTCGCGTGAACCCTTCGGCAAGCCACGTCAGTGCCTGATCCACGAGGGGCGTCGACGGAACTGAGCGTGCGCTGTGGAGGTCGAACTCGATCGGGATGACCAGACCGCCGGGGCGCAACAGGGCCGCCTGCGTTCTCAACACGGCTGCGGGGTCCGGCACGTACATCAGGACAAGGCGTCCGATGATCGCGTCGAACGGCCCACCTGGTGCTGCCCGATGGATGTCGCCCTCAACGAACTGAACCTGACCGAGGCCGCGTTGCCGGGCCCTAAGGTTCGCTCGCGCGATGGCCTCCGGCGAACGGTCGATTCCGACGAGTCCGCCAGACGGCCCGATCAACTCGGCGGCGACGAACGCGACGTCTCCTGCGCCGGAACCCAAGTCGAGAACCCGCATGCCCGGGCGGATGCCCGCCGTGTTGAGGATGGACCGGGTGGCGGGCGCCAGCACCCTCCCCTGCCGGTTCAGACGCTCGAGCTCGGCGGCATCGCTGCCGAGCAGATATGCAGTCTCCCCAGTGTCCCCAACCATGTCTCGTGAGCCTTCTCTCACAGAGGAATTTACCTCAGATGAACCTCCCGCCACGGTTCAAGCCCGTGTTTGGTCATGGTCACGTTTTCGCTAGTATTTCCGTCAGGTTGTGGCGGACAGAGTCGCTAATCAGTTGACGCGACTACAACACAGAGGGAGCAGGCCGCGAGGCTTTCACGCCGTACTTAGGAGCATAGTTTCGGCCGCCAAAAGTAGTTCAAGACAGAGAAACAAGCACCACCACCGAGGGCGATGAGGAGGGAACCGGCCACGAATCCAACAACGGACATCGTGATTGCCTCGTAGAGGAAATAGAGCAGACTCCTAAGAAGATTGACCGAGCCCTATTGAGACGTTCGAGCTCGCTGTCGACCGCAGTTGTGGGGAGGGTGCGTATCTGCTTTGACACTTTCCCCAAGGCGCCCCAAGGTTTCCCACGAGCGGCGTACGGACTCGAGTCGGCAAGCGGTCACAATTGATTCCGGGTCAAACTCGATCACAACGGCCCGTGTCTTCTTCGAGATCTCTGTGTCGCCGATTCCCACGTAGTACCCGACCGCCCCAAAGTATCCCCAGCTATACTCTTCGATTAGGTAGGTTAACCAGCTACTGCCCGACGAGTCCGGAATGCCAAGCCGCAACAAGACGTCCTCTCGGCTGGTGCTCCCCACTTGAATGAACTCGACCATGTCTTCATCAATCCCTTTGTGCCTCCCGGTGTGTCCACCCATTGGAAATGGCACGAAGCAGCCTGCCGAAAGGCTCACGACGGAAGCAGCGAACAGGGCCCTGCGCAGCGCCCGCATTTATCTCACTTTGATGAGGCTGTAGCGCTTGAGGCGGTCCTGTTCATCAAAAATCAACACCAATTCATGGGACGGAAGTACCCCAAGGCTGTCTGAGACTACCAGGGTGCCCGATCGATCGGCGGCCATCTCGAAAATAAGCACCTTGCTAGAGGCATCGACATACCTCGAGGGCTCGCCCAATCTTTCCACCAAGGCTTGCCGCGTGGGGTGGTCACTCAGGAAAGGGAAGAGCGCCTGCGTGGTGCCCACGTCGAATACCCGCAACGTCGCGCCGCACGCCATGAGCGCAAGGCCGACTACAGGCACAAGGCTATACCGAAGGAGGCTTCTCTCCTTGGTCGTCACGACTCATAGCCTACTCGATCGCAAGCCGTCAAGATGATTGGTGTCTCCACTGTTCGCAGGGAGCAGTTGCCTCTGGCGGCGTGCTCCACGACAACCGACATGGTTCCAACCTGTGTTTAGTCATGGTCGCGTTTTCGCCACGATTTCCACTCACTTCCGGAGGCATGACTCGAAAGAAATCGACGTGACTCAAACACGCACCAAAACGGTTCCCTTTTGACCGTGCCGGGGTGGATCTTCTGAAGATCAAGGAGTTCGCGACTTTCCCAACGCGGTTCCGGCTAGGTTTTTGACGCCGCCCGGGCGTTGGGGCCGATCCAAGCCACAGCGTTCAGAAACCTCGGACGGAAGGCGTCCGTCAAGCGCCTGTCGATCCCACTACCCGCGCAGCCGCGCGTTGGCGCCTCGCAATCTCGGGTCGAGGACGTCGCGCAGGGCGTCGCCCAGCATGTTGAATCCGAAGACGGCCAGCGAGATCGCGACGCTCGGCCAGAGCGCCATCCACGGAGCGTGGTACATGAATGTCCGCCCGGAGCCTGACAGCATGCCGCCCCAAGAAGGGTACGGAGGCGGGACGCCAAA
>JACXTT010012895.1_pt1 | contig 11062 bp, 8 predicted proteins | sample 9270951 | NCBI WGS metagenome assembly JACXTT01 (sample SAMN15532306, study PRJNA645909) | rock metagenome | isolation source: weathered quartz diorite | place: Puerto Rico | collected 2017-06-21 | reverse complement strand
CGAGTATCCGACATTTCTTTTGCAAGCATTGAATAAACGCGTCCGGACAAACCACTATCTCCATCTTCACCGCCCCGCTTGCCGGCCGCCTGATCGGCTTCATCGACAAATACGACGACTTGTCCAAGAGCGTGCAGAATCGAGAAAATCTTCTCGAGATTGGATTCCGTCGCTCCTACCCAACGATCGCGGAAGTTTTTGAAAACCACACAAGGAACGCCGAGTTCTCCAGCCCAGCATTGCACGAGGAACGTCTTGCCGGTTCCGATACGGCCGGTGATGAGGTAACCCATCGGGAGCGCGTTCAGCAATCCCCGCTGTAAGAGTTCCCTGTCCTCGCGAAGCCACGCCTTCACTGCGTCGTGGCCGGCAACCTGGTCCAAGGTAAATGGCGATTCGAGAAACTCGAGTAAATCCTGACACTCGCGCTCGATCAACTCCTTCTTCATGCGCAGCAGCCATTCAGCGGTGATCGTCCGATCGTTGGTGAGTGCGGTCGCCAGAATCCTCCTCGCGCCGACGCGGCTCAAGCCGGTTAGTCGACGAGCCAGCACTTCGATCGAGACTTCACACTTTGAGGGAAGCTGTGGGAGTTGTGTTGCAATCAGCGTCCGCAAATACTCCAACATCTCATCTTCGCTCGGTAAGGGAACCTTCAATGTTGCGACGTGCGGGTTTTCAACAACCAGCGGATTCAGATCGTGCAGCCCTTCGGTCAGCAACACCGTGACGATATTGGAATGCAGGATGGCAGGATCGTTCGCCCAACCGAGAACCTTGACGACGTTAGCGCTGAATGCGCCGCTGAGTTGAATGGCATCGCCGCGGGGAACAACGAATTCGGCAAAATCGATAATCACTGCGATCTTTCGCGGTGACTCGTCGCGGCCAGCGAGCGCTTGAAGGTTCAAAGCGCGGAGCAGGTAGCGATCAATGAGTTCGAGCGCCGCTCCCGGCTCGCGTGTTTGCAGAGTCGAAGTCTCATTTCCCAAAATCTGTTTCAGCCATTCTCCCCAATCCTCCGCGCCTTTCGGGACACGTATTCCTCTGCCGCGATCGTACTCCAGCACGACGTCGTAGCTTGCGAACATGACCTCCTTCAGAAATCCCTTAAGAGGCAACAACCGGCGAGTTCCCGAGTCTTCGACATCCACAACGTCGAAAATATTTCCGTGTATCAGGAATTGGGCAACAGATCCGGATCTGAAAAGGTCGCGCATTTGTTCAGCCCAGCCGGGCAGTTGATGGATCATTGCGATTCCTTCGATCCCTGGACAACAAGGGGCGGTGGATCAGAGAGAAGATCTTCCATGGCCCCATAGATTTTTTGTTGGTCGCGAATCCACTGGTTGGTTCCGCCGAGCGTTGTCGTAATCTGGTCGATCCTTTCAGAAACGACTTCAGGATCTGTCGATAAAACCGATTGTTCACGCAATAACTCGACTTGTTCCTGAATTCGAGTAAGCTCCGCATCGAGGAATGCGAGCTTATTGACGGCTTCCCGCTTTTTCTCCTGTCGCTGCTGAAGGATCTCGATTTGCGAGCTGAGGCTTTTTCGCAGATCCTCACCGATCGACGGCTGCTTGAGTTGCTCCTGTAACTTGTCGATTCTTTCTTTCAACTGAGCAGAGTGTTCCAGCGAGTTCGACTCACGAATGATTTTGCGGATGGACTCTCGCATCAGGAGCAACCGAAGATAAATCCATACCAGGCGGCCCAGGCCTTCACCCTGTTCGTTCAAACCCTGCGACAGCGCACTGGCGCGGACCTGCTGCTCGAGAATATCCTGACAGCGAGCTTCCAGCGCCCGATAGCGTTGCTGGTCTTCAGACGAGAGCTGACGGACCAAGTCATACAGTCTTGCCTGCCAACGTCGTTGCTCGTCCATGAGCCGGCCGCCATTGACCAGCTTTTGAAATCGGGGGTGAGTGCCGAGCCAGCCGAGATAGGCAAGCTCACACCCAAGGCCGATGATCCAGAATCCCGGATTGACGACACCTAAAAAGCCGAACATACCGATACCAATCCAGTTGGGGGGAACAAACATTCCTGCGGGCCTCGCGTTGAAAGCTGCCCGCACGTAGTCCCAGAAAGTGAGCCTCATGGCGCGTTCATTCTACGTTTCGCGGAGTCATTATCCAACACGGCTCGAAATGCCTCGGTCACAACCGATGTCGCTTTCTTGAATTCTTCGCGCTCCTGAGCAGCCAGTGGTGAGATTCCGATGGAAGGCGGAATCGCGTCGCGGATGTCGTAAGCGATTTGGCCGGGAGCCTGCGTCAGAATCCATAAACGTTCCGAAAGATAGACCGCTTCGCTCACACTGTGGGTCACGCAAAAAATCGTAGGCTGAATGCGATGCCAAAGGCGGACCAAGAGTTCCTGCATTTCCAGTCGCGTGGGTTCGTCGAGTGCCGAAAAGGGTTCGTCCAGCAAAAGAATTCGCGGTTCTGTCGCAAGCGTTCGCGCAATCGCGACGCGTTGTTGTTGGCCCCCGGAAAGCTGATGAGGGTATTTGTATTCGTGTCCTTCTAAGCCCACTTGCTCGACGAGCTCTTTGGCTCTGCTGAGTCTAGCCGTGTGATCTAGACCGATCTCAGTCTTGTTGATTTTCAGGCCGAACAAAACGTTCTGCATGACGGTCAGGTGCGGAAAGGAGCTGTATTGCTGAAAGATCATTCCCCTGTCGCGCCCGGGCCCGGCCACCGGCTTTCCACCGACAAGGACTTCACCTTCGGTCGGTTGCAAAAAACCGGCAATGAGATTCAGAATCGTGCTCTTTCCGCACCCGGACGGTCCGATCATCGATACAAATTCGCCGCGATTTGGCTCATTGTCGATCGTGAATGAAACATCGTGCAAAGCGGCAAATGAACCAAATCGAACGGAAACGTTTCGAAACTCGACGACAGGAGGTCCCAAAGTCTTGGATTCGGTCACGAATGACCTTTCCGGTAAGGAAATAAGAGCCGTCCCAGCCTCGTCCAGCCGAGGTCTGCCGCCCAGGCAATCAGTGTGATCACCAGTATCACCAGATAGATGTGCTCGCGAGGACCGCGACGGAACGAGTTCTGGATCAGGAATCCCAGGCCATCGACCATTACTACAACTTCCGCCAGAACGATGTAGGTCCACCCAACGCCAAACGCCAAACGCATGGCATGCCATAGATCGGGGAGAGCGATCGGAATCAGAACGCGCCGAATAACGTCCAGACGCGACGCTCCCAAAGTGTACGACGTTCGCAAATAAATCTCGGGAACTGATTCGATCGCTGTCACGACAAGCGGTAGAAGATAGATGCCGAACGCCATGGCCAAGAACATGATCTTCTGCAGTTCATCGATTCCGAACCAGGACATTGTCAGCGGTACGAGCGTGGCGATCGGTATATAGCCGCTTGCCGTCGAAACCGGCCGGAACAGAGCGCTGACGCTCCCGAAAGTCCCCATCAGAATACCGATCGGAAGCACAACCGAAATCGCCAAAAGAAAACTCAACCCGACGCGACGGACGCTGGCCCATACGTGGTGGAGGAGATCGCGGCTTGTGATCAGTTCCGGAATGCTTTGCGCAACCTCGACCGGGCTAGGCAAGATCGTTGGCGCAATCGTCCGCTCCTCCGGCGCCCCCGCCGTGAAGGCCCACCACAAGACAAAAATCGCCGCAATGGGAATGGCTCCTAGCAGTATTGAAGCCCATCGCGGCACCTCACCGCGAATCGTCACAAAGGAGTGCAATGACATGCGACAGACCTTACGCAAAGGGTCACAACCTGTCAATCGAGAGGCCTGAGCGCCGTCGTGGTGGCCCTAAACGACTTCGAATGTGTCCCGGCTCTTAAGATCACGGCCGAACGTCAACGTCACATCGCAACCAGCTGCGCGATTTCGGCAGCCGATAAGACAGTCCGAAAAATCGGCTTTGCTGTTCTTTCGCGTCTACTTCCCGCGGTATTGTAGTCTGGCCTTTGCTCGTGAGCGTCGCCGTAGGCATTCGACTCTCTCCTGTAAATCTTGTTTCTCCTTACCTGATAACATCTGTAAGGAAAAGACAGCGAAAGCCTCCGTCGTTAAGGCACGATTTGACTCGTTCGGTCCACAGATTCCTGAGCCCCAACCATGAGATTGCCGGCAAAGTTGTTTTCTTGGCAGATGTACTCGAACAGCTCCTGTCCAGCATCCCAGAAAAGATAAAAACCGCTCGTCCAAGGCGCGGTATATGCGCCCGGGTCATCGATGGTTACTTCGTACTTCATCGTGATGGAATCGGTGCGTGTCAAGCGTTCGATCAGGTGAAGTCTTTCCGTGGACGGGAAACCATATCTGTCGAGCCAGAAATTTTCGTTGAAGCCGACCGTGTCCACAATTAAGGTGTCGCCTTCCCAGCGGCCCGTCGAGTGTCCGTAATAGGACGATACGAGGTTCTTGGGGTGAGGCCGCCCGTCCATAAAGATCGTCCGGAAAGTATGAGGTCCGCCGATGTCGAAGATGAAAATGCGTTGTTCGACGTCGTTGATCACGAACTCCACTCCATAAGGCGTTAGGAACTGTCGCGGCCCACCTGACGGCTTGCAACGCGTATGCGGCTCCAACTGGTTCTCCCGGCGGTAGGCATACAGTTCTTTCGCCCACGGTTGAAACGGTACGTCACGCACGCTCAGCTTTCCGGGAAATTTGGCGGCAGCGGCGATGGGAAACTGCACGTCAATGGGATCGCCCGATTCGAAGTCGACCAGCCGTTCGGCGCCTCCGGCTCCAGGAAGCCACACGCCTCGTTCACCCGATAGAGGCCCGAGACTCACGCGTCCATCGGGCTGGCGCGGAGCAGGGCGAGCGGGAGGGCGTCCGCGCTGCCCGGCTTGTGCGAAGGCGGACGCGTTAGCTAATAAAACAACTCCCACTGCGACAAAAAGTCCTCGACGTCCCATAGCCTGTGTCCCCCCCCGCGATAGTAATGTTACTCGCCGTAAAGAAATTCAGAAATCTTGGAATCGCAGTACTGCGATTCCAAGATTTCTGGATTTATGAACCGAAAAAACCTGATAATCCGCGCTCGGGAGACTTCCATGAAACTACATTGCGCCGCAGCGTCGATTGTGTTGGCACTCATCATCGTTTCCGCCGGAATAACCGTCACGGCGCAGCAGCGAGCCGCAACCGCGCCGCCGCCGATCAATTGGCCTGCCCCGCCGCTCGCGGATGGACCGATCGTTCTCGATACCGCCATCCAGCATCAGATCCGGCTAACCGTGATCAAGGGATTCAACCAACCTTGGAGCATGGCGTTTCTGCCTGAGGGCGGCATTCTCGTGACCGAGCGGCCTGGACGACTGCGTGTCGTGCGCGACGGTGTCCTCGATCCGAATCCGGTCGCAGGCCTGCCGCAAATACAGGCGCAAGGATTGGCCGGGCTGATGGATCTCGCGCTCCATCCGCAGTTCCGCGACAACAAACTGGTTTATTTCACCTACCACAAACCTGCCGGAACCAACGCGGCGCCCGGCAACAACGCCGGGATGATTACACTCGCTCGCGGGCGCTGGGACGGGAAAGCGCTCGTTGACGTGCGCGATATCTTCTCCGCCATTCAGAACGGCAACGCATCGCGCATCGTTTTCGGCAAGGACGGCATGGTTTACATGAGCGTCGGTATCGGAGATCCGCCGGGCGCGGCGCGCGCACAGGATCCGAACGACCTTGCAGGCAAAGTGCTGCGGTTGCGAGATGACGGCACTGTTCCGCCGGACAACCCGTTCGTTGGGCGCGCCGGATATCGGCCCGAAATTTATACGATGGGGCATCGCAACGTATTGGGGCTCACGGTTCATCCAGTTACCGGTGCGGTTTGGGAATGCGAGGCCGGGCCGAATGGCGGCGATGAGGTCAATGTTCTCCAGCCAGGCAAAAATTACGGATGGCCCGTCATCAGCTTTGGCCGGTTCTACCTCGGTCCACGCGTCACAGAGAAGCCCTGGCAGGAAGGCATGGAGCCGCCGGTCGTCTTCTGGGTTCCAGCGATTACTCCATCCGGCCTGACTTTTTATACCGGTAATAAATTTCCCAACTGGAAGAACAATCTGTTCGTTGGGGGCTTGCGCCAAGGTGAAGTTCCGCGAACGGGCCACATGGACCGCATCGATTTCAACGAGAAGTGGGAGGAACTCCACCGCGAATCTATTTTCCGCGACTTGCAACAACGCATCCGCGATGTTCGCGAGAGCCCTGACGGCTACCTTTACGTCTTGACCGCTGAAAATCAGGGGGCGCTGATCCGCATCGAGCCGTTTGGGAATTGACGGTCAAACTTCGGGACGGGCGCCGATCCACATCCCGCTAAACCCTTGACCGGTCTCCGTAGGTGTAGTCAAATTCGGTAAGCAAAATGAAACAAAGAGCCTTATTCCTCGTCTGCGCGGCGGTCTCCCTCTTTAGTGCGACGGCTCCGGCGCAGGATCGTGCCGTGCTTGATAAGTACTGCGTGACTTGCCATAACCAAAAGCTCAAAACCGCGGGACTTGCCTTCGACACCGCGGATTTCGCACGTCCTACGAACAATGCCGATGTGTGGGAGAAGGTCATTCGGAAACTGCGGGCCCAAATGATGCCGCCGGTTGGCTCGCCGAGACCTGAGAAGGCCGCTCTGGATGCGGTCGCTTCCTATTTGGAAACTTCAATTGACAAGCTTGCGGATGCGAGTCCAAATCCCGGCCGGACCGTTCTGCACCGGTTGAACCGCGCCGAATACGGCAACGCGATTCGCGATCTCTTTGCGCTGAATGCGCTCGATGTAACCTCGCTCTTACCTGCGGACACGGAGGCTTACGGCTTCGATAACATTGCGGATGTTTTAGGAACCTCTCCCGCGTTGATGGAGCGATATCTCTCCGCGGCATGGAAGATCGCAAGCCTGGCCGTCGGGAACCCGAAGATCACGCCGGCCATCGAGACGTTTCGTGTGCGTTATGACCTTTCGCAACACGATCACATCGAAGGGTTACCCGTCGGAACGCGCGGCGGGTTGCTGATCCAATACGACTTTCCCGTAGACGGTGACTACATCATTCGACCACGGTTGTGGAAGACGACAGTCAATCAGGTGGGCGGACTTGAATTGCCCCACGATCTCGAAATTACGTTCGACGGCGAGCGCGTGCGGTTGGCGCGTCTGGGCGGTCCGGAGGACGAAAGAAACAGCTATGCATTTCCCACTTCCACGGCGGACGAAATCGAAAAGCGCTTTGAAATTACCCTTCCCGTGAAGGCTGGAACTCACGCCCTTGGTGTCGCGTTTTTGAAAAAGAGTTCAGCGCCGCCGGTCGAGTTATTGCAGCCATTTCTCCGTGACCGGATCGATCCGATAAATCCCGCGGGTATTCCCGAACTGGATCGCGTCACGATCGAAGGCCCATTCAACGTGAAAGGAGCGGGCGACTCGCCAAGCCGTCGGCGAATTTTTAGTTGCCGCCCTGCAGCGGGTACAGATGCATTGCCCTGTGCGAAAACGATCCTGTCGACGCTGGGCCGCCGCGCGTACCGGCGTCCGTTGACCGATGCAGAAGTATCGCGGCTGATAAACTTCTTTCAAAGCGGGCAGAAGAAAGGCGGCTTCGATGAGGGAATCGAGAACGCGCTGGCTTTCATGCTCGTCAGTCCGCAATTCCTTTTCCGGTTCGAGTACGATCCCCCGAACGCTGTCCCAGGAACCACGTACCGGGTGAGCGATCTGGAACTCGCCTCCCGATTGTCGTTCTTTATTTGGAGCAGTATTCCGGACGATCAATTGCTGAATCTTGCCATTCAAGGCAAGTTGAAGAACCCCGCGGTCCTCGAACAGCAAGTGAAGCGCATGCTCGCCGACCAGCGTGCCCGCGCGCTCGGCGCGAATTTCGCCGGGCAATGGCTGTATTTGCGGAACATGCAGAGCGCGAAGCCGGATGAAGATCTCTTTCCGGACTTCGATGACAACCTGCGGCAAGGTCTGAAGCGCGAAACGGAAATGCTCTTCGAGAGCATCGTGTTGGAGGATCGAACTGCGCTGGATCTTCTGACTGCCGACTATACATTTGTGAACGAGCGGCTCGCGAAGCACTACGGGATTCCGGGCATCTATGGCGATCAGATGCGGCGCGTCACCATCAAGGACGATTATCGGAAGGGATTGCTCGGACACGGAAGCATCCTCACGCTGACATCCATGCCGAATCGCACGTCGCCGGTAAATCGAGGAAAGTATATTCTGACGAACATCCTCGGCACGCCGCCTCCAATGCCGCCGCCGAACGTGCCGCCGTTGAACGAAGCGCCTGAGAAGTCGCTGTCGATGCGCGATCGGATGGCCCAACATCGTTCGAATGCAGTGTGCGCAAATTGCCACAAGCTCATGGACCCGATTGGCCTGGCCCTCGAAAACTTCGATGCGATCGGAAGGTGGCGAACACTCGATGGCGAGGCACCGATTGATCCTTCCGATACGCTGTACAACGGAATAAAAGTGAACGGTCCCGCGAGCCTCCGTCAGGTCATTCTCAGTCATCCCGATCAATTCATACGGACGATGACGGAAATGCTGATGACGTACGGCGTGGGCCGTGGCCTCGAGTATTACGACATGCCGACAGTTCGGTCGATCGTCAAGGACGCAGCGCGTAGTAATTATCGTTTCTCGTCGCTGGTTCTCGGCGTCGTCAAGAGCGCGCCGTTTCAGATGAAGGTGAAAAAGGACTCGTGATTATGCGGGGACACAGGAGGTCATGATGTTCGTTACGAAGAAGCATTTATCCCGAAGAACTTTCTTACAGGGCGCCGGCGTAACCATCGCGCTGCCTTTCCTGGAATCGATGGTTCCAGCACAAACGCCTCTCGCAAAAACGGCGGCCACTCCCACGCAGCGCTTCGGCTTTCTTTATGTGCCGCACGGCTCCATCATGAAGGACTGGACGCCGGCGAAAGAGGGCTTAGGTTTCGAGTTCTCGCCCATCCTGAAGCCGCTGGAAAGATTCCGAGATCAGGTGAACGTGATCTCCGGTCTCTTCAACACCGGCGAACCGGGACACTCCGTGAGTTGCGCCACGTTCTTGAGCGGGACCGTACCTTCCAAAGGAAACGTCATTCATTTGAATACGACGATTGATCAAATGATCGCGCAGAAGATCGGTCAAGGCACGACGTTCCCCTCCATGGAATTCGCAACCGAAGATCATTCGAGCCACATCGGGAGCTGCGCAGGAGATTTTCTGTGCTCCTATATGAGCACGATTTCCTGGCGTACCCCCACTCAGCCGCTCCCCATGGAACTGAATCCCCGTGTGGTCTTCGAGCGCATGTTCGGCGGTGATGGAAAAACGCGCGAAGAACGACTCGCCCGACTGGAACAAAACACCAGTATTCTGGACGCGGTCAGCGAGAGTGTGAAGGACCTGACCCGCAGCCTGGGCCAGCGAGACCAGGCAAAGCTCTCTGAATACTTAGAAAATGTCCGTGAAGTCGAACGGCGCATTCAGCAAGGTGAAAAGCAACGAAGCGAGCATCACCTCGAGGCGCCTGAAACTCCAATTGGAATTCCGGAATCCTGGGAAGAACACGTGAAGCTGATGTTCGAACTGCAAGCGCTCGCATTACAGTCGTACATGACTCGCGTTGTTTCCTTCATGGTGGCTCGTGAGTTGAGCACGCTCAGTTATCCGCAGATCGGCGTCGCTGACGGTCACCATCCGGTTTCGCACAACAATGGAGTGCCGGAACAGGTGGCGAAGAAAGCCAAGATCGACGCGTATCACCTGACGCTGTTCGCCGACTTCTTGGATAAGCTCAAATCCACTGCCGACGGCGATGGCAGCCTCCTCGACCATTCGTTGTTCCTGTATGGCAGCGGCATGAGCAACGGCAACCAGCATATCCATACCAACCTGCCGATCCTGACTGTTGGTGGCGCCGCAGGAAAGGTGAAAGGCAACAAGCACATTCGCATGAAAGATACGACGCCGTTATCCAATCTCATGTTGACGATCCTGGACGTGGCGGGCATCCCAACCGACAAGTATGGCGAGAGCACGGGGAGGGTTGATCTCTAATGCGCGTTCAACGTCTCATCGTGTTCTTGTGCATTGCTGTGCTTGCTGCAGCGGCTGCGTATGCCGCCGCCGGTGATTTGCGTTTGGTCAACGCTGCAAAGAATCGCGACGTATCTGTGGTTCAATCCCTCCTGAAGCAGCGGCTCGATGTGAATACATCCGACGTCGATGGCATGACGCCGCTGCACTGGGCAGCGCACTGGGATGAATTAGAGATCGTGAAACTTCTGCTCGCAGCGGGGGCGAATGCCAAGGCGGCAAATCGCTACGGAGTGACTCCGCTCCACGAAGCAAGTCTTGTAGCGAACGTGCCGATGATGGAGTTGTTGCTTAAAGCTGGCGCAAATCCCAACGCCGGTTACGGATCCGGCGAAACTCCACTCATGACAGCAGCCAGGACAGGCCACGTCGATGCCGTCAAACTTCTCGTCGAACATGGGGCCGAGGTGAATGCCGCCGAAGAATTTCGCGGCCAGACGCCGCTGATGTTGGCGGCGGCAGAAAATCATGCCGACGTGGCGAAATTTCTCCTCGATCACGGCGCCCTCGTCAATGCACGTTCCGCAAAGTTCAATTTCGGCGAAGTGAAGATGGCGGGCGGCGGCGCGTTTATGGATCGTGGGGAAGGTGGATTGACACCGCTGTTTTTCACCGCCCGCGAAGGAGCGATCGAAACTGCTCAGGTGTTAATTGCGGCAGGTGCGGATCTAAATGTCATCGAAACACAATATGGATTCACGCCGCTGATGACGGCTCTCTTCAATGGTCACTACGATTTTGCCGGGATGTTGATCGACAAAGGCGCCGACGTCAACGATGGGTCGCTGTATCTCACGATCGAGATGCGAAATCTGGCTTTATATAAGAACAGACCGAATCCCCCGGACCAGGACAAAAACCTTCCAAGCCTCGACGACCTAAAAATGATCCTCGACAATAGCGCCAACGCGAACCCAGCCTACGCGAAGAAAATTCCGCCACGTAAGCAAA
>JACXTT010012894.1_pt1 | contig 11062 bp, 11 predicted proteins | sample 9270951 | NCBI WGS metagenome assembly JACXTT01 (sample SAMN15532306, study PRJNA645909) | rock metagenome | isolation source: weathered quartz diorite | place: Puerto Rico | collected 2017-06-21 | reverse complement strand
GCGGGTCTCGTGCCCCCGGGACGAACGCGTCTCTGGAAACGCCTTTCTGTCCAATGAAGGGTGCCGCTCGCGGACGCGCGGATCGCTATCCACGGCTTCGGGCGCGTGAAGGCCAGTCGGTGGGCGCGGGGGCGGGGAACGCTCCCGCGTTTCGTCCTGCCGGCCATGGCGCTCGCGGTCGCGGGCATCGTGTTCGTGATCGTCTTCCGCCTGCCGCATACGTCATGATCGAAAGCGGCCTGCACCACGGCGACAACCTGGCCGTGCTCGCGTCGCTCGCCGACGGCGCCGTCGATCTGATCTACGTGGATCCTCCCTTCGCGACCGGCGCCGCCAGACGCGGCGCCGCCGGCTCGTACGACGACGCGGGCGACGTGGACGCCTACCTGGCCTGGCTGCGCCCCCGCCTCGTTGCGATGCACCGCGTCCTCGCCGCGCACGGCTCGCTGTTCGTGCACCTCGACTGGCGCGTCTCGCACCACGTGCGCGTGGAGCTCGATCGGCTGTTCGGCGCGCGCCGGTTCGTGAACGAGATCGCCTGGTGCTACTCGGTGGGCGGCAAGAGTCCGCGCACGTTCGGCCGCAAGCACGACACCATCCTCTGGTACGCGCGCGGCGACGAGCACCGGTTCTTCCCCGACGCCGTGAAGATCCCGCGCAAGGCCGGCTCGCACATGAAGCTGGTCGTAGGCGAGGACGGTCGCGCCGTGCAGGTGAAGCGCGATCGCCGCACCGGCAAGGAGTACCGCTACCCCGTCGACGCCGGCAAGATCCCCGAAGACTGGTGGATCGACATCGAGACCCTGAACCGTGGTGATCGCGAGCGCACCGGCTGGCCGACGCAAAAGCCCGAGGCCCTCTTGCGCCGGATCATCCTCGCCGCCAGCGCGCCCGGCGATCTGGTCGCCGACTTCTTCTGCGGCTCGGGCACCACGCCCGCCGTCGCCCAGGCGCTCGGCCGCCGCTGGCTCGCCGTCGACGCCTCCGCCGAGGCGATCGCGATCACTCGCGCGCGTCTGGCGGCAGCATCCCGGCATCCGGCGCCGGCGGCGGCATCGCATCCGGAAGCGGCACGCCCGCGACCTGCAGCTGCCTCATCACGGTCTGCCCGCCTGCCGTCGCGGTGACCGTGATGATCGATCCCGCCTGCGGCTCGTCGAACCCGATCACCAGGTAGATCGCCTTCGTCGTCCGCGTCCCGTCGCCCGCGTCGTACGTCTTCACGGGATTGGCGTCGCTCGCCACCGTCGTCCCGTGCGCCGTGATGCTCGACGTCTCCTGCACGCACGCCGGCAGCATGGTCCCGCCGAATCGCAACCGGATCGGCAGCATCGTCGCCCCCTGCCCGCCGTGCGCAAACTCGATCACCTGCCCGTCGGTGAACGGCTGGAACGTCCCCGAGTCCCCCGATCCGACCTCGAGCGTCGCGATCGCTCCGTTCGCCGCCATCATGCACGTGTCCGGCGGCGGCGGCCCGGGCGGCCCGCACGTCACCCCCATCGATCCCAGCGCCAGCAGGAGCAGGATGGGGACGGTCTTCACTTTTTCATTTATTTTCAAAGCCCCGCCTTGCCGCCCGGCGGCGGCGGTGGATGCGTGTCCTCCCACGGCGCGGTGACACCGAGGTACTCGACCCAGTCGAAGCCGGCCTCGCCCATCAGCGCGCGCTGCTCGGGAGTGAGGATCTTCCCCAGCGCCGCGTCGAGCGCGTCGACCGTGCCCACCGTGGAGCCGATGAACGCCAGCACGCCGCGCGTGTTCCGCTCGTAGGGCGTGAGATCGCCGTCCGCGATCGCCACGTCGGCGAGGTGCACGAGCTCGGCCTGCCCGTCGTGGAACGCGGCGTCGAGCTGCGCCCGCTGCTCCGCCGTGACCCCCGCCGCCTCCTCGAACTGCCGCCGCTTCTCCGCAACGCGATCGCGCGGCCCCGACAGCGCCGCCGTCACCAGCGGCGTGATGCGCGACTTGTAGTCCGCATCGCTCTCGCCGGGACGCCGCCCCAGCAGATCGCGGAGCAACTGCTGGCGCCGATCGCGCCGTTGCTCGACGGTCTCGCGATCCTGATCGCCGTTCGTCGGCCCCGCATCCGCCGTCGGTTTCTCACCCTGCGCCGCCGCAGCCGTGACCACCCGCCCCAGCGCGCCGACGAAGGCCAGCGGATCGGCCGCGCCCCGCCGCACGCTCACATCATTAGATCCCGCCGATTCGCGATCCGCCGCGCCGCCACTCCCGCCAGCCGCCAGCGCGCGCCGCAGCCGACGATTGTCCCGCCACAGCGACGCCGTGGACACCGCCAGCGCGCCCACCGCGAGGATCCCGATCGCTGCTGCCACGCGTTGCTTCATCGGAGTCCATGGGGACGGTCTTCAAAGATTCAAAGTGCAAAGCGCCGAACTTGAATCTTAGAAGACCGTCCCCGTAAGTCTACGCCGCAGCCTCCGCCAGCGCCTTCTCGAGCTCCTTCACGATCGCGTCGCCCACCTTGGACATCGGCGCGGCCCTCTCTTCCCCCACCAGGTCATACGTGAGCGGCTCGCCTCTCTCCAGCACCCGCCGCACCGCCACCTCGATCTGATCCGAAGCTGCCGCCAGCGGCGCGTTCCCCTTCCGCTCGGCCACCCACCGGATGGCTTCCTTGACGGCGAGGATCATGGCGATGGGGTTCACCTTGTCCTTGCCGGCGTGTTTCGGCGCCGACCCGTGGATCGGCTCGAACATGCCGTGGTCGTCGCCGATGTTGCAGCCGACCGCCATGCCCATGCCGCCCTGGAGCACGCTCGCCAGGTCGGTGACGATGTCGCCGAACATGTAGGTCGTGACCAGCACGTCGTAGTACTCGGGCTGCCCGATCAGCCACTGCGTGAACGCATCGACGATGGCGGTGTCCTTCTCGATCTCCGGGTACTCCTTACCGATTTCGCGAAAGATCTCGCCGAAGAACTGACAGCCGCGCAGCACGTTGTCCTTGAGGATCGCGGTCACGCGCAGCTTGCCGTCCCTGGGCGCGCCTTTTCCCCGCTTGCGGCAGATCTCGAACGCCTTCCGGATCACCTTCTCGGACGCCTCGCGCGTGATCAGCCGGACGTCGGTCGCGACGTGGCCGCGCCCGCCCGGCGCGAGCAGCCCGCCATGGCCGGCGTAGAGACCTTCCGTCCCTTCGCGCAGGAAGACCATGTCGACCTTCTCGGGATCCCACACCCGCACTCGTTTTCCGCTGATCCGGTGCATCACGCCCGGCAGGAGCTTCACCGGCCGTACGTTGGCGTACAGGTTGAGACGCACGCGATTGCCGATCACCGGCGAGTAGCCGGCCATCTTGCCGTCCTTCATGGTCACCGGCGCGCCGTTCGCCTGCGGCCAGCCCACCGCGCCGAGCAGGATCACGTCGGCCGCCTTGCACCGCTCCTCGGCGCCTTCCGGCCAGTCGCGCGATCCGTGCTTCAGGTAGAACAGCCCGCCGCTCGGGATCTCCTCGACGTCGAACTGCGTCCCCGTCGCCGCCCCCACCGCGCGCAGCACGCGCAGCCCTTGGACCATGACCTCGGGCCCCGTTCCATCGCCCGGCAGCGCTACGACATGGAGCTTCATACCGTCCTCCTGTTCATCAAACCCTTCGTTTTCACAGCGTTCTTACCGCTTGCCCGGCAAGCGGACTGTTGGCAGGATCGTCAGTCCCATGCTTGCCAAGCTCTTCTTGCAGTATGTCCTCGCCGTCGCGTTCGGGCTCGGCGTCGACGACGGCTACGCGACGCTGTATGGCACACCCAACGATCCGTACAAGGGCGGTCCGCTGGCGTGCGAAGGCCGCGCGATCCCGCAGAACGAGCCGCTGTGCGCCCACCGTTGGCTGCCGTGCGGCACGGAGATCGTCGTCATCAACCTCGAGCACGCGGCGATCACGACCTGCCGCGTCGCCGATCGGGGTCCGTACGGCGTCGACCGAAATTCCAACCGGTGGCGCGGCGTTCTCGACATGACGCCGCTCGCCGCCTGGCGCGCGCGCCTCGACGGACGGGACTTCGTCCGCATGTTCTACATCCTGCCGGAGCCGGGCGCGCCGACCTACTCGGACGTCCGCTACCTGTCTCCGCGCATGCGCCGCGCCGGACCCGCCCTCTAGGCTAGGGAGCACAGGCGCTCTCGTCGTCGGACGGGATGCACGTCGCCTGGCCGCCCGCCGCCTTCTTCGCGTCGTCCCGCGAGGCCGCGCAGACCTTCTTGGACCCGCCCGATTCTCCCTCACAATCCCAGTACTTACCCGAGTTGCCCGGCTGCAGAGCCGGGCCTCCGTCGATTGGAAGCCCACCGTCCTCGTCGTCGTCCGCGAAGGCGCCCTCGGTGAGCGACGCCATGTCGATGCCGCCCTTCTTTGCGTTCGGGTCTTCTTTGGGCTTCACGATGCCGTCGACTTCTTCGGTCCCACCGCCACCGCCCTGCGCGAGCACGGCCTTCTTGGTGTCCCACGGGAACGCCTCGTAGATCGGCCGGCCGTCCTTCCAGTTCACCGCGGCTTTCGAGATCGTGGGGACGTACATCAGGACACCAAGCGCGAGGCAGGTGATCGTCAGCGTCGGGATCACGGCCCGGGTGACCTGGCCGAACGGCTTCTTGAACACCGCCGACGACACGAACAGGTTCGTGGCCACCGGCGGCATCAGGTAGCCGATCTCCATGTTCACGACGAACACGATGCCGAAGTGGATCGGGTCGATACCGTAGAGCTGGTACGCCACCGGCGCCAGCATGGGCGCGAAGATCAACGTGCAGCTGATCGAGTCCATGAGCGCGCCGATCACGATCAGCACCAGGTTGACCAGCAGCAGGAAACCCGACGGCCCGAGGTGCATGCTCTGGATCCAGGCCATGAGCTTCTGATCGACCTGGATGTCGGCCAGGTACTTGTTCAGGCCGAACGCCAGCACGATGATCAGGATCAGCGAGCCCATCAGCGTGGCCGACTCGACCAGCGTCTCGAACAGCTTGCGCGGCGACAGCTCGCGGTAGATCAGCATCGTGACCACGAGCGCGTAGCCGGTCGCGACCGCGCCGGCTTCGGACGCGTTGTAGAAGCCGCCGTAGATCCCGCCCAGCACGATCACCGGCAGGAGCAGCGCCCAGATGCCGTCCACCACGGCCCGCCACAGCTTGACCGCCGAGAATTTCTCCCGTGATCCCGGTATCTTGAGCCCCTGCCAGATCGAGTACGCCGCCAGCAGGCCGCTGATGAACAGCGCCGGCAGGAGGCCTGCCAGGAACAGATCCTGCGGGTTCACCTTGGCGCGCGTGCCGGTGACGGTGATCGCGTAGATCAGCATCGAGATCGACGGCGGCACCAGGCAGCCGAGCGATCCCGCGGTCGTGACCAGCCCGAGCGCGAAGTTCTCCGGGTAGCCCGACTGCACCATGGCCGGGAACATGATCGAACCGACCGCGATCAGCGTGACCGGCGACGATCCCGAGATGGCCGCGAAGAACATGCAGGCCACGACCGACGCGACGGCGACGCCGCCCGGCAGCCAGCCGAGCGCGGCCTTGGCCACGTTCACCAGCCGCGTCGCGATCCCGCCGGCGGTCATGATCGCGCCCGACGCCATGAACAGCGGGATGGCCAGGAACTGCTTCTGGGTCAGAAGCTGCTCCATGGACTGCACGATCATGAGCATCTGCTTCGTGTTCGCGAGGTCCGAGCTGAGCAGGTAGAAGCACAGCGCGGTGGCGGCGCCGACGATCACGAACAGCGGCGTGCCGATGAGCGCGAGCACGAGCAGGATCAGGATGAACGCGGTCACGCCTGCTCACCTTCGGGAGACGGCTTCACGAACACGGCCTCGGCGGCGAGCCCGACGAAGCGCAGGCCCATCACGATGAACGTGTACGGGAAGATCGCGAACACCAGCCACACGGGGATCTTGGTGTTGGCGCCCGACAGCCGCTCGCCGGTCGGCACGGGGTTCCCCGCGGCCCACTCCTTGTGCCACACGCCGTAGTGATCGCGCAGCGAGATCCACGACAGGTACAAGAGGAACACGCACATCCCCGCGGTCGCCAGCATGGCCAGCGCGCGCACGTAGCGGGCGATCGCCTTGGGCCAGATCTTCTCGCCCATCTCCAGCGCGAGGTGCCGCTTCTGCTGCGTGGCGATCGACGCGCCCAGGAAGCCCACCCACAGCATGCACGCGAGCGCGACGTCGGCGCCCCACACCACGCCGTTCGGGAAGATCTTCTCGAGCAGCAGGATGCCGACCGACAGGACGCCGGTGATCACGACCGCGCGGCCGGCCGCCTGCGGGCGGGTGAGCTGCGGCTCGCGCACCATCGTGCGCAGCCCGGCGTAGACCAGGAGGAACGTGACCACGACGTTCAGGTATGGCGACAGATCGTGGTGCCAGACGTGCGAGTGCACGTCGACGCCGGCGCCGAACAGGTTGACCAGGTGGATCGCGATCAGCGACAGCCGTCCCTCGGCGCGGCTGAAGATGTCGGCCACGACCGCCGCCAACATGACGAACGACATGAGCAGGAAGAGCGAGCCGGCGACGAGCTTCTCGCCGCGGCACAGCTGTTCGTCGATCTGGCGTAGGAGACGGGCCACGGCCCGAGGACTGTAACAAAAATGCGGGGCTACTTGCCGCGCTTCTTCTTGAGCGCCGCCTCGACGTCGTCGAGCAGCCCGGCCGCGCGCTTGCCGGCCGACTTGCGGAAGCTCGCGCGCACCGGCTCGGCCGCCTTCTCGAACACCGCGCGCTCGGCGGCGGTGAGCTCGTAGACCTGATCGCCGTTGTCCTTGAGAGCATCGATGAGCTTCGGGTTCATCTTGCGGATCGCCTTGCGCCCCTTGGCCTGGATCTTCCGCCCCTCGTCGACGACGACCTTCTGCAGATCGGCGGGCAGCCCGTCGTACCAGTCCTTGTTGAAGGCGATCACGGCCGGCTGGTAGATGTGGTTCGAGATCGTGAAGTACTTGACGGTCGTGTACCAGCTGGCGGCGATGGCGAAGAGCAGCGCCTGATCGAAGCCGTCGACGGTGCCGTTCTGCAGCGCGGTCAAGACCTCGGTGGTCGGGATGGCTTTGGGCGACGCGCCGAACGCCTTCCACATGTCGAGGTGCACCGAGGCCTCCTGCGAGCGCATCTTCTTGCCCTTGAGATCGGCCGGCGACTTCACGAAGCCGTCCTTCAGGCCGAACTGGCGGAAGCCGTTCTCCGACCAGAAGCCGAGCACGAAGCCGTAGTCGTGGAACACGTCCTCGAGCTTCGGCCCGAGCACGTTGTCGATCACGTAGTCCGCCTCGTCGAAGTCGCGGAACAGGTACGGGATCTCGACGACGTTGAGATCGGGGATCTGCGAGGCGAGCGCGCCGGTCGACACGCCGACCGCCTGGATCTGTCCGCGCTTGCACTCGAGCACCGACTCGTTCTCGTCGCCGAGGGTGCCGCCCAGGTAGACCTTCACCTTGATCTTGCCGTTCGACGCCTTCTCGACGTTGGTCTTGTACATCTTGAGCAGCTCGGACCACGGCGTGTTGTCCGGCGCCACGGTGGCGATCTTCATCGTGTACTGCGCGTCGTCGGCGGACGCGGTGCGGGCAGACATCCACATCGCTGCCGCCGCGAGGAAAACCAGGATGCGTTTCATGGGGAGCCCCTCCGGCCGCTAGTGTACCGGAGCTTCGACGGACGTGGAGGCGTTGGCATTCATCCGCCACTTGACGCGCTCGAGCAGGGTCGCGACCACGCGGGCGGGGAAGGCGGCGCGGGCCGACTCGCTGGCGCGGTGGTAGAGCAGGAACACGTGGGCGAGCAGCAGCGCCTCGAGGCCGATCATGCGCGCGAGCAGGCGGTCCCAGTCGAGGGTCGCGCCGGCGTGGAGCAGCGCGTCCTGCACGTCGGCGTCGCCGAGGGACGCACCGCCGCCCATGGCGATGCGCTCCCAGATCAGCTCCTCGAGCGGCGCGATGCGCACGCGCAGGTCGAGGAGGCGGGCGCGGAACGAGGCCGTGAACCAGGGCTCGTCGATGGGGGCGCCGAGCGGCGGGGCCAGGCCCCAGGCGACGACGACGGTGTGCTCGCCGAAGCGGACGCGCGCGCGCGGTTGGTCGTCGATCCGATCGACCTTGAAGCCGGCGGTCTCCAGCCCGGCGAGCACGGGGTCCCCCTGGTCCGCGCGTAGCAGGATCTCCAGCTCGCCGGGCACGAGCCGGTCGAGGTGGAACGACAACCCCAGCGAACCGCCGATGAGGAACGGCTGTTTCCGCGCCTTGAGCACGGCCATCACCCGCCGGTAGGCAGCTCTCCTGGTGAGGACAAGCTGTTCCAGTTCCGTGGCCAGACGACTCCTGGCCGTGGTGGGGTCGGACACACGACTACAAGGAGCAGGTTCGGTGCCAGGGCGCCGCTTTACACGCACCGACGCGCGCCGTACTATCCTCAGACGGTCCGCGGGTTTGGACCCACCACATCCCCGACCATGTCCGAGTCCACGCAGCCCGTCCCCGTCACCAAGGTCTCCGGCGCCCTCAAGTCCGACGTCGGCATGGTGCGCGAGCACAACGAGGACAGTGCGCACCTCGACCAGGAAGGGATGTTCTTCATCGTCGCCGACGGCATGGGCGGCCACGCCGCCGGCGAGGTGGCGAGCGCCATGGCGGTCGAGGAGGTGCGCAATGCGCTCGACGGCGCGCGGGCGCAGATCCGCGACTTCGCGGCCGCGCCGGGCGACGAGGGGCGGCACGCGCTGGTGGCGCTGCTCGAGGACTCGGTGCGGCGCGCGCACCAGTCGGTGTTCGAACGGGGCGGGCGCGAGGCCGACAAGAAGGGCATGGGCACGACGCTCGAGGTGCTGCTGATCGCCGGCGGCGAGGCGTTCGTGGCGCACGTCGGCGACTCGCGCACGTACCTGTTCCGGGCCGGATCCAGCGCGCAGGTGACGACGGATCACACCGTCGCCGAGGTGCTGGTGATCGAAGGGAAGCTGTCGGCCGAGGAGGCGCGGCAGTCGCCGCTCAGGACGATCCTGGTGAACGCGATCGGCGTCTCGGCCGACGTGGGCGTGGAGCTGGCCCACCTGCGGCTGCGGCGCGGCGACAAGCTGCTGCTGTGCAGCGACGGCCTGCACGACTACTTCCCGGCGGAGACGGAATTGGCCGAGCTGCTCGCGGAGCAGTCGGGGGAGCCGGGCTTGTCGAGGCTGGTCGAGATGGCCAAGGAGCGCGGCGGGCACGACAACATCACCGGCATCCTGGTCGAGGTGATCGAGGGCGCCCCGACGGTCGCCGAAGAAGAGGCCGAGGCCGTGAAGCGCGGCGACGCGCCGGAGCGGGAGCCGACCGCGGAGCATCCGGCGACGGCGGCACCTGCGGCGGTGCCGGTGGCGATCGCGGTGTCGCCGTCGGAGGCGACGCAGCCGATCGACACGTCGGGCGCGGTGCGCAAGGTCGACACGTCGAACACGCAGCCGATGCAGGCCATCCCGGCCGCGGGGCACGGCGAGAAGATCGAGAGCGCGAAGACCGAGCAGCTCCCCGCGGTGAAGCCGCCGGGCGAGAAGGAAACCGCTTAGCTCAGCGGTCGGCCGGTCGCTGTCGTGAGAGGGCGCCGGAGGCGTCCTCGATGATCACGTCACCGCGGCGCGCGTCACCGAAGGCGCAGTTGGCGTGGTTGCGATCGCGGCGGAGGAGACGGCGGCGGGTGCGGCCTGCGTCGCCGCAGAGGATGCGTTCGATCGTACCCTTCTGATCGAGGGCGTCCGACACGACCCGCAGGGCGCGGGCGTGCGGCGGCGCGGCGACGAGCGGCGTGGCGTCGCGGCGCAGCGTGAGATAGGCGAACTTCAGCCCGTCGCGGCGCAGACCGGTCGCGCGGATCAACTGTGCCAGGCGGGGCGGCGGCGTGAACGGCCGATCCTCGTGACACCAGTCGCGTTCGTCGGCGAGCGCGGGACACGGCGCGGCGGTGCGCGTGCACGGCGCGAACACGTGCGCGGCGCGGGCGGTGAGCAGCGCATCGCGCAGCTCGTGCAGCGCGCGCGACGTCTCGCGTAGCGCCGGCTCGATGAGGATCAGCGCGCCGGCTGCGTCTAGCGTCGCGATGAGGCGCGTCGCGAGCGGCAGGCGCTGCGCGGGCGGCAGCTCGTTGAACACCGTTCCGGCGACGATCAGATCGCACGAGCCGTTCGGCGTGAATGCGGCGAGGTCCGCCGTGCGCGTCTGCAGGGCCACGCGCGCCGCCGGCACCGCGCGCGCGAGGATCGCCAACGCACGCTCGTCGCGATCGACCGCGGTCACGTCCAAGCGGCGATCCGGGAGCGCCGCGGTGAGTCCGAGCGTCATCGCACCGCAGCCTGCGCCGACGTCGAGCACGCGCAGCGCCTCCGTCGCCGGCAGGAGGCCCCGGTTCGCGAGCTCCGCGATCGGGATCGCGACCTTCGCGGCGTCCGCGACGGTGAAGAACAGCGCCCGCGCCGCGAGATCCTTCGATGCATTCGCCGTCGGGCGCTTCGCCTGCAGCTCGTCGCGTGCGGTCGTGTAGACGCGCGTGCGCTCGACGATCGCTGCGTGAAGCGCGCGCGGATCGAGCGCGCCCTCGGGGAGCTCGGCGCGCGCCGCCGCCCAGAGCGCGTCTTCGAGATCCGCCGGAAACGTCCACGTCGCCATCGCCGCGAGCCTAGCGCGGTTTCGGCCGACTGACCGTCGAGCTCCATGTCTGCGCCATCTGCTTCGTCTTCGTCTGATCCACTGCCACGATCCGCTGCGTCGTCACCGCAGCCGTTTGTGGCACCACACTCGCGAAAACGGCGATCTTGTCCGACGGGCGGACGATTTGTCCGACGGGCGGACGGCCGTGTCCGGCCGGCCGGACAGCGCGACCAGGGATCGCGAGGTTGGATCCGGTGTTTCGGTCGGCACGGCGCGTGCCTTCGGCGAGGGGCTCGGAGGTGCTGCGATGAAGCTTCGTTCGAAGATCGGGATGCGTGTGTCCGCAGTTTGTCTCGCCGTGATCGCGTGCGCGTGCAGCGACGCGAAACCGGCGCTGACGCCGGCGGACGACGGGACACACTGGAGGAG
>JACXTT010012893.1_pt1 | contig 11063 bp, 7 predicted proteins | sample 9270951 | NCBI WGS metagenome assembly JACXTT01 (sample SAMN15532306, study PRJNA645909) | rock metagenome | isolation source: weathered quartz diorite | place: Puerto Rico | collected 2017-06-21 | reverse complement strand
GTATGGCCAGCGCCCATGTAGTGCCCGCAGCATGCGCTGCTCGTGACACGCGAAAACTCTCATCCTCCCCCTTTCCCCCTGCCTCGCATCCTGCTTTCCGGCACGGCCGCCTCGCGCTCCCCCGGCCCAATCGTCTCGTCTGGTGAATCCTCGCGAACCCGAGGCGGCGATGCCTTGCTCATATGCAACCACTATCCACGCGAATGTCAACCAGGCCTACCCATTGGTCGAGGATGCCTGGGCGCCGGGCCCGTCGGCTAGGCTGGATGCGCAGTGACCGCCTTCGCGCGACGCGTCGCGATTCTCGGCGTAGTCGTCACGGCCCTGCTCGCGCTGGGAACGGCCGGCCTCGCGCTAGCCGAGGGCGTCGGACCCTGGTACGCGTTCCGCTGGGCGCTCGACACGGCCGCGACCGTCGGCGGCTTTCCCCAGCCGCGCACCGCGGTCGGGCAGGTCCTCCACGTGGGCCTGATCGTCCTCGGCGTGGGTACGCTCTTCTACGCGCTCGCCACAGTCGCCGAGCTCTTCGCCGCCGGCCACCTCGGCGAGCTCCTGTCGGCGCAGCGCACCCAGAGAATGATCGACTCGCTCGCCGACCACTACATCGTTTGCGGCTACGGCCGCGTCGGGCGCCAGGTCATCCGCGACCTCGGCGCCGCGCGCGCCAAGTTCGTCGTCATCGACTCAAACCCCGACAGCAAGCAGCTGGCCGAGGCCGCGGGCGTTCCCTTCATCGAGGGCGACAGCGCCGATGACGCCGTCCTCGTGCGCGCCGGGATCGAGCGCGCGCGCTCGATCATCGCTTGCGCGGACTCCGATTCGGACAACGTCTTCATCACCCTGACCGCGCGCGAGCTGCGCGCGGACATCGCGATCGTCGCGCGCGCGGGGATCGAGGACACCGAGAAGAAGCTCAAGCGCGCGGGCGCCAACCGCGTCATCTCGCCCTACAAGGCGAGCGGTACCGAAATGGCCCGCCTCGCGCTGCACCCGCAGCTGAGCGGCGTCGTCGACGTGGACGTCGAGTATCGCCTCGAGGAGATCGTCGCGGGCGAGGGCTGCGAGGCGACCGGGCAGACCCTCGGCGACATCCGCGGCGGCTCGATGATCGTGGGGCTGCGCCGCGATGCCGCGTTTCACCCGCAGCCCGCGCCCGAGACGACGATCTCGCCCAACGACGTGCTCGTCGCGATCGGCACGCCCGCGACGCTGCGTCGCCTCGAGGACATGCTCGCGCCGGCGTCGGGCGCTCGGCGCGGCGACGACGCGTAGCGCCTACGACGCCGTGTCGGCCTCCGCCTCACGCTCGATCGCCTGGATGCCCCGGGGTCGCCCCGCGCGTACCCATCGCCGGTAGAGCACCGCCGCGATCAGCACTGTCCCCGCGATCGCGATCAGCGGGTAGCCGCGAGCGAGATTAACGACCAGCGTGAACGCGACGGCGGCTGCGCCGAGCAGGTTGGTTGCCGTGAGCAGGCGCAGGCCGCGCCGGTGAGAGAACCGCGCCATCGCAAGCAGCCCCGCCAGAAAGCTCACGAACACCGCGACCGCGTACACGAGCACGAGCTCCTGCTCCTGGCCGCTCGCGAGCAGGATGATGACCGCCGAGATGATCGCGTAGACGATCACGGCCGCGACGGGCGTGTGGTGGCGGTTGGTCCGCGCCAGCCGCGCCGGCAGCAGCCCCGCATGTCCGCTTGGGCCGGTGCGCGCGAGCGCCTTCAGCAGGCCCGGCCCCGCCTGAAACGAGGAGCTCGCGGCGGCGAGCAGCAAGAGGCTGCTCGAGAGCTGGAAGAACGCGAACAGGCCGCCACTCCCCGTTGCCGTCTGTGCAAGTTCGGAAATCTGAGTGCTGTTCGCGTGCGGGACGCCTACGTGCAGATGGACCGCGAGCGCCGTGAGGCCGATCGTGAGCACGCCGACGATGCCAATCGTGAGTGCGAGCGTCCCGCGGCCAAAGCGCCAGCGGCCGCGATTGTCGAGCTGACCGAGCTGTGCGATCGAGGTCGCCGGTGCCTCGGTGCCCGTGGCAAGCGCCATCGCTACTGGAAACGCAAGCACCACCGCCATGACCGCCGGGCCCGCCGAGCCCGTGATCGGCGCGTAACCACGAGCCGCGTGCGGCGACGTCCACCCGACCGCGAGCACCGCCACCGCCGCGACGATGAACAGCGAGGTCATGATCGCGAAGACCATCCGCCCGCCGTGGCCGAACCACGTGAGCGCCGCGACGAATGCGAGCAGCGCGAGCGCGAGCGGGATGCGCGCCGAGGCGAGCGCGGGCACATACGCGATCAGCGCGCTGCCGGCGGCGGCGATCGAGATCGCGATCGTGAGCGCGAAGTCGACGACGAGCGCGCCGATCGGCAGGAACGACCACTCCTCGCCGAATGCTCGGCCGGCCGCCTCGGGCGATCCGCCGCCCTCGGGGAAGGTCCGCACGAGTTGCCAGTAGTTGAGCGTGACGAGCGCGATGATCCCGATGACGACGCACATCGTCGGCAACAGGAGACTGAGGTGACCATTGAGGGCGCGCAGGGGCGCCTCGATCGCATATGCCACCGACGAAACCGGGTCCGCCATCACGGCGAACGCGAACGCAAAGAACAACAGAGCCCTGGCGCGGCGGCGAAGCGAGCCAACGGACCGTGCGGCGATGTCCAGCGAAGCCATCGGGCCTCCTTCGAGGGGTCGACAAATTCGCCGACCAGACTTCCCGGCACACCTGCGACATATCTATAGCGCACCCGGCGCCGGAGGCGGACGCGGCGCGGGAGATCTTCATGAAATCTCAACAGCGCCGCGCGTCTGTCGATCTTTGCTCGACGCTTCGGCGGATGCGCCCGGCGGGAATCGAACCCGCGGCCTGCGGCTTGAAAGACCGCTGCTCTTTGGCTCCCCGAAGAGAACCGTTGACCACTGAGCTACGGGCGCGCGCTTATGTCTCGACGGCGTGGGGACCGTCAGGCGTAATCTAAGCATCTCGATGGCGCACATGCCACGGACGCCACGAGCATGAAGTACTACTCCGTCGCCGAGCTCACCGTCACCGACGGCGCGTGGGTGCGCGACTACGTCAGGGACGTCACGCCGATGGTCGAACGCCACGGCGGGCGCTACCTCGCGCGCACGACCGCGATCGAGCGCGTCGAGGGCGAGCGCGAGCCGCCGCAGCTGGTTCTGATCATCGCCTGGCCCGACCGCGATGCGGCGGGCGCCTTCTTCGAGAGCGAGGAGTACCGCCCCTATCGCGAAAGCCGGCGCGCGGGCTCGACGGGGGAGTTCGTGCTCGCCTCGGGAGAGGACGTCAACGGCGTCGCGCGAATCGAGGAGTAGCGAGAAGTAGCGCGCTCCGCCGCGTGGCGGCCGCTACGGCCCCGCCGCGGCGCTCGCCGCGCGCAGCTCGGAAAGACCGTCCTCGATCGTCTTCACGGGCTCGTAGCCGAGCTGCGCGCGCGCCTTGTCGATACGGATCGTGCACTCCTGGGAGGAGGCCCAGTAGGCGAACCGCGTCATCGGCGGCTGGCCGGGCAGGGGCAGGCGCCGCCACAGGGCCTCGCCGCCCGCCGCGAGACCGCGCGCGATGAAAGGCGGGACGTTGCGCGCGGGTGCCTCTACTCCCTGCGTCTCGAGAAGCCTCGTGAGGAACTCGCGGAACACGACCGGCTCGCCGTCGGTCACGAAGTAGACGTTGCCAGGAGCACCCTTGCGGGCGCCCAGGATCAGGCCCTCGACGGTGTTGTCGATGTGGGTCGTCGAGGTGCGGTGGCGCCCACCGCCGATCCATGCGAAGCGGCCGCGCCTGACCATCTCGGTGATCGCCGGCAACAGCGTCGTGTCGCCCCTGCCCCACACGAAGCGCGGGCGCACGACGACGGTCTCGAAGTCGTCACGGCTGGCGTCCAGGACGGCGCGCTCGGCGAGGGCCTTCGTCGCGCTGTAGTGGACGGGCGAGTCGGGCCGCAACGGCACCGTCTCGTCGGCGTCCACGAGTGGCTCGCCCGCGAGCACCGCCGCCTCCGTACCGACGTGGACGAAGCGGCGCACGCCCGCCTGCGCGCAAGCGGCGAGGACGTTTGCCGTGCCCTGCACATTGCCGCGCTCGAACTCCGCCCGCGTTCCCCAGTCGCCGAGCGTCGCCGCCGCATGGAACGCGAGCTCGCAGCCATCGGCGCCAGCGCGCATCGCGGCGGTGTCCGCGAGCTCTCCCTCGACCGGCTCGGCGCCGAGGGCGCGCACGCGTTCGGCCGCCCCGGCGGAGCGCGCGAGTGCGCGCACGACTACTCCTTCGCGGCTCAGCCGCTCGATCAGCCTGCCGCCGACGAAGCCCGAGCCACCGGTCACGAACGCGCTCGTCATGCGCAGCGGAGGCTACTGGACGACCCGTGGCATGATGTGCGTGGGAAGGCAAAGGTCCAGGAGGTCCACAATGGAGAGTGCTGCCGTCGAGCAGAAACCCGCCGCGCGTGCGGCTCTGAAGGCTTCGACGCTCGCTGAGGCGTTTCGGATAACGGCCGCCGAGCGCGAGGGTGACGTCGCGATCAGGACGAAGGGTGACGCCTTCACGATCACTTGGGGTGAGCTGCGCGAGCGCGTGGACGCGCTCGCCGGCGGGCTCGCGCAGCTCGGCGTCGGCCGCGGCGACTCCGTCGCGCTGATGCTCTCCAACCGTCCCGAGTTCCACATCTGCGACCTCGCCGTGATGATGCTCGGCGGAACGCCGTTCTCGATCTACAACACGTATGCGCCCGAGCAGATCGCGTACGTCGTCTCCGACGCCGCCGCGAAGACGCTGGTCTGCGAGCAGCAGTACCTGCCCCAGATTCTCAGCGCGCGCGAGAGCCTGCCCGAACTCGAGCACCTGATCGTCGTCGAAGGAGATCCCCCGGAGGATGTGAAAACGCTCGCGGAGGTCGAGGGAAGCAATCCGGACTTCGACGTCGAGGCCTCGGTCGCGCAGCTGCGCTCCGAGGACGTGCTCACGCTCATCTACACGTCGGGCACGACCGGGCCGCCGAAGGGTGTCCAGCTCGTGCACCGCAACCTGCTCGCGGCCGTCGACGGGCTCGAAGCCCTGATCGAGTTCCCGCGGGACGGGCGCGTGATCTCCTGGCTGCCGGCCGCGCACGTCGCCGAGCGCAACGCCCACCACTATCTCCCGATCGTGTTCGGACTTCAGATCACGTGCTGCGACGATCCGCGCCAGGTTCTCTCCTACCTTCCCGAAGTGCGGCCGAGCTGGTTCTTCGCCGTGCCGCGCATCTGGGAGAAGCTCAAGGCGGGACTGGAGACGATGATCGCCGGCCAGCCGCCGGAGCAGCGCGCGGTCAGCGAGGCCGCGCTCGACGCGAGCCTGCGCAAGGTGCGCATGGAGCAGCGCGGCGAAGACGTACCCGCCGAGCTCGCGCAGGAGGTCGCGCGCGCGGACGCCGAGATCTTCTCCGGCCTGCGCGCGATGCTCGGTCTCGACCAGGTCGAGGCGATCAACGTCGGCGCCGCGCCAACGCCGGTCGAGGTGCTCGAGTTCTTCCACGCGATCGGGCTCCCGCTGGCCGAGTTGTGGGGCATGAGCGAGACGTGCGGCGCCGGCTCGGTCAACCCGCTCGAGAAGATCAAGCCCGGCACCGTTGGCCCGCCCGCGCCGGGCGTCGAAATCAAGCTCGACGCAGACGGCGAGGTGCTCGTCAAATCCGACGTCGTCATGGCCGGCTACCGCAACCTTCCCGAGCAGACGGCCGAAGCATTCACCGAGGACGGGTGGTTGCGCACCGGCGACATCGGCGAGTTCGACGACGACGGCTACCTGAAGATCGTCGACCGCAAGAAGGAGCTGATCATCAACGCCGGCGGCAAGAACATGTCGCCGGCGAACATCGAGGCGGCGCTCAAGAGCGCTTCGCCGCTGATCGGCCAGGCCTGCTGCATCGGCGACATGCGGCCGTACAACACCGCGCTGATCGTGCTCGACGCCGACTTCGCGCCCGCGTGGGCGGCCGCTCAGGGCATCGAGGGAACAACGCTCGAGGAGCTCGCGCGCGACGACCGCGTGCGGGCCGTCGTGCAGGAGGCCGTCGATGCAGCCAACGAGAACCTCGCGCGCGTCGAAGGGATCAAGAAGTTCACGATCGTCGAAGGCGATTGGCTTCCGAGCGGCGACGAGCTGACACCGACGATGAAGCTGAAGCGCAAGCCGATCGCGGAGAAGTACGCGTCGCAGATCGACGCGATGTACGCCTGAGGGCTACGCCGCGAAGCGCTGGAGCGCGCGCGCGTGGCGCTTGGCGGCCTCGACGTCGCGGTTCTTCGCCGGCGCGGAGGTGACGAGCCCCTCGAGTAAGCGCGCCGTCGCGAGCTCGACCTCGTCGACCGCGCGCGCGAACACCGCCTCGTTGGCGGCCGAGGGCTTGGTCGACCCGCTGATCTTGCGCACGTACTGAACCGCCGCGTCGCGGATCTCCTGCTCGCTCGCGGGCGGCTCGAAGTTGTGAAGGGTCCTGATGTTGCGGCACATTTCGCTGCTCCTGTGTTCGCGTGGGTGAGACGGACCTAAGCCGGCGCGCGCGCGGTCACGATCCAGGTCGAGGCCGGCCCGACGACGCCGTCGTCGCTTCGCCACTCGGCCATCTCCTCGCGCAGCGCCTGTTCGATCGGGGCATGAAGGTGCGCCGCGCGCTCGCCGGCGAGACGCAGGATCTCGCCCGCGGGTCCGAGGCTCATGACGACCTCGATCGCCTCGTCGAGGTTGTTCCCGACTTTGATCGGCAGGTCGCAGCGGCGCAGCGAGATCGCCTCGTAGCCCGCGCTCAGCAGGATCCCGCTGGTGGTGTCCGCGTTGGCCATCGAGAACGGCCCCGGCCCGCAGGTCGGTTCGTCGTACTCCTCTGGCCTGGAGACGAAACGCTCGGTGACTTCCTGCGCGCGCATCACCCACTCGTTCTCGGCCTTCGCGCGCCAGACCGCCATCACGAGGCGTCCCCCCGGGACGAGCGCTTCGCGCACGCGCCGCAGCGTCGCCACCGGGTTTGCGAAGAACATCGTCCCCATCCGCGAATACACCATGTCGAAGGTCTCGTCGAACGACGCGTTTTCCACGTCGACGACGGCGAAGCGGGCGTTGGGCACGTCGGTCGCCTCGCTTTCCGCGACCTCGATGAAGCGTGGCGCCGCGTCCACTCCGAGCGCTTCGCCTTCAGCGCCGACGAGCGCCGCGATCTGCCTGGTCGTTTCGCCGAAGCCGCAACCCACGTCCAGCACCTTCTCGCCCGGATGCGGCGGGCACACGCGCAGCGCTTCGTCGCCGTGCGCACCGAGCCCGCCGGCGACGATGTGGCGGAACTGCACGAAGCGGTCGAACAGCGGCCCATCCCAGGCCCTGATCGCCTCCTCGTTCGCCGCGAGGTTCGACTCCACGGCGACGATTCTACGCGGCCCTAGACGACCCTCGTTTTGATCTCCATCGGTTCTTCGCTTTTGTCCGTCGCCGTCACCGTCAGGCCTGCCGGTTCGGTCGTTTTTTCGGCGCCCGTGACGAGCGTCTCGACGAGCGAATCGTGCACGCCTTCTTCGAAACGTTCCGGTTCCTGGTTGCCCGCGACGGCCTTGAACTTGATTTTCTCTTCGAGCGTGTCGAACGACGTCGGCGAGACGACCCCGATCATCGCCCCTTCGACCGTGAGCACAGATTTGGACAGCGCCGCCCCACATTCCGCCGTGATGAGCGCGCCTTCTCGCGTGAGCGCCAGGCCGATGACCGGTTTGCGCGTCCCGCGACCGCTGACGAAACCGACTTCGCCTTCGAGCGCGCTCGTGACGATTTCGCCCGAGGCCGATCCTAGGCTCTGGCAGGACGCGCCCGAGCTCGCGAGCGAGCACCCCGTGAGCGTCAGCGTGAGCGTCTCCTTCTGGCCGGCGGTGTATTCGCCCGCGGTTTTCCCGCCCGTGCAGGTGACCCTCGTTTTAGCGACCGTTTCAAGCGTCGCGGCGCCGAGGGTGCCGGCGATTTTCTTGTTCGGTCCAGGTCCGGAGAGGAAGTTCCATTTGCCTTTTCCGTGCGCTTCGACGGTGCAGTGGCTGCCGACCCATTCGCCGCCGTGTTCGACCGGCACGCAACGGCCGATCGCGGGCAGCGGCACGCCGCTGTTGAATTCGGCGACCGCCGGTAGGCCGATGTTGCCCTGCTCGTCGATCGCGCGGATCGCGACGTAGGCTTTCGTTCCGGCCGGCAGTTTGAAGCTCTGCGCCGTGCCCGCCGCGGCCGGTGCCGGCGCGCCCGGGATCGGCGTCGCGGCGGCGAAGTTTTCGGGCGTGATCGGGGTAGCGGAGGCGACGACCTGGTAGGACGTCGCGGTGCCGCACATGCCGTCGCCGCCCGGCGCCGTCCACGTCAGCGTCGATTGGGCCACGCTCGCGCGGATCGGGTGTCCGGGCGCGATCGCGTCGCGCGTGTAGTCGCCGGAGTTCGCGATGTCGTGGTGGAAGTTCGGCCACGAATTCGGCGAGCACGCCGAGGCCGGCGTCGAGTAAACCGCGATCACGCCTTCGCGCGTGATCGAGACGACGTCCTTCTTCGCTTCCGAGCTCGTGTCGAGCGTGCCGAGCGAGCCCAGGGTCGGCGTCGCTACCGTCCAGCCTGCGGTGAGCTTCGGCCACGCGGCGCTCGCGGGGTTCCCTTCGACGTTGTAGGCCTGGAGGTCGTTGGACGCGGTGCCCCCGAGAACCTCCTGTTTGGGAGCTTCCCCGGTGATGTCGCCGACAGCCTGGCCGGTGATGAATCCGAGGTCGTTGTTGACGGCCGGGAAGCCCGGCGAGAACTGCCCCGTGTTCGCGTTCCAGCCCCCGATGAAGTCCTGGCCGCCCTTCTGGTAGTCGGATACAAGGACGTCGAGCGCGCGGATCAAGCCGCCCGAGGGCGCGAAGATCGAGGTCGTCGACCCGTCGAGCGTCCCGAACGACGGCTCGCCGACCGCGGGGAACACGGGGGTGTCGGTGCGGCCGCTGCCGGGGCTGAATTCCGTTGACAGAGTGTTGTATTTGCCTTCGTTCGTGCCGTAGCACGAGGAGCCATCAGCGTTCAGCACGTAGCCCGGTCCCGCGTCGGGCGTGACGCCGATCTTCAGTCCTTCGCCGCCTTCGGTGCAGTTGAGCGGAGCGACGACCGGAGAGCCGTTGATGCCCTCGCCTACATCCGGCAGCAGGCCCGCGTCGATGAGCCCGATCTTCGCCGGCCATCCCGCGCGGAACGCGACCGATTCGCATTTCGAGCTCGCGCACTTGAAACCGCCCGTGGCGCATGATGAGGGTTCGGCCGAGCATCCGCCGGCCTTGATCGCATATACGCGGCTGTTGCCGACCTTCAGAACGCCGGTTTTCCCGAGCAGGCCGAGCGAGGCGGTGTTCACGTTCGAGGCGTTCATTGCGCCTTCGTTGCCGTGGCCGCTGATGTACTCCTCGTTCGTCCCCACGATGATCGACGGCGGTTTCCCGGGGCCATCGAGGTTCGCGACCGCCGGCGTGTCGACGATCTTGCCCTGGTCTTCGTTTTTGTCATCGCCCGCGCGCACGTTGCCGTTGAATGTCGGCTCGTTGCTCGTGGGATCGACCGACGCGACCTTCGTCGGATCCTCGACGAGCACCGGGAAGCCTTTGACGGCTTCGCCGTTCGGGTGCCACGCGTAGACGTGGCGGTCCTCGCCGGCGGCGATGATGTCGAGGCCGGGTCCAGATTCAGGTTCGAGGTCCGCGAGCACGGGCGAGGTTCCGAACCCGCCCTCGGTGCGCTGACGGGTGCCCTGGCGCTCGGCCTCCCACGAGGGGTTCCCCGCCACTGGGGCGCCGGAGAAGCTCGGGTTGGACGTCTGGTGGAAGACGAGTTTGCCGCTCGAGTCCCACGCGTAAACGTTGCCCTGCCAGTCGTCCGCGACGATCTCTTTGCGACCGTTTCCGAACAGGTCGCCCGCGGCGGGCGCCTCGAGCACGGGGTCGTAGTGCGCCGTCGTGAGCCCGCCGCCGTTGAAGGCGTGCTCACCGGTGTGCAGCGGCAGCGGTTCGGTGTGCACCGGCCAGCCCGGGAGATCTTTCACGGACCCGGTCGCGGGGTTGTACTGGTAGGCGTGAATCCAGCCGTCGGAGTTGGCGACGATCAGCTGGTTCGTGTTGTTGCCCGCCAGATCGACGAGCAGCGGGCTCGCGTCGCCGTCGCCGCGCATTTCGAGCGGGAAGCCCTTGAGCATTTCCGCGTCCCGGTGCAGGAACATCTGACGGCGGTCCTCGCCGGTCATCGCGGGCCCCGGCGCGCCCGCGGCGGTCGACACCACGACGCGCACCGTAAACGCGTAGGGCAGCGTGTTGGGGCGCCCGCTGTTGGACTGTTTGTTGGCGCCGCCGCCGTTCTCGTTGCCCGTGAACCCGCTCGGGTCTTCTTTGGGGAACATCGCCTCGAGCGAGGCGACGCTGACCGACGCCAGCAGCCCTTTGAACGAGGTGGCGTGCGCGGTTTTGCCGTCGCAGAACGAGGACGGCACCGACGCGAAGTCTCCGCTCGCGCTCGCCGGCGCGTTGTTGGGCTGCGCTCCCGGCGCGATTTCCACGCGGCAGGTGTAGCTCGTGCGCGCGTTCACGTAGCCTTCGAGGTTGAAGGAGCTCTTGCTCGGGTCGAGCTGCTGGAACCATTCCGGCGAGGTGATGTCAGCCTCGGGCGGGATCCATGCCTGCGCCGCGGCTTCGACGGACTTGTAGCCGTCGAGGCGGCCATAGCCGAAGAACTCGTCCCAGCCCTTGCGCGAGGGGTAGCGGAGCGTGTCAGGGACGTTGCCCTGGACGCCGCCGTTCTCGTCCGCGGCGAAGGTCGTGTTGAGGTTCGGGTCGGTGCACGTCGGCGCCATGCCGACGCTGCACGCCGTTTCGGGCGAGGCCGCCGTGTTGATGTCGTCGGCCTGCCCGCCTGCGCCTTCGTCGGCCGACGTTTTGCCCGCGCTCGGGGCTTTGCTGCCGAGCTGCGAGGAGCCATCGACGGCCGTGCCGGGGATGTTCCCCGAGGCGAGCGGCGGGAGCCCCCCGGGGGGGGG
>JACXTT010012892.1_pt1 | contig 11063 bp, 11 predicted proteins | sample 9270951 | NCBI WGS metagenome assembly JACXTT01 (sample SAMN15532306, study PRJNA645909) | rock metagenome | isolation source: weathered quartz diorite | place: Puerto Rico | collected 2017-06-21 | reverse complement strand
CGGACGAGGACGCCGCCGCGCGGCTCGTGGCCGAGGCGAGGGAGGCGCTCGGCGGGCTCGAGGCGCTCGTGCTCACCGCCGGGATCCACTGGGTCGGGCCGACGCACGAGATGCCCGCCGAGGACTTCGACCGCGTCCTCGCGGTCAGCGTCCGCGGCACGTTCCTCTGCCTGCGCGCGGCGCTCCCTGGCTTCGTCCAGCAGGGCCACGGCCGGATCGTCACATTCGGCTCCACGGCGGCGCTCGTCGGCGCGCCCGGGCTGACGGCGTACTCCGCCGCGAAAGCGGCCGTGCTCAACATCACGCGGTCGGTCGCGGCGGAGTATGCGCGCAGCGGCATCCGCGCCAACTGCCTCTGTCCCGGCGCCACCGACACGCCGCTCCTGCGCCGACTCCAAGCCGACCGGCCCGATCCCGAGGCCTTCGCGCGGGCGCACCCGATCGGCCGCTACGCCGACCCCGCCGAGATCGCCGCTGCCGTCGCCTACCTTCTCTCCGACGACGCGTCCTTCTTCGTCGGCTCGGCTGTCGTCGCAGACGGAGGCTTCACCGCGGTATGACTCCCTCCATGAACGAGACACTTTCGCGCGAACGGCTCGTCGGCTTCTACCGCTCGATGCTGTTGATCCGCCGCTTCGAGGAGCGAGCCGCGGAGCTGCGCATGGCGGGGTTCATCCCCGGCTTCCTGCACCCGTCGATCGGCCAGGAGGCGGTCGCCGTCGGCGTCTGCGCGGCGCTCGAGGAGGGGGACGTGATCACGTCGACGCACCGCGGCCACGGTCACATGCTCGCCCGCGGCGCCGATCCCCGGCGCATGTACGCCGAGCTGTACGCGCGCCGCGACGGCTACAACCGCGCCAAGGGCGGATCGCTGCACATGATCGACACGGAGCTCGGCTTCCTCGGCGCGAACGGCATCGTCGGCGGCGGCATCCCGCTCGCGACCGGCGCGGCGTTGCAGCTCAAGCGGTCCGGCCGCAGGCGCGTCGCCGTCTCGTTCTTCGGCGACGGCGCGACCAACGAGGGTGCCTTCCACGAGTCGCTCAACCTCGCCTCGCTCTGGAAGCTCCCCTGTCTCTACGTCTGCGAGAACAACCTCTATGGCGAGTTCACGCGGCAGGATCGCCACCAGCCGATCGCGGACGTGGCGCTCCGTAGCGACTCGTACGCGATGCCGGGTGTGATCGCCGACGGCAACGACGTGCTGGACGTGCTGCGTGTGGCAGCCGAGGCGGCGGCGCGGGCACGCGCCGGTGAGGGCCCGACGCTCATCGAGGCCAAGACGTACCGGCACCGCGGCCACTACGAGGGCGACATGGGCGCGTACCGGCCGCCCGACGAGGTGGCGGAGTGGATGGCGCGCGACCCGATCCTCACTTTCGGCGCGCGGCTCGTCGCCGAGCACTCGGTCGAGCAGACCGAGCTGGACGAGGTCACGACGGAGGTCGAGCGCAGGCTCGAGGAGGCGGCCGAGTTCGCCGACGCCAGCCCGCACCCCGCGCCGGACGAGGCCCTCGAGGACGTGTTCAGGGAAACGGTGGGAGGAGCCGCGCTGCGATGACGACGATGACCTACTCCCAGGCCATCCGCGAGGCGCTCGCCGAGGAGATGGAGCGCGACCCCGAGGTGTTCCTGCTCGGCGAGGACGTGGGCGAGTCCGGCGGCGTCTTCGGCGTCACGAAAGGGCTCGCAGCGCGCTTCGGCACCGAGCGCGTGCTCGACACCCCGATCTCGGAGGAGGCGATCGTCGGCGCCGCCGTCGGCGCGTCGCTGCTGGGCGGCCGCGCGGTGGTGGAGATCATGTTCTCCGACTTCGCGACGCTGGCGATGGACATGATCGTCAACCAGGCCGCGAAGACGCACTACATGACGGGCGGACGCCTGACCGCGCCGCTCACGATCCGCCTCGTCACCGGGACCGCCGGGGCGACCGCGGCCCAGCACTCGCAGAGCCTGGAGGCGTGGTTCGCGCACGTGCCCGGGCTCAAGTGCGTCGCTCCGTCGACGCCGGCCGACGCGAAGGGACTGCTGAAAGCCGCGATCCGCGATCCCGACCCGGTCTGCTTCTTCGAGCACAAGCTGCTCTACAACCGCAAGGGAGAGGTCGACGACGAGGTCGAGCCGCTGCCGCTCGGAAGCGCGCGCGTCGCGCGTGAGGGCACCGACGTCACGGTCGTCTCGTATCTGAAGACGCTGCACGACGCGCTCGAGGCGGCGGAGCTGCTGGCCGACGAGGGCGTGTCGGTGGAGGTCCTCGACGCACGCAGCCTCGTCCCCTTCGACCGCGATGCGCTGCGCGCCTCGCTCGAGAAGACCGGGCGGCTGCTGATCGCACACGAGGCGCCGCAGCGCGGCGGCTTCGGCGCGGAGATCGCAGCTATCGCAGCAGGAGAGATGTTCGACCTCCTGTCTGCGCCGGTCGCCCGTGTGTGCGGCACCAATACGCCGATGCCGTACGCGCCTGAGCTGGAGGGCTTCGTCATACCGGACGCGGCGCGGATCGCGGACGGCGTTCGCGCGCTCACCGGCGCGAAGGTCGCCTGATGGGCGCCGTGACGGTGAAGCTGCCCAAGTTCGGGCTGACGATGGAGGAGGCGACGATCAACGAGTGGGCGATCGCGGTCGGCGAGGCCGTCGCGCAGGGACAGACGATCGCGACGATCGAGAGCGAGAAGGTCGAGATGGAGCTGCCGTCGCCGGCGGGCGGTCTGATGGCGCAGCACCTCGTCCAGCCTGGCGAGACCGTTGCCGTCGGGACGGCGCTCGCGGTCCTCGTCGCGGATGCGGACGAGCTCGCCACCTACCAGCCGAGAGGGAGCTGACATGCCGGTCGTGACCGTGCAGCTGTGGGAAGGACGGACCGTCGAGCAGAAGCGCGCGCTGGTGCAGGCGATCACGGAGGCGATGATCGAGCACGCCGGGGCGAAGCCGGACGCGCTGCACGTGATCCTGCAGGAGATCCCGCGCGAGAACTGGGGCCGCGCCGGCGTCCTCGGCGTCGACCGGAAGGACGCGTGATGGGTCAGACCTTCTGGTCTGACCCGCTCGTCGATGCGGTCAGAAAGGCGGGTCTGGCCGGAAGGCCAGACCTCTCGCGATGATCGACACATCCCCGCTCGACGTTCTCGACCCCGCGCGCACCGCGCTCCTCGTCGTCGACATGCAGAACGCGTTCTGCCACCCGGAGGGCACGCTCGGCATCTCCGGCGTCAACGTCGCCCCGGCGCAGGCGATCGCCGCGCCCATCGCGCGTCTCGTCGAAGGCGCCCGCGCAGCGGGCGTTCCCGTGCTCTGGTCACAGCAGGTGCATTTCGAGGCCGACGCCCGCCGCACGCGCAAGCGCCTGCCCGCACACACGCAGAAGCGCGCCCGCGTCTCGGCGCTCGCCGGCACGTGGGACATGGAGATCGTCGACGAGCTGCGCGAGCTCGCCGCTGCCAAGCCCGAGCACGTCTTCCAGAAGCACCGCTTCGGCTGCTTCTACGAGACGCGCTTGGAGGCGGCGCTGCGGATGCTCGGGACCGAGGCGCTCCTCGTCTGCGGCGCGACCGCCAACGCGTGCGTCGAGACGACGCTCCGTGAGGCCTACCTCCGCGACTACGACGTCGTCGCCGTCACCGACTGCATCGCGGCCGTGCGACCCGAGTGGGAGCCGACGGCGCACGACGTCTGGGCCCAGTACTTCGCCGTGCTCGCGACGTCGGAGGACGTGCTCGCGTGGCTCGAGCGCGCCCGCACCCCGCGGGCGACGGGACTCGGACACCTGCTGCTGCAGGTCTCCGATCTCGACGCAGCCGAGCGCTTCTATCTCGACCTGCTCGGCTTGACCGTCCGCACGCGCGAGGACTTCCGCGACGGCCGGCCCCTCGTCGTCACCCACCAGGGTCTCGGTCTCACGAACGGCCGGCCCGAGGGCCAGGGGCCGCTGGAGCACCTGGCGTTCAGCGCACGCGGTGTTGCCGATCTGGCCGAGCGGGCCCGGGCGGAGGGCGTCACCGTCGTACGCGGGCCGGAGGCGAGCCCGTACGGCGTCTCCCTCTACCTCGCCGATCCGGACGGCAACGTCGTGGAGGTCTTCGGGCAGGAGCAGGCATGACGGAGCTGGTGGGGATCAAGGATGAGATCGTCGGCAAGCTCGAAGAGGCGATGGCGGAGCACGGCCTCGACGCGCTCGTCGCCACGTCTCCGGAGAACGTGGCCTGGGCGTCGGGCGCGGCGCCGCCCTCGCAGAAGACCGTGCGCTCGCGGCTCGCCGCGGCGATCGTGCCGCAGACCGGCGACAGCGAGCTCGTCGCGATCGCACTCGAGGGGCCTGTCGTCCGCACGCAGTCGCGCCTCGACGGTCTGCGGCTCTACGAGGAGTTCGTCGAGGACCCCGTACTTGTCTTCGCCGACTCCCTGAAGCAGCGTGGGCTCGAGGAGGGCGTCCTGGGCGTCGAGCAGACCCATCTCTCCCACGCCGACTACACGAAGCTGGCGGAGGCGCTTCCCGCCGCGCGGCTCGTCCGCGCCGACGAGCTCTTCGAGGAGCTACGGATGGTCAAGACGCCGTCCGAGATCGAGGCGATCCGCGACATCGGCGCGGCCGCCGAGCGGATCGCAGGCCAGGTGTGCGAGAGCTTCGGCGCCGGATCGAGCGAACGGGAGATCGCGAACTTCGTCGCCGAGCGCTACGCGGAGGCGGGCGGCGACGGCCTCACGATGCTCGTCGTCGGATCGGGGCCGCGCTCGGCGGCGGTCAACGCACCGCCGACCGACCGGCGTCTCGAGCCGGGCGACATGCTGCGACTGGACATCATCGGCACCAAAGCCAGGTACCACTCGGACGTGGCGCGGACAGCCGTGGTCGGCCAGCCGAGCGGGGAGCAGCAGCATGTCTACGACCTGCTGCACGGTGTCCATCGCCGCTGTCTCGACGCATTGCGGCCCGGCGCGCTCACCTCCGACGTCTACGCGATCTACCGCGAGGCGATGGACGAGGCCGGGCTGCCGCCGTACCACTTCGTCGGGCACGGGCTAGGCATCACACTCCACGAGGACCCCTTCGTGAACGCGCTCAAACAGATCCCGCTCGAGGAGGGCATGGTGCTCTGCATCGAGCCGCTGACGCTGCTCGAGGGCCGCTTCGGCGTCCAGATCGAGGACGAGGTGCTCATCACGCGCGACGGCTACGAGCCGTTCACCGAGGCGGGCCCGCTGCTGCGGATGGGAGCGTAGGCGTCGTGCGGATCAGCGGCGTCGAGGTCTTCCTGGTCGCCGTACCGTCGCGGCGCGAGCACACCTGGGCGTCGAAGATGGAGACGCCGATCGGGCACCACGCGATCGTGCGGCTCGACACCGACGAGGGCGTGAGCGGCTGGGGCGAGGCGCCGGCCATCGCGACCTGGGGCGGCGCGCACAGCCGCTATTACGGCGAGACGCCGGAGACGGTGAAGCACATCGTCGAGGCGTACCTCCTCCCGGCCGTGCGCGATCTCGACCCGGCCGAGATCGCCGTCGTCCATGCGTACATGGACAAGGTCGTGAAAGGTCACCCGTATGCCAAGGCCGCAGTGGACATCGCCTGCCACGACCTGGCCGGCAAGGCGCAGGGCGTCCCCGTCTCGACACTGCTCGGCGGCCGCCTGCGCGACGGCATCGAGGTAACGCACTCGCTCGGGATCATGGAGGTCGACCGCTGCGTCGCAGAGGGCGAGCAGGCCGTCGCCGAGGGCGCGCGCACGATCAAGTGCAAGACCGGTCTCGACCCCGAGCGCGACGTCGAGCTCGTTCGGCGCCTCCGCGAGGCGGTCGGCGACGGCGTCAAGATCCGCGTCGACGGCAACGAGGGCTACCGCTCCGTGACGGAGGCGGTCGAGGTGACACGGCGGCAGGAGGAGTACGGGATCCTCCTGTGCGAGCAGCCGGTCGCCGGCGCCGAGGGACTGGCCCGGGTAGCGGAGCGGATCGAGGCGCCGGTGATGGCCGACGAGTCGGCCTGGACGGTGCACGACATCCTCGAGCTGCACGAGCTCCGCGCCGCCGAGTGCTTTTCCTGCTACGTGACGAAGCCGGGTGGCCTCTACCGGGCGCGCCAGCAGGCGGAGCTGGCGGCGGCGCTCGGCATCTACTGCGACATCGGCGGCTCGATCGAGCTCGGCATCGGGAACGCGGCCAACCTCCACCTCGGCGCGGCGCTGCCGAACGCCGTGCTGCCGAGCGTGTGCCCGGTCACGAAGCCGGCGGAAGCAGCAGGGCCCACGATCGCGGGGATCTACTACGTCGACGACATCGTCACGGCGCCGTTCCGGTTCGAGGACGGCAAGGTGATGACCCCCGACGGCCCGGGCCTCGGGGTCGAGGTCGACGCCGAGAAGCTGGCCCTTTACGCCGTGTGACCGCCGTCGCGGTGATCGGTGCGGGCGCGGGCGGTGCCGCGGCTGTGACGGAGCTGAGCCTCGGCGGCCACGAGGTGCGCTGGTGGAACCGCAACCCCGCCACGATCGAACCATTTCGCGAGCGCGGCGGCGTGCGCTACGAGGGCGTCTTCGGAGAAGGTGTCGCCACTCCGGCGAGCTTCGCCACCGACCTCGCCTCGGCTCTCGCCGACGCCGAGCTGGCGATGGTGTGCCTGCCGTCGCTCGCGCACGAGCTCGTGGCCGAGGCGCTCGTCGCGGCCGAGGTCTCGTGCCCCGTGCTGCTCAACCCGGGGCACACCTGCGGCGCGCTGCACGTCGCGCATGTCTTTCGGGAGCGGGAGGTCGAGCCGCCGCCGCTCGTCGAGCTCTCGACGCTGACCTACGTCGCCCGCAAGCCGGACGCGTCGACGGTTCGGATCACCGGCGCCGCCGGGCGCGTGTGGGCAGGGTGCCTGCCCGGCGGCGAGGATGCACTCCGCCTGGCACGGGAGATCTACCCGGCGGCGGTCGCCGCCGGTGATGTGCTCGCGTCGAGCCTCGCGAACGTCAACCTCGTCCTGCACACGCCCGGCGCCATCCTCTCGGCCGCGTGGGTCGAGGCGACCGGCGGCGATTTCCGTTTCTATGTGGACGGCATGACGGCCGGCGTCGCCAGGTCGATCGACGCGCTCGACCGCGAGCGCCTCGCCGTGGCCGCCGCCTACGATCACGCCCTCCCGGCTCTCACCGAGGAGATGGCCGCGATCGGAACGGCTGAGGCGACGGCCGCCGCGCGCGGCGACACGCAGGCTGCGATCGCGGGCGGCGAGGCGAACCGCTTGATCAAGGCGCCCGACTCGCTCGACCACCGCTACTACGCGGAGGACTTCGGCTACGGGTTGGTGCCGATGCTTGAATTGGCGCGAATCGGAGGGGTCGACGCACCCTACGCATCGGCACTAATCGAAGTGGCATCAGTGCTCCGCGGCGAGGCGCTTGCGGCGAGCGGGCTCAACGCGGAGCGCCTCGGGATCGACGGGCTCGACCGCGCCGGCGTGCTGCGGCTCGTCCGCGAGGCGGCATGATCCTCGCAGGCGTGGAGATCGCCGTCGTCGGAGGTGACGAGCGCGAGCAGGAGATCGCGCGCCTCGCGGCTGCCGAGGGCGCGACGGTGAGGGCGTTCGGCTTCCCCTGCCCCGAGCCGATCGACGGCGTCGAGGCGGCGATGGACGCGGGGAGCGCGATGCGAGGGGCGAGGTACGCGCTCTTCCCGATCCCGGGCATCGCCGCCGACGGCTCTCTCTTCGCACCGTCCGCCCCGGCGACGATCGTCCCGGACGAGGCGCTGCTGCGCGAACTCGAGGCCGGTGGGCACATCATCCTCGGCGCCGCCGACGACAACTTGCGCGCCGCGGCCGCCGCAGCAGGCGTGACGCTGCACGAGTACGAGGACGACGTCGAGCTGATGCTCCTTCGCGGCCCTGCCATCGTCGAGGGCGCGCTGCAGCAGGCGATCGCGAACACACGCGTGACGATCCACGGCGCCGACATCGTCGTGGTGGGACACGGCACGATCGGCGCGCTGCTCGCGCGCACGCTGGCGCTGCTCGGCGCGCACGTGACCGTCGTGGCGCGCAATCCCGTGCAGCGGGCAGCGGCGCGTGCGGCGGGTGCCGAGGCTGTGCCGCTCGAGCGTCTCCGCGACGCCGTTGCGCAGGCGGCAATGCTGTTCTCCACGGTGCCTGCAGCGGTCGTCGGTCGCGACGCGCTCGGCGCCATGCAGCCGGGCTCGCTCGTGATGGACCTCGCGGCGCCGCCGGGAGGTGTCGACCTGGAAGCCGCGGCCGAGCTCGGCCTCGTGACGGTGTGGGCACGCGGACTCGGCAGGAGGGCGCCCGTGACGGTGGGAGCGAGCCAGTGGCAGGGGATCCGCAAACGGATCGAGGCGATCGAGGAGGGACGCGTGTGAAGGCCGATCTCGTCATCCGCAACGCTAGGGTCGTAACGCATCTCGGCGAGTTTCACGGCGGCGTGGCCGTCAGCGGCGACACGATCGCCGCGGTGGGGGCCGATGAGGCGCTCCCCACGGGCGCGCGCGAGATCGACGCGGGCGGCCGCGTGCTCATGCCCGGCGTCATCGACCCGCACTGCCACCTCGGCGTCAACTACCCCTACGACGAGGACATGCGCACCGAGACGGCGCAGGCGGCGCGCGGCGGCATCACGACGATCCTGCTCTACATCCGGACGAAGGAGCCGTCGTACATCCCCTTCTACAGGGAGCGCGCGGCGGTCGGCGAGGAGAACGTTCACGTCGACTTCGGCTTCCACTTCGGCATCCAGCGCGAGGAGCACATCCACGAGATCGACGCGATCGTGGCCGAGACGGGCGTCCGCTCCTTCAAGCTCTACTTCGGCTACGAGCCGGACAACCCGATCGGGATCGTGCCCGCGACGGACGGCTGGGTCTACGCGACGATGCGGAAGGCCGCGACGATCCCGGGAGGCGTCGTCTCCGTCCACTGCGAGAACACCGGGATCGCGACGTGGCTCAAGGAGGAGCTGATCGCGACAGGCCGCCAGGATCTCGGCGCCTACACCGAGTCGCGGCCGGCGTTCTGCGAGGAGGAGACGATCGGCCGGATGATCTTCCTCTCCGGTCTGACCGGGTGCCCGCTCTACGTCGTCCACACCACGGTCGGGCAGGGGCCCGTGATCGCCGAGACGGCGAGGGCCGGCGGCATCGACGTCACGATCGAGACGTGCCCGCACTACCTGACGCGCTCGTGCTACGACCCCGACCTCGACATGCGGGCCAAGATCTCGCCGCCGCTCCGCCACCGCGACGAGATCGAGGGTCTCTGGCGCGGCATCTTCGCCGGCGCCGTCCGCAGCCTCGGCTCTGATCATGTCCCGTTCTTTCCGAAGGAGGGCAAGGATCTCTGGAAGGAGAAGCCGGGCATTGTCTCGTTCCCGTGGGAGCTGCCGCTCCTGCTCAACGAGGGTGTGCACAACCGCGGGCTGCCGCTGTCGCGGCTCGTGGAGATGAACTCGTACACGCCGGCGCGGCGCTTCGGGCTCTATCCCCGCAAGGGCTCGCTCACCGTCGGCGCCGACGCGGATCTCGTGCTCGTCGACCTGGACGAGGAGCGGGAGGTCGTGCACGAGGGCAAGGGGACGTGCATCTACGAGGGGTGGAAGCTCAAGGGCTGGCCGGTGACGACCGTCTCGCGCGGCCGCGTTGTGTACGAGGATCGCGAGGTCGATCCGGACGCGTCCGGGCACGGCATCTGCGTCACGCGGCCGGAGGGGTCAGATCTTGATCTGACCCGCCTTTAGAAGCACACAAGCAAGCGGGTCAGGACAAGTCCTGACCCCTTTGGGCGTATTGTCATCCCAGGCAACGGAGACTAAGGTCCACGGCGTGACGCGGCCAGTCCGCATCCCGTCCCCGACAGGCTTCTTCCATGTCACCTCGAGAGCGCTGCAGCCACTCCGCCTGTTTGCCGACCGCAGCGACTGCCTGTCCTTCTTGCACGGACTTGCCCGGACCCACACGGAAGACTCTCTCGAGATCCACGCGTATTGCCTCATGGGGACGCACTTCCACCTCGTCGTCCGGGCGGAGCCGGATGTGCTGCGTCGATCCATGAAGTGCCTCAAGGGTTGGTACGCGCTCGGGCTCAACGCCAGGTGCGGCCGGGTGGGACCCGTGTTCGACGGTCGGTACCGCGCCTTCCCCGTGAAGACCGAGGCTCATGCCGCGGCGGCGATTGTCTACCTCGCTCTCAATCCAGTCCGGGCCGGCATCACGCGCCACCCCGACGAGTGGCCATACAGCAGCCATCGCGCCCATGCCGGGCTGGAAGCTCGGCCGCACTGGCTCGCGTCGCTGGACCGACTCGCGTTGTTCGCGAGCGCGGCGTCCTACCGCGACGCGATCGACGCAGCCGTCCAGCAGATTCGAAACGAAGAGCGGGTCAGGACAAGTCCTGACCCCTACCTTGAACAGGCCCGCAGGGAGTTGTAGGGTCCGAGTTGTCACACATCTGACCATTTCGGGGTCGCTGGAGATCCCTGTGACCTTCCCCAGGGAGCCAAGGAGGAGACGATGAGCAGTCCTGCCCGGTCGCGAAGGCGGCTTCTGTGCGCCGTTCTCGCACTCGCTGTCGCCAGCGCGGTCGCCGTCGCCACAACCGCGGCGAGCAGCGGGAGCACCGCAGCGCCACAGAAGCTCACGCTGATGCTCGACTTCATCCCGAGCCCGTACCACATCGGCATTTACCAGGCGGTCAAGGCGGGCTACTACACACGGGCCAATATCGACCTCAAGATCGTCCAGCCGACCTCCGCCGGCGACTACGCGCGGCTCGTCAGCGCCGGGAAGGCGGACGTGGGCATGGCGGACGGCGTCGACCTGCTGACGTTCATCTCGAAGGGGACGAAATACGAGGGCTTCCTGGCCACGCTGCAGGAGCCGCTCGCGGGCATCGGCGTGCTCAAGTCGGGTGGCATCACGTCCCCCAAGCAGCTGACCGGGAAGAAGGTGGCGACGCCGGGCTCGCCGTCGAACAAGGCGTTCCTGGTGACGATGGTCAGGAACTCGGGCGGCGACCCGAACTCGATCAAGCTCGTCACGACGGGGTTCGACTTCGCGAAGTACCTCGTCGCCGGCAAGATCGACGC
>JACXTT010012891.1_pt1 | contig 11065 bp, 7 predicted proteins | sample 9270951 | NCBI WGS metagenome assembly JACXTT01 (sample SAMN15532306, study PRJNA645909) | rock metagenome | isolation source: weathered quartz diorite | place: Puerto Rico | collected 2017-06-21 | reverse complement strand
AGAGCGCGGGTCTTGGCGCTGACCAGACTCTCCACGCCTTCGAGGTTCGCGTCCACGAAATTCACGCGAATCCCCATTCGCGGCAACACTTCGTGCATCAGCCGATAGCTGCCGCCGTAGAGCTGCCTGGTGGCGATCATTTCGTCGCCGGCCTGCAGGATGCCCAGCACGGCGCTCGAGATCGCAGCCGATCCGGAAGCCGTTACCAGGGCCGCTTCCGCATTTTCCAGCTCCGCGATTTTCGCTTCGGCCACCGTGAGTGTCGGATTGCCGTAGCGCGTGTAGATGTAGGCTTTTGATTTGCCCTCGGCCCAGCGCTTCATTTCCTCGGTGCTGGCGAAGGTAAAATTCGAAGTGCGAACGATGGGCGTCGTGACCGGGGCGTTCAACCCGTGCTTCCGTTCCCCGCTATGAACCGCGCGCGTCGCATCCGCCCACCGGCAAGAAGGTTTGTTTGGCATGGTGCAAGCATTCTCGTAGTCAAGCCGCCTGAAGCAACCTCCAAATTGGCTCCCTCGCAAGTGCTTGACGCGTCGTTCCTTGCTTCTAGATCAGATGGTGTTGCATCGACCAGTTGAACCGGCACGACTTATCAGGACTTGGCGATCACACTCCTCGCCAATCAAAACACTAAGCACAGGGAACTGACTCGTGCGAACATCGCTTTTGAATAAGGATGAAGAATTACTGGCGTCCATTGATCTTTATGGTCGGCGTGGCGGCCGTGACGTGGGGTCTTCGATTTGCCGCGCACCCCGACAAGACCACCTTCAGAGACTTCCTTCTTCCAGTATTAGTGCTAGCCCCAATCTTCGCTTGGATAGAGCATCTGTACTACTCCCGTGCTTCGGCCATGCGCACCTTTGCGGAAAGATCGAGCCTGCACTATTCAGCCGGGAATCGCCCAATGTGGCGTCTGCGAAAATCTCCAGTGCACTATCCCGCTGGATTCAAGATGAGGTGCTACCCAGTTTACGCCATGAGCAGTGTGTGGAATGTGATCGAGGGCGAAAGGAACGGAATCAGTATTCTAATTTTTGACAGCTTGATTGGCACAGGGAGAGGCGCACGCTACTGCACCTTCGTCGCCACTCAAACGAGCGAGAATCTGTTCAAGAACCTGAAATGGCGGGAAAAGATCGCTGAGCGTGCGGGTTGGACCGCCTTATATCGAATCGCCTTCCTAGGCATACGGCCATGGTCATTCAGTATCAGTCGCATTAAGGAACTTGTGGCCAATTTGTAGAGCGCGTCGTGGCCCCAAAGTAGTCGTCAGTTTCCGGAAAGGGGACTTCGCAGGACTTGACTCGCGTCTGATAGTATCAAGGGAATCAGAGAGGGCATCCGACTTTGGATCACAAACGGCATCCGCAAAACGTGACGGGACCGTTCTATGTTGTGAATGGAGAGTGTATGTCCTGTGGTGCGCCTGAACTGGAAGCTGGCAGTCTGATGTCGCACGATGGAAAAGGACACTGCTTCTTCGTTCGCCAACCGATGACAGCAGAGGAAGTGGATGCTGCGATTCTGAGTCTATGGTCCTCGTGTTGTGGTGCTGTCCGATACGGCGGCCATGATCACAAAATCCTAGTTCGTTTGGCCGAAATTGGAGAGGGTGACACCTGCGATTTCCTGCTGAAGAACGAGCAAAAGCAAGTTCATCTAAGCCACGTCACGTTTGAATTTGTTGATTGCGAAGCGACGAAAAGTGGCCAAGTTGCCCCGCGGGAGATCATGGAATATTTCGCAGAATTCCTCGCAAGACGAGTTGTGAGCAGTCGCGTGCTAGATCGCCTGTTCTCTAGCAACAGCGCGTCATTTCGGTATGAATGGGGCCACGATTCGCTGCCAGCCCCTTGCGTTCTGACGTTCGCGCTCGAAGCCCATGGTGAAAACTCTTGGCTGTTGCGGATACGGCGCGAAGATCGTCCGAACTCGCCCGGTGACGCGATCGGAATTCACAAAGCGATGGAACGCGACACACGATTCCGGCAGGCTCAATGGTTCACAGAAGACGAGTGGAAGAAAGGCACTCACAAGGGACGTTCGTGCCCCTTCTAGTCTGTGGGTGCGACAACTATCGAAACCAAGTCCCTAAGCTGGCTTCGCGCCCAGCGATTTTGAGTGTCATCGAGACGGGGTAATAGACTCGACGCCCGGGTTTATCACTTTTTCCGGCTCTGTAACCTTACCTTCCTTATCCTCATCCTCCTTGCTTTGCCTCCTGCCCCGGTGTCCCCAGACCACTAAACTTCTTCCTGCTCTTCGACCACGGCCCCGCGTGCCGCCTTGGCCGCGGCGATCACCTTGTCGGCTAGTTCCGTTTGCACGAAGTCATAGTGCGAGAACTCCATGGAGTAGGAGGCCCGGCCCTGGGTCATGGATGTCAGCGTTGTCGCGTAATTCAGCATCTCGGCGAACGGGACCTGCGCCTTTACGACCACGCTCGAGCCGCGCGCCTCGCTGCCGCTGATCCGCCCGCGCCGGGAGCTCAAGTCTCCCATGACGTCGCCCGAATACTGGTCCGGCGCGTACACCTCGACGTGCATCACCGGTTCGAGCAGCGCGGGCCTCGCCTGCTTCATCGCTTCCTTGAAGGCTAGCGACCCCGCGATCTTGAAGGCCATATCCGAGCTGTCCACGTCGTGATACTTCCCGTCGTACAGCGTGGCCTTGAAATCCACGACCGGAAATCCGGCCAGGTATCCGCGTTCCGCCGATGCGCGAATGCCCTTCTCGACCGACGGGATCCAGTTCTTGGGGATCGACCCGCCGAAGATGTCGTCGATGAACTCGATGCCGGTGCCGCGCGCGGCAGGCTCCATGCGGATGCGGCAGACACCGAACTGTCCGTGGCCGCCGGTTTGCTTCTTGTGTTTGCCCTCGGCGTCGGCTTTTCCGCGGATGGTCTCGCGATAGGGCACTTTGGGCGGTTTGAGCGTAAGGTCCACGTGGTAGCGCTTATGCAGCTTGGCGACCACCACCTCAATGTGTTGCTGCCCCGAGCCGGCCAGCAGGAATTCCTTGGTTTGGGGATCGCGCGAGAAGCGCAGGGACGGGTCCTCTTCCAGAATCTTGTGAATGGCCGGCCCGATGCGGTCCTCATCGGCGCGGGTCTTCGGCTCGACGGCGAACGTAATCGACGGCTCGGGAACGTGTGGCAGCGGGTAGTGGATGGGCGCTGCCTTGTCGCCCAGCGTGTCGCCGGTGAGCGTGTCCTTGAGTTTCGCGACCGCGCCCAGATCGCCGGCATGCAGTTCCGCGACGGCAGTCGCCGTTTTCCCTTGCATCACCTGGACGTGCTGCAAGCGTTCGCTGGAGCCGCGCGTGAAGCTTTGCACCGTCGCATCATTCTTAAGAACGCCGGACATGACTTTGAAATAGCTGATCCTGCCGGCGAAAGGATCGGCCAGCGTCTTGAACACAAAAATGGAGACCGGCTCGGCATCGCTGATCTTTCGCGCCACTTCGTTTCCCTTGCTGGCGGTTTCGCTGTGGCCTGTGGCCGTCCCGCGTTTCGAGGGATCGGGAAACATGTCCGCGAGCAAATCGAGGAGCGTCGCGCTGCCGATGTTATGCAGCGCGCTGGTCAGCACGACGGGGTAGATGCGTTTCGCCTGAAAAGCCTCACGCAAACCTTTTCTCAGATCTTCAACGGGCAGGGTTCCTTTCTCAAAGAATTCCTCCATCAGCGCGTCGTCGCCTTCGGCGACCATTTCCACCAGCGTTTCGTGCGCGGTCTTGGCCGCTTCCGCCAGGTTCGCGGGAATTTCTTCGATCTTCGGCTTGCCGTCGCCGTCCGGGGTGTATACGTGCGCCTTCATCGTGATCAAGTCGACGACGCCTCGAAACGACTTTTCCTCGCCAATCGGCAACTGCAGGGACACGACGTTGCGCCCGAACACACGCGTAAGCGACTCCATCGCGCGGTCGTAGTTCGCCAGCTCGCGGTCCATCCAGTTAATCGCAAACGCGCGGGGCACGTCGTATTCGGTCGCGTAGTCCCACACTTTTTCCGTAACCACCTGCGCGCCGGCGACCGCGTCCACGAGGATCAGCACCGCGTCGGCCGCTACTAGGGCGGCGCGTGTGTCGTTCAAAAAGGTGCTGTATCCCGGCGTGTCCAGAAAATTGACTTTTACTTTTTCGGCCTCTCCGGAGGGCGCCCACTCGGCGTAGGCTAGGCCGGTCTGAATGGTGATTTTTCTGGCGATTTCCTCTTCGTCCCAATCGGTGACCGTGCTTCCATCGGCGACCTTTCCCAGCCGGGTGGTCATCCCCGCGGTGAACAGCAACGACGACACCAGCTGGGTTTTCCCGGTGTCGCCGTGACCGGCAATGCCGACGTTGCGTATGAACTGCGTTGCATAGGCTTTCATCGTTCAACCCCCTGAACGCCGCTGCCGGCGGGTCCGCCCGCAGCGGCGGGCGGCCGCATCCACGGATGGCTTGCGGCGTGATGTCTGGAAGGATGGAGTGCGTGCTCGGAGGACTCGCGAACACGCTCCCAAAACGCGGATGCTAGCACGAGGCCGCTTGCCCGGCAATCACTCTGAGGCGATCGGCCTGAGTTCGAAGTAGTTAATGTTTGGGAGGGCTAGCACCAGAAATGTGACCGGACACAATCGTCGACCCTGCGCCTTGCATTTCTTCAATTTGGATGGCACTAATTTAACCGCGAGCAGGGCTTGGTGTATAAGTGTCTGCATTCAACTGAGGAATTCTGCGCGTCGGTTCGAAAACCTCCGCTTCGCTGCGCGTGGCCGATGCGCGAAGGGTGTTGCAATGATTCTTACAGCTCGAAAAAGTTTCATGCTAGTTGCTGCGCTTGCGGCGTCCGCCTCGCTCGGCCACACGGCGCGCGCCCAGCAAAAACAGTACTCCAAGCAAGCCGACCTCCCTAATCCCTATCGCCTGGAGGAAGGCTGGCCGACGCTTCCTTCGAGCATGAATGGCGGGCACTGGGGCGAGCTGATCCGCGCCGACATCGATCCCAAGGGCAACATCTGGGTATTCCATCGTTGTTTCAACACCGAGCCTGCGGGCGCTGCCACCTGCGTTGGCCGCACGGACCCGCCGATCTTGGAATTTGACCCGTCGGGAAAACTTCTGACCAGCTTTGGCAGCGGCATGTTCGCATTTCCTCACGGTTTCACCGTGGACGCTCAGGGAAATATCTGGGCGAGCGACGCGAACGCCAGTGAAACGGTGCTGGGCCTGTCGGCGAAGGATGCCACCGGCGCGGTCCGCGGCCACCAAGTCTTCAAGATGAATCAGGCGGGCAAAGTGCTTATGACTCTCGGGAAGGAGGGCATCGCGGGAAATGGGCCGGATACTTTCGATCAGCCGAGCGGTATCGCCCTCTCGCCCAATGGCGACATTTTCGTGACCGACGGCCACGGCAAGAATGATCGCGTGGTGAAATTTTCAAAGGACGGGAAATTCATCAAGGCCTGGGGCCATCACGGCTCAGGCCCGGGCGAATTCGATCAGCCGCACGACATCTCCATCGGCGGCTCTCAAAATCGCGTGTACGTCGCGGACCGCAGCAACAGCCGCGTGCAGATCTTTGACCAGAACGGAGAATTCATCGCCGCCTGGACACAATTTGGCCGTCCGAGCGCCGTCTACGTTTCGAAAGACGACACGCTATACGTGAGCGACTCGCAATCGAATTCCAGCGTCAACCCTGGTTTCTTGCGGGGGATCACGATTGGCAGCGCCAAGGACGGCTCGCTCCGCGCCTTCATCCCCGATCCTGACCTCGCGCAAGCCGATGTGAACCGCATCTCCGGCGCGTCCGGCATCGTCGCCGACGACAAGGGCACCATCTACGCCGCCGATGTCGGCCCCCACCGGCTGAGGACATACGTAAAGGTCAAGTAGAAACGCGCAGTCGTCGTTCGTCCAGTGTGGCGCTGTGCGTCTTTGCGCGCCCGCCGGCACAAAGATCGTCGCGCAAACGGCGTGAGCCTGATGCTCATAGTGCTGGCTCAAACTCGGCAACTGTGTCGTCCCGAACCCGGCCCCGTCCGCGGGGCCGGTGTGAGGGATCTGCTTTTGGGTTTGTGGGATACTCGGGAGAATCTTCCAAGTTGGATTCTGCTGCTCGATTAGCCAGGTTTTTCTTTCATGGCCAAGAGAAAAAGAAAAAGCAGATCCCTCACACCATCCCCGCAGGCGGGGCTGGGTTCGGGATGACAACCGCACATGTCTGGTACATTCCGGGAGCCGTCGCGGCTATGGGTCGAACTAACTCAGTGACGGCGGTCGCCTTCGGTCCTGCCCTCAATTTAGCACTTGACGCGGGACGCGGATGCGACTAGTCTCCGCTAACTACTAGGTATCTACGTACCCTTTCGATAGATGTTTTCTTGGGTTCTATCTCGCGTGGAGGGAAAGCCGTGGACGCAACTGCGATACCTCTATCTCAAATTACGGCTGCCATCGCCGCAGTGGGCGCACTGGGCACGGCAGCATTCGGTTTGGTCGACGCCCTGAAGGTGTTGCCTGGGGGCGGCATATCCCACGCGGGCTTCAAGTTCATACGAGGCACGGTAAAGAGCCTCGTGCCCGCAGCCCTTGGACCGACTAATGCCGGCTTGAGCACTAACGCCGTGCTCGATACCCTGAAGTCGCAGTGGATCAACGGCACCGCCACGGCGGATCAAGTGAACATCGCGAAGTCCCTGATCAAGCTGCGACTCACTTCCGCTACCGCACCCGCGCTTGCCGCAGCGACAGGCGTAGATGCCGCGACTCTAGGCGAAGTAGCCGAGTGCATGCGCACCGGCACGGCGCTCAAACAAACTCAAAGTGACGTTTACGGGCGCTTTGACCTTCTCCTCACAACGTTGCTGGATCAAGCCTACCAGCGCGCCAGCCAACGCTACCGAAACGCGGCCAAGGCTGCGGCCGTGCTCATCGCCGTGGTTCTCGCGCTGGTGGCCGCCCCGTACGCGCCGGTACAGATCAACCATGTACAGGCCGTTCTGATTGGGCTGATCGCAACGCCAATTGCTCCCGTGGCTAAAGATGTCGCATCAGCTATTCAGACGGCGGCGCAGGCGCTCCAGACCTGGAAGAAGTAGGCAGCCATGCCCAGATGGTTTCTCAGCACGCGCGCCCATTCCGTCGGCGGACCCGTTGCGCCCGTGAAGGTTCTCGATGCGGACCGGCTGGGTTTTCCGGGCGATCTAACGCAGGAGCTGGTCAATGCCATCCGTGGCCGCGAGGTCTACTTCGCGACGCACGGCTTTGAGGTGAATCAGAATGACGGCATCAACCACCTCAGCTTCTGGTTCGGCAGCTTGAAAATCGGCGGCGCGGTGCCGATCGGGCTGCTCTGGCCGGGCGATTGCGTTATCCCGGTTTTTGTCGACTACATTGTCGAGGGCCGCGAGGCGATTAGCTCCGGCGAATTGTTCGCGGCGTTTCTCAACGCCAATTTTACCGGGGCCGTTGACCTCTCGTTCGCCTCGCACTCCCTCGGAGCGCGAGTCGTCCTGCAGACCATCACCGGGCTCTCCGGCAGCGTACATGTGCGCCGTGCTCTGCTGATGGCCGGCGCCATCGACGACGACTGCCTCACGAATGAGTACGCCGCCGCTGCAAACAGTATCGAAGAGATCTCGGTGTTGGCTTCGACCCGCGACGATGTTCTGGAGTTTGCCTTCCCGCTCGGCAATCCGCTTCAGGGAATTATTGACAGTGGGCACCCGTATCACCGCGCGGCTCTCGGACGCACAGGGCCGGTGGGACCCTATCCGCCAGGAAATCGATTGCAACCGAACTGGCAGATTCCCTCAGGTCTTGCGTACGGCCACCACAGCTATTTGCCTGGGGAGAAAATCGAGACCACTTTCGCGCCGCCTGTTGAAATCCCACCCGACGACGGATCCGATCGACCTCCAGGGATGACACCGCCGGACGCCCCGCCTGAGCAATGGCAACCCGCGTGGTCCGCTGGCTTTGCGTCCAGCCGCTTCGTATGAACAATCCGCCGATCCGAATCATGCCGTTGGTTCATCTCGTTCCTCTGCTTCATCCCTTGACGCACACCACTTGATGCAGGGTGTGAACGATCTCCACTAAATCGGCCTGCGCCGCCATCACGTCTTCGATGGGCTTATAAGCGGCGGGAGTCTCGTCGATCACGTCGCGATCCTTGCGGCACTCGACGCCCGCGGTCATTCGTTCGTGATCCGCGACCGAGAAGCGCCGCTTGGCCTCCGTGCGAGACATCGCCCGGCCCGCCCCATGACTGCAACTCTGAAAACTCTCAGCATTCCCCTTGCCTCGCACGATATAAGACCGAGCGCCCATGCTGCCGGGGATGATTCCCATATCTCCTTCGCGCGCTCGCACCGCTCCCTTCCGCGTGACTAGAATGTTTTCGCCGTAATGCGATTCGCGCGCTACGTAGTTATGGTGGCAGTTGATCGCCTTCAGTTCCGCCGCGAACGGGCGAACCTCTCCGGAAGAACGTACTGCGGCGACGATTTGTTCCATCATCAAGTCGCGGTTCCACCGCGCAAAATCCTGCGCCCACTCCACGGCCTCCACGTAATCCTTGAAGTGCACCGTGCCTTCGGGGAAGTACGCGAGGTCCCGGTCCGGCAGATGAATAAAATGCCGCTCCATGTCCCGGCGCGCCAGCTCGATGAAATAGGTGCCCATCCGATTGCCGACCCCGCGCGACCCGCTGTGAAGCATGAACCACACCGAATCCGATTCATCGAGGCACACTTCGATGAAGTGATTGCCAGTGCCCAGCGTTCCCAGGTGATTCGAATGATTGCCGCGATCGAGTTTCGAATGCTTTTCCAGAATGGCCTCATAGCGCGGCTTCAGGCCCTGCCAAGCTTCCAAATTGCGGGCCGGAATTTCGTGCCACGCGCCGCGGTCGCCGCGCCCGCCGTGATTTGTGCGGCCATGCGGCACCGCCTTCTCGATTGCGGAGCGAATGCCCTTGAGATTCTCGGGCAGGTCGCCTGCCTTCAAGTCGGTCTGCACCGCCATCATGCCGCAGCCAATGTCCACGCCGACGGCCGCGGGAATAATCGCGCCCTTCGTCGGGATCACGCTGCCTACCGTGGCGCCAATGCCCCAATGCACGTCCGGCATCGCGGCAACCCACTTGAAGATGAAGGGCAGCCGCGCAACGTTCAGAAGTTGCTGGCGCGCTTGATCCTCGAGGGGAACGCCCTTGGTCCACGCCTTGATCGGCGCGCCCTTTTCGGGAACGATGAGGTTGTATTTTGGGTCTCGCATTTCGCCCTCCTCTGCCCGCGTGAGCTTTCTCCTGGTCGCATTTTGTGGACCCCCGTATGCGCTCGGGCGCTTCTTCGTGTATTCTAAAGCTCTCCTTTGGACTTCTGCTTACCCTTTCGAATTTGCCTCTGAAAGGGGTCGCCGGTTCTGCGATGCAACTTGCGGATTCACAACTCGAATCGTCTCCAGCCCTCGATTGGGCGCATCCCCTCGTTCGCGACTGGTTCCTTGGGCGCCTCGGCGTTCCCACGGAGCCGCAAGAGCAGGGCTGGCAGTCGATTTTGCGGCGGCAGACGACGTTGATCTCGGCTCCCACGGGTTCGGGGAAAACGCTGGCGGCCTTTCTGATCTGCATTGATCGCCTCGTGCGGAAGGCGCTTTCCGGCGAGCTCGTGGACCGCACCGAAGTGCTTTACGTATCGCCGCTCAAGGCGCTTGGCAACGACATCCAGAAAAATCTCGAGACTCCACTGGGCGAGATTCTGCAACTCGCTGGCACACGCGGGCTGCTGATGCCGGAAATCCGCACCGCCGTGCGAACCGGTGACACCTTGATGCATGAGCGGCGCGGCATGCTCGACAGGCCGCCGCACATCCTGGTGACGACGCCGGAGTCGCTCTACATCCTGCTCACGGCGGCGCGAAGCCGCGAGATCTTGAAGTCGGTCGAAACCGTTATCGTGGACGAGATTCATGCCGTCGCCGACGACAAGCGCGGAACTCACCTGGCGCTTTCGCTCGAACGGCTCGAGGCGCTAACGGAAAGGCCTCCGCTTCGCATCGGACTCTCCGCGACGCAGAAGCCGGTCGAGACAATCGCGCATTTCCTGACAGGCAGCGGACGGCCCGATCCGTACGTCGTACAAATCGGACATCAGCGCGAAATCGACATCGCGGTTGAAGTGCCGCGCAGCGAGTTGGGGCCCGTGGCGACGCACGAGATGTGGGATGAAATCTACGACCGCGTCGCCGATCTGACGAAACAGCACCGGTCGACGCTGGTCTTTGTGAACACGCGCCGGCTGGCCGAGCGCTTCGCACATCACCTGGCCGAACGCCTGGGCAACGATGCGGTGGCCACGCATCACGGAAGCTTGTCTCGCAAACTCAGGCTTGCGGCGGAGCGGAAGCTAAAAGCTGGAGAGATTCGCGCCTTGGTGGCCACGGCCTCGCTCGAACTTGGGATCGATATCGGCGCCGTGGACTTGGTCTGCCAGATTGGATCGCCTCGCGCAATTTCGGTGGCGTGGCAGCGCATTGGCCGCGCCGGCCACTGGCACGGAGCAACGCCCAAGGGTCGCATCTTCACGACCACGCGCGACGAGCTCGTCGAGTGCGCCGCGCTGGTGCATGCCATGAGGCACGGCGAGCTCGACTCCATCGCCGTTCCGGCAATGCCGCTCGATATTCTCGCGCAGCAAGTGGTAGCGATGTGCGCCGCCGAGGATTGGGCCGAGGACGATCTCTTCAACCTGGTGCGGCGCGCCTACCCGTATCGCGATCTGCCGCGGGCTGACTTTGACGCCATTGTCGAAATGCTCTGGGAAGGAATCCAGGCGCAGCGTGGACGGCGCGGCGCTCATCTGCATCGCGATCGAGTGAATGGGCGCCTTCGCGGAAGGCGTGGTGCCCGCCTCGCGGCGATCACCAGCGGCGGTGCCATTCCGGACAACGCGCTTTACACCGTGATCGCGGAGCCGGAGGGAACCGTAGTCGGCACCGTGGACGAGGATTTTGCGGTGGAAAGCCTTCGCGGCGACATCATGCTGCTCGGCAACACCTCCTGGCGCAT
>JACXTT010012890.1_pt1 | contig 11065 bp, 9 predicted proteins | sample 9270951 | NCBI WGS metagenome assembly JACXTT01 (sample SAMN15532306, study PRJNA645909) | rock metagenome | isolation source: weathered quartz diorite | place: Puerto Rico | collected 2017-06-21 | reverse complement strand
ACGGCTCTGGGAGAAAATATTAAGCCCGTTGCCCAACTGCAATGCAGTAGAAAATCGTCCGGCCTTCACCGGATAATCCTATGAAAAATCAACCTCCTACTGCATCGTTCCGGCTTAGGCCGTACTCCGTGGGCTGGAACAATCGAACTGTTAGACCTGCCAAAAGAGCATCCAAGCAAACCAGAACAAAAAACGAATTGGACAAGCTGCGAGGGCAATCAGTACATTCCGGTTCGTGTCCATGAGATCTAATTCCTTCACGGCATTGCTGGTGGGCTTGTTGTTTGTCAGCGCGGCGGCCGCGGCCGTGCAAGTGTTGCGGCTGTCATTCGCGACGCGCGACCTGCGGCGCATCCAACCCCGGATCGTTGAAATCAACGCCCACCTGAACCTTGCACAAGCGTTGCTCAATGACGCGCTCGAATACAGCAAACGCAACCCGGCCATCGATCCGCTGCTGCAATCCATGAATTTCAAAACCAATCCCGCGGCCGGCGCCACCAACGCGCAGTCCGCCCTCAAATAAAATCTATGACGCAACCGGAACCCGCGAGTGAATCCCCGGCTTTGCAGCCCTTAACCGAAGCGCCCGCGGCGCTGCAAACCTTGCGGGACGAAGTTCGCACGCTGCGGTCCCTGTTCAGCGCGGCAGCGTTGGCCTTTCTCCTGATGAGTTTCGGGCTCAATGCTTACTTGTATTATCAGGACCAGATTGTGCGGAAGGATTTGGAGGCCGCGAAGAGGATGGCGCGTGAGTTTGAGACGGTGCGGCGGCCGGTGGTCAGCACGTTCGTCACGCGGCTGCAGGATTTCTCCCGCGGCCATCCCGATATCAACCCGATCCTGGATAAATACGGAATCAGGCCCTCTGCCGCTCCGGCGCCCACGCCGTCGGCTCCGGCGCCCACGCCGCCGGCCGCCAAACCAGGCAAATAATCCTCCGCAAAGGACGATCCTCCTGTTGCGCTGCGCCGAGGTCTCAGCTCACGGCGAGAGTTTAGCGCCGCAGCGCGCGCAATAGTTTGCTGGCGGCGGGCTGCCCACACCGCACGCCGGGCAAGTCAGGTGCCCTCCGGCGTGGCGCCGGTGGATGATGAGGTTGCGGATATAAGGAATCCAGGTGAATGCGTAAGCGAAGATGAACACCGAGTCGCGCTTGCGCAGAGAGTAGATCAGCAGCAACAACGAACCCGTCAGACTTAACCACCAAAAGACCGCCGGAACGACCACCTGCTTTTTCTTTTCGCTGGCATACCATTGGACAAAAAATCTCGAGAAAAATGCCGCATTGCCGAGCCAACCGACAGCCTTCCAGACGTTCCATTCGACGCCGAGCAAAGTGTTGTTGTGCCAGAGCAGGTTTGTCAGCCAATCCATAGATGCGCCTGAGCTTATGCGGCGAACGCGCGGCGCGGAAAGCCTGAAGTGGGCCGGCCCTACTCGCTCAAGAGCTTCTCGATCTTGCCAGGCAGATTTTTGACGGCATTCAAGTCGCGGAGGACACCTGTTCGGTCCAACAACCACATCGTGGGGATGCCGCCCACATCGAACTGCAAAGCGAACCGGTTCATTTCCCCTTTGCCATCGAAATATTGCGGCCACGGAATCCTCCGTTCCTTGACGAATTTTTCGAGCGCTTCCCGGTCGTCGTCGGAACTGATGGCGACGACTTCAAACCCCTTGGAATGGAACCGGTCGTAAGCCGCCTGGACATGAGGCATTTCACGGAGGCATGGGGCGCACCAAGTCGCCCAGCAGTCGACCAAGACCACTTTGCCGTGCATGCCTTTCAGGTCCACTTCGCGGCCATCCAGCGCGGTGAATTTGAAGGCCAGGGGCTGGCCGAGGCGCTCGAAGCGTTTGCGCATGGACTTGGCCTCTTCGACAACGGACGCAGGCGCGCTGCTGACGGCCAGTTCCGCCGCCGCCGCCCGCGCCTGGTCCATTTGATCGTCCCAAAATCGATTCTTGGCCAACACCAGCACCAGTTCATACGGCTCTTCGCGGGTGGGGAATTCACTCCGCAACTCGCGCACCGACTTTTCAAAGTCGTCGAGATTGATGACGTAGCCTTTGAACTGGAGGTAATAGGCAATCCGCTGCACACCGGCTGCGCGGACGTTGAAACGGTCGTCGTCCGTCAAGTTCGGATCCTTCTCGATTGCCTTTTGAGCGGAAGCCAAATGTTCCTTCTGCCGGGGATCACCGAAGTGGACGGCGACCGCCAGCAACTCACATTCCTTCACTCGAGACCGGAATGCCTTCGGGTGGTCCGGGTGACGCGTAAAAAACTGCTGCGCCTTTGCAGCCGCCTTGACGGCCGACTTCGCGGCATTGAGATGGAACCGAGCGACTTCTTGTGGCATCGGATCGTGTTTGGCCCATTCGTTTGGCGGGTCCAGGGGTTCGCTTGCGTCCAGTACAGTCTGCCAGGCCGCGTCTGCGGCAGAAGGTTTGCCTCCGCTCGTGGTCGCCGACGCGGAGGCTGCTGGCCAGGGAAAGATGCACTGCATCAGGAGCAGCGAGATCGGGATAAAGCGCGCTGCGGAATAAGGGCGTGATCCGGCGGCAAAAGGCGATGATGTCATGAGGGTGGCCACGCGGCAGCGTTAGAGCGAGTCGGTCTTTTCCTCCAACAGTCTTTCGACTTTTTCTACCAGGTTCGGTTCTCCACTCAATTCGCGGAGGACGCCTCGCTTGTCAACGAGCCACAGCGCCGGAATGCCCATGATCCCGAACCGGGTGGCCAACGGGCCTTCCCATTTTTGGCCGTCAAAACACTGCGGCCAGGTTATTTTTGCCGAAGTTAGAACGCGCTGCATGTCCGCTTTGTCCTCGTCCAGGTTGATGCCGATGATCTCAAAACCTTTGGCCTGAAGTTTTCCGTAGGCGGCCTTGATCCGGGGTATTTCAGCAAGGCACGGACCGCACCAGCTCGCCCAGAAGTCGATCAACACGACTTTGCCGCGCATTTTTGCCAGGTCTACCTCGCGCCCATCGACGGCGGTGAATTTGAGCTGAAAGGGTTTGCCCAAGAAATCAAACTTCCGGATCAACCGTCGGACCCCTTCCTTGGCTTCTTCCCGGATGGAACTCTCGATGAGGACTTGGGCGAGAGCGCGGGCTTTGTCCGCCTCGCCTTCTTGCGATCGGATTTCGAGCAATTGCAGCATGAGCTCATACACCTCCAACCGCTCGGGAAACTCCTTGCGCAGCGCGAAAACGCCCTTCTGCACTGCGTCGAGAAACGCCGGACTGCCTGCAGGACCGCTGGCTGCAGCCTGGCGTTCGATCGAACGCCAGCGCAACAGGAAAGCGTCCTCGGGCTGGGTCTGGGGATCCTTCGCGCGCGCGCCTTCGAGTTCGTTCAAACGCGCAATCTGGCTGGCATTGCCAAGCTGGACGGCGGTTTTGCGCATCTCCAGTTCCCTTTGGCGGGCTTCCGGGGCCTTGGGATGGTCGGGAAACCGCGTGTAGAATTCGCCGGCCAGGTCGGCCACCTGGGCGGCCAGTTCTCCGTTGCGCTTGTTGAATGCATTGCGTTCCTCGAGTGTGGGTGAATTGGTTCGCCAGCTTTCCGGCGGCGTGGGAGGACGCAAAGCCTTCTGCAATTTCTTCCAGGCAACGTCGGCATCGGCTTCGGCCACGTTCGTGGCGGTGGCCGCCGGTTGCGGGAGCGGCGCGGCTTCCGCCGCTGCGCACTGCGGCGCAAACCGGCAAATCAGAATTGGCAGGGCGATCCAACCGTGGCGGAAACAACGCCAGCCGAAGCTTCGACCCGCTCGGACCTCCGCGACTCGTTTTCGAGACTCGGGCCTTCCTGCCCCCGTCGCGCTCGCCAAAAGCGCTTCGGCGCGCGCGGTTATCCGCCCGATTGCTTTCAGGCTGGCCAATCTCATTGGGATAAGACGTTCGATGTAGTTCATTTATTCCCGCCCGGTGCGTCACTGGCCGAGGCCAATGGTTGGATTTTTTCCAAAAGCAACTGAATGCGCCGCGGATTGCCTGGCGCGTCGAAATCGGCCTCGCGCGAGGGGATGTCCGGATGGGCCAGCGCCGTCCGGAGAGCGACGGCGAGTGTGACCGCTTCGCTGGGCGACAGTTCGAGTTGCAATTTCTTTTCCTGTTCCATCCGCGCCGACTTCCGTGCAAGCTCCAACAAAATGGCGCACGGTTCAAGGCAAGGAATCAAACTTTTTGCCTCGACCGGTTCGGGCGCTAATCCGCTCACGGCCCAGATTCGGCGCTTCAAGCACCCATTCTTGTGGCAGCAGGCGCGAGCCACCCGCGCCGCCTGAGTGTCGTCGAGCAACGCGGTAATCCGGTACATGCCTGTCTGACGATTGCTGAATTCGCGATAGTGCGTAACCGGCGGACGCGCCGCTTGCGCGGCGAACCAATCGGCCATGGCTCCCGGATAAAGCTCGCTGAGCGCCGTTTCCAGGGAAGCGGCGTCAGGCACGCGAAGCAACCAGCCGGTCGCCAAGTTGGGGGCGGCTTTCAACGGACGAAAGGCGCCACGAGCGGTGAACCGCGCCAGCTCACGAAGATCGGTGAGCCGCAATTCACGCAGTGTGTGCGCGGCGCGGTCGCCGTCGGCGACGTGTCGCAATTCATAACCTGGCTCGACGCGCCGGATCAGCACTTGCGCCAGCAGGAGTTCGGAACCGATTCGGCCGACAAATGCCTGCAACGCGAGAGGATTCGCGGACGTCACGAAAGGGAAGCTAATGTTGCATCCGCGAAATGGCAACCGGTTGTCAGCCGTCAGGGGTCCAGGGGTGAGCGCCGAGCGAAAAAGACCGGTGCATTGGCAAGCGACGTCAACAGCCGGCTCCGCCTGTTCCGAACATTCCCACTCACGACTGACCCCTCACTCACCCTCGCGACGGACGGCTTTCGTCCACCCGCCACTCGGAATCCTGCCTGATGTACACGGTCCGTGTCGGGAACGCGAAGCCGATCCCTTCGTTGTCAAACCGTTCCTTCACCGCGAGGTTCATCCCTTGCAAACCGGCGAGATACTCCTTGTAGTCCGTCGAATTCCACCAATGAACCACCTGGATGTTCAACGCGGAATCGGCAAATTTGTTGAAGCTGATCAGGCAGTCATAGGTCTTCGGATGCTCTTTGTAAACTTCCTTCAGAATCTGCAACGCGCGTTTCACCTTTTCAACGGGCGTGTCGTAGGTGATGCCGATGTCCATCACGGTTTTGATATTGGGCCGTCGGGTGATATTCGTGATGGTCGCGTTGCCCATGGTTTTGTTCGGAATGGTGATGAGATGGCCATCCAGGTTGCGGACGCGAGTGCTGCGCAATCCGATCGTTTCCACCATGCCATCCACGGCGTCGAGCTGGATCCGGTCTCCGATGCGGAAGGGTTTATCGATGAAAATGGCCACCGCCCCGAACAGATTGGCGACGGTGTCCTGGGCCGCCAGACCCAGTGCCAGACCGCCAACAGACAACCCGGCGATAGCCGCGGTAATGTCGAAACCCAGGTTTTGCGAAGTCACCAGCACCGCCACGACGACAACAAAAACCTTTAGGGTCTTGCGGATGATGGGGAAAAGCTGTTCGTCGAACGTTCGGTCCGCTTCAATCGCCGCGCGCTCCTTCCAGTACCCCATCAACAAATCGATCAGTTTGAGGACGGCATAAGTGACCGTGGCGGCTACGATGATTTTGAGGCCCTTGTCCAGGAGGTTGTTGACGACCGTTCCCCAGTCGAAGACTTCCAGCCCGATTTTCAGGAAGATGACGAACACGATGACCTTGACCGGGCCGCTGAGCAGGCCGATCAGGAGATCGTCAAACTTGGTTTTCGTGCGCTCAGCCCATTTCTTGAGCCAGACGAGCGTGAGCGAGTCGAGGATCTTGGAAACGCAGAACGCAAGGAAGATGTAAATAAGCGAGGCAAGGTACTGCCACAGGGGAATTCCCGAGGGCCACCGGTAGTTCAGGACTTCGATCTTGTCCAATCCGAACGTCAACTGGTCTTTGTGAACAATCGATCCGTTCCGGCCGGAATCCGCCGCGTTTATGGGGCCACGGCGCGAGACGGCGTTGGTGGTGACGGCGGTGTTCGTTTGCGCCTGGATCCAGACGGTCCACACCAGCAGCGCAACGAAGGCGAAAAGGCAACCGCGGAAAACAACATCCAGCTTTCGTTTCATCCGCGTCCAATAAAAGGAAGCCGGGGCAACGCTGACAAGTCTTAATCCGTCCGAGGCATTCTCGAAACCTCGCGCTTGTTTGACGAACGGATTTGCCCTTTGATTGAAGCATGGCAGACACGATTTACGACGCGGTGGTGATTGGCGGCGGGCCCGGCGGCAGCAGCAGCGCCTCCTTTTTGGCCCGGGCCGGCCAGCGCGTCCTCGTGCTGGAAAAGGAGCGATTCCCGCGCTTCCACATCGGCGAATCGCTTTTGCCCTACAACCGCCGGCTGTTCGCCGACATGGGCGTGCTGGAGACCCTCGAACAGGAAGGGTTCCCCCTCAAAACCGGCGCGCAGTTCCACGTGGGCAATGGTTCCAAATGTCTGAAGCTGATCTTCCGCAACGGCCGATACACCCGCGAAGCCACCGCCTTTCAGGTGGAACGCGCGCGGTTCGATCATCTGTTGCTCCAGCACGCGCAAAAGTCCGGCGCCGAAGTGCGCGAAGGGTTCGCGGTCACCCAGTTCGACAACTCCAACGCGGACTTCGTCAGCGTTGAGGGGCGGGAGGCCGCCGGCCAGTCCCGGACTTTCCGCGCTCGATTTCTCATTGACGCCAGCGGCCGCGGCAATTTCACCGGCAATCAACAGGCTCTTCGCATCGTCCACCCGCGCCTGAAGAAACTCTCCGTGTTCGGCCATTTCGCCGGCGTCCGATTGGACGAAGCCGAGGCACACGGCGACACCATTATCGTCCGGCTGGAAGACAAATGGTTCTGGATCATTCCGCTGTCCGGGGAAAAGGTCAGCGTCGGCTGTGTGATGGACCAGGCCGAATACGCGGCACTGAAGCAGAGTCCCGAACAAGTCTTCAATGGCATTGTACAATCCAGCGTCGTTCTGCGCGAGCGGATGACCCACGCCCGTCTGGTCAGCCCCATGCAGACGACCGGTGATTTCTCGTATCGTAACCGGCGGTTTGTCGATCACCGGCTGATTCGCGTCGGCGACGCGGCCGGTTTCATGGACCCTATTTTTTCCGCCGGCGTTTATCTGGCGATGTATTCGGGCCGACTCGCGGCTCAAACCGTCATCGAATCTCTCGCGGCAGATGACGATGGAATGAAGCGGTTAAGAGCCTACGAACGGCGAGTCCAACGGTCCATGCAACTCTACTGGGAGATGGTGGAAGGCTTTTATACTCGATCGTTCATCGAGGTGTTCTTCGAGCCGCGCAATAAATTCAATCTGCCTTCAGCCGTGACCGCCCTCCTGGCCGGTGAATTGGAGGGCGGTTGGAAAATCTCCTGGCGCATGAGGTTGTTCTTCTGGATTGTCCGTATCCATTCCCACTGGCGGATGCTGCCGAAAATCTCGTTTGCTGAAATGCCGGCCCAACTCACCGATGCGGCGCCCCACTGCGCCCCTTCGAGTTCCACGCCGCAATCGGCGGTCAAACAATCCTGACGGTTTTCGCTCGAGCAACTGCCTTTCCCTGCTCGCCATTCAATCGCCGCACGAGCGAACCTCCGGACACGACGCGAATTTTGCCGACGCGGTGACTGAAACTGAAAATGCCATGCAATTCTAATGCAATTCCAACGAGTTTTCCCTCGATCATAAACTGGTTTTAGGACCGTGCAAGTAACCGACTAGCAGTTAGCAGGTTAAGAAACTGAACATGGCCTGGCAGCGCGTTTGCTAGGTTAAGTGCAGTAAGGGGAGCGGCGGCATTAAATGTGAAGCCTGCAACGAATTCGGCAAATGCCGACTCTCAAGGAAGTCGGCAAAGCCAATCAAAAAACCCCTCCAAAATCAAAAACGAGCCAAGAAGGACCGCGGTGGGGAGCACCGGTACTGGTTGCTCCTTTCCGTTGGTTATGGCCACAGCAATCGCGGAGACGCCGGCGGCGTTCGGCTTTCGTTGCGATTGAATCTTGAAAGAAAACTGAACAGCGCACGGGTCCAACGGGCGAAATTCCGCGACCTTCCTTTCCCTCCGGGCTGGGACCGGACTGGGACCGGGAATTGAACGTATTGTGAACAGGCGTTTGCTCTTCGCACTAAACTGCTGCATCGCGGCCGGGCTTCTGGTTCTGTTTTGTCCTCTTGCCGAGGCTCAATCCGGCGGCGTCGATGCGTCCTTCAAGCCGGGCTTTGACAACGAAGTTTTTTCCATTCGGATTCAACCCAATGGCAAACTGCTCGTCAGCGGGTTTTTCACCAAGGTGGGTAGCGCCAGCCGTAGCGGCATTGCGCGGCTCAATTCCGACGGTACTCTGGATACCAGCTTTAATCCCGGCTCAGGTGCGTTTAACACCATTTTGAACCAACACGGATTGGTCGAGTCGCTGGCATTGCAGGGCGACGGGCGCGTCGTTGTGGTTGGGCGCTTTCAGTTGTTCAACGGAGTCTCGCGCAACTCCATCGCTCGTCTCAATAGCGACGGGTCGCTCGACTCCACCTATGCACCCGTCTTGAATGACATCGCGGTGACGCTCGCGCTCCAACCTGACGGGAAAATGCTCGTCGGCGGTGAGTTCTTGTCCGTAAACGGCATACCGCGCAACCGCATCGCACGGCTCAATGCCGATGGTTCCGTGGATCTGTCCTTCGATCCCGGCGCAGGACCGGACCGAGGCCTAACGGCGATCGCGCTGCAATCGGACGGCAAATGCGTCATTGGCGGATCGTTCACCAGTTTTAACGGAGTCAGCCGCATGCAGGTGGCGCGACTCAACGCCAACGGCTCGTTGGACCCGTCTCTTGACCCCGGCTCGGGGCCGGATCAGGCCGTCATCAGCATCTCGCTTCAACCGGACGGAAAGATCATCATCGGCGGAGACTTCACGCAGATCGCTGGCGTCTCTCGCAATTACATCGGCCGGCTCAACGCCGACGGTTCGCTCGACGCCTCCTTCACTCCCAACATCGCGCTGGCGTTTGGAGATGTGCTCGCCGTGCAAACTGCCGTGGACGGCAAGGTCCTCGTGGCCGGTGAGTACACGACGGTCGACGGCGTGTCCCGGAAGAATCTGGCGCGGCTCAACGGAAACGGCTCCTTGGATACCAGTTTCAATCCTGGCACGGGGCCGAGCACGTCAGTCAATGGCCAGGTTCCCCGAGTGCGCGGCCTGGCGATTCAGGCAGACGGCAAGGTGCTGGCGGGCGGTGGATTCAACAAGTTCAACGGCGTCAGTGTGAGTTACCTCACCCGGTTGACCGCCGATCAGGGAGGAACGGTCGAGTTGGGCAGCGCCAGTTTTACGGTGGATGAAAACGCCGGCAGCGCGACGATCACGGTCCAGCGGTCCGGCAGCACCAACGGCACCGTGGCCGTGAATTATTGCACCAGCGACGGGACGGCCACTGCCGGCCTGGATTATCTCGGCCAGGCGGGCGTGCTAATCTTTGGGCCGGGCGAGACCGACAAGGTCTTTACCATCCCAATCCTGCCGGACGCTTTGATAGAAAACGACGAGTCGGTAAACGTGGCTTTGGGAAACCCGATTGGAGGCGTGATTCTCGGGAATCAACAAGCGTCAACCCTGACAATCCTCGATAGCCCGCCCCTGTTCGTAAACACCGCGCCCGTGTTGGCCGTGCTGCCCGATCGAACGGTTAACGAACTGGTCTCGCTGGTTGTAACAAACACGGCGAGTGATTCAGACTTTCCGCCGAACGCGTTGACCTATCAGTTGATAGCGCCACCATCAGGCGCGAGCATCGGCATCGATGGCGTGATCCGCTGGGTTCCGAGTGAGTCGCAGGGACCAAGCACGAACACGATCACCACGGTCGTTACGGACAACGGCGTGCCCCCGTTGAGCGCGACCAATCGTTTTACGGTCATTGTGAATGAGGTGAACAGCGCGCCGGTGTTGACGGTGCCGCCGGACCAGATCGTCGCTGAACTAAGCACACTCACGGTCACGAACAGGGCGAGTGACGCGGACCTGCCGGCCAACGTGCTGACCTTCAATCTGGTCTCGGCGCCGAGCGGGGTGAATCTGGATTCGAGCAGCGGCGTGTTGACCTGGACACCGACCGAGGCCCAGGGCCCAAGCACCAATCTGATTACCGTCCAGGTGACCGACAACGGTTCGCCTCAGTTAAGCGACACGAAGAGCTTCACGGTCGTGGTCACCGAAGCGAACAACGCGCCCGTGTTGACCGTGCCGCCGGACCAGACTGTCGCTGAGTTGAACACACTCACGGTCACGAACAGGGCAAGCGACGCGGACCTGCCGGCCAACGCCCTGACTTTCAGTCTGGTCTCGGCGCCGAGCGGGGTGAATCTGGATTCGAGCAGCGGCGTGTTGACCTGGACACCGACCGAAGCCCAGGGCCCAAGCACCAATCTGATTACCGTGCGGGTGACCGACAACGGTTCGCCTCAGTTAAGCGACACGAAGAGCTTCACGGTCGTGGTCACCGAAGCGAACAGCGCGCCTGTGTTGACCGTGCCACCGGACCAGACCGTCACCGAGTTGAACACGCTCACGGTCACGAACAGGGCGAGCGACGCGGACCTGCCGGCCAACGTGCTGACCTTCAGCCTGGTCTCGGCGCCGAGCGGGGTGAATCTGGACTCGAGCAGCGGCCTGTTGACCTGGACACCGACCGAGGCCCAGGGCCCAAGCACCAATCTGATTACTGTCCGGGTGACTGACAACGGTTCGCCTCAGTTGAGCGAGACGAAGAGCTTCACGGTCCTGGTCACCGAAGCGAACAGCGCGCCCGTGTTGACCGTGCCGCCGGACCAGACGCTCACCGAGTTGAGCACACTCACGGTCACGAACAGGGCGAGTGACGCGGACCTGCCGGCCAACACACTGACCTTCAGTCTGGTCTCGGCGCCGAGCGGGGTGAATCTGGATTCGAGCAGCGGCGTGTTGACTT
>JACXTT010012889.1_pt1 | contig 11065 bp, 10 predicted proteins | sample 9270951 | NCBI WGS metagenome assembly JACXTT01 (sample SAMN15532306, study PRJNA645909) | rock metagenome | isolation source: weathered quartz diorite | place: Puerto Rico | collected 2017-06-21 | reverse complement strand
CGCTAAGGGAAACCAGCTGTAGGGGCTGATGATGTTCACCCAATAGAGATATTTGTAAGTGTTCGCGCTGAACGCAAAAAGTGTGGCGCCCACGATGGATGAAGTCATGCGTAGGTGAAAAATTCTCATCATCACATATGTGTTCAGCCAGAGGATTGCGACGTGTAGCAAAGTGACGTAATGAACGTGCAGCGCGCTTTCCAACGGTGATCGATAGAGATTCCAGCCAAAGAAATAGAATGGATAAAGAACGGAAAACTGCGGGGTGTTGTAGAGCGGAACGCCTCCCGTGATGGAATTGATCCAATAGGGAAATTGCCCACTCGCCAATGACTTTGAAATGTAAGCAAACAATGGAAGGATGAAGTGGGTATTGTCTTGAAAGGTGGCGACGGAGTGCTCGGCCGTCAGGAATTTTCCAAGAAAAATCCAAGTCACGCCCAAACAAATGAAAACTATCGCGACTGCCTCCCCGAAGAACCACACGATGGCGCGTCTAGGCTTCACGACAATAAGGATACAGCGCCATGGGCATCATCATCTCCAAATCCCGATCATGCCGTGTAGCCCACGGAGAAGCGTTATGAGGCTCTTACGTTATCGGCAGCGTGAACACGAAGGTGGCCCCCTTTCCCGGTTGACTTTCCGCTCTTATCTCGCCGCCATGCGCATTCACTAAATTGCGGGCGATTGTAAGACCGAGGCCGGAGCCGCGCGAAGCGGATCCTTTGTAAAAACGGTCGAAGATCTTTGGAAGCTCGTGTTGCGCGATTCCCGATCCCGTGTCGGTGATGTTAAAAATGATTTGCTGTTCAGACGATTCGACACGGACGGAGACACTTCCGCCCGTGAGCGTATGATGAATGGCATTGGATATTAAGTTCGACAATATCTCCCGGATCCTGAGCGGATCGACCGACACGAGGGGTAATTCAGGAGGCGTGACGAGGCTTATGGAAATGTCGCTCTTCTTTGCTTCAGGGGAAAAGGAATTCACGACTTCTTGACCCAGAACCGAAAGGTCAGTGAGTTCTTTATGTAAAGTCAGCGTTCCGCTTTCAGCGTTTGCCAACACACCCAGGTCACTGACCAAGCGCCCCACAACACGAGCTTCATCGAGCACCTTTCCGAGCATGACATCATCACGCGAATAAACCCGGTCGAGGATTCCTTCGAGCTGTCCTTCGATAACGCTTAGCGGCGTACGCAGTTCATGCGCAATATCGGCCATGAGGTCTCGCCGCTGGCGGTCCTGAGCCTCCAGACGTTCCGTCATCTTATTGAATGCGTTCGCCACATTCCGCAGCACCGGGGGTCCATGCGCCGGCACGCGCGCGGAATAGTCGCCGTTGGCGACACGATCGGCGGCTCCCACAATCTCACTAAAAGGCGCGCCAAAACCGCGCACGAAAATCCTCATGACGCCCAAAACGAAAACGATTGCCAAAATTGTCGCAGCAATTGTCGAAAAAGTTACAGGCGAGCTTCGATGACTCAAAGCATTCGCGATCACCGATATCAACGTGATCGCTCCGACCATGCTCAGCAGTAACACAATGACAAACAGCACTGCGGCACGCCGTAAGAAGCGTGCTCGCCGGAGCCGCCAGTCGCTTGCATGTGCGGTCTGAGGAGGCCAGGGCTCGTTTTGGGGCCACCAGAATGGAGTATGACGGTATCGTCTATGTTGCATCATGATCCAGCGAACTTATAGCCGATTCCGTAAACCGTTAAGACGTACTGAGGATCGCGTGGATCCGGCTCGAGTTTGCGCCGAATGTTCTTGATGTGGGTATCGATTGCGCGGTCGAACGATTCAACGTGGTCCCCTCCTACCGCGTCAAGCAGTTGATTGCGGGTCAATACACGTCCAGGCTGTCGCGTAAGGGCGGCGACGAGCTGAAACTCGGTTGTGGTCAACTCAACTGGTGCGCCCCCACGCGTCACTTGCATCCTCGGCATATCTACAACAATGTCACCTTGGCGAATGACCTGATCAGTTTCATTCGCGTTGTCGATACGGCGCAGCACCGCTTTCACGCGCGCGACGAGCTCGCGAGGACTAAAAGGCTTCGTGATGTAGTCGTCTGCACCAAGCTCCAGCCCTGTCAACCGGTCCGATTCCTCGACGCGAGCCGTGAGCATAATGATGGGAATATTACCTTCACGCCGAAGGCGCTTGGTCACTTCGAGACCGTCCAGTCGCGGCAAACCGAGATCAAGTACCACAAGCACCGGGTGGCGTTCGCGAACAAGGGCGAGCGCCTCCATGCCGTTGCCGGTTGTGATCACTTCAAAGCCGGCGTGACGCAGGTAGTCAGCGGCAATCTGAGCGATCTGTGGCTCGTCTTCCACCACCAGGACGGTCCTCATGACGTGACGCCAGCTTACACCTTGTTCGGCGCGTCAGCGGCTTGTTCACCATCCATCCGCTCGTGCATCCGGCGATGCCATTCCTCGAAACGGGGTGGAACTCCATATCGCTCCCAGTAATACCAACCTCGCCGGTGCAATCCGCCCCGGAAAAGAACCCTAAACAACAAAAACACCAACAGCACGGTTACAAAGGGACCGAAAAATCCAAATCCCCAAGGACGATACCAACCGTACCGTCCAAACGCCGCCTCTGGAGGTCCCGAAGGCGCTGCAGCGATAGCGAGCCCGTGCGACACCCCCGCTCCGTAAGCGGCTGTTCCGACTAAAACGACAATAATGAGAGTTGCGAACAACACAGCAAGTCCGAATCGACGATCCATTGAATTCCTCCTTCGCACCAAGTATGCAAAGGAATTGTGGAGAGATTATGAGCGGCTTTGCCGCGTGTCTCAGAACAGCCCGCGGCCTCCCCGGCTACTTGGCGGCGGCTTGCTGTTTGGCGAGTTCCTCTTGGAATTCCTTCTCGTACGCGTCAACGTGCCTGGGCAGAGTCATCGCATCGATGAATGGGTTCGCGCCCTTTCCGACCCTGGAAAGCTTGTCCATGAGGCCCCAATGGTTGCCGTGCGATCCCAGAAACACGTCGGCGTGCAGCGTCTTCGCCAGCTTGTATGTGCGCATGTAATCCTGGATGACATCGGGATAATCGGCGTTATTCACCAGTTTCCGCCCACCGGCTCCGTATCCACAGCCGAAGACGACATCGTACGTTTTGCCGGCTTCCTGCGTTTTCCAGGTGTACGTCGTGCAGCCTGGAGTATGTCCCGGCGTAAGGAGAGCGGTTAGAGTCACTCCGCCCAGCTGAATGGTGTCCTTGTCATGGAATACGCGATCGATCGGATGCTCTTTCCCGCCCGGCTTCATCGCTTTGAGGGCTGGAACGTCCTGTTCCATTGCCAGTACTTGGGCACCGGTCAACTCCTTCATCTGGGCGTCGCCTTCCTGATGATCGACGTGCGCATGGCTGCCCAGGATGATCTTGATATCGGTCATCTTGAATCCAAGTTTTTCGATATTCGCGCGGATTGTTGGGACCTGCCGATCGAAGCCCGTATTAATAAGAATGTGTCCTTGCGGTGTGGTGATCAGAAACGAAGAGTGCTCGGACTCCGGACCGACAAAGTAAATGTTCGAAATGACCTTGAACGGTTCCACGGTTTGCGGCGTTACCGGCGCGTCGCGCGGAGGCGGAAGCTGCGGCAAACCCATCGCGAGTAGTATCAGAATCTCGAAAACGGATTGGATGATCATTGTTTCACCTCGCAAGAATTCCTGGGGCGACCCAAGCGTAATCCACTCGCCACATTTGCTCAAGAAATGATACTGTTCCCGCCAATAGTGCCAATCTGAACGGAGATCATTCGTGCGTAAATATGCTTTGGTCGTCGCCTTCATTTCGGCGGTTTGTGCTATCGGTTTGCGAGCCCAGCACGTTCAGCAAAAAGGCGGTGAGGACGAAACCGGCGAATACAAGGTCGTGACCGGTTGGCCCGAACCGTTTGCGAAACCGGGATATATCCAAGGCGCGATATCGGGCGTCTTCGCCGAAACGCCGAATCGTATCTTCGTGATGAATCGCGGCGAGATCAAGCTCCCTGCGAAACTTCCCAACGGCTTCAACGGCTCCTGGGGATCGACAGGCGAGAGAGCCGCCAGACCGCCCTATGAGCCGCGAAATTTCATCCTGATATTCGACGGCAACGGCAAGCTGATCGCGTCGTGGACGCAGTATGACCATCTGTTCTCGGAAACTAAGGGCAGCAAAGGTCCGCACACGGTGAAGATCAGCCCTTACGATCCGGCGCACGACGTGTGGATCATCGACGATACCGGCCACCGGTTGCTCAAATTCTCGAACGACGGCAAGCAACTCCTCATGACTTTAGGAGTGCCGGGAGTTCCCGGTAACGATGCAACGCACATGAATGGGCCGACGGACATCGCGTGGCTGCCGGACGGCACATTTTTCGTCACGCAAGGCAACGAGGCCTGCGAGCAAGTGGCAGAGCCCCGCATCATGAAGTTCGACAAGAATGGCAAATTTTTGATGCAGTGGGGAAAGAAGGGGAAAGAGCCAGGCCAGCTCGACGGTCCTCATGGAATTGCAATCGACCGGAACCGGCGTCTGTACGTCGCCGACCGCTATAACGGACGCATCCAGATTTTCGACGAAAATGGGAAGTTTCTCGAGCAGTGGCCCGGTATGAAGGAACCGTTTCACATCATGATCACGCCGGACCAATACGTTTGGATGTCGGACGGCGTAAGCCAACGCATCTTCAAGTACGACATGAACGGCAAATTGTTGTACGCGTTCGGTTACTTCGGCTATTTTCCCGGCGGTTTGTATGGACCACATCAATTTTCCGTCGACACGGACGGAAACTTCTACGTGGCGGAAGTCTTCAGCGGGCGCGCTCAGAAATTTACGCCCAAGCCAGGGGCGGATCGCTCCAAACTGATCACTCCACCTCCACCGCTGAAATAGCGAGAAGGATCAATCGAACCGAATGCAGGGGAAAGGAGAAATATGAGAACAATAATGACAATCCTCGCGGCCATGGCTCTCATTGGCGTCGCGCAAGCGCAGTCCAGTTACCCGTGCGTCAACGATGCTCCGAATCCATACAACCAAGTCACGGGCTGGGCACACATTCCGAGACCCTGGGCTCAAACCAACAATGTCTACGTCGACAGCAAAGACAATGTATGGGTGATGGACCGTTGCGAAGACAAGGGCTGTGCCGATTCGCGGGAAGAGCCAATCTGGGAATTATCACCCGACGGAAAAGTGATGAAGCATTTCGGAGCCGGGCTCTTCATGTTTCCGCATACGGTGAAACCCGATCCAGCAGGCAACGTCTGGGCGGTTGACGGCGATGCGAAGGATGGCCGCGGCAATCAGGTCTTCAAATTCTCGCAGGACGGCAAAGTCGTGATGACTCTCGGTAAAGCCGGCGAGAGTGGCAAAAGCATCAATGTGTTCGACCGGCCAACTGGTATTGCCTTTGCGCCGAACGGAGACATCTTCGTATCCGAGGGTCATGCGCCGACGTTCGGCAATTCGCGGATTGTGAAATTCGATAAGAATGGGAAATTCATCAAGACCTTCGGTCATCTCGGTTCGGGAGACGGCGAATTGAAAGGTCCGCATGTGCTCGCCTTCGATAGCCAAGGCCGGCTTTTTGTTGCCGATCGAAGCAACAGCCGCGTTGCGTTCTTTGATCAAGACGGCAAGTTCCTCGGGGCCTGGAAGCAGTTTGGCCGTCCCAGTGGGATCTTCATCGATAAAAACGACATGCTCTACGTGTCCGATTCCGAATCCGAGGATGCTCCAGGCAAAGACACGCACAACCCCGGGTGCAAAAGGGGAATCCGCGGCGGCAGCGTCAAGGACGGCAAGGTCGTGTTCTATATTCCTCCGCCGGCAGTACCCGATCCGAAGTTGCCGCCGCCGGAAGGCGTTGCCGTGGACAGCCACGGCACGATCTACGCCGCCGCCGTCCAGGCAAAAGACGTTTACAAGTACGTAAAGAAATGAACGGGGCTTGGCGAGCTTAGAAGCCACAGACTCTATATAGAGTGATGCATTCCCGGGGCGCCTCGAGCCCGAGACTGCCCTGGGCGTGAGCTTGTCCTCACACTTGACCCAAACTCAAAGAGGAAAAAGTATGAAACGTGCCATTGCTTTGGCTTTAATGACTATCGGTTTGGCGCCAATGAGCATGGCGCAGAGCGCGTATGTGAACGACGTGCTTGCCTTCAATCCACTCGGATATTGGCGGTTGGATGGAACTGCAAGCGATGCCACGGGTAGAAATGTCGGCACTCTGATGAATGGCGTGGTGTTTACCACTCCGGGCGGTGGAGCTCCCGTTGGAGATCCGAGCAACCAAGCCGCGTCGTTTACAGCCGCCAGGGGCCAATACATCAATATACCAGGGACCGCCTCCGCAAGCCTCGTTGCTTTGGACGGGAATCATCCGCTGACCATGATGATCTGGGTAAGAACTACGGACACTGCAACCTCGATTATCCTGGCAAAGGAAGAAAACAGCGTCAATTACCGCGGGCCGTACCTCGCCATCGATGGCGGCGGCGCAGTCGCGCCACCAGGGGCCGGGCGTCCGGCACTGTTCATTCAAGCGACTCCAACGACCGGACCAGGAGCAACGGGTGGAAATTTCCTTGGCGTTGAGGCCCTCAGCTCGATCAACGACGGCAATTGGCATTTCTTGGTCGGCACCTATGACGGCGGCGGTCAGGCTTCCGGCATCAAGCTCTATGTCGACGGAGCTGCCGCTTCCACAATCGTCGCCGGAAACGGAAACAGTTTGAATGGGCTGACCACGCTGAACAACGTGCCTGTGACCATCGGCGCGCGCGACAGTGGAGGCGTGCCCTATACCGGCCTACTCGACGAAGCCGCCATTTTTGGGACCGCATTAACGGCAACTCAGGTGCAGCAATTGTGGAACGATACGTTCGCTTCTTCAAAACTTCTTTCTCAATTCGCTTTCGGCGGCGGCTGGTACTCGGCCTTGTATTTTACGAACACAAGTGCCAGCCCGACTTCTTTCGCACTTAGTTTTATAGCGGACGACGGTACACCCCTGACAGTTCCTTCCGTGGGTGCATCGTCTTCGATTGTGAATCTCTCGCCTCTCGGCACAACCATCATCGAAGCGCCAAATTTGGGACCTTTGAACCAGGGGTATGTCTCCGCGTCTTTACCCGGCGGCGTTGTGGGATACGGAATCTTTCGTCAAAGCATCCTCGGAATCGCCGATCAGGAGGCAGTCGTGCCGCTTTCCGGCGTGTCCACGACAACCAGCACGCTGATTTGGGACGATACGGCGTTCGCCACAGGAGTTTCCGTCGTCAACCTGAGTTCCGTAAGCACCGCCGTCTCCATTGTCGTTCGAGATGGTACGGGGACGAGTATCGGGACCGCCAGCGTTTCGCTTCCCGCGAAGGGCAAGAAGGCGTTCTTCTTAAGAGACCTTCCCGGCCTGGGCGCAATGGCGGGCAAGCGCGGATCCGCCAATTTCACGGCATCCATCGGAAATATCGCTGTGCTCGGACTTCGTTTCAACGGCGCGGCGATCACGTCCATTCCGGCGATCGAAAGATAGCCCTTTAAAGATGACTGGTGGCGAACTCATAGTTGAATGTCTCGCTCGGTTCGGCGTAGATGTCGTGTTTGGCATACCAGGCGCCCACACGATGGGGATTTACGACGCTTTGTACCACCATCCGAAGATCAAGCACATCCTCGTACGCCATGAACAATCGGCAGCGCTGATGGCCGACGGCTACGCACGAACGACAGGAAAGCCGGGAGTGTGCTGCGTCACGACGGGTCCGGGCGTAACGAATGCCGCTACGGGCCTCGCTGTTGCGCATGGAGATTCAATCCCGGTTCTCCTTATCTCCAGTCAAGTTCACTCCGAGGCCGCACGAACAAGGCGCGGCTTGTTCCATGCAATGGATCAACTCGCTCTTACTCGGCCGATCACGAAATGGAACGGTCGCGCGGAAGATCCGCGACAAATCCCATACGTGGTGAGTGAAGCGATGCGTGTGTTGACGAGCGGACGGCCGGGGGCAGGACACCTCGAGATCCCGTTGGACGTACTCCAGAAAGAATCCGAGGTCGAACTCTCAAGATTTGATTTCAAGAATGCCGAAGATGTCGGGCGATCACGAAACCAGGGCGCCGAAATTCAGCGGGCCGTTCAATTGTTGCTCGACGCGCAGCGTCCTTTAATTCTTGCAGGCGGGGGCGTGATCGCAGCAGAAGCCTGGAGGGAATTGCTAGAAGTTGCCGAGCTTTTGCAGGCGCCCGTGTTGATGAGTCCCATGGGAAAGGGCTCCATTCCCGCAGACCATCCGTTATGCGCGGGTGTAACGTTCACGTGGGTAACCGCAGATTTGCAGAACATGGAGAAGAGCATGTCGCCGCTAGCGAGTATGGCGGACGCGGTGTTGGCTGTCGGGTTCCGCTTCAGTCAGCTGGCGACCGTGAACTATACGCTTCCTGTGCCAAAGACGCTTGTGCAGATCGACATCGATGCAGACGAGATTGGAGCAAATTATCCTGTGATGGTGGGCGTTCCATCTGATGCGAAGGTTGCATTGCGCCAGCTACGTGATGCTTTCAACGCGGAAGGACTAGCCTCTCGTGAGCCGTCATCTTGGATGCCCGACTCGGGTAGGCCGCAGAAACGAATTGACGTTGGACCTGCCGGCAATCCGCCAGTCGATTGGTGGGACCTGCGCGAAGTCTTGAATCGGGATGCCATCGTCGCTGCGGACATCACTCGGAGCGGCTACGCCCTTGTTGGCCAGTTCCCCGTCTATGAACCACGTTCTTTCATGCACTCGGCATCATTCATTGCGATGGGGCACGCGTTTCCGGCGGCGCTTGGCGCAAAAGTTGCGTTTCCGGATCGGCAGGTGGTTTCTATCAGCGGCGACGGTTGCTTCCTCATGACTGGACAGGAACTGGCGACCGCCGTTCAGCACGGTATCAATGTCGTGGCCATCGTGATCAACGATCGCTGCCTGACGGGAATCGCCGCTCTGCAGGATACGCACTACGGCGGCCGTCGGATGGCCGTGAATCTGGTGAATCCGGACTTCGTTCGCTATGCCGACTCATTCGGTGCAATCGGTTTACGAGTGCGGAGCGCAGAAGAATTCAAACCTGCTGTACAAAGAGCTCTGCAGGCCGGCAAACCGGCCCTGATTGAGATCGTTGCCAACTGATCTCTGCAGTCACCGCGGTGATTACGAGGCAGGAACGTCGCTGTGGGCTCATGCGTCATGTGCCACAGCCTTTATGTAAAGGCAAATGGAGAACTGCCCTGTTGGGACGATGTCGGCGAAGACTTAATCCACCGGACACTCGACGTTGATAGCCTAAAAAACGGGCGGGAGTCGAGCCTTTTCCAATCACCCGAGTTGTTACACATCCGCCGATCATTCCTGCGGGGCGAATATCCGTACCCTGGCTTATGTGAGCGGTGTGCCGTTCGAAATCAAGGCGGTGAGCATTTGGGACTTCGCCCCAAGGTCATTCAAATATTACACCTTGAGGCTTCTTACCTATGCCACCTCTCTTGCCCCCAATGTATTCCCTCCGTGGCGCGGCATGAGCTGAAACATCCGCCATATCACATGTCCACAATCATGCTGGAAGGCGTCTTGCGTCAGCTTCGCAAAGAGGGCGTCGAATCCATTCGCGTAGTGCATTTTGAGGGTCGCGGGGATCCCTTGATGAACCCGCATTTCACTGAACTCGTTACGATGACCAAGAGCTTTTATCCCGGCGCATTTGTGATGGCGACCACTCACGGAAGTTATTCGAATAAGGTCGGCTTAGTGGAAAGCGGCCTAGATCTCCTCAGAGTGTCCATTGATGGAGCCTTTCCGCGAAATTACGAAAAGTACCGAGTCGGTGGGAACCTCGCGACGGTTCTTGAGTTTCTTCGCCAGATTCGCGATGCAAAGCGTGAGCTTCGAAAACCGCTTCAAGTCGAGTGGAAATACATTTTGTTCGAGTGGAACGACACGGATCAGGAAATACGACGCGCAGCCGAGCTCGCGTCGGAGCTGGACGTACGACTGCACTTCACACTCATCATTCTCCAGGCAGGTCCAAACGTTTCATCGACTCTCGTTCATTGACCTCGGCCTTGCCGGATCTGGCTCCGAATGCGACCGTCGATACTACCTTCCAGCTTCGGGAAGAGGACGAATCGGTGGACGTCGGTTCCGTCATTGCCGAGAACGCGGCGAGGTTGCTGTCGTCTTCTGCCGACGCGATTCGGCGCCATGATTTGGAGTCGGCCGCAATCCTAATCGAAAAGGCCTTCGAGTACGATCCGGGTATCGCGCCGTCGTATTCTTTTCGGTGCAGGAAGATAGTCAAACGATGCTGTCCGCAAGTGCTCTCCAAAGCAAAGTTTCCTTTCACACTGTCGGGATTCGCCGAAGTGTGCCGCGAACTTGGATATCGGCGCCGACGGCGTCGTCTTCTCAACAGATACATCGCGGTGGCGCCCAATGCTCGCGATCGGGACGTTGTTCTACAAAGTCTTCAGGCGCATCCGGCACGACAAGCCATTATTAGTGCGGTCAAAATAGCGATCGTTTGGTTGCGAATAAGAGTCCGCTTGCGAACACGTTTGCGGCACGTAACGCACGTTTTGTCTACACCGCGGAACAAAAATTCCAAAAGACCTATGAACGTGCGCTCTTAATTGACGAAATGCCGGGAGGCGTCTGCTCGAGGATCGTCGCCGGGATCGGGGACGGCAGCCAATGCGTCCAACAAATAATCCACTAATTCTGATCCGAGTTGGAAGAAGCCGTCGGAAGAAAGTAAGTAGTGTTTCGAATTGGGCCGGTATGAACCAGGCAGGATTTCCCCGTTCTCCACGTCGAACTCACCAAAGATATCTTGCTCCAGAACTTCACGAACGCGACCCTGCGGCGCTCGCGTCCGGTGATCAATAACGTAAAGCGTGCCGTCGCCCAAGTGCTGCGCGTCTTCAATCAGCTCCGATACGGACGGACCGTGGCTCGCGATTACGGCTTGCATAAATTTGACGAACACACTGTT
>JACXTT010012888.1_pt1 | contig 11066 bp, 13 predicted proteins | sample 9270951 | NCBI WGS metagenome assembly JACXTT01 (sample SAMN15532306, study PRJNA645909) | rock metagenome | isolation source: weathered quartz diorite | place: Puerto Rico | collected 2017-06-21 | reverse complement strand
GCCGACGAGGTATTAAGCAAAGGATTGCAGCGCATGTACTGGGTCCGGAGCACGGCGCAGAAGCGCTCCGACGATTGCACATCGGGGAAGGCGCCGACAAACATGCGGTACCAGGAAGCCCGTTCGCGGTTAAGTTCATCGGCGGCTTTACCCTCCTGGCGCACCAGCACGATACGCTGGCGCGTCATCAGGTCGGGGAAGCGGTTATACAGGTCGCGCCGGGCGGCGATCATTGAGGGATAGCTGGACATGCCTGGCAGTTCAACGAGCCACTGCTTGCCCTGATCAACCGGCTGCTTGGGCGCCACCGCCAGGATGCTGGGGCGCTCGATGGTGTAGACCGACTGCACCAGGCCCACATTGACTTCGGGTGGATCCATCAGGCGCTTGCCTTTGACTGGCTGGCTGCCCGTCGTATCGACACCGCCGCCGAGGGACTGGAACAGTTCCACCAGGGACAAGCATTGCTCAAGGCGGATGCGGTTCAATTCATCCAGGCGGGCGTGGTAGTTGCGTTCGGTGTCGAGCAGTACCATGTAATCGATCGCGCCGGCGTCGTAGGATTCGCGGCTATAGGTCCAGGCAGCCAGCGCCGCAGTGACCGATTCCTGCTGCACCTTCAGGCGGTTGCTGTTGGCGGTCACGCCGGCTTGCGCGTCTTCCACTTCGCGCACGGCGTTGTACAGGGTCTGCACATAGGTTTCGACCAGTTCTTCATGCACGCTGCGCGCGATCTCGACTTCCTTGCTGCGCTTGCCATAGTCGAAGATGGTCGTGGTCAAACTGGCCAGGCCGTTCCAGAACACGCGGGCGGGTGACAGGATCTGCGACAGCGCAAAGCCGCCCACGCCGTACTGGGCGCTGATGTCCATCTGCGGGAAGATGCGGGCGCGCGCCGTGTCAATATTGGCATCGGCCGCCAGCATGGTCGCTTCCAGCGCGCGCACATCAGGGCGGCGCAGCAGCAGGGCCGAAGGCAGGCCCGTTTCCACCACGGGGTAACTGAGCGAATCGAGGCCGCGCTCCGACAAATGCAGGGCAGCCGGCACCGTGCCGACCAGGGTGGCCAGGCGGTTCCTGGTCTGGTCGCGTTGCAGCTGCAATTGGGGAATGGTGGCGCGCACCTGGAACACGGCGGCGCGTTGCTGTTCAAATTCAATGATGGTCGCGTCGCCGCTGTTCATGCGCTCGCGCACCGAGGCGAGCAGGCCCGACAGCACTGTTTCCGATTCTTCAGCAATGCGCAGGCGGTCGCTCAGCGACAGGTAATTCGAGTACAGCGACACGATATTGGCCGTCAGTGCCCGTTGCAGGTCGTCACGCGCAAAGGTGGCACGCCACAGCTGCAGCTCTGCCGTTTCATACAGGGACTGCGCCTCGCCCCACAGGTCGGGGCGCCAGTCCGCGCGCACGGCAACCTGGTAGGTCCGGCGCGAGGTGAAGTCAGCACCGGCAGGCAGCAGGCCGATGCCTTCGACCGGCGCGCTGATATTGGCCGAATAGGGAATCGTGATGGTAGGAAGCTGGTCGCCGCGCGCCTGGTGCACGCGTGCACTGGCCTGGGCGATGCGGTTGCTGGCGATGCGCAGGTCATGGTTATTGGCCAGCGCACGGTCAACCAGTTCGTCGAGCTCGGGACTATTGAGCAGGCGCCACCAGTCCGGCAACACATTCTTGATCGGCGCAACTTTGCGAGCAGGGTCCTCTGCGATCTTGGCAGTGTGCTTAAAGCTCGCCGGCAAGAGAACTTCCGGCGTATCGTACTGGGTCCGTTTGGTCACGCAGGCGCTTAGCACCCCGGCCATCAGACTTGCACTCAAGAGCCTTTTGTTCATAAGCAAAGATGTGAACCCGAAAACCGCGTAGCCTCATGTTCCAGCCAACCACGCCGATACACCATTCGGCCGTTCAACCGGATGGTGAGCATTTTTGACAGAATTTCCGCCTGTAAATAATTCCTTGGGATTAAGTAAATGTAGCATTTTTAGGGGGGAAAGTACACGGCGCCCAGAGAGGAAAACCCTAAAAATTTGCTAATTTGCAACCTAATGAGATCTAAATTGCAACATCTGGCCTTACCGGGCCCCAAACCGGTTCGGCCACGCCCTTTTCCTTGCTGCTATTGAAACCTGCCGCCCCACCCCAATCTTGCAGGCATCAGCGCCTGTAGGGACGCTGAGAGTTTCAATGTAATATATATTTTCCATTGTTCAACAACCTGGGGAACGCACCACCATGAAACGACCTGCACTTGCCTATTTGGCCCGCCTGACTGCCGCATTGGCCCTGCTCGCCAGCCTGACCGGCTGCGGTTATAACGAATTCCAGTCCAAGGATGAGGCAAGCAAGGCGGCCTGGAGCGAAGTGGTCAACCAGTACCAGCGCCGCGCCGACCTGATTCCTAACCTGGTCAATACGGTCAAGGGCTATGCGGCCCACGAAAAAGACACGCTCGAAGCGGTGACCAAGGCCCGTTCGCAGGCCACCAGCTTCCAGATCACGCCGGAAGTGCTGAACGACCCAGAAGCGTTCAAGAAATTCCAGGCCGTACAAGGCCAGTTGTCGGGCGCCCTGTCGCGCCTGATGCTGGTGGCCGAGAAGTATCCGGAACTGAAGGCCGACACCAGCTTCCGTGACCTGCAGTCGCAGCTCGAAGGCACCGAGAACCGCATCACCGTGGCACGCCAGCGCTATATCCAGACCATCCAGGACTACAATGTGCACACACGTAGCTTCCCGACCAACCTGACGGCGATGATGTTCGGCTACAAGGAAAAACCATCGTTCACGGTGGAAAACGAAAAAGCCATCTCGACTGCACCGACTGTCAACTTCGGAAAATAAATCCATGCTGAAGCGCCTGTTGAAGGCAAGCCTGTGGGCGCTGTTGCTGCTATTGGGCAGCACCGCACAGGCGCAGGCGCAGCTGCCCAGCAGCAGCGCGCTGGCCGTGCCGGCCCTGTCCGGCCATGTGGTCGACCAGGCCGGCCTGCTCGATGCGGGCCAGCGCCAGCGCCTCGACAACGTACTGGCGGACTACGAAAAAAAGAGCGGCAGCCAGATTGCGGTCCTGATCGTCAAGTCCACCGAACCAGAAGTCATCGAGCAGTTTTCCATCCGTGTGGCCGAGGCCTGGAAGCTGGGCCGCAAGGGCATTGACGACGGCGTCCTGCTGCTCGTTGCCCCAGAAAATTCAAAAGCGGCGCGCCGCTTGCGCATTGAAGCGGGCCGCGGCGTGCAAGGCGTGCTGACGGATGCCCAATCCAAACGCGTACTGCAAGACGTGATCGCGCCCCACTTCCGCCAAAAGGATTACTACGGCGGCCTGGTGGCCGGCACCACGGCCATCGCCGCCCTGCTCGACAAAGAACAGTTCAAGCCGCCGCCGCACAAACCGGCGGCCAGCGCCATGGCAGCCAGCAGCACCGAAGGCCTGCTGTTCGCCGTGATCGCCATCGGCGTTGGCCTGGTGATGCTGCTGTCGTTTGCCGGCAAGAGCCGCAGCCCCAACCTGTCGCGCGGTAGCCCAGCGCGCAGCAGCTGGGAAAGCGGCGCGACGGGCTTTGTCATCGGCAATATCCTCGGCAACCTGAACAACCAGTCCCACCATGGCGGCTTTTCCGGCGGCGACTTCTCCGGCGGTGGCTCGTCGGGCGGCGACAGCAGCTTTTCCGGCGGGGGCGGCAGCTTTGATGGCGGCGGCGCCTCGGGAGACTGGTGATGGCATCGCCCAACTTCTTCCAGCGCTTGGGCAAGGGTTGGCGCCATGCCAGCACCCGCAGGGCCAAGGGCCGGCGCGCCTTCCCGCCAGACAGCCTGGCGGCAATCGGCGCGGCCATTGCTGCGGGCGAACAGCGCCACCGTGCGGAACTGCGCCTGGTGGTGGAAACGGCCTTGCCCGTCGAGCTGGCCTGGCGCGGCGTGAGCAACCGCCAAAGGGCGCTGGCCCTGTTCGTCGACTATGGGGTGTGGGACACCGAAGAAAACTGCGGCGTGCTGATCTATGTAAACCTGACCGAGCGCAAGGTCGACATCGTGGCCGACCGTCACATCAACCGCAAGATCGACCCGCAAGCCTGGCAGGCCGTGTGCAATACCATGACCAAGGGCTATGCGGAAGGCAACTACCAGGCCAGCACCCTGGCCGCCATTGAACAAATGAACACCTTGCTGGCGCATCATTTCCCGGCCAACGGTCAGCGACCCAACGAGCTGCCGGACCAGCCAGTGCTGGTGTAGTGCCGGCCTGCGCGCCGGCCAAATAGGTCGGCCCGAACTTGGGCGATCTGGCGCGCTACTAGGATAGAATTCTGCTTTCAGTCCCGAATGGAAAACAGAATAATGAAACTCGCAAACAAAGTAGCCATCGTCACCGGCGCCACCCAGGGCATCGGCCTGGCCTGCGCACAGCGCCTGGTGGCCGATGGCGCCAGTGTCATGCTGGTCGACGTCAAGCCCGAAGGCGCCAGCGCCGCGCAGGCACTGGGCGAGCAGGCCCGCTTCTTTGCTGCCGATGTCAGCCAGAAAGCCGATGTGGACGCCATGATTGCCGCCACCCTTGCCGCCTTCGGCCGCATCGATATCCTCGTCAACAATGCCGGCGTGACCCACAAGGCCGACTTCCTCGATGTCTGCGAAGCGGACTTTGATCGCGTCATTGGCATCAACCTCAAAGGCATGTTCCTGTGTGGCCAGGCGGCGGCGCGCCAGATGGTCAGCCAGAAGAGCGGCGTGGTTATCAATATGTCGAGCGTCAATTCCGAACTGGCGATGACGAACCAGGTGCCGTACAACGTGTCCAAGGGCGGCGTCAACCAGCTGACCCGCGTGATGGCCCTGTCGCTGGCGCCCCATGGCGTGCGCGTCAACGGCGTCGGCCCAGGCACCATCCTGACGGAACTGGCGCGCCAGGCCGTGCTGGCCAGTGCCGAGCAACGCAACACCATCCTGTCGCGCACCCCGCTGGGCCGCTGCGGCGAGCCCGAAGAAGTGGCCTCGGTGGTGTCCTTCCTGGCCAGCGACGACGCTTCGTATATGACGGGCCAGACCCTGTTCGTCGATGGCGGCCGCATGGTCCTCAACTACACGGTACCGGTCGAACAATGAAACCATTGATGAGCCCCGAGCCGCTGCTGGCCCTCGACAACCAGTTCTGCTTTGCGCTCTATTCGGCATCGCATGCGATGACCAAGACCTACAAGCCCCTGCTCGACAAGCTGGGGCTGACCTACCCGCAGTACCTGGTGATGCTGGTGCTGTGGGAGCAGGACGGCATCCTGGTCAAAGACATCGGTGCCCGCCTCTACCTCGATTCGGGCACCCTGACGCCACTGCTCAAGCGGCTCGAAGCGAGCGGCCTGGTGGCGCGCCAGCGCGACGCCAGCGACGAGCGCCAGGTTCGCATTACGCTGACGCCAGCCGCCATCGCCCTGAAAGAGCAGGCGCGCACCATTCCGCCGCAGATCTTGTGCGCCAGCGGCCAGAGCGTCAGCGAATTGGGCGACCTGAAGGCGCGCCTGGCCAAGGTGAGGGGGGACCTGTTCAAGTCCATGGAGGACGAGGCAGGATAGTTTTCCTTATTCCGTGTCGGAATAAAAATCAATTGCACACAATTTAATTGTGCGCTATAGTTCTTCCCATCGGCAGAGCACTGCCCTATTCCCCAGACCAAGGAGCCTATCATGCAAGTCCTGTACACCGCACACGCAACAGCCACCGGCGGCCGCGATGGCCGCGCCACCTCCGACGACAAAGTCCTCGACGTCGCCCTGTCGACCCCGAAACAACTGGGCGGCCCGGGTGGCCCAGGCACCAATCCAGAACAAATGTTTGCGGCAGGTTATTCGGCCTGCTTCCTGTCGGCACTCAAGCTGGTGGGCGGCGCCCTCAAGACCCCGATTCCGGCAGACACGACCGTATCGGCCGACGTTGGCATCGGCCCCAATGGCCAAGGCGGTTTCGGCCTGACGGTCAGCCTGTCGGTCAAGACCCCGGGCATGGACCAGGCCCAGGCCGAAGCGGCCGTCAAGAAAGCCCATGAAGTGTGCCCCTACTCGAATGCAACGCGCGGCAATATTGATGTCAAGTTGACGGTCAATGCCTGATGGCTGCGCCTGAGGCAGCGATATTCACACCAGTGATGTCTGTCATCGGAAATGACAATTAGACATATATGTTGCGAGAGCACATAATCTCACCTGTCTCCACTATTCTCCTCCAAGAAAATAGTTTTAAGCCCGCTCACTGAAGCGGGCTTTTTTTTGCGTCAGCAAGGCGTGTCGCGTTGCGCGTCGTCGCGGCGTTTGCTTGAGCTATGTCATAGCGAAGTCACACAAGCTCCCTATACTGGATCCATCTGCTGTACGTGCAACCGATATGCACGACGGCAGGAAAGGTGTGCCACGCCTTCGCTTGGCACGCCGCCCGATTTCGCCACCGACGCTTGCGTTGGTGGCAGCACCGACGGTCGATGGACCACCTTCTTGGGTTTAGCCCGCCTTCGGGCGGGCTTTTTTTTGTGCGCTACCCTTTTTGCTGGCATGATAGTGTTGCACACTCGTCGCCCTACCATGATGACCGCACAGGAGTACCCATGAGTGATCCCACCCTTGACGCCCCCGGACACGTCTCCCGCCGCCACCATCCCGCTGACGGAGAAACCCTGATCCTCAAACAGGTCGATCCGCGCACCGTCATCGACCAGGCTGAGCAGGCGGAACCACTACAGTTGCTGAGTTTCGGCGCCATGCGCGAATCCTGCCCCGCCTGCCAGCAAGCCCATTTGCGCCTGGTCCTGCGGCAAGCCAATGTGCATGCCGAACACTTGCTCTGCCCCCAATGCGGCGCCTGCTTTGATGCCCATTTTGCCGATGGCCGGTCGGCCTTCTCCATTTGAAAGCCCCTCCCTTGGCCCAGCGCGACCTCCAGTGGCATGCCCTATTGTTTGGACCCAGCCATGCGAGCCTGCGCCTGGCGCTGGCAGCGACGCTGTACCTGGTCATGGTGATCGGTGGCTCGATACCGGGAGCGCGGGCCAATATGGCCCATGTTGCCTCCGGCCTGGTCCTGCATTCCTGTGCCTATGGGGTACTCAGTTTCCTGCTATTTACCGGCAGCGCGGGACTGCGCACGCGCCGCGCCGTGTTGGCCGTGCTGGCTGTGGTCGTATTGGGTGCCCTGGACGAGACCATCCAAAGCTTCTTCCCTTACCGCCGGGCAGCCGTGTCAGATTGGCTGGTGGATTGCAGCGCGGCCTTCGTTGTGGCGCTGCTGCTGTGGGGTACTTGGCCGCGCCTGAACCGGCTCACAACCTGAGGCTAGCTCTTCTTTTCTTCCACATCAAATTCAAACTGCTGCTGGCGTGAGGTGCCGCCCTGTGCCAGCGCTTTCAGCAAGGTGCGGGCTTGGCGCCGCCGCAGTGCCATCGCGTCCATGCCGGTCAAGCGTGCCACATTGGCACGCATGTCCCGCATCGTCTCCACCTTGGCTTGCCGCACCAGCGCCAGCAGGGCTTGCCGCGTCAGATAGTTCCGACGCAAGTCCTGTGTGCCGGCGCACAGTGCAGACGACAGTTCCTCAATAAGATGGCTGGTAGCGAGCTCGTGCATACGATATCCCTAGGAAAGTTCCGACGGCCAGTATTGCCCAATTCTGCTGGGGAAATCTTGATGTTGCGCAAGCGACGGCGGGCGGGCTTTGATGCCGCTCATACAGTCAGCAAAGAAGCTGGAACGAAGGCGGGGCCAGCCTTTCTAATCGAAGTGGCATGCGGCACCGTCACACTTCCAACCCCCAAACGCAAGGAGTGCATGATGAAGCAACATCAACTGAAGGCATTACTGGTGGGCGTGGTAGCACTGGCGCTCGGCGCATGCAGTACCACTGGCCGGGACATGAGCAGCCAGACCAGCAGCACAACGACCACCACCACCACCAGCGATACGGCGGCGGTACCTGCCGTGCCAGGTCAACAAGCTGACTCCAGTGCATCGAGTCCGTCCAGCCCGTCCAGTTCCAGCATGACCAGCACCACGCAGTCGCCCAGCAGCACAGCCAGCACCTCCATGCCGGACCAGGCCGGCTACACATCTTCTCCTGCCATGGCCAATGCCAATAGCATCGTCACGCTGATCGAAGCGGTGCCACGCCAGAGCGCCAACTTGCCAGGGTCGGACACCAGTGGCACCAGCGGCAGCAGCGGTACCACGGGTAGCACGGCGGCTGGCGCCAACGACAAAGTCTACCGCGTCACCCTGCATATGGACGACGGCAGCACCCGCGTGATCACCCAGGAAATCATGCCCACCTTCCGCGCGGGCGATCGCGTCCGCCTGGAAAATGGCATGATCACGCGCTGAACCATGGCGGCGCCGCAGCGCCGCCAGCTAAGTTTTGCCAGCTACCGTGCCGCCACCGCAGCGGCACTGCCTGCTACTTTGCCGCCACCGCGGCGGCACTGCCTGCTACAGCTGACACGCTCACTTCCATCAAGTCGCCATTGGCATTTTGATGGAAGTCGATTTGCGTGCGCCCGTCGCGCGACACAAAGCTGTCCGGCCCCGCCGCCAGCATGTCAATCGGCACCTCTCCGTTGATCGTTATCGTGAACCGATTACCTTGTTTGCTGACGACGATGTTGCCACCATCGTCCGTCCGGTACGTGCCTTTGTAGGCAGCAAAATCCCAACTATTGATTTTGTAGCGGCTGCCCGATACCACCTGGGCATCGATGCTGTTTGCAGCATTTTGTGTGGACGGCGCGGCCTGGGCCAGTGTGGCCGTGCCCAACAGTGCGGCAATGATGATTTCTTTCATGGCGTTCTCCTGGAAGCAAAGGGGTGGGTCGCCAGAGCGCGACATGCCTGCGGCGATAATTCAGTGTAGTGAACCTGCCCGCAATGAAAAGGCCCGCCGTACCGGACGGCGCCAAAACCCGCACCAAGGACGGAAGGCGTGTGTTGAATGACGGACTGTGCATACAGCTAAGACTGCTTTGCTTAAAGTCAAACGAACTGAACGAACAAATCAAACAGGCGGCGATCCTAAACATAGCTCGGCCAAGCGTGCCGGGCATGCCTCTCTCTCGCAATCTACCTTGATCAGGAAGGGACTTCCATGAAACCAACTCTGATAACCGCGGCGCTGCTGCTCGCCTTTGGCGCCAATGCCTATGCACAAGGACCTGTCATCAGCGCTGCCGCCGGTGGCCATGTGTCGCAGACGGCCACCGCCAGCCAGACCCAGTCTGGCGCGGGCCCCGCCGCCATCGACAATTCAACCGCCACGCAGGACAGCTCCAACCACGACAACGACAACAGCACGGGCCAGAACAACAGCGTCGGCGATGCAACGGCCAGCGGCCATGGCAATGCGGCGGCCAACAATGGCTCCGCGGCCACAGCCACCTTCAGCAATGCCTTCAATACGTCAACTGCCACCGCCACCAGTTCACTGACGGGCAGCGTTGCCAACAATGCGATCAGCTATATCGGCAACACCTCCACCAATGCGGGCAGTGCCAACGGCGGCGCAGCAACGGGCGGCAACGGCGCAGCTGGGACGGGCGGCTATGCTGCTGGCACTGCAGGCGCGGGCGGCAGCGCAACGGGCGGCGCAGCTGCCACCGGCGCCAATGGCGGCTATGCTGCCCAGGGCACGGCCACCCACGGCGCCGTCGCCAGTGGCGCAGCAGCCGGTGGGGCAGGTGGGGCGGGCGGCTATGCCGGTCCGGCCACGGGCGGCGCAGGTGGCGGCGGCAATACCGGCGGCTACGCCTCGGATGGCGGCAACACCACCACCTCCACGTCCACTGGTGGCGCCTCCGTCGCCGGCGGCAACGCGGTCGCTGGCGGTGCGGGTGGCGCAGGCACGGGTACCCCGCCGGCCACGGGCGGCAATGGCGGCAGCAATGGCTTCGGTCCAAGTGGCTCCAGCGGCGGCGCGGGTGCCAATGGCAACATCGCCTCGACCGCTGGTGGCAACAGCGGCGGTGCGGGTGGTGCTGGCGGCGCGGGTGCGGCCGCCACCAATACAGGCGGCAATGGTGCGGGCGGCGGCGGTGCCAGCACGGGCAATGCCGCTGGCGGCACGGCCATGGTGGGTGATGCAACAGGTGGTGCCGGCGGTGCAGGTGGCGATGGCGGTGGCGGCAATACCGGCGGCAGCGGCGGCAACGGCGGCACCAACACGGCCGGTGCGGGCATGGGCGGCAACGGCTATGGCGGCACGGGGGGCAATGGCGGCAGCAATAGCGTCAACGCGGGCACCTTCGATATGTCTAACACCATGAGCAACGTGGGGCAGTCGGCCGCCGGCATCATGACGGTCAGCCAAAACAATGGCTTCTCCTCCCTGATCCAGCAAAGCGTCAACGTGCAAGCCAACCTGGCAGTCGGTCACTAAGACGCAGGCAAGCACGACTCCGGCATTGAATTGACCAGGGCCGCGTGCAGTGCGCACGGCCTTGGCCTCTCTTCGAAAGGATCGCCCATGTTGAAATTCTTGTCCCTGTCCTCAGCGGGCCGCTGCCTGGGGGCAGGCCTGTTCGCCCTGAGTACACCCGCTGTGGCTGCTTCTGCAGCAGCCATCATTCCGACGCAAGTACTGCGCATGGCGATGGTGGCGCCCGCGCAAGCTCCGGCCGATCCCGGACCGCCTCCGGCCAGTCCGGCCAGCCCTGCCGCTATCGCTACCGCCAAGGCTATACCTACAGTTAGCTCTACACCTGCCGCTGCCGCGACACTGACGGCTACCGCTACATCTGCTGCTACTGCTACACCTACTGCTACCGCTACACCTACCGCTACCACTGCTGACATCCCTTCATCCGCCGCGGCGCCGGCGAGCATTCTCGCACACGAACGCGGTGGCGCGGACACTGTCAGCAATCAAGCCACCTTGTCTGGCGTCGTCAGCAACAATAGTGCCACCCAGGTGACAACGGGCGCTAATATCATCCAGTCCAATTCCTTTGCCAATGCCAGCGGCATCCCGGTCGTCATTCAAAACTCCGGGGCCAATGTCCTGATCCAGAATGCCACGGTCATCAACCTGCAGCTCAAATAAGC
>JACXTT010012887.1_pt1 | contig 11066 bp, 8 predicted proteins | sample 9270951 | NCBI WGS metagenome assembly JACXTT01 (sample SAMN15532306, study PRJNA645909) | rock metagenome | isolation source: weathered quartz diorite | place: Puerto Rico | collected 2017-06-21 | reverse complement strand
CGGCACGCTGGCTCAAAGGGTGTTTGCAGGATTGGGAATAGCCCTGGGGTACAAATTCCTTATGAGTATTCTGGGGCTTTGGAAGGAAGTCCCAGCTTATGTGACGACGAAGGCAAGCCAATTTCCGAATGCCACAATAAACGGCGAAATCACGCCCGAATACTTGGGAGTGGGCTACATCATTGGTCCACGAATCGCCGGAACTATGGTAGCTGGGGGAGTTTTGTCGTGGCTGGTTCTCATTCCGCTGGTCACGATTTTCGGGGAGAAGCTCCAAGAAGTCTTAAAGCCTGGGTTGGGACACAAGCTCATTTCCCAGATGAGTCCAGTGGAAATTTACTACGGTTATGTTCGCTACATTGGGGCGGGTGCTGTTGCCTGCTCGGGAGTTATCACGCTCCTTCATTCCCTCCCGACGATCATTGGCTCTTTTCGCGACAGCCTGGCTGATCTTTCGAAAGGAACGCAAGGGACCACAGAGCGTTCTCGGAAGCGTACGGAACGCGACATTCCAATCACTTTCGTTCTGCTTGGTTCCATCGGGCTGGCCCTGTTGATGTCGATTCTTCCACAACTCCCTGGCCAGTTTCCAGGCAGCCTGGTGATGTCAGTTCTGATTGTGGTGTTTGGCTTTTTTTTCGTTACAGTTTCTTCCCGGATTGTTGGGATTATCGGGTGTTCGTCCAATCCGATTTCTGGCATGACGATAGCTACTCTGATGGCCACCTGCCTCATCTTCGTGTCGATTGGATGGGGTGGGGAAGTCTACCAGTCCGTGGCCCTGTGTGTTGGTGCAATCGTCTGCATTGCCGCTGCCAATGCCGGAGCAACCTCTCAGGACCTGAAGACAGGCTATATCGTTGGCGCCACACCTGTACGCCAGCAGCTAGGCCTGATCATCGGAGTGCTCGTCTCGGTCGCGGCGATTGGTGGGACGTTATTGTTGCTTCATCGTTCCGCTTATGGTCCCATTGGTTCGGTCAAGCTTTCTGCTCCTCAAGCAACGCTGATGTCCACAATCATCAAAGGCATGTTGAGTCGCGAACTTCCATGGGGGCTCGTCATCATTGGTGTCTTTATCTCCACGGTCCTCGAACTCTGCGGCGTCAGGTCATTGTCTTTTGCCGTGGGTGCCTATTTGCCGTTGTCTACGACCTCTACCATTTACATTGGTGGCCTCGTTAAGGCTCTGGTGGGCAAGTTGTCACACAGACGGCAGGGCGAACAATCTGAGTTAAGTTCAGGAATGTTGTACAGCACAGGCCTTGTTGCTGGCGGGTCGCTGGGAGGTATAGCTATCGCGGTTTTTGCGGGCGTGAAGGAAGGTTATTTGGCCAGATTATTCAACGTTGGTGTGAAATGGCATCTCGAGCAGAGGTTAGGGTCCGGAGCCGACGCTTTGGCTTTGGCTGCTTTCGTGGCGCTCGCTTTCCTTCTCTACCGAGCGGCTAGACAGAACATTGGAGTTGAATAGCGATCCATAGCGTCGATGTCGCGATCGTCTACCGAAGTGGCACTGCTGAAACACTCCTTATTGTTGCCATTTCAATAATGCTGGCATTAAAGCCAAAGCGACCTCTGTCGAAGGTGTTGTCAGACCAGGAGTCTACCTCGATTCCGTTGACGTAATGAGTGATGGTATTGCCTTTAACCGCGACAGTCACTTTATAAAAATCCTTGTTCCTGACCTTGAATGGCAGAGAAACGACCCCAGCTGCTCCGGGTGCGTCCTCTCGCCTGAGAGAGTTCAGGTATTTCCCGGAAGAGAAAATGTAACGAACGAGGGAATTCTTAGGAATTGCTTTGGCCTTATCTGATCCAAGTTTAAAGAGATAGAAGTTGCTGGTATTTTGTGCACGGACAACCCAGCCTCCCGACTCCTTATTGATCTTGACTTCAAACTCCATTTTGTAGTTATCCCAGCTCTCTCCTTGTTTGAGCAGCCCTAAGCCCTGAACTCTTAGAGCGGAAAGATCCTGATCTTTCACAATTTCCCAACTTGAAGGGGCATCCCAGTGAGTCAGTCCATCCGTAAAATTATCCTTGAATTGAATTGCCTGAGCCTGGCGCCGGAGTTCTTCCTCTCGAGCCTTGGCTTGACGGAGATCCTCTTCCTGTTTCTTTTTCTTCTCTTCCTCAGCTTTGCGAGCGGCTTCCTGTGCTCTTAACTCCTCATCCCGCTTCTTCTCTTCTTCGGCCTTCCGAGCAGCCTCCTGCTTGGATTCCTCATCTCGCTTCTTCTTCTCGTCAGCCGCCTTGCGAGCCGCCTCTTGTTTTTTGAGGTCCTCTTCGGAAGGGCCCAGCTTAGTGAGCTGCTCATGAATATTTGGGTTGGCTACTCTCCATTCGCGAATTGCCAAGTCATGGTCATTCAACCAAGTCTCGGCGTTGTCGCTGCTCACTACGATGTCGTCCGAAGTTTCCCGCTTACCATCCGCACCTGGGGATCGAATGACGAAAGTCTTGTTTGTCAGGTCGACCAGGTAGTAGATGTTTTGCCCCCATCCATCCTTCAGGGTTTCAGGATCGGAATAGCTTTTGTTTAAGCTGCTCAGTGACGAAGGCAATGATTTCCTGGTCCTGGAATACTGATTGACAGCCTCAACAATCGCCGCGATTTTTCCAATTGTGTCTCGCGCTTCAGTGTCAACCGGAGGGGCAGCCGGCGTAGGAGTAAGAGCTTCGGCAGGACTCGATGCTGGCTGGTTGGGAGAAGGTTCCTTCGAGCGTTTGTGAGTGAAGAGGAGAACCAGAACCAGACCAAGAAGAAGAATCGCAAAAGCTCCGACCAGCCAATACCTTGCCGGTAGAGGCGGTGGTGGAGGCTCGGGCGCCGGAGAAGGCGGTTCGGGCTCCTGGACGCCTTTAAGCGCCTCCTTCAATTCCCGAAGGATCTTTTCTTCCTCATCCTTTGACGATGAGGATACCAGGATCTCGTTAGGGTGTTCCGGCCCGCTGGCCGGTGCTGAGGTTTTTGACAACTTCGTTCCGCACCGAGTGCAGAACAAACTGTCGTCGCTTTGATCAGCACCACAGTTAGGACATTGCATAAGACCCGAATTCAGAATTCCATCTTGGCATTCGGCCTGCCTATTCCACGATTACCTTAACAAAACGCCTTTTGCCCACTCTTAAAATGTAAGAAGATGGCTGAGATAAGTCAAGCTCGGCTTTAGAATCGGTTACCTTCTGATCGTTCCAGCTAACCGCCCCCTGCTCAATGAGCCGAATCGCTTCGGTTCTTGACGCCGCAAGACCCAATTGTGAGATCAGCTTGGACATGTGAACCTTTCCAGTGGAATGCGGTACGATCTTCTCATCCATTTGTTCTGGGTTCATTCTCTGAGCGAAAATGCGGTTGAACTCCTCCTCGGCCTCGGACGCGGCCTGAGCAGAATGAAATTCGCTGACAATCATTTTTGCCAGCTTGGCCTTCACGTCCTTCGGATGTCGTCTCTCTGCTGCAACATCTTGGCGAATCCTTTCAATTTCGGCCAAGCTGAGATCTGTGCAAAGCTCGTAGTAGCGGTACATCAGCTCATCGCTGATCGACATGATCTTGCCAAACATCCCTTGAGGAGGATCTGTGATACCGACGTAATTGCCCAGAGATTTAGACATCTTCTGGACTCCTTCCAGACCCTCGATGAGCGGCGTGGTCATTACAACCTGAGGTTCCTGCCCGTACTCCTTCTGAAACTCTCTGCCCACGAGCAAATTAAATTTCTGATCTGTCCCTCCTAGTTCTACGTCTGCTCGCAGCATCACGGAATCATAGCCTTGAACCAGAGGATAAAGGATCTCGTGGACACCGATGGGCTGATTGTGTTTCAGGCGCTTGGAGAAGTCGTCCCGTTCCAAAATCCGCGCGACTGTGTAGTGCGAAGCCAGACGGATGAAATCTTCACATTTCATGGGAGACATCCAGCGGCTGTTAAAGTCCAGGACGGTTTTGTCAGGATCCAAAATCTTGAAAACCTGGTTTTTGAATGTCTCCGCATTCTGCCTGACTTCGTCTCTGCTGAGCTGCTTGCGTGTCACATTGCGGCCACTAGGGTCACCGATGAGCCCCGTGAAGTCTCCGATTAAGAAAATCACGGTGTGACCTAGTTCTTGAAAGTGCTTCAACTTTCTAAGAACGACCGTGTGTCCCAGATGCAAGTCCGGTGCCGTTGGGTCAAAACCCGCTTTGGCTCGCAAAGGCACTTTAGTTTGGCCCGACCTTTCGAGTTTCACCCGCAATTCCTCGGTACGAATCACCTCGACAGTGCCCTTCTGTAGATAGGTCAACTGCTCGTCAATAGTCATTTGTCTTCTCGGTTCTCCAGCAACACACGACGGCCCTCTAATCTTATTCGATTCTGCAGAACGAGTTGAATGGCCTTTGAATAGAGCTGATGCTCGTGAACCAAGATCCGCGCCGAAAGCGACTCCTCATCGTCGTTATCTAGAACGGGCACAGTGGCCTGCAAAATAATAGGACCCGCGTCCAATCCTTCATCAACGAAGTGAACAGTACAGCCACTGACCTTCACGCCGTGCTTCAAAGCTTGCTTTTGAGCAACGAGTCCCGGAAAAGCCGGTAATAACGAAGGATGAATGTTGAGGATGCGCTGTGGGAATGCGCGAATGAAGACTGGACTCAGCAACCGCATGAAGCCGGCCAGACAGACTAGATCGACTTGCTTCTGTTGCAGCGTCGAGATCAGTCTCCGGTCAAATTCCTCTCTCGAGAGCCCTCTGGGATCGACGTATACGGCTTCCAGCCCTCGCCGCCTAGCCTTTTCCAATCCGGGAGCATCCCTCACGTTGCTTACCACAATTGCTATCCGCGCAACCAGATCGCCGCGATCGATGTGATCTGCAATCGCCTCAAAATTCGAGCCTCTGCCTGACAGCAAAATACCCAACTGTTTTATCATTCGTAAGTCACCTGGGGTTTGCCCGCACGAATTTCCCCGATGGAGTAACAGGCTTGTCCCGATCTTTTGAAATATCGTTGAATCGCAAGCAGATCGGCCGAAGCGACGATCAGAATCATGCCAACTCCCATGTTGAAGACCCGAAACATCTCGGTTTGCTCAATAGACCCGAGTCTCTGAAGCACCTGGAATATCGGAAGGATTGGCCAGCTCCCAATTCGGATAACGGCTTTGCAGCGACGTGGGAGAACGCGCGGAATGTTTTCCGTGAGTCCACCTCCTGTGATGTGGGCCATTCCCCGGATGCGATTCTGGTCAATCAGTGGCCTTAAGGCTCTGGCATAGTTGACGTGGGGCGCCAGCAGTGCTTTTCCGACGGTCTGATTCAGCTCAGGCAGCCGGGAATGAACGGTGTGGTTTCTTATTTCCAGCAAGACCTTGCGAGCCAGAGAATATCCGTTGGTGTGCAACCCTGCAGAAGGCAAACCCAGAATAGTGTCGCCAGGCCGTATACGTTTGCCATCGATCACTCTCGACTTCTCGACCACTCCGACGATGAATCCCGCCAGATCATACTCGCCGTCCGCGTAAAAGCCTGGCATCTCGGCCGTCTCGCCCCCGAGAAGAGCACACTCCGCCTCACAGCAGCCTGCCGCTAGCCCTTCAACAACCTTGGCAATGATTTCAGGAACCATTCTACCCGTGGAGATGTAATCCATAAAAAACAGAGGAGTGGCACCCTGGACCAGTATATCGTTGACACAATGCGCCACCAGGTCCTTTCCGACAGTGTGGTGAATGCCTGTCGAGAAAGCGATTTTCAGCTTGGTTCCCACTCCATCCACACTGGAAACAAGCACCGGTTGCGAAAGCTCGCTCGTGGGTAAACGAAAGAGACCTCCAAAACCTCCAATATCGGCGAGTACTCCTCGAGTAAAGGTGCGCCGTGCTAAAAGGCGAATTCGCCGCTTAGCCAGGTTAGCCTGATCGATATCTACGCCTGCATCGCGGTAGCGGGAGGCAGATTCAGACATAACTTAGGATAGTGGCTCTGAGTGAATCGAGCCGAGAGGATCGCACTGAACGGAATTTCTGGTTAGGGTTTGGAGCTGATTTCGACTAGGGCGCTCTCCGGGAATTCCACAGGATACTTTCCCGTGTAGCAGGCGGAACAAAAATGACTCTGACCTTCAGTGTCCCCACAGGCTCGCAGCATGCTTTCATGACTCAAGTATCCGAGAGAATCTGCTTCAATATAGCGACAGATCTCTTCCACCGAATGGCTGGAAGCAATGAGCTCCCTTTTGGTCGGTGTATCTACACCGTAAAAACATGGCGAAATGGTGGGTGGACAGCTAATACGCACGTGGACCTGGGTGGCGCCTGCAGCCCGAACCATCTTGACGATCTTGCGGCTGGTTGTGCCGCGAACAAGCGAATCGTCGACCAGAACAACTCGCTTGCCTCGAAGCAAGTCTGCGACAGGGTTCAGCTTTATCCTGACCCCAAAATGCCGAATCGACTGCTTTGGCTCGATGAAAGTGCGCCCGACGTAGTGGTTTCGAATTAAGCCGAACTCGAACTGAATACCCGACTCTTTAGAGAACCCTATCGCGGCGGCCACACCAGAGTCAGGTACGGGAACCACAATGTCGGCGTCGGCCGGTTGCTCCTGGGCCAGATATTGGCCCAGCAAATATCGGCTTTGGTAAACGGAGCGGCCAAAAATCTCACTGTCTGGCCTGGAAAAATAAACGTGCTCGAAAATACAGTAAGAGTGGCTGACCGACGGGAAAACTTTGCGACAGTCGACTCCCTGCTCAGAAAAAACCATCATCTCACCGGGCTCAACTTCCCGTTCGAAGGTTGCGTCGATGAGATCAAAGGCACAGGTTTCAGAACCAATCACGGGCGAACCGTCCAGCCAGCCGAAGCATAGAGGTCGGAACCCGCGCGGGTCACGCACTGCGATCATTTTGTCTTTAGTAAGGAAGATCAGCGAATAAGCTCCACTCAACTGCGACAAAGCTTCCTGGATGGCCTCTTCGATCGTAGGTTTGTGGGATCGGGCGATTAGATGCAGGATGACCTCACTATCACTGGTTGACTGGAAAATAGACCCTTCGTTTTCCAAGTGCTGCCGAATATCCAGGGCGTTCACCAGATTCCCATTGTGGCATAGGGCCAATTCACCCTTACTGCAGGCCACCCGGATTGGCTGAGCATTCTGTAACGAGCTCTCGCCGGCCGTGGAATAACGAGTGTGACCGATTGCCACGTCTCCTTTCAGATTTTCGAAGCTCGCTTCCTTAAAGATGTCCGCAACGTGGCCCATCCCCTTTTCCTGAAAGAGTTGATGACCGTCTGACGAGACAATGCCAGCGCTTTCCTGGCCTCGATGCTGCAGCGCATACAATCCGAGATAAGTGATGCGAGCTGCATCAGCGTGTCTGAAAACCCCAAACACGCCGCACTCTTCATGGAATTTGTCGTCCATAGCTTTTCCTGACGGAGTCATAACGCAGTCTCAAAGCGTCGACCGATTGAAGTTCTCCAGGTTTCTTCCAATAGTGAGACCGGCTGATCAATCGCGACTTCCCCGCCCACTTGAATCCTAAGATGAGTTCCGCAGACTTGACCGAGCTTAAGGAAATCGACTCCATTCCTTTCTGCGATCCGGCATACGGCTGAGAGATTCTGTGGCTCCAATACAAGAAGAATCCGAGAAGGGAACTCTCCGAAGAAGAGACTCTCCACGGCACTGTTCCGAGGAAGTGTAACATCGGCCCCGACCGCAGGCTTTTTGTAGTGAGAAAAGCACATCTCTGCCAATGCCACGGCTAGCCCGCCATCCGAGCAGTCGTGAGCAGAGGCGACCAGCCCCGAGCGGATCGCTTCCAGACACGTCCTTTGGACACTGAGTTCGCAATCCAGCGAAAGGTCGGGGCAAGGAAGCTGACTAACCCAATTCGTATAGAGGTCACCCGCAGGCACTTGGGAGTTGTTGAGGCCCTTCAGTGTTTCACAAACCGCGTGACTATACTCGTCCTCCGGGTTTAGGGGGCCTAAGAGAACAATAGCCTGGCCTTCTTTGGCGAACCAGGCGCACGTTGTTTGAGAGGCGGGCTCTACCAGTCCCACCATGCCGATGACTGGTGTTGGGTCGATTCCTTCACCTAAAGTCTCGTTGTAGAAACTCACATTCCCGCCGGTAATGGGCGTTCCAAAAGCTTTGCAAGCGTCGGCCATCCCGTCAATAACTTCGCTGAACTGCCACATGATTTCCGGCTTTTCTGGATTCCCGAAGTTCAAGCAATTTGTTGCAGCCAACGGCCGGGCTCCCGAACAGACGAGATTACGGCAGGCTTCAGACACGATCAGCTGCGCTCCGCGCCGTGGGTTTTTTCGGCAGTAACGACCATTTCCATCCAGCGTGATCGCAATGGCCTTATCCGTGCCCTTGACCCGGACGACAGCTGCATCAGCCCCCGGCAGCTGGATCGTATTAGTGCGCACCATGTGATCGTACTGGCGATAGACCCATTCCTTGGACGCAAGATTTGGCGACGAGAGGAAATGCAGCAGGAGGGAACTGAAATCGGTGCGGCTGCATCGCTGGAAGGAATCGGATTTCGATCGAAGAACTCCCGGTTGCGGTGCCCACAGTGGGCGATGATAAACGGGAGCCTCATCCGTCAAAGCTTCGTTCGGGATCTCGGCCACAACACTACCGTGATCTTTAATGCGTAGAAGCCCGTCGGCCGTCACATGTCCTATAGTGACGGCATCCATCTCCCACTTGCGAAAGACTCGCAGAACTTCTTCTTCCCGTCCTGCCTCAACCACCAAAAGCATTCGTTCTTGGGACTCACTTAACATGATCTCATAGGGAGTCATGCCGGATTCTCGTTGCGGTACGAATTGAAGGTCGATTTCAATCCCCGTGCCCGCCCGACCACCCATTTCGCAGGTCGAGCAGGTCAGCCCGGCTGCACCCATGTCCTGAATGACCACGATGGCCCCTGTTTTCATCGCCTCCAGACATGCCTCCAGGAGCAACTTCTCCAGGAATGGGTCTCCCACTTGAACGTTAGGTCGTTTGCTCTCAGATTCTTCATCGAACTCGGCCGACGCCATGGTGGCCCCGTGAATCCCATCACGACCTGTTTTGGCGCCGACATAAATGACCGGATTACCTACGCCGCTGGCTTTTCCGTAAAAGATCCCATCCTTCTTGAAGAGACCTAGAGCGAAAGCATTGACCAGAGGGTTTTGGGAATAGCACTCTGCAAAGACAATTTCTCCACCAACCGTCGGGACGCCAAAACAGTTGCCGTAACCGGCAATTCCTGCAACAACTCCTTCCATGATATTTCGGTTCTCAACTCTCTCGGGAGGACCGAATCGCAATGAGTTCATGGCGGCGATCGGCCTCGCGCCCATCGTGAAGATGTCCCGCAGAATCCCCCCTACTCCAGTTGCCGCGCCCTGATAAGGCTCGAAGAAGCTGGGGTGATTGTGAGACTCGATCTTGAAGGCAATGGCATAGCCGTCGCCAATGTCAACAATGCCGGCATTCTCTCCGGGCCCTTGTAACACTTGAAGTCCTTCGGTTGGCAGCCGTTTCAGATGGACTTTAGAGCTCTTGTAGCTACAGTGCTCGCTCCACATCACACTGAAAATGCCCAATTCGGTCAGATTTGGTTGGCGTCCCAGGACCTTGACGATGCGCAAATACTCTTCTTCGGTTAGATTATGCTGAGACAGAACGTCTGATGTGATCTGGATTTCCGTGATCATTGCTTACCCGAATTGATCGAATCGTCTTTTATGAATGCACCATCGCATTCACCATAGAGTCAAAAATCATTAGACCATCGCTACTGCGAAGCAGCGGTTCGCTCGCCCGCTCTGGATGCGGCATCATTCCCAGGACATTTCTGGACCGATTGCAGATGCCCGCAATATTGGATAGAGAACCGTTAGGATTGGCGGCCTCGGTAATTTGTCCCTCCGGCGTAGAGTAGCGGAAAATCACTTGCTGGTTCTCGATCAATTCCCTCAGAGTCTGGTCGTCAACAAAATAGTTACCCTCCATGTGGCCGATCGGGATAGAAAGAACCTGCCCCTTCTCAAGACCTGAAGTGAAGGGTGTGCTTGTAGACTCCACTCGAATCGAAACGTGTTGACAGACATACTTCAAACCCTTGTTTTTCAACATTGCTCCCGGTAAGAGCTCGGCCTCGAGAAGAATCTGAAATCCGTTACAGATTCCCAGCACCAATCCACCCTTCGCGGCAAACTGTCGCACCGATTCCATAACTGGGGAAAATCGCGCGATGGCACCAGTACGCAGGTAGTCGCCATAAGAAAATCCGCCCGGAACAACGATCGCGTCACAGCCGGATAAGTCACGTGATTGGTGCCAGATGAATTCCGCAGGCTGCCGCAGTACTTTGCCGACCATGTGGTAAACATCATGTTCACAATTACTCCCTGGAAAAATAATCACACCAAACTTCATTTTGCGTGCCTTCTATTCGATCTCGTAACTATACTCTTCGATAACGGGGTTAGTCAGAACATTCTTGGCCATTCGTTCCACCTCTCTCGGAGCGTCGGCCTTTGAGAGATTTGGATCTAAAACGATATCAAAAAACTTTCCCTGCCTTACGTCCTGCACGCTACTATACCCCAAATTCCGCAGACTATTGTGGATGGTTTTCCCCTGAGGGTCCAAGACGCTTTTCTTAAGGCTTACAAAGACTTTCGCTCTCATCCGGCACATCCGCCCCCTTCCGCGGGCTAGTTATTGTAAACTCTTCGATAGATCGTGTCTACGTGGCGCAATTGATAGTTCAGATCAAAGGCTCTTTCAATCTCAGCTTGAGTCAGATACTTACTAATATCCGCGTCTGCCATAACCAGAGTCTTGAAGTCCCGTTCGTTCTTCCAAACTCCGGTCGTGTTGCGCTGTACCCAGAGGTAGGCGTCTTCCCGTCTTACGCCCTTCTGTGTTAGGTCTAACAACAGCTGCCCGGAGAAGACGAGGCCTTTCATCAAGTTGAGATTCTCAAGCATACGCTCTGGATAGACGAATAGCTTCTCAATCAGCACAGTTGTCTTATGCAGCAGGTAATCCGT
>JACXTT010012886.1_pt1 | contig 11066 bp, 5 predicted proteins | sample 9270951 | NCBI WGS metagenome assembly JACXTT01 (sample SAMN15532306, study PRJNA645909) | rock metagenome | isolation source: weathered quartz diorite | place: Puerto Rico | collected 2017-06-21 | reverse complement strand
CCATGCTGTCCGGGCATCGCGTTCACCGTTTCGGGCAACACTCTTTCCAACGCTGGTTTGTGAGGGGCTTCCCCGGGGCCGATTCCGAGGGTGTCTTCCGGGAACGCAAGCGCGTCGCATCCTGCGGCGCCGGCGCGATGAACGATTTGTTCCAGTTCGTGCAGCGATGCGTCCACGCGCTTGAGGACTTGTGTGACGTTGGTGAGGCGCCAGTCGATCAGGCGCGACCGCGGTTGCGCCGCGCCCATGCGCATCGTCGATTTCTGTTTTGCCAACTTCACAGCGGCGTCGCCCACGTCTGCAGCTGGCAAAACGCCGCGTCCCACAAGACTCAGGCATAACGCCAGCAGGGTGAGCTGACGGCAGGCCCTCAGTCGAAAACGATGCGAACCGGTTGATGAACTAGAGATATTCGCTGGAGGACGTTTCATGATGCTCCTGGGAAATTTCCGGCTCGACCGAAGGACTCGCGAAGTTCGACGATTTTCAGGAATGCTCCGAGCCGCTGGACGATCGGTAACTCGATTCCCCTCACCCTGACCCTCTCCCACAGGGAGAGGGAAAAGCTGACGGCAGCTTCGGTTGTTCGAGAGGTTGGTCGGGCAGACACCGCGCTGGGTTGTTGCTGAAAGACAGCGGAAAATTCCCCCTCTCCCCGAGGGAGAGGGCCGGCGCGAGCGGAAAGGTGACCCTCGCTGTGCGAACCGTGGAGGCACCCCCTCGAAGTCCGCTGGTCGTCCGAAGGGCCACATGACTTTGAGCCATTCATGATTCCTAGCCTCCGGATTTCCCGGAGGCTAATGACAGGTTCTGGGTTCACTCCTCTAGTTCGTGCACGTCGCCGAGGACGCCGCGCGGGATGCAAATGACGAGCACCTTCAAGTTGCCCCACGCCCGGTGTTTCACACCGCGGGGGACGTACACGACGATGTCTTTGTGCAGCTCGATTTCTTCATCGTCAAGGCGCATCCGACCCTGGCCGTCGAGCACATAGTAAATCTCGTCCGTGCGTTGGTGATAATGGAGCCTGGCATCCGTGATCTCGAGGTAATGCACTTCCGCCGCCGCACCGTCCTGCTCCTCCAGGAGCGGGCGGATTTGTCCGCACGTCTCCGCCCAGGGCTTGATTTCCGTCACGTCGCGCCGGAGAAAATGAGTCGAAGGTTGCATGGCCGGATGGTAAGAGCTTGGGGCACGCCCGTCGAGTGCCGACCGGGGGCGAACTAGTAGCGGTTGTCGCGCTGCGACAACCCGCCGCGTTCAGCGGCGGAACAGCTTGCGGGACCGCCCGGTTTGCGGGAAGCTCTTGCGCCGCTGGACGCGGATATGCCGGCAAGGCGAGCGGTTGACACGACCAGGTTCTCCGATCGGCAGGTCATCTCGAACGTCACCATGAACTCAAATCTTCTCCTTAACGTTTGGGCTAGGCTGCTGATCGCCCTGCCACTTGCTGGGGCTGAAGCACCGGAAGCGCTGCCCCAAACCCAACCGCTGGATTGGGCAGAAAGCGATCTTTCCACCCGACTCATGGATGGCGCCCACCGTTACATCGAACGCAAGATCGAGGAAGCCGTCGCCAAACGAAGTCGGTTCTGGCAGCGCGATTTTTCATCCCCGGAGGCCTATGCGAAGTCGGTCCAGCCCAACCGCGCGCGGCTTCAAACGCTCCTCGGCGCCGTGGATGCGCGTCTGCCGGCGAGGATGGAGCGGTTTGGCGACGACTCGCAGCCGGCCCTGGTCGCGGAAACGTCCCGCTACCGCGTTCACCAGGTCCGTTGGCCGGTCCTGGACGGGCTGTGCGGCACGGGTTTGCTGGTTCAACCTAATGGATCGCCGTCCGGCCATGTGATTGTTCTGCCGGATGCGGACCAGACTCCCGAGCAATTGTTGGGGCTTGCCGCAGGCGTGCCGCGTGAGTCCCAAGTCGCGCGTCGCCTGGCGGAGAATGGGTTCGAACTCGTTTTGCCGGTGCTGGTGAGTCGGGAAAAACTGCGGACGACCGACCAGCAACTCCAGAACTCCGATCAAACCCATCGCGAATGGATTTATCGGCAGGCCTTTCATATGGGCCGCCATGTCATTGGTTACGAAGTGCAGACCGTGATGGCAGCCGTGGACTGGCTGCACCAGCAACACGGCGCGAGCGTCAAGGTTGGCGTTTGCGGGTACGCCGAAGGCGGCTTGATCGCGTTCTACGCCGCGGCGGTGGATGCACGAATCGACGTGGTGCTGGTCAGCGGTTACTTCGACTCGCGTCAGAAGGTTTGGGCGGAACCGATCTATCGCAATGTGTGGGGACTGCTCCGCGAGTTTGGCGATGCCGAAGTGGCCTCGCTCATCCTGCCGCGCGCACTGATTGTTGAGCACAGCCCCGCGCCCACCATCGTCGGCCAAAAGGGCGAGTGGCGCACGCCGGATTCGGCGAGCGTGGCGGCAGAGGTGGGTCGGATCCAGTTGGGTTCGACACTGCCGCGACCGCTTTTGGTTCAGGCCGAACAGGGGATGCCCATCGGCCCGTTTTCCGATCTCGCCACAGCGGCCTTTGCCAAGCGGCTGGGAGTTGAATCGCTCGCTGCTCTATCCAACCAACTTCCGGCCGATAAACGCGCCGGCTTCGATTCCGTCTCACGCCAGGAGCAACTCGTTCGGCAAATGGAAAACCACGTGCAGACGCGCGTGCTCAAGTCCGACAAAGTCCGGGATCAATTCTTCCTCTACTCGGTCATGCCCGAACTGGCCGATCGCCAATGGACCACGGCCAAAAGCCTTCCCACGCATCCGCCGGGAAAATTCACCGCCGGCGCCGAGCCGTATCGACTCCAATTCTGGGAGGAAGCCATGGGTCGTCTTGACGATCCGCTGTTGCCGTTCAATGCCCGCACCCGGCGGGTGGCCGAAACCGGGAAATGGACGGCGTACGATGTGGTATTGGATGTTTTCCCGGATTTGTTTGCCTGGGGCGTTCTGGTGTTACCCAAGGACCTGAAACCGGGCGAACGGCGCCCCGTCGTGGTCTGTCAGCATGGTCGGAACGGTCTGCCGCGCGACACGCTCGACGCCAACAACACGGCCTACAACAATTTCGCCGCAACTCTCGCCGAGCGCGGGTTCATCACCTTTGCGCCCCACAACTTGTATCGGGGCGAAGACCGCTACCGCTGGCTCAGCCGCAAGGCGAACACGGTCAAGGCGACGCTGTTTTCCTTCATCATTGCTCAACACGACCAGATTTTGCGGTGGCTGAAAACGCTGCCGGAGGCGGATGGCGAGCGCATCGCTTTTTACGGATTGAGTTATGGAGGCGAAACCGCCGTCCGCGTGCCGGCGATCTTGACGAACTATTGCCTGTCGATTTGCTCGGGTGATTTCAACCAGTGGACGCGCAAGGTGGCCGCCACGGACCAGCCGTTCAGTTTCATGCGCACGATCGAATGGGAGATGCCGTACTGGAACCTGGGTCACACCTTTGATTATGCGGAAATGACCTACCTGATCTTCCCTCGACCCTTCATGGTGGAACGCGGTCACCTCGATCGCGTCGGGCTGGATTCGTGGGTCGCCCACGAATACGCGAAAACGCGTTGGCTCTATACGCAGCTGGGCCTGGAGGATCGGACGGAAATCGAATTCTTTCAGGGCGGCCACAGCATCAACGGTAAGGGCACGTTTGAGTTTTTGCGCAAGCACCTGAACTGGCCCGCGAAAACATCCACCGTTCAGTAATCGGACTGAAGCCTACAGCGCTGTGGTCTTCTTCAGCCAGGCTCTGTGCCGCTGGCGTTCCGTTCTCAAGAGCCCTTCCACGTTCGCCGCCTCGGTGGCCGTGAACAAGATGTCCTTCGGCAGTTCCTGGCCGCAGACGCCGCACGTCTTGTGGCGGCGGCAGTACACAATTGAATCGCAGGAAGGGCAGTGGCGCTCACGTGTTCGAGCGCCGATTCGGGTGAAGGCATGCTTGGCATCCTGAGAAATCGGCAGGGCCTGGGCTCCGGCGCGATCGTTCCATCGAATATTCAGCGTGGCTCTGCTCATAATTTGCAGGGGCATCAGGGCGTAACTGGCGTTGAATGCTTTCATAGCTCTTGTTCAAAGGTTCGGCAACGAACCGACGTGCACCACCCGGACCGTTGCTGCATGAATGGAATCTAAGGCCAGGCACTCCGGAGTTGCCAAAACGCCGTAAGGTTTTCGTAAAAGATTCGTAAGAGAGCAGCGCTCGGCCCGCCAGGAGGCTGAGTACCCCTTTTCATTATTTGCGTGCCCAGGATTTCCGGCGCCATTCGTTTGATGCTCAGTTTGCTCATTTCAATGTTACGACGAACAAGCCGCAGCGCTCAGGACAGCGTCATTTCAGAGGCTGCTCCAAAGATGCCTTGTCGCGCCTACGGCTTTGCGGCCGCGCATCTCCATTGCGAGGTTTTGTACCGCTTCGATCTCCGGCGCGACCGAAAGGATGCGCCGGGCCTGGAGCCTCTTTAGGCTCTTGTGATCGAGAGGGTTTGCTTCATCATTCCGCCAATGAAACCTTGCAGTGCCTGGATCGCCGTCCTTGTTTTTTGCTGTTCGCTTTCGCCTCATCTCCGGGCCGCTGAACCCGAAGTTTCCGAAAAAGACCTGCCGCGCGTTCCGCCCACTACGCCGGAGAGCGCGATCGCCACGTTTCAAGTCAAACGCGGTTTCCGGCTGGAACTGGTCGCAGCCGAGCCGCTCGTCGTTGATCCTGTCGCGATGGCGTTCGACGAGGACGGCCGTTTGTTCGTCGTCGAGATGCGCGATTATCCGGAGCGGCGGAACCAGACGCCCCATCTCGGCCGGATTCGCCTGCTCCAGGACACCGACGGCGACGGTCGTTTCGACAAAAGCACGGTTTACGTCGACAACCTGCCGTGGCCGACTGCGGTCATTTGCTGGAACGGCGGCGTGTTCGTCGGCGCGACGCCTGACATTCTTTACTGCAAGGACACGAACGGCGACGGAGTGAGCGACGTGCGCGAGGTGGTCTTCACCGGTATCGCCAGCAACTACGCGCCTTACGACGTGGACAAACTGAACGTCCAGGCCTTGTTCAACAGCTTCATTTGGGGCCTGGACAATCGCATCCACGCGGCGAACGGCGGCGACGGCGGCCAGGTCCGGCGCGTGGAAAGCGAGTTCACCCGCGCATGGCGACGCAAAGCCGCGGGGGTTCCATCGTCTGAGGGTCTGAGTCCCGATGAAGCCGGTGCCTCCTCTGCCCTCGACCTGCGCGGCCGCGATTTGTCCATCGACCCGCGCGGTCTGACGATCCGCCTCGAAAGCGGCGGCGGCCAATACGGGCTGAGTTTTGACAGCCGCGGGCGCAAATTCGTTTGTAGCAACAGCGCCCACCTCCGCGAGGTGATGTATGAAGATCGCGAGGCCGCTCGCAATCCCTTTTTCACCATGCCGCCCTCCACCATCGATATCGCTGCCGATGGCCCCGCCGCGCCCGTCTACCGTATCAGTCCGGACGAGCCATGGCGCGTGCTTCGCACCCGCTGGCGCGTGACCGGACTTTTCCCCGGCCCCATCGAAGGCGGCGGACGGCCTTCCGGTTATTTCACTGGCGCGACCGGCATCACGATCTACCGCGGCAACGCTTTTCCGGAAGAATTCAGCGAGAACGCCTTCGTGGCGGATTGCGGCAGCAATTTGGTCCATCGCAAACGATTGGTGGCCGACGGCGTCGCCTTGACGGCGCGGCGACCGGACGACGAGCAGAAAGCCGAGTTTCTCGCCAGCCGCGACAACTGGTTCCGGCCGGTGCAATTGGCGAACGCGCCCGACGGGACGCTCTACGTTGCTGACATGTACCGGGAAGTCATCGAGCATCCGTGGTCGCTGCCGGCCTCCATCAAGAAACATCTCGATTTGAACAGTGGCAATGACCGCGGACGGATCTACCGCATCGTCCCGGATACTTTCAAACAACCCAATCTGCCGCGTCTCAGCATTGCCACGACGAAAGAACTCGTCGTGCAGCTGGAACAGCCGAACGGCTGGCATCGCGACACAGCCGCGCGTCTGCTCTTCGAGCGACACGACAAATCCGCGGCGCCTGCGCTCGAACGGCTCCTGAACGACTCCCGCTCACCGTGGGCCCGAATGCACGCGTTGTATGTCCTCAACGGTTTGGGCGCTTTGACGCCGGCTTTGCTTACGAAAGCGCTGACCGACGGGAGCGCTGTCGTGCGCGAGCACGCCGCGAGGCTGGCGGAATGGATTGCGCCCCGAGCCGGTCCGTCCGGGCAGCAACTATGGAAAGGGCTCGAAAGACTTTCCAGCGACCCGGACGCGCGCGTCCGCTATCAATTGGCCTTCAGCCTTGGCGAGGCCCAGGATGCCGAGAAAATCCAAGCCCTCGGCGAAATCCTTCGCCACGACGCCGGCGACCGCTGGATGCGTGCGGCGGTTTTGGATTCCCTCAGCTCGGCCGCGGGCCAGGTCTTTGATCGCTTGGTCGCAGACGCCCAATTGCGGAATTCGCCCGGCGGCGAGGAATTTCTCCGCCAGTTGGCCGGGGTCATTGGAACAAAGAATGACCCAGGCGAAGTCCAAAGGGTGCTGGCTTATTTGCGAACGAACCCGGATTCCGACATCGCGTTCCTGCTGACGCGAGCGCTGGGAGACGGGCTGCAATCCGCCGGGACTTCGCTCGCCCGGGCCGATGCCGGAGGGAAGTTGAAACCGATTTTCGCCCGCGCCAAAGCGACAGCGGACAACGCCAGCGCTCCCGCGCCCAGCCGGATACAAGCCATCCAACTGCTGGCCCTGTCGAGTCTTGACGAGGCAGGCGAGACCTTATCCGCGTTACTTGGTTCGGGCCAATTGGAGCCGGTCCAGGTCGCCGCGGTACTGACCCTGGCGCGATTCAATGATACCAGGGTGAGCCAAACGTTGATCGGGCGTTGGCCGGAACTGGCAGCGCGCAGCCGCGGCGAAGCCATGGGCGTGCTCCTCACGCGGCCGGACCGGATTCTCGCGTTGTTCAAAGCCGTGGAGGATCGAACGGTTTTGGCTTCCGAATTCACAGCGCAACAAGTGCAGACGCTACGCGCGCATCGCGACCCGAAAATCCGCGAGCAGACGATTCACCTTTTCGGGACGCCGCCCGCTGTCAAGCGCGACGACATCGTGAAGGCATTTTTGCCGGCCCTGCAATTGCGCGGCGATCCTGCCAATGGAAAGAAGATTTATCAGGAGCGGTGCGCAACGTGCCATCGCATCGGCGGCCAGGGCGCGGCCGTCGGACCTGACCTAGTGACGGTAAAGACCGCCGGCAGGGAGACCTTGTTGGTGAACATTCTCGACCCGAACCGCGAGGTGGCGCCCCGTTACCTGAACTACACGGTCGAAACGAAGTCGGGCGAAAGCTTCTCCGGAGTGATCGCGAGCGAATCACCTTCGGGAATCACGTTGCGCGGGGCGAATGGGACCGAGACATTGGTGTCGCGACCGCAAATCGACCGGATTCGCGCGTCCGGTCAATCGCTGATGCCGGAGGGGCTGGAAACCGGCCTGACGCCGCAGGACATGGCGGACTTGATCGAGTATCTGGTCGTCGCGGACTGAGGTGTGAAAGCCCAGCCGCCGTTGGCAGCCGATATGAGTCCCGCTCAAGTATCCTTGATTTCCAACGGCGCAACCGCGCCGCTCAGAATATGCCCGCAAGGAACCAAACCCGCCTTCTGAAGGGTCTTGCGACTCGCGACGTTGGTCGGATTGCAACGCGCGGCCGGGATGTTTCCTTGTTCGTAACAAACCCGCTTCAACTCCTGGACCAGATACGAGCCGAAGCCGCGTCGGCGGAAAGGCTCAGCGACTTTCATGTAAATGTCGCCGTAAGGCCGGTTGTAATGGAACAGGACGCCGCCCGCCCCCGCGACCGTGCGCTCCACTTCGACGACCCAATGCGCGTCAGCGTCCAGTTCATGCGAAAGCAATTGCGCCGCGTCATCCGGTGTGGCGCGCCGGACGCTGGCGCCGGGCGGCGACAGCGCGGTTGTGAGTGTGTCGTGAAAGAGAATACTCTCGCTCGTCACGGTGGGAGCAAACGCGTGCAGCATGACCGTGAGCAGCGTGTCATTGCTCTGCGTCTCGATCCTGACAGCGCCACTGGCCGCCAAGAGCGCCTGAAAAAGATCAAACAGGCGCGACCGATACTGCGGCACGACGTACCACTCGAACACAGTGGGCTTGCCTTTCCAGGGCCCGCCGACCGCAATCGCCCCGTAGCCGACCGTCACGCCGCCGGCCGTGAGCAGATACGATTCGGTCCAGCCTTTGCGCGAGTGGAGCGAATCGTGAATGATCTGGCACGCCATCTCCAACCGATACATCTCGCGCCAGGGCAGGATGGCTTCAACGCTAGCCGCTTTGGCGCACAGTTCCATGCCGGACAATCGGGTTCGCTACATGAGATCATCCGCCGCCAACCCGGTGGAGATGATGTCGTACTTGATCCCGCGGCACTGCTTGCGGCAGAGCCAGTCCAGCAGCGCCGGCAGACCCGTGGGAGCGTCTCTGAAGCCCATCCATCCTGCCTCGACCAGCAACCCCTGGTGACTCGCGTAACCGGAAACTGTCCCAGGATGGCCGACGAATTTTCCGGATAAACCGCGGTCGACGGAGACGGGGCCGAGTTTGGCGGAGATCTCTCGCTCCATGACCCGTTCGACGCGGTTGGTATAGTCGAGGGCGGAGAATCGGGCGTGGAGCTCGATCATCTGCGCGTCCACGCCCTGGCGCTGCAAACGGTCGTAGATCGTGGCCTCTTCTCTCGCCCCAGCATCGGCTTGTTCTTTGAGCAGGCGCTCGACTTCCGATTGCGCGCCGCGTTTGCGCGCGGCCATGATCTGGCGATTGAGCGCCTTGACTGATTGGCTGTTCCAGGCAGCGGCGATGTTGGTGCCGATGGCGTGCCACGTTCGACGCGCTTGGCGTGCCATTTCGTATTTCGTCCCGGCCGCCTCGGAGGACCACGGCGCCACCAGATCGCCCAGGCCGGTCACACCAAAGTACTCTTTCAACTCCTCGACCAGGTTGGTCGCCGCTTCATCATTCGGGGCGATGAACATCACCGACAGCGTGACGGTCTGGTTGGTGAGGGCAACGAAAGTGTTGGTCGCCGCCAGCTGGAGCTCGGCAAACCAGCGCTCGCGGGCGGCATCGTCCGCCGCCGGCAGTGTGAGCAAGAGGGAATCGCCGAAGAGGGTGAGACTGGCGCTGGCCGGCAAACGTCCGATGAGTTCGCCACACTGGCGTTTGGCGGCGGCGTGATCGCGCAGGGTTCCCACCACCACATTGCGCGAGGCAAAGGCGGCAGCGTCCGCGCCGGACCACCGTTCAATCGAATCGCACGCCACAGCATGACGCGGCTGGCGAAGAGCGGCCCGGGCGAAATCTCCGAGCCCGCCTCCCTGCTTGTTAAGGATGAGGAGGAACCCACAAAGCACTGCCACAATGACGGAACCCCCGTGAATGGCTAAAAATCCCAGCGTACCGAGCACGCCGGGTGGCCGCGCATTCAACGTTTCGAACACGTTCACGGCATGGATTGCGAGGGATCTGTTGCTGATCTTGCCGGGCAATTCCGCCTTGAGCGCGCTGACAATCGTGTCGGCAGTCGACAACGGAATGCGGTCTACCCCCTCGAGCGGCGGCGGCAGCGGAGCGCGCCGGAGCGCGTCCGCGACCTTGCCAATCTTGAAGGCGACCGGCAGGCCAACGGCCATGACGATGGCCAGGTACATCAAAAATCGGCCGGTGCCACTGAGGGACAGCAGGAACAGGCCGGCGATGGCGAGCACACGAAAGGTGATATCAAGCCAGCGGTTGCGGCAAAACAGGATGGCATGCAACACGTGTCCGCCATCCAGCGGCAGCACCGGCAGCAGGTTGAAGCCGTTGATGATCAAAAGCAGGAAGGCGGCCTCGGTCAGCCACTGGCGATGGGTGATCAGACCCATCAGCGTGAAGGCCACGCCGACGGCAATGCCCGGCACCGGTCCGGCCAGCGAGACGAGCGCCTTCTTCCAACCCGGCACGTTCCAGTGCCGGCCGGTGACCGCCGCGCCAAACAACGGGATGAAAAACATCCGGAGATTGCGGTAACCGAATATCTTCATCGCCAGCCAGTGCCCGCTCTCGTGGAAGAACAGCAGCGGAATCAGCCAGAGATAAAATTTCCAATCGCGCTGCGTGCTGCCCGCGGCGAAAAACGCAATCACCGACACCACCAAAATCACGATGGCATTGCCCCAACCGGGACGCTGCGTTTGGATCCGTTCGATCTCGGCCAGCACCTCGGGGTGCCGCAGCCCGCCCGCCGTGGCCTCCTGCAAGCGCGCCGCCACGGCCGTGGCGCTCGCCTGTTCCGCTTCCGAGCGGACCCGGAAAACGCCGCGCGTCAGATTGAAATCGCGCAACAGAATGTGGTGGCGTTCCGTCGCGTCCAGAAGCTCTTCGCGCGAACGAATCGGGCGCACCGTGGCCTGCCACCTGGCCGCAACGAACTCGTTGTGTGCCGTCCACAGGACGGAAACACTGGCGCCTTGCCGCCGCAACATCGGCGCGGTTGCGGGGGCGTCGAGATCGGGTTTCCCCGATGAGGAGACCGCAAACGTACCATCCATCAAGGCCGTAAAGAACAGGACGAAGGTCCCGCGATCAGCCACTTTCGACTGATGCCAGAGGCGCCGATGAATGCGCGCGAAGTGCTGCCCTGAAGAATGACGAAAAGTCGCCCAGAAGATCCAGGTGGACGTTCCCGGGTCCTGAAATAGGTGGTAGATCGGATCGAGAAAACCCAACCCGCTCAGCTCCGCGGCGAGCGGCTCGAAGCGTTGGGTGACGTCGGCCGGCAAGGCTTCCACGAGAAAAGGTGTCGTGGATTCCACGTTCGGGTCGTCCGTTGAAAGGGGAATGCGGACGCGCAACCACTTGAGTAGCCAAGGGATCAGCACCGTCGGGGACCGGGTCCCCCACCAGTACTCACGATGGCTCGCGCGGGTGGAATCGATGGAATAGAAGACACTCACCGTGATTAA
>JACXTT010012885.1_pt1 | contig 11066 bp, 6 predicted proteins | sample 9270951 | NCBI WGS metagenome assembly JACXTT01 (sample SAMN15532306, study PRJNA645909) | rock metagenome | isolation source: weathered quartz diorite | place: Puerto Rico | collected 2017-06-21 | reverse complement strand
GGAGGGGCCGCACGCGGCGGGACTTCGACTTCTTCCTCGCAAGGGGCGCGGGGCTGGGCGCGGGGGGGGCGGGCTTCGCGACGCTCGTGGGCGTGGTCGTGGTCGTGCTCCCCGCCGTCGCCGTCGCCGTCGCGATCGAGGTGGCCGTGCCGGTGGTCGGCGCGGTCGCGACGGCCTGCGGTGCATCGGAGGTCGTCGAAGCGGTCGGCGTGACGAACGTGGGGGCGGTGGGGCGCGGAGCTACCGCTCGCGCGGCGGCGCGACGCTCGAGTCCGCGCGCGACGAAGAGCGCCGTTGCGAGCACGATCGCGACGACGATCCCGACGATCGGTGCCGCGAGGATTCGACGGCGCGTCGGCGCGGGCCGATCGATCACGAAGGTCTCGATCGCGGACGGCGGCATGCGCAGCGGCGGTGGCGGGAGCGCGTGCGCGTTCGGGACGACCTCGGCGGGCGCGTACGCGTCGAAGGGTGGGAACGGCCGCGGATCGGAGATCGGCGATGCCGCGCGCATGACCGCGCCGGACACGGCGCGCGGCTGCATGTCGTGGTCGATCGGCTCGACCTCCTCGACCTCCTCGACCACCTCGACCTCGTCGACGACCGCGACGACTTCGACCGCCTTTCGGGTGCCCGACAGCGACGGGTCGAGCTCGGAGCGCCGCATTCGAATGCTGTCGCCCGCGAGATCCGCGATGCATGCGGCGACCGCCGCGCCCGACGCGAGACGCGTTCCGGCGATCTTGCGGATCTCGGCCGCCATCTCCGCGGCGGTCTTGAAGCGAGCGTTCGCATCGAACGCGAGCGCGCGCATCGCGACGGCGGCGAGGCGCGCGAAGGGGTTCGTAGGATGGAGCTGGGGTGCGGCGAGCTCCTCTTCGCGCTGACGCGCCAGGATACGGGCCGCCGAGGTGTCGTCGCGCAGCCGGCGACCCGCGAGTGCTTCCCAGAGCACGACGCCGACCGAATACACGTCGGCGCGCGGATCGTCGGTGCCGTCGGTGTCGAGCGTCTCCGGCGCGGCGTACGCTACGGCCTCGGAGCCCGCGCCGACGCGCACGGGACGGGGTCGCAGGACGTTCACGATGCGCGCCACGCCGTCTTTCCCGACGACGATGTTCGCCGGGCAGACCTCCCCGTGGATCGCGCCGAGGGGCGCGTTCATCCCGTCGCGGAGCCCGTGCAGCGCCGCGAGGCCCGCGAGCACGTCGACGAGCACGCGCGCGACGATCGGAAGCGTGAGCAGGTCCTCGCCTCCGGCCTCGCGCTCGCGTTGCGCGGCGGCGCGCAGATCTTCGAGCGTCGCGCCTTCGATGAGCTCCGACGCAATCGTGAGCTCGCCGCTCACGAGATCGACGTGCTTCACGCGCGCGACGTTTGGATGCCAGTTCTTCGCGAGGCACCGTGCGTCGCGCAAGAGGAGCGCCAGCGGCTCCGCCTCGAGGGTCGTCGCGCGTGCGCTGCTCGACGAGATGCCGCTCGACCCCGTCGCAGAGGCCTTCACGAACCGTTGGACGACGACGAGATCGCTCTCGCGGACGGCGGCGTACGAATGCTGCGCGCGCGCACCGAGCTCGCGGAGCAGGCGATAGGCGGTCGACATCGGCGACCACGATTCTAGATCGAGAGCTATTTCGCGGGGAACAGGTTCCGCTGTTTCCAGGCCGGCAGCTCGCGGAGGTCGGCCCACACTTCGCGCGCGCTCGTGTACCGAAAGGCCTCGCGGCGTCGGAGCATCTTCGCGATGAGCGATCCGAGCGGCGTTCCGAGCGCGTCGGCGCGTTGCCGCGGCTCGCCCTCGGCCACCTGACGCACGAGCTCTTGGTAGGGCACGTCCATCTGGATCGCGGGCTCGCCCGTGAACATCCAGTAGAGGAGAAGGCCTGCTTGGTAGATGTCGCTCTGGCGGCTCGTGTAACCAGTGGCGAGGATCTCCGGCGCCATGATCGCATGGTGAACGACGTTCGGCCGGACCGCGCTCATGCCGCGGAGCTCGTGGCTGATGCCGAAGTCGCTGATCTTCACCATGGGGCGATCGGTGTGCGTGATGAGCACGTTGCCCGCGTGCAGGTCGTCGTGCACGACCTCGTTGTCGTGCAGGAACTGCACGGCCGAGAGTAGTTGGCGCGTCATCTCGATGACGAGCCCTTCCTGCATCGGCGTGCCGAGCATGGACTTCAGCGGGTGATCACACCGCTCGAGAGCGAGGTAGAAGAGGTGATCCTGCTCGAACGAGTCGTAGATGTAGACGACATTCGGATGGCGAAGCGTGAAGAGCCGCGACTGCTCGCGCGCCCACTCCGCTTGCACCTCCGAGTACGGACGGTTCGACGGACGCACCATCTTGAGCGCGTAGATCTGATCGAACGGACCGATGCACTCGTACACCGCGCCGAACTCTCCGGAGCCGATGACGTCCCGCACGACGTACGTGCCGCGCGGGCTCTTCAACACCGAGCCGACCTGCGGATACTGGACCGTGATGCGCGGCGGGCCCGGCGGCGCCGGATTGTGGCGCGGGAAGGCGCCCGTGCCTCCGAGCCCCGCTTGCGCCTGCGGGCCCGTGACGACCGCAGCCGGCAGCGATGGGATCGTTCCCGTGTTGCCCATGCGCGGCGAGCTCCCCGGCGCAGGAGGCACCGGCTTCTGGACGCCGACGGGAGGGACCATCGCGTGCGTCTGCGAAGGATGAGGCGGCGGCGCGTACGGCGGTTGCGGGTACGACTGCGGAGGGACGATCTGGCTCTGATAGGGCTTCGGGACGGGCTGCGGTTGGAACGCTTGCGGCGTGGGGTGTCGCGCTTGCGGAGGGTTCGGCGTGCGCGGCTGCGACGGGTGCGCGTTCGGCACGCTCCCGGCCGCTGGCGGCACCGGCGGAACGCTTCCGACGGGCTGCATCGCCATGCTCGGCGTCGACACCGTGGTCTTCGGCGGCGCGGGGTGCCCTTGGATCGTCCCCGGAGGAATGGCGGGGCCCGTCTGGGGACGCTGCAACGTGAGCGGCTTCGTCTCCGGTTCGGCGCCGTCGCGAGTAGGGGGGCCAGAGCCCGTCCGCGTTTCGCTCACGCTCCTGACTCTACCCCCGGTAGCATCCCGGCACCATGTCGATCGACGAAGTGCCCGAGGCGCCGCTCGTCGGCGATGCGTCCCTCGCGCCGCGCGCGCCGCAACGCACCGACACCGCCGAGCACGACCGGCTCGCCGAGGCGCGCGCCGGCATCAAGTGGCGTCGTTGGGGAACGTATCTCGCGGAGCGCCAATGGGGAACGGTCCGCGAGGATTATTCCGTCGACGGCAACGCCTGGAACTATTTCACGCACGAGCACGCGCGCATCCGCGCGTATCGATGGGGCGAGGACGGCCTGCTCGGCCTCTGCGACAGCCGCGGTGTGCTCAACTTCTCCATCGCGCTCTGGAACGGCGTGGATCCGTATCTGAAAGAGCGGCTCTTCGGGCTCTCGGGGCCCGAGGGAAACCACGGCGAGACCGTGGGTGAGCTCTACTGGTACCTCGACGCGACGCCGACGCACTCGTATGCGCGTGCACTCTACAAGTATCCCCAGCGCGAGTTTCCGTACGAGCAGCTGCGTCGAATGGCCCGTGATGCGGGGAAGGGAAGGCCATCGCCGCGCATCCAAGACACGGGCGTGTTCGACGACGATCGCTACTTCGACGTCGACATCGAATACGCGAAGGCAGCGCCGGACGACGTGCTGGTACGGATCACCGTCACGAACCGTGGTCCCGAGGCGGCATCGATCGAGGTGCTGCCGACGTTCTGGTACCGCAACACGTGGGCATGGGACGGGAGCGCGAAGGCGCGGAAGGACAACAAGCCCGAGCTCCGCGCCGTGTACTCGCCCGACGACGGCTCTTCGTACGTCGAGGGCACCGACAGCTACCACGCGCGCGTGCGCATCTGGGTCGACGAGTCGAAGGAGCTGCTCTTCACCGACAACGAGACGAACACGTACGCGATGTACGGGACGGCGAACAAGACGTCGTACGTGAAGGACGCCTTCCACCAATACGTCGTGAAGGGGCAGCGCGCGGCGGTGAGCCCCGCGCGTGCCGGCACGAAGGCGGCGGGCCGCTGGCAGGCGAGCATCCCTGCGGGGGGCTCGAAGGTGTTTCGCGCGCGCATGTCGACCGGCGAGGTGCCGCGCGGCTTCGGGCCATTCGCCGACTTCGACGCCGTGTTCTCGGCCCGCAAGAGCGAGGCTGACGCGTTCTACGCCGCGGTCTTTCCCGCGCAGCTCGCGGAAGAGGCGCGCAACGTCCAGCGCCAGGCGCTCGCCGGCCTCCTCTGGTCGAAGCAGTACTACGTGTTCGACATCGAGCGGTGGCTCGCCGGCGACCCGGGCTCGCCGCCGCCCCCACCGGAGCGTCGCCGTGGACGCAACCGCGAGTGGCGACATCTCTACAACAGCGAAGTGCTCTCGATGCCGGACAAGTGGGAGTACCCCTGGTACGCGGCATGGGACCTCGCGTTCCACTGCATTCCCCTTGCGCTCGTCGACCCCGATCTCGCGAAGGAGCAGCTCGTTCTCCTGACGCGTGAATGGTACATGCATCCCAACGGGCAGCTGCCCGCGTACGAGTGGGCGTTCTCCGACGTGAACCCGCCCGTGCACGCGTGGGCGGCGTTGCGCGTCTACCAGATCGATCGTCGGCGCACCGGCAAGGCGGATCGCGACTTCCTCGAGTCGGTGTTCCTCAAGCTGATGCTGAACTTCACCTGGTGGGTGAACCGGAAGGACGCCGCGGGGAACAACGTCTTCCAGGGCGGCTTCCTCGGGCTCGACAACATCGGCGTGTTCGATCGCTCGAACGCGCTGCCGCAGGGCGGGCTCCTCGAGCAGGCCGACGCGACGAGCTGGATGGGCATGTACTGTCTCAACCTGCTCGCGATCGCGCTCGAGCTCGCGAGCACGAGCCCGAGCTACCAGGACGTGGCGAACAAGTTCTTCGAGCACTTCCTCCTCATCTCGCATGCGATGACGGAGGAGGCCGAAGACGGCGTGCGCATGTGGAACGAGGAAGACGGGTTCTTCTACGACTCGCTCCACCTCCCCGGACGCAACAGCATGCCGATGCGCGTGCGGTCGATGGTCGGGCTGATCCCGATCTTCGCCGTGGAGACGATCGAGGAGGCCGCGCTGCAGCGCTTCCCCGCGTTCGTCAAGCGTGCGCGCTGGTTCATGTCGAACCGACCGGAGTTCGCAGGGAAGATGGATGCGATCGAGATGGGCACCGGCGAACGCCGACTCCTCTCGATCCTCGATCGCGATCGGCTCGCCCGCGTGCTCGCCCGCGTGCTCGACGAGAACGAGTTCCTCTCGCCCTACGGCGTGCGTGCGCTCTCGCGGGTCCACATGAACGAGCCCTACGAGATCGAGCTCGATGGCGTGCGTCATCGCGTCGACTACGAGCCCGGCGAGTCGTCGACCGGGCTCTTCGGCGGCAACTCGAACTGGCGCGGGCCCGTGTGGTTCCCCGTGAACTACCTCATGATCGAGGCGCTGCAGAAGTACCACCATTTCTACGGCGAATCGTTCCGCATCGAGTGCCCCACGGGCTCGGGCCGCTACATGAACCTCTGGGAGGTCGCGAGCGAGCTCTCACGCCGGCTCTCCTCTCTCTTCATCCGCGACGAGAACGGACGACGACCGGCCGACGGCCCCGGCGGGAAGATGCAGACCGATCCTGCGTTCAAGGACCTCGTGACGTTCTACGAGTACTTCCACGGGGAAGACGGCTCTGGTCTCGGCGCGACGCACCAGACGGGCTGGACCGCGCTCGTCGCGAAGCTCATCGCGCAGAGCCCGAAGTGGGGCGCAGGCCGCGGCAGGAAGTAGCCGGGCTTCAGGGAAGGCGTTCGATCGTGAAGAGCGTCTCACCGGCGTTCTTCACGTCGATCGCCACGAAGGGGACGCCGTCGACGAGGACGAGCCCTTCCGGCTTCTCGACGGAGCCCGGGAGCCGATAGACGGCCTTCAACTCGACCTTGTCCTCGTCGACGCGAAGGCCGCGTTCGACGCGGAGGATGGCGCGGTCTTGATCGGTGAGCAGGAGGAGCCGGCCGTCGACGTCGAGCGCGAGCTCCGAGACGTCACCGGCGAGCTTCGTCTGCGAGTCCTTGAGGAGCCAATGCTTCACGGGCACGAGCTTGCTGGTCGCGCCGCTCGCGAGGGGGAACGCGCGATCGCCGAGCGCGAGGCCGAACGAATAGCCCTGCGGGCTCTCGTCGCCCGGCGCGAACTCGACGATCGCGACCGGGTCCTTCTCCTTCGCGACGAGGACGTGGCCGTTCGCCAGGAGGAGCATGCCTTCGCCGCGCGAGTTCTCGTCCTTGGCCCATGCGTTGGCGAGCGGAAACGAGCTCGGGATCTGGAGCTCGATCGTGTGGACCACCTTCGTGAGGCCCGCGTCGAACACGACGATGCGATTCGAAGACTCCGCGAGCGCGAACACCTTGCCGGTGGAGTCGCCGGACACAGCCTCGTACTGCGGGGCGCCGCCTCCGATGATCGAGGAGACGTCGTGCTTCTGGATGTCGGTCGCCACGCCGCCGTCGACGCGGAACGTGACGATCGCGGGCACCGAGTCGGAGATGGCGAGGTAGCTCGGCTTTCCGGCGACGACGCGGCGCCCGAGGCCGGACACCTCCGCCATGGGGAGCGTCGCCTTGTCGACGACGTCGAGCTTTCCTTCCTTCAGCTCCTCGTCGGCGCCATCGGCGATGGAGGCCGGCTCGTCGCGCGAGCAGCCCCAGAGGAGCGCGAGCAACGTCACCGAAATGCCTGGTCGGTGGCGCCGCACGATTTCGATGTTACCGGCTGGCGGCAAGCGAGCGCCAGTGGCGCGTCGGCCGCCTCAGAAACCGGCGCTGTGCATGGCGTCCGCGTTCATCTTGAGCGCGCCCTCGCGCTGGCTCGCCTTCGGCGCCGCCCGCATCGCGCCCGCCGCGGCGCGCGTGGAGGCGACCTTCTTCGAGGCCTCCTCGAGGCGCTTCCGCTCCGGCTCGCTCGTGACGACGCGTGCCTGGGCCGAGAGCGCGTTCTGCGCGCGCTCGAGCTCTTTGTCGGCATCGATGAAGTCGCCGTCGTTGATGCGCTGCGCGGCTTGGAGCTGCTGCTTCGAAGCGTCCATGATCGCGGCGATCGCCTTGGTGCGCGAGTTCACGGACTTCGCGGCGAGCGCGTCGTCGTTCGTGAGCTGCGTGCGCGCGACCACCTCCTGGATGCGCTCGAGGTCGCCCTCGGCGGCGTCGTGGAAGCGGAGGCGCACGCTCGCCAGCGAGCGCGTGTGACCGTCGAAGAGCGAAGGATCGGTGATGCGCACGCGAACGAGCGCCTCGCGATGCTGACCGGCGTGGAGCGCGCCGAGCGGAATGCGCAAGGAGCCTTCTCCTCCGAAGTCGGCCCGGATGCCCTCGGCGCCCATCAGCTGCACGCCAGGCGCGGGCACGACCTCCACGAACGCGTCGCTCGCGAGCGTGGCATCGAGCAGCCGGAGCTCGTTGTTCACGATGACCGGCATCTCGCGGGGCTCGCTGATGTGGTAGAGGCGGCCGCTCGACTTGATCGCGAGAGCGTTCAGCGTGCGTTCGTCGTAGTCGTTGCCGACGCCGAGCGACGTGACCTGCGCGCGGTTCCGGAGCCCACGCGCAGCGATCTCGCCGAGCGTCTCGGGGCTCGAAGGACCGATGTTCGCGATGCCATCCGAGATGACGACGACGCGACGGAGCGCATGCGTGGGCGGCGCCGCGGCGATCTGCGATTCGGCGAGCGTGAGGCCGGAGAACATGTTCGTCTGACCGCGCGGAACGAGCTCCGAGATCGCGCGCAGGATGTCCTGCCGGGAGTGCATGTCGAGGCGCGTGGGCGGAACGATCGTGCGTGCCGAGTCGCTGAACGCGTCGAGCGCGACGATGTCGCCATCGTGCAGGTTGCGAACGAGCATCGAGGCGGCGGCGCGGGCGTTCTCGATCTTCGGACCGGCCATCGAGCCCGAAGTGTCGACGACGAGCGAGACCTGCATCGGGGGTCGCGCTTCGAGCTTCGCCTCCGGTACGTCGACCCAAACGCCGAGGAACGTGTCACGGGTCGTCGACGAGAGGAGGTCGCCCTCGGGGGCGGCGCCGATCCAAGCGCCCGTCTTTCCCTCGTGGCCATAACGATCGGTCGACGGTCCGTCGGTCGCGACGGCGGCTGCGTCGTCGCCTGCGGCAGGTTGGGTGGCTCCGGGGACGACCGGCGTGGGCGCGGTTTTCGCACATCCGGACGCGGTGAGGAGAAGACCAAGGGCAACAGCAGAAACGAGGACGTACGGGCTGCGCATGGGCTCGTGAAACGTCTCTCGTCGGAAAAGGATCTGAGGGGGTGGATGTTTCCCCTAGTATCCCGATGCGGCGGGGTCGCATGAAGAAGCTCCTCCCGTGGCTCCTCGTTGGTCTGGTCGTGGTCGGCATCGCCGTGGGCGCGTGGCGGTGGCAGAAGGCGCACGCGACACCGGACGTGGGCTGGAAGACGGCGGCCGTCGAGAAACGACGCATCGCCGCGAAAGTGACCGCGAGCGGAACGCTCCAGGCCACGGTCACGGTGCAGGTCGGCGCGCAAGTGAGCGGGCGCATCCAGAAGCTCGATGCCGACTTCAACTCCACCGTGAAGAAAGGGCAGCTGCTGGCCAAGCTCGACCCGCAGCTCTTCGTGGCCGCGGTCGAGCAGGCAAACGCGAACTTCCTCCAGGCGAAGGCGGGGGTCACCCGCGCGGAGGCGCAGGAGAAAGACGCGCAGATCGTGCTGGCGCGCGCGCAGCGCCTCGGCGCCGAAGGCCTCGCGCCCGCATCGGAGGTGCAGTCCGCCGAGACGAACGTCGCGGTCACGAAGGCCGCGACCGAGGTCGCGAAGGCCGCGCTCGCGCAGGCGACGGCCGCGCGCAACCAGGCGCAGGTGAACCTCTCGTACACGGACATCTTCTCGCCGATCGACGGCACGGTGATCTCGCGCAGCGTCGACGTCGGGCAGACCGTCGCGTCATCGCTGCAAGCGCCGGTGCTCTTCACGATCGCGGAAGATCTTCGTCGCATGCAGGTGCACACGAACGTCGCCGAGGGCGATGTCGGTCGTCTGCAGGAGGGAATGGGGGCGCGCTTCACGGTCGACGCATTCCCGGGGCAGTCGTTCCACGGAAAGGTGGGATCGATCCGCAACGCGCCGCAGACCGTCCAGAACGTCGTCACGTACGACGCGGTGATCGACGTCGACAATCCGGAGCTCAAGCTCCGCCCCGGCATGACGGCGACGGTGACCATCGCGTATGCAGAGCGACAAGAGGCCGTCGCGATCCCGAACGCCGCGTTCCGCTTCAAGCCGCCGCCCGAGGTCGCTTCGATCGTCGCGGCGCCCGATTCTGCGGTCCCGTCCGCGGCCCCCTCGATCGCGGCCGCCCCCTCTCCCCCCGCGGACTCCACGGAGGCCGCGAGCGGCGCTCCGCCCACGGCGCGACGCAAGCGCCTGCCGACGCGCGATGCCGAAGGTCACGAGCGGCGCACCGTCTACGTGATGCGCGGCAGCAAGCCGGAGCCGATCACGGTCACCGCGGGCCTCTCGGACGGCACGGTGAGCGAGGTGCTCGGCGGCGATCTCAAGCCTGGCGATCTCGTCGTGGTCGACGTCACCGTCGGAGGCAAGCCGACCGGCTCCGGAGCGCCCGCGGGCGGTCCGCCGCGCATGGGTCGCATGTTCTGATCATGGAGCCCCGCGGCGACAACGATTCACTCATCGTCGTCCGCGACGTCGCGAAGATCTACAAGACCGGCGACGTGGAGGTGCCCGCGCTCCGCGGCGTGTCGCTCGAGATCGCGCAAGGCGAGTTCGTCGCGATCATGGGATCGTCGGGCTCGGGCAAATCGACGCTCATGAACATCCTCGGCTGCCTGGATCGGCCCACGCACGGGAGCTACGTGCTCGCGGGTCGCGAGGTCGCGAAGATGAATCGCGAGGAGCTCGCCGAGACGCGCAACGAAGTGCTCGGCTTCGTCTTCCAGAGCTTCAATCTGCTCGCGCGCACGAGCGCCATCGAGAACGTCGAGCTGCCGCTCGTCTATCGCGGCATGGGCAAGACGGAGCGCCGTCGGCGCGCGACCGGCGCGCTCGAACGGGTCGGCCTCGGCGAGCGGCTCGATCACACGCCTGCGCAGCTCTCGGGCGGGCAGCAGCAACGCGTCGCGATCGCGCGCGCGCTCGTGGGCTCGCCGAAGGTGATCCTCGCCGACGAGCCGACCGGCAACCTCGACTCGCGGACGAGCATCGAGGTGATGGGGCTCTTTCAAGAGCTCGGCAAACGTACCGAGGGCGGCATCACCGTGGTGCTCGTCACGCACGAGCCCGACATCGCCGAGTATGCGTCGCGCGTCATCGTCGTGAAGGACGGGCTCGTGCAGTCCGACGTGACGCAGACCCCGCGCGCGGCCGGGCAGGCATGAATCCGTTCGTCACATTGCGAATCGCGCTCCGGGCGGTGCTCCGCAACAAGATGCGCTCGTTCCTCACCACGCTCGGCATCATCATCGGCGTCGCCGCCGTCATCGCGATGATGGCGATCGGCGCGGGCGCGAAGGCGCAGGTCGAGGCCGCGTTCAGTGCGATGGGCACCAACCTCCTCATCGTGCTGCCGGGCTCGACGACCGCAGGCGGTTCGTTCGGCGGCTTCGGCTCGATGCCCACGCTCACGTGGGAGGACCTCGCGGCGATCAAGAGCGAGGTCTCGAGCGTGAAGGCGGTCGCGCCTGCGCTCCGCTCGAACCAATCGATCGTCAGCGACGAGATGAACTGGACCACGAGCGTGACCGGAACGACACCGGAGTACTTCGAGATCCGGAGCTGGCCAATGGCGTACGGCACGGCCTTCACGCAGGCAGACGTCGACGCGGGCGCGAAGGTGATCGTGCTCGGCTCCACCGTCGTGTCGCGCCTCTACGGCGGCTCCTCGAATCCGGTGGGGCAGACCGTGCGCGTCGGCAAGACGCCGTTCACGATCGTCGCGGTCGCAGGAAAGAAGGG
>JACXTT010012884.1_pt1 | contig 11067 bp, 10 predicted proteins | sample 9270951 | NCBI WGS metagenome assembly JACXTT01 (sample SAMN15532306, study PRJNA645909) | rock metagenome | isolation source: weathered quartz diorite | place: Puerto Rico | collected 2017-06-21 | reverse complement strand
AAGAAGTTCGTCGCCCCGCGCTTCCTGAACCAACCCTGCGACGACGCGGCGGTCCAGCAGACCGTCGACCAGGAGGTGCCGCCGCTCTTCGACTACCTCGAGAGCCAGCTCGGGGGCGGCCCGTTCTTCGTCGGCAAGACGTTCTCGATCGCCGACGCCGGCATCGGGACGCAGTTCGTGAACCTCCGGCACTGCGGCTTCGGCGCGGACCCGAAGCGCTGGTCGAAGCTGGCACGCTGGGTCGCGGGCATCCACGAGCGGCCATCGTTCAAGGCGCTGATCGAGGAGGACCGCACCACCTTCGGCATCACGGCGTAGGAGGCAGGTATCATGGCCGGGGAGTCGGGCATGAGCGCGCCGGTCCTCTGGCAGTTCCGCATCTCGCACTTCAACGAGAAGGCGCGCTGGGGCCTCGACTGGAAGGGCATCCCGCATCTCCGGCGCTCGCTTCTTCCCGGGCTCCACGTCCCGCGCGTAATGTGGATGACCGGGCAGAAGTCGGTGCCGGTGCTCGTGGTCGACGGCCGCGCCATCGCCGACTCGACGCGCATCATCGAGACGGTCGAACGCCTGCGGCCCGAGCCGCCGCTCTACCCGGCAGACGGCGCCGCCCGGCGCCGCGCGCTCGAGCTCGAGGACTGGTTCGACGAGGAGCTCGGACCGCACATCCGCCGGGCGGCGTTCCACGACTTTCTCCCGCATCCAGACTTCGCGGTCGACTTCCTCGCGACCGGGGCGAGCCCGCTGGCACGCCGGGCGTACCGGCTCTTCTTCCCCGCCGTCCGCGCCGCGATGCGCTTCGACATGGGGATCGACGACGCGCGCGCGGAGCGGAGCAGGGCGAAGACCCTCGCGGCGCTCGACCGGCTCGAGGCGGAGCTCGGTCCTTCGGGCTATCTGGTCGGGGACCGCTTCTCGGTCGCGGACCTGACGGCGGCGGCACTCTTCGCGCCACTCGTCGCGCCCGCCGAGTTCCCCTACCCGCTTCCCCGACCGTTCCCCGAACCGGCAGAGAGCTTCCGCGCCTCCCTCGCATCGCGGCGCGGGTTCCGCTGGGTCGAGGACATGTACCGGCACCACCGCGGCAGGTCGGCGGAGATCGCCGCCTGACTCGTCAGGCCACCGAGCGCCGGGCCACCCCGCCGACGTAGAAGAGTTCGGGGGCGAGGCCGCTCAGACGGAACAGGCGCGCCCACTGATTCGCGCACGCGACGGCGATCGCGAGATCGAGGATGCCGAGGTCATCGTACCCGGCGCGCCGGAGCGCCTCGATCATTTCCTCGGTGGCTCGCGCCGCATACCGCGTGCCGACGAAGGCGAACGCCTCGACCGGATCCGTGGGCCGGGCGTGAAAGCCCTCCGCGTCCTCCGGCCGTGCCGGCAGCGCCGCCTCGACGGCGTGATGGATGCGGGCCACGGTCTCGACATCGAGCCGGCTCCGTTCCCGCTCCTCGAGTGCCAGGCCGAGGAGCTCGACGAGCTTCGGGCGCGAGGCGATCGGCGCGAGCGCCGCGGCGACCTTCCCGTCCGTCGCACGCTGCAGGACCCGCGGGGCGCTCGCGACGGCGTCGGCGAAGCTCGACGGGTAGGGTCGGAGGCCGAGGTCCATCCGCCGCATGAGGACGCTCGTCACGCGCACCACGATGCGTCGCAGGGGCTCGAAGCGGCGGAGCGATTCGGGCAGCACCTCGGGGTCGATGTGGAGCAGGTCGGCAACCCGGTTGATGAAGTGGAAAGCCGCGACGACGACCGCGTAGTCGAGCGCGTCGTCACCCGCGACTGAACGGAGGGGATCGAGATCCGACGCCGTGAGGCGCGCTGGAGCCGTCGCCGCCTTCCGCACCAGGTCGACGAGCGCGCGCTCGAGAGCCGTCACGTCGCGCGCCCGCCCGTCGAGCAGCGCCGCCGCGCGCGTCGCCTCGCCTCCTGCAGCCTGCAGGAACGCCTCATGGGCGTCGATTCAGTAGTGGCAGTCGTTCAGGCGCGAGACCATCGCGCCGACCAGCTCGCGCGCCGGCCGCGGTGCGTCGCCCGCCCACATGCCGAGCTCCCAGCTGCGGATCATGAAGCGCATCGAAGCGGGCCGCAGGCTGAAGAGCTGCACGATCTGCGCGACCATCGGCGAGCGGGCCATCTCGCGGACGTAGCGGTAGACGTCGGCGGTCTCGCCGCGCGCCCGGCCCGGCGGGACGGTCGCGATGAACGCCATCGCTACAGACCCAGCTCGCGGGCGATGATCGTCAGCTGGATCTCGCTCGTCCCCTCGGTGATCGTCATCAGCCGCGCGTCGCGCCAGAAGCGCTCGACCGGGAACTCGGTGATGTAGCCGTAGCCGCCGAAGACCTGCACGGCCTCCCAGGTGACCCGCTGCGCGACCTCGGAGGCGAAGAGCTTCGCCATCGCCGCCTCGCGCATCGAGTAGCCCTGGTCGAAGAGCCACGCCGCCCGCCACATCATGGTGCGCGCGGTCTCGACCTCCATCGCCATGCGCGCGAGCTTGAACTTGATCGCCTGGAATTTCGCGATCGGCTGGCCGAACTGGACGCGCTCCTTTGCGTACTTGACCGCGGCCTCGAGGGCCGCCTGCGAGACGCCGACCGAGCGCGCGGCGTGCGTGATCCGGCCGCCCTCGAGGGTCCCCGTCACCTGTTTGAAGCCGCCCTCGATCCCGCCGAGGAGCGCCGTCGCGGGCACCTTCAAGTCGTCGAAGGCGAGCGCCGCGGTCTCGGAGGTGTGGTGCCCCGTCTTCTTGAGCTTCCGCGACACGGAGAAGCCGGGCGTCTTGGTGTCGACGATGAACATCGAGATGCCGCCGCCGCGTTTGCTCGGATCGGTGTAGGCCGCGACGAGGCAATAATCGGCGATGTTGCCGTTGGTGATGAACATCTTCGTGCCGTTGATCACGTAGACGTCGCCGCGCCGCTCGGCGCGCGTCCGGATCGAGGCCGCGTCGGAGCCGGAGTTCGGCTCGGAGAGGCCGAAGGAGCCGAGCTTCTCGCCGCGGATCGCCGGCACGAGATAGGCCCGCTTCTGCTCCTCGGTGCCGAACTTGAAGACCGGGATACAGCCGAGGCCGACGTGCGCGAGGAGCGCCGCCGCGAAGCCGCAGTTGATGCGCGCGATCTCCTCGATCAGCAGGCAGCGCATCACCATATCGCCGCCGCTGCCGCCGTACTCCTCGGGATAGCCGACGCCGAGGTAGCCGAGCCGGCCGAGCTGGCGGAACAGATCCGTCGGGAACTGCTCTGCCTCCTCGAGCTCGTCGACCCGCGGCGCGAGCTCCTTCTCGGCGAAGCTCCGCACCGCGAGACGGAAGCTCTCCTGCTCTTCGTTCAGGCGAAAACCGAGCATGCGGGACACCCTCCGGCGCGCGACTCTAGCCGGCTCGTCCCCGCTCCCACAAGCTTTGCCGCAACGCTTCTGCTATGCCTCGGGCATGGCGGAGGCGGCGACGGTCGAGCGCATCCGCGAGCACGAGGGAGGAACGGTCGTGCTGCGCGGCTGGCTCGCGGGGCGGCGGTCGAGCGGAAAGATCCACTTCCTCCAGCTGCGCGACGGTACCGGCACGATCCAGTGCGTGCTCGCCAAGGCCGACGTGTCGGCGGACGTCTTCACCCTCGCCGATCATCTGCCGCAGGAATCGTCGCTGATCGTCACCGGCACGGTGCGCGCCGACCGGCGGTCGCCGATCGGCTTCGAGCTCGGGGTGACCGATCTCCGAATCGTCCACGAGAGCGGCGAGTATCCGATCACGCCGAAGGAACACGGCCCGGCGTTCCTCCTCGACCACCGCCATCTCTGGCTCCGGTCGAGCCGTCAGCACGCGATCCTCCGGGTGCGCGCCGAGGTGATCCGCGCGGCGCGCGAGTATCTCGACGGGCACGGCTTCCTCGTCTTCGACGCGCCGATCCTCACTCCGGCGGCGTGCGAGGGGACAACCACGCTCTTCCCGGTCGAGTACTTCGGCGAGACGGCCTACCTCACGCAGTCGGGTCAGCTCTACGGCGAGGCTGGCGCGATGGCGTTCGGCAAGGTGTACTGCTTCGGGCCGACGTTCCGCGCCGAGAAGTCGAAGACCCGGCGTCACCTGACCGAGTTCTGGATGATCGAGCCCGAGATGGCGTTCGCCGGCCTCGACGAGGATATGGATCTCGCGGAGGATTTCCTCGTCGAGGTCGTCGGCCGCGTGCGCGAGCGCTGCGTGGTCGAGCTGGCCGCGCTCGAGCGGGACCAGTCGGCTCTCGAGCGGGTCCGCAAGCCCTTCCCCCGCATCACCTACGCCGAGGCGCTCGATGTCCTGCGGGCGAAGGGCTTCGCCCTCGAATGGGGCGCTGACCTGGGCGGCGACGAGGAGACGGCGCTGTCGCAGGAGTTCGACCGGCCGGTGATGGTCCACCGCTATCCGGTGGAGGCCAAGGCGTTCTACATGAAGGCGGATCCCGCCGACGCGCGGCTCGCGCTCTGCGTCGATGTCCTCGCACCCGAGGGCTACGGCGAGATCATCGGCGGCGGTCAGCGCGAGGACGACGCCGGCGTCCTCGAGGCGAAGATCCGCGCCCACGGCCTGCCACCCGAGGCCTTCGGCTGGTACCTCGACCTGCGGCGCTACGGTTCCGTGCCGCACGCCGGCTTCGGGATGGGCATCGAGCGCTGCGTCGCGTGGCTCTGCGGTCTCCACCACGTGCGCGAGACGATCCCGTTCCCCCGCCTGCTCGAGCGCCTCCGTCCGTGAAGCGGAGGCCGCGCGCGGGAGCAGGCGTCGTGGCCGACGGGTCTGGGGGCATCGGAATCGCGGGGCGAAACTCAAACGCCCACGTTCACAGAGGGTCCCGATATCGGACGCTGCTGGATTCTCTCGTCACGCCCCGTTTCGTAACTGAATCCCGACGCTAGCCGCAGGCGCCGCAGACGAGAAGACCCTTCAGCGAGAAGACGCGACCGGACGAAGGGCGGCCGGAGCGCAGTCACTTGGGGAATGCGGGAACAGACCCCCAACCTGACGCTAAGGCAACAAGCGAACCGCATCGAGCTCAATCTGATCCCCGAAGCAGTGTTGGCTGCAGTCTGTCTGATTGATCGCCCAAAAGACGAGCTGCCGTTCGTCGCTTTGAACCAAGACGCTCTCAAACAAAGCCGACGTCGTCCCGCCGGACTCGGCACGACAACTGTGGTCGAGCCGAACGGAGACGAAGCCTCGATGACCGAAGGTTCTGTCGATCCGTCCATCCCGCTTGAGTCTTGCGATGTGCGTCCGCAACTGGTTGTGCGAGCAAGATGAGTTCAACACGGACAATATCCGCCCATCGGGCCGCGGTACTGCCGCGAACACTGGGCGCCGAGGCCTCGATAGACCGTCATGAAACTTCGGGTCGAGCGAACCCGAGAAGTTCAGCCGGGCGAGACCATCCGCCGTCCTAACGAGGATGCCGCCGTCAGGCAGGAGGGCCTCGAGGAACCCACCCGTGACTTGATTGAAGGTGATGTCCAGGCTCCCGTCGACATCGTACCTTCGCGTAAAGCTCCGCATGGCTCCCGTCGAGTCGAAACGCCGGCACTCTGCGAGGACTCGACCGTCCGGTTGCACGATGAGTCGACCAAGCTGAGGGAACAATGGGCTCGTGTTGCATTCGAGGGAGAGCGTCCCCGCATCGGCGAACGAGACGTCCAAGCTTCCGGAGCTCGTAAGCCGGAGGACGCGGTTCGAGAGGCGGGCGAGTATCCGATCCTCCGAATCCAGCGCGAAGATCGGTGGCTCGTCGGCAACTCCGGGAATCGCGACGAGCCCGTTCGCGCCGAACGTTTCGTCAAATGAGCCGTCGTGAAGCAAACGAACGATTGCGACCCTCCGCGGACCCACGATGGCGCACTCGTCGATTGTGAAGCAGTTGAAAAACCCCAACGAGCCCCCGACGACGATTCGGTCTTGAGAGCCGCGCTCGACGTAGACAGTGTCCGCCAAACAGGGACCATTAGCGGGGGACACACACCCAACGGTATCCTCGAACCTCTTGCCAACATCGACGCGCGGGAAGGAGGCGTCGGGCTCACCATCGCGGCCGAACCGCGACAGCACGCCTTCATCGAGGACGAGGAACCCGTCATTCCCTTGCAGCGCGATAGCTTCGATGGCGCCCACAGGGCCGGGAAACGGCGCCTTGAAGGCCCCCTGTGTTCCGAACGTGCGATCGATCTCTCGGGACGTCGTTGCGACGGCGTCGTTGGCGAGCGCCAGAAGAAACGCTGCCATCACCTTCCCGAAGTTGCTGCTCATGGACACCTGCTTGCAACCAACTCGGGTAACAGAGATTTCAATCACGGATCAAGAGCAGGATGCGTCGAATCCCCTCGCACGAAGTCGTCGGGGTCCGTTACGGAGGGCGTAGATGGGATGAAGCGGCTGGCCTCCACTCGCACGTGGTAGCCTGCGCCCCACATTCATAACGCGGTCGATGCCGCAGAGGGGAGGCCAGCCGTGGAGTATATTGGCATGGACGTTCACCAGCGCGAAAGCCAGGTGTGCATCCTCGATGAGGGGGGCGCGGTGGTGAGCGAGCGACGGATTCGCACCGAGCGCAGTCGGTTAGCGGCGCTGCTGGCCGGGCGGACGCGGGCGCGCATCGTCATCGAGGCATCGACGGAGAGTGAGTGGGTGGCACAGAGCCTCGAGGCGCTCGGCCACGAGGTGATCGTCGCCGATCCGAATTATGCGGCGATGTACGCGAGCCGCCGGCGCCGCGTGAAGACCGATCGCCGTGACGCCCGCACCCTCGCGGAGGCGGGGCGCATCGGCGCGTATCGGCCCGCCCATCGGACGCCGGCCGTGCAGCGCGAGGTGCGGGCGGTGCTGGCAGTGCGGGAGGGGTTGGGTCCGCACGCGCGTGCGGTATCTCGCACTCATCCGGGCGCTCTTGCGACGGGAAGGGATGCGTTGGCCGTGACCGAGGCCGCATAGCGCGGGAAGATCCCCGGGGGAGCGAGTGAGCTGCAGCGACGCGACGTGACGGAGCGATGAGCGCGCGAGTTTCTTTGGCCGCAGTTGAGAGCCGAGGCGTAGAGGGCGCCTCGCCCCCGTCGCACCCACCAATGCGCCGGCAACCAGCGCGTTGCCTTCGTACGAGCGCGAACAGAAGGATGACGAACGTCGTCGCGACGCCCAGCCGCTCACGGACACGGCGCGGAGAAGGAGAACAACGAGATCGTACTTGACCCGGGGCGCCGCTTCACAGAAGAAGCTCAAACGCCCACGTTCACAGAACGCCCCGCTATCGGACGCTGCCGGATTCTCTCGTCACGCCCCGCTTCGTAACTGAATCCCGACGCTAGCCACCACCCCGCCTGATCCAGAGCCGCCGGTCGAGAAGCCGTCGCACTGGCCGAACGGCTGAGGCGCTTCGCGGCGGCGCTCCGGGGTCAGTTGATCACCTTCAGGGGATCGAACCGGAAGCCGGCTTCGTAGAGCTCGCGCGCGAGCTTCGCGCGCCATGCGCCGGCGGCGTCGAGCGGCGTGTACTCGACGCCGTGAATGTCGGATGGAAGCTCCACGCCCTCCTCGTAGAGCGCGCACACGCGCTCGCGGCGCAGCTTCCCGACGGCAAAGCCCAGCTCGAAGATGACGTTCTGCCGGGCCCGGGGACGGAGCCGGTCTTCGGAGGCGAGCGCGCCGATGTCATCGCCAGTAAGGATCACGACCGCGAACGCGAGTCCCGCCTGTGACTCGAGCTTCTCGATGAGCGTGCGGCCGAGCGCCGCCTGCTCGTCGAGCAGGATCGGCTCGAGCTCAAGCTTCATCAGGAAGCGCGCAACCTCCTCCCGCACCTGGTGATTCCGGCCGTGCACGACGAGAACCTTGCCGTCGTCGTCAGGCGCGGTCGCCCGCGTCGGATCCGGCGCGAGGGGACGTGCTCGCGCTGCGAGATCGCGCACCACGGATTCGAGATCGCGCCGGTCGACCCCGAGCTCTCGACGGGGGTCGATCACGTGAATCAGGTGACGCAGACACATTCGTCGATAGAGGCCCCGTAGCTGCGACTCGTATAGCTCGTCCGCGATCAGGACGAATCGCACGAGCTCCCGTGATCGATCCTGCCAGGCGCGATAGGCGTCCATCGCCTCCTCGTCCTGGCGCGTTCCGAAGCGTTCGATGAGGGCTCGGCCGAACTCGATGTGGGAGACGATGTGACGAATGCCGACGCGGTCGTTCGTGGCCGCGGGGAAAGCCGACCGATCTGTGTGCTCGGCCATGGCGTCTTCCCGACGCTGGGCTCCAGGGAGCTCGATGGGAGATGCTTACACCGTGCCAGCGCGATGCGATGCTGCGAAGGGCGGAATGGAATTAGACGCGGGCGTTCCCGGTTACAGGAATGACGGGCCGCGTTCAGGCCTGTCCGAGACGGTCGTGGACCATCCCCGAAGTTCACGCAGTACGATTACATCCCCACGTTCTGACATCCGGCACAGAGCCGGGTGTGGCGAACGTCCAGATGGTTGATGAGCGGTGTGCATGGGTGTGCACGCGTAGGGCCCATCAGACCCCCACGACCCAGGCTCTACGAAGCGAGGAAGTTGAGAATCCATGGAGGTCTGTCGGAGTGCGAAGGCGCCCGGTGAGATTACGAATCGGGTGCTCTATCCACCTACCTTCTCGAGTGCCAGACCGGGCTATTTCTTCGCCGGGGCCACGAAGAGGCCCGGCGTCGCCAGGACAACCGTCGGGTCGCCGCTGTCATCGTGCACCACTAGCGACACGAACTCGGACGTGATCGCTACACTGGCGCAGTTCTTTGGCAGGCAGGCGATGGGGAAGAGCGTGCCCTTGCACTTGCCGCTCCGGCAGGTGACGGTGCCCGTGAGACTGACGGTGTTGAACGGCGGCACGCCTGACAGCGCGCAGCTCGGGCTGTTGCCGAAGGAGGTCTTCAGCGTCGTCTCGGCCGGAAGCTGCCCGCTGAATGGCGCGCCGTTCTTCGTCACGCCGACGAGGGTAACGAGCCCCGCCTTCGCGTCAGTCGGCTGTCCCGTGCGGGGACAGGTCGGCCCGGGCTGCGTCTCGGTGTAGAGCACGACCGCGCCCGTCTTGAAGGCGAAGGCAGGCGCGCACGGGACGGCCGTCACCGTGCCGCAGTAGGCCTGCACCAGAGCGAACTTCCCGGCGACGCGCGGTGCGCCCGCTGCGGTACCGGCGATCGCCAGAACCGCGCAGACCATCGGCAGAGCGTTTCGTGCCCGCATGGATTCTCCCTCCCTCAGGGCAGGATGCGGAATACGCGCGACTGCCCGATGCCGCGCTGCAGGGCGACGCTCCACGCCACAACCTTGATCCGCGCCTGGTCGGTCGCCGCCCCTGTCGGGATGGTCCAGCGGTAAGCGTGCTGTTTCGCGTCGAGGCCAGCGGCGATCAGCTCGTAGCTCGCCCCTCCGTCAAGCGAGAACCATATCTCCTGGACCTTGATCCCGCTCCTCACATGGCGCTGCCACGCGATGGGCAGCACTCGCCCGACCCGCCGCTTCTGATGTGCATGCGGAGCGCGCACCTTCACGACGGGCGCCGGCTGTGCCTTGCTCGGGCCGGCGATGATCTGCGGCAGGTGGATGCAACCGGAGTCGTTTGTCGGGTTGGTGTCCTGCTGCCCACTGGCCTGCGCCAGCGTCGCCGTGTCGACGAACACGCAGAGATCGTAGTCTCCCGGCGGCGTATCGGTGATGTCGATCCACTGGCAGGGGAGATTGCTCGGGTAGAGGTCGCCCCAGCCGACCTGGATGCCTTGCGTGCCGGTGTTCTCGCACACTACCCCCGGAGCGCAGCAGTAGCGTTTGGGATTCGTCGACGTCGCCGCCTTGGTGTCCTCGATGCAGAATCCGCGCTTGAGCCCGGTATTGACGGGAGTGGTCTCGCCGTGCCGACGCAGCTCGTACCGTGCGAAGCTCTTGAAGTGCCAGTGGTGGTGGCAGGCACTGTACGTCCACTCCAGCTGGTTCGTCCCGGGGAGGAGCTCGTTCGCGTTGGGGATGCCGAGGACCAAGTCGGTATCGCCCTGGTTCACCACGAAGACGCTGAAGCGTAGGACTTTGCGCGCGCCGGGTCCGCCAACACAGAGGTCGGCCGGCTGCAGCTCGCAGGCATCGGGTGTAAACGACAGTAGGTCCAGCGTGAGGTCGCTCTGGAGCGTCGTGAGGTCGAGCGCGAGATCCGGGCTGGCAAGCACCGTCGTCGGAGTCAGCAAGACAACGACGAGAAATAGAAGGCACCGCATGCGGGAATGGTTCTTTTTCATCCGATGTTCCCAGATACCCGAGTTCGAATCCCGGCGCGCCGCCGCGTGTAGCGCAGATCCGCCTCGCCCAGCAACAGCTTTGGCTCACCGCGCGGCGAGGAAGCCGGTCGTCTCCAAGCGCCACAAGATCGGATGTGGTCGGGGAAGTCGTAACCAAGAAGGCAATTGCGAGCGCCAGCACGAGTTACGTCTCTCGCGCGGTGCTGGATCGGCTCGTCGGCAACCCGCACAGGAAGCGGCGCGAGGAAACGATGAATCTCGTGAGTGACTTCGCCTTCCGCCCGTCATTCGAGCTCGCCGCGGGCGATCCGCCGGCGCGAGGTCGGGCGTCGTGAGCTGCTCGAGGGCGTAAGAAACTCAAACGCCCACGTTCACAGAACGTCCCGCTATCGGACGCTGCCGGATTCTCTCGTCACGCCCCGCTTCGTAACTGAATCCCGACGCTAGCGGGTCGCCGTCGACATCGTCGACCCGGAGACTCGGTCACCTCTTCCGCCGGGTCGTGAGGGCGCGCTCGGGTCGGGAGGCGGCCGCTCCTCCGTCTGCACGGCGACCACTACCTCCAGTGACGCGCCGCTTGGGAACAGAGCCTTGGGTCGGAGCCTACTGCGGACAGGTCGCGCAGAAACGGCCGAGCTGGTCTTGCAGGCGTCGGCGTCTGGGAAAGCGCGCAGGCGCGAAGCGCCGAGCACTGGACGGCCCCCCGGTAGTTTGACCCTCGCGGACCCCCTGCTATGAGGGCTGCCGCGATGCGCATCCCGATCGCTCTCCTGGCCGCCGGCCTCGCGCTGTCCGC
>JACXTT010012883.1_pt1 | contig 11067 bp, 11 predicted proteins | sample 9270951 | NCBI WGS metagenome assembly JACXTT01 (sample SAMN15532306, study PRJNA645909) | rock metagenome | isolation source: weathered quartz diorite | place: Puerto Rico | collected 2017-06-21 | reverse complement strand
CGACTCGCTGATCGTCGGCGCGGTCACCTCGCAATACGCCAGCAACATTGTCGTCTCCGGCGAGTGGGCCAAGGCGCGCAAGCTTTCCGCCGCAAGCAGCTACGCCGAACGCTTGGCAACGCTGAAGGGCATCACCATCGGCACCGTCGATCGCGGTGGTGGCGTCGACCAGCTGATCCACTTCCTGGCCAAGGAAGCCAAGCTCAATCCCCAGACCGACATGGAAATCCCGGTGATTGGCGCCGGCGAGGCGATGCTTGCCGCCTTCTCGCGCGGCCGCATCCAGGGCTTCGGCCATTCCTCGCCGGTCTCTGACACGGCCGTGAAGGACATGAACGGCTTCATGCTGTTCAACATGAGCCGCGGCGAGGTGAAGCCGCTGGACGGCTTTCTCTACATCTCGGCCATGGTGAAGGAGTCCTGGGCCAAGACCCATGAGGACACCACCGTGCGCTTTCTGAAAGGTCTGCAACGGGCGCTGAACGCGATCCACGATCCGGCGGAGACAATCAAGGCCCGTGACGCGGTGAAGAAGGTCTATCACGCCAACATAGAGCCTGCGTTCTACGCGAAGCTCTGGGATGACACCGTCAATGCCTTCCCGCACTCGGTGAAACTGGATGCACCGATGGTCAAACGGGTGGTATCGTTCGTGAACGAATTCGATGCGGAGCCGCTCAATCAGGCTGCGGTCGACGCAGCCTGGACCGATCGCTACACGAAGCAGATCCAGGCAGCCCAATAGCTGCTGGAGACTGATCGATGGCGTCGCATGAACTGAAGCCCACCCCGGACAACGTGCGCTGGGGTGTGTTCGAGGCCAGCATCCCACCGGTGCTGACAGTCCAATCCGGCGACACGGTCACGATCGAGACGGTGTCGGGGGCACCGGACTCGATGCCACCGGAAAGCAGCGGCCTGACGGTCTCGCCTCATCTGCGCGAGATTCACACATCAGTGCCACGGCGCGGCGTGCATATTCTCACGGGGCCCGTTGCCGTCGCGGGCGCAGAACCCGGCGACATGCTCGAAGTGCGGATCGATGCCGTTTCCCCGAACGCCGACTGGGGCTATTGCGGCATGCGTCCGTTGATGGGCACCCTGCCTGAAGACTTCCCGGAAACGCACATCGCCCATCTGACCGTCGATCGCACACGCAACGTCTGCACCACACCCTGGGGGCAGGAGTTGTCGCTCGCGCCGTTCTTCGGCGTCATGGGTGTCGCGCCGCGCCCGGCTTACGGTGCACTCAACACCAAGGAACCGCGCGAGCACGGCGGCAATCTCGACAACAAGGAACTGGTCGCAGGCTCGACGCTGTTCCTTCCCGTGTTCGTACCCGGCGCAAACTTCTCCGTCGGCGATGGCCACGGTTTGCAGGGTGACGGCGAAGTCTGCGTGATGGCGCTGGAGATCAATCTGCGCGGTACGTTCACGCTGATCCTGCACAAGAAGCCGCGCGGCAGCGCCGCGCTCCTAACGTTCCCGCGCGCCGAAACGCCGACCCATTACATCAGTATGGGGATGAACGAAGACCTGGACTTGGCGATGAAGCAGGCGCTGCGGGAGATGATTGCCTTCATCATTGCGCGCTCGAACCTGTCGGCGCGCGACGCCTACATGCTCTGCTCGCTGGCCGTCGACTTTCACGTCACGCAGACCGTGAATGGCGAGAAAGGCGTGCATGGCATGCTGCGCAAGGAACTTCTGCGCTGAGCGATCGGCCCTTACCCAGTTTCGACTCTACAAGAACCGCGTGGGCGCGATGATCGTGCGCCACATATGCGCCGATGAGGAGTGGTCGTAGCCGAGGCCTTCCTTCGGCTGCTTGAAATTCCGGCCGATAATGTCTGTAAACCGCTCGACCTCGATGTGCTTGTCCGGATCGAATGAATAGAGGTCGTTCATCGTCACCAGCCGCGCTGTCATGTACCATCTGTGATTACGGGCGTAGTCATGCGCCTCCTGCATCACCTTCGATGGTTTGAAGTCCTTGCCGAAGTAGCGGATGTAGGCCTCGGGATACTCGTAACCGACAGACTCATCCGGGAAGAACCGGAGCGCCTGATGATAACGGATCGCCCAGGCTACCTCTTCGTCCACGTAGGGCTCCACCAGTTGCGCACCCCAGTAGCCATGATCGGCCTGGATGAAACCCACCACCGAGATATCGTGCAGCAGGCAGGCTATCACGACCTTCTCGTCGCAGCCCTTCTCGAGCGCGAGTGCGGCACTCTGCAAAAGATGCTGCTTCGCCGGACTGAAGCGCAGACGGAAAAAATCCATCAACGTCGGCTTCTCAGGCATCTTCTTCAGCCGCGGGTCCTCTCCCATCTGCAGCACCTGCCCGGGTTTCGTCTGGGGCAGCTGCGCCGTGGTCGGATCGATATCGCCTGATCTGTAGATGACGGATTTGACCGCGATCTTGCCGAGTTCCTCGGCCATCGCGTGTTCGATGGCGTCCGCCTGGTGGTCAACGTCCTGATCCTGCGTCTCGCGCAGGGCTCGCATGGCGGCAGCTTCGATCTGCACTTCGGCGTTCGTCATAGGTCTCTCCCTGACGATCTGCGCTTGAACGCGGCGCCTGATTCCAGCCTTTACATAATACCCCGATTGCCCCCGCAGCAGGTGACAATCGCATCTTTTTGATGGGACAGCGCCGAGGGCGAAACCCCACCTTGGCATGCCCCGGCAGGCCATTGCCGCCCGAATAGGCTGTTTAGAACGAACCTAAGCTAGGCTTATGGCAAAGCCGGATTCACTCCTCTAAAAGGCCTGCACAAGGACCCGGCGTCGCTTGCGACCCCAGCTCGGGCAGCAGCGAATGGCGGACGTCATCAGAACCAGCGATCAGAAGAAACGGCGCGCGGCATGGCTCCGCCAAGTCTATCAGTGGCACTGGATCAGCTCCGGCATCTGCCTGATCGGTATGCTGCTGTTCGCGCTCACAGGACTGACGCTCAACCACGCCGGCCAGATTGAGGCGCGCCCTGTGACAATCGCCAAGGACGCACAACTGCCCGCGGACCTGCTGTCCGAACTCAAGGCAAAGCCGGCCGTCTCGAAGGAGCCGCTGACCAAGGGCGCGCAGGACTGGATCTCGCGCCAGTTAGGCGTGGACGTCGCCGGCCGCGACACCGAATGGTCGGCCAAGGACGTTTATGTTTCGCTGCCGCGTCCCGGCGGCGACGCCTGGTTGAGCATCGACCGGAACGATGGCTCGGTCGCCTATGAAGTCACCAGCCGTGGCTGGATCGCTTACCTCAACGACCTGCACAAGGGCCGTCACACCGGCGTGGCCTGGAGCTGGTTCATCGATATCTTCGCGGTCGCCTGCTTCATCTTCTGCGCGACCGGACTTTTGCTGCTGCAGCTGCATGCCGGCAAGCGACCAGCCACCTGGCCCGTCGTCGGCATGGGCCTCGTCATTCCCGTTCTCCTCCTCGTGCTTCTGGTTCACTGAGAGTTTTCATGCGCCTGACAATCTCCACCGCCCTCACCGGTCTGCTCGCGCTTCCCGCGGCTGCCAGCGATGCCACGATTAGCATCGATATCCCGCGTCTGACCGTGGCCGAATATCACCGTCCTTACGTCGCGTTCTGGATCGAAAGCGCCGACGGCAACAAGATCTCCAACCTTGCGGTCTGGTATGATCTCAAGCTCAAGGAGAACGAGGGCGTGAAGTGGCTGAAGGACATGCGCCAGTGGTGGCGCCGGACCGGCCGCGAGCTCACCCTGCCGACCGACGGACTGTCGAGCCCTACGCGGGCGCCCGGCACGCATCAGATCACGTTCGACTCCAAGGCCAAGCAACTCGCCGAGCTTCCGGCCGGTGATTATCACCTGCTGGTCGAGGCAGCCCGCGAAGTCGGCGGCCGCGAACTGCTCCGCATTCCGTTCCAGTGGCCGCCGAAGGCGCCGCAGAAGCTGGAAGCCAAGGGCGAACACGAGATCGGCGCGATCTCCGTCACTCTTACTCCGTAAGTACCGCTTCAACGACAACGCCACCGTCGCGAAAAGGACCTGGCCATGCACAAGCACCTCAAGCTCGCCGTACTCGCTCTCGCCGCCTCATCGGTGTTGTCGGTTTCGGCCTACGCGCACCGGACCTGGCTTCTGCCGTCTGCCACAGTCCTTTCCGGCAAGGACAACTGGGTAACGGTGGACGCAGCCGTCTCGAACGATCTGTTCTATTTCGAGCATCAGCCGCTGCAGATCGAGAACCTGTCGGTCATGGCGCCAGACGGCACCGCCGCAACGCCTGAGAACATCGCCAAGGGTCGCTATCGCAACACCTTCGACGTCAAGCTCGGGCAGACCGGCACCTACAAGATGATGGTGCTGAATCAGGGCGCGTTCGCGAGCTACAAGCTGGACGGCCAGCAGAAGCGCATGCGCGGCAAGGCCGACAACATCGAGAGCCAGATTCCGGCGAACGCCACGGACGTCAAAATCTCCGAAATCCAGGGCCGCATCGAAATCTTCGTGACCTCCGGCAAGCCCACAGACACGGTGCTGAAGACCACCGGCGTGGGCCTCGAGATGGTTCCGGTCACGCATCCCAACAATCTGGTCGCCGGCGAAAAGGCGACCTTCCGCCTGACCCTCGACGGCCAGCCGGCAGCCGGCCTCGATGTCGAGATCGTTCCCGGCGGCATCCGCTATCGCGACAAGCTCAACGACACCAAGGCCACCACCGACGAGTCCGGCACCTTCAGCGTGACCTGGCCTGCGCCCGGCATGTACTGGATCCACGCCAACACCCAGGACGACAAGAGCAAGATCAAGAACGCGACCCGGCGCGCAAGCTACACCAGCACGCTCGAAGTCCTGCCTCCGTAAGACTTATGCCAACCCCATCCGCGCTCGCGCCGCTGCCTCCCATGGAGCGGCGCGTCGCAATTCCACGCCAACTGTCGATCTCCGCGCTACGGCGGCCAACAGGCGCGTTGCAGGCGCTCGGTGGGGCGACAATGGGCACGTCGTGGACCGTGAAATTTGCCGGCGCGCCCGGCCTGGATGCCAGATTGCGCCCCCTCATCCAGCAAGGCCTCGACCGCGTCGTCGCGCAGATGAGCCCCTGGGAGCGGCAGTCAGACCTCAACCGCTTTAACAACGGTCCTTGCGGCTCCTGGCAGCCGCTTCCGCTTGAATTCCGCACCGTGATTGCCTGCGCCCTGCGCATTGCCGAAGAAACAGGCGGCGCCTGCGATCCGACGCTCGGCGCACTCATCGATTTGTGGGGCTTTGGCCCGGCGCAGCGGAGCGATGCCCTTCCATCGTCGCATGCAATCGAGACATCGCTCAACACCTCCGGTTGGCACAACCTTGCCTATGATCCTGCTCGCGGGCTTCTGCGCCACAAGCCCGTTCGCCTTGATCTCTGCGGTATCGCCAAAGGCTTCGCCGTCGACCTGATCGCGCGAATGCTGCGCGAACACGGCGTCATCGATGCACTGGTGGAGATCGGCGGCGAGCTGTCAGGCCATGGCATCAAACCCGACGGCACGCCCTGGTGGGTGAGCGTCGATGAAGGGTCAGCAAGCCATCAGCCTCTGGTCATTGCGCTGCATGGGCTCGCCATCGCCACGTCCGGTTGCGAGCGGAGCTTCGCAAGCGAGGGCGTGAGTTACTCGCACACGATTGATCCCCGCACAGGGCGGCCGATCGATAACGGGATGGTCTCAGCCACCGTGCTGCATGAATCCTGCATGCAGGCAGACGCCTACGCGACAGCCCTCATAGTCATGGGGCCAAATGAAGCCATCGCGTTCGCCAACGACAAGCTGTTGCCTGTCGTGATCCGCCACCAAACCTCAGCGGGCAGCATTGCAGAGGCACTCAGCGCGCCGATGCAGGCCATGCTCGAAGACTAGACCTCGGCCCACTGGCGCAGCAGGTTGTGATAAAGCGCGGTCAGCGACATCACTGACGGATGCTCGGGATGATCCGCCGTGAGGCGGATGATCGACATGTCGAGATCGAACAGCATCCCCCGCCGCGTCACATCCGAGACCATACTCTGGGTCCAGAAGAACGAGGCCACGCGCGAACCGCGCGTCACCGGCGTGACGTGGTGAACGCTGGTCGCCGGATAGACGATCATGTCGCCGGCCGGCAGCTTGACCGAGTGGGCACCATACGTGTCCTCCACCACCAGCTCTCCGCCGTCGTATTCATCCGGAGACGACAGGAACAGCGTCGACGACACGTCAGTGCGGATGCGCACGCCGAACACCGACGACGTACGGATCGAATTATCCACGTGCGAGCCGAAGTTCATCTGCCCGTCGGCATCATAGCGATTGAACAGCGGCGGAAAGATCGTCTTCGGCAAAACGGCAGACGTAAACAGCGCGTTACGGTTGAGCGCGGAATGCACCATCTGGCCGAGTTCACGCGCTTCCGGCGAATCCTCTGGAAGCTGCAGGTTGTGCTTCACCTTCGCGGATTGATGACCGGCCGTACCACGACCATCGATCCAGTCGGTCCGCGCCATCACCTCGCGACAGCGCCGCACCTGATCCGCCGTCAGCACTCCCGGAATGTGCACCAGCATGGCTTATCCACCTTCAAAATGAGGAAGCCGGCGCGGGCATGCGCCGGCTTCCGATCGCTACCCTTGATCGCCGGTCAGAACTGCGCGCGTCCCGACAGCGACACGTAGCGCCCCGGCCCCGGCACCGCGAAACCTGCACCTGCAACCGTGTCGAAATAGTACTCGTCCGTCAGATTGTAGACGTTGAGCTGAACCGTGAAGTTACGATTGACCTTGTAGGCAGCCATCGCATCCAGCCGCCAGTAGCTGGGAATGCGCGCGTCGTTGGCCGCCGTCGACCAGCGCGAGTCGACAAAGAATGCACCGCCGCCGACCGTCCATTGCTGGGTCAGATCGTAGGTCGTGAATACCGAGAAGGTGTTCTTCGGTGTCACCGCGAGCTCATGGCCAATGTTTGCGACCGTCGCCGAGTCGAGCACCTTCGACTGCAGATAGGCGTAGCCGCCGAAGATGCTCCACTGCGGCGTGATCCGCCCCGTCGCACCGATCTCGAAGCCCTGCACCTGGGTCGTGCCGACTGCAGCGTAATCCGGCGCAGCCGTCGTGCCACGGTTCTCGACATCATTCTCTTTCCTGATGCGGAAGACGGCGGCATTCAGGCTAAGACGCTTATCGAGAATATCAGCCTTGGCGCCGACTTCATCGATCTCCGACGTAACCGGCTTGAACGTCTGTGCACCGTTGGCGATCGTCGTGAACTCCGACGGCGGGTTAGCAGAGGTTCCGTGCATGTAATAGATCGACGACCATTCGGTCGGATGTACAACGACGCCCGCCCGATACGTCACGAAATTGTTGTCTGCACTCAGGTTGAAGGGCGTATTCGGCGTCTGAGAAATTGCACCGGTCGCATCGGTCCGCGTGTACGCATACTGCTTCGACGTAAAGTTGTCGAAGCGCACCCCGCCCAGCAATTCGAGCCAGTTCGTGACCTTCAACTGATCCTGAATGTAGACACCGACCGCATTGGCCTTGGTTTCGGTCGCAGCCGTCGTCGGATTGAGCGTGCCAGTCACCCAGGGATTGGGATTGGCAACGTTGACTCGGTAGGTATCGTTGAAGGTCGTGCGGTAATTGTCGCGCGTCTCGTGGCTCAGCTCGAGACCGGCCAGCACATTGTGCTCCAGGAATCCGGTTGCGAACTTCGCATTGATATCGCTGACGTTGCTGACCAGGAAGTTATTAGTCTGATTCTGGAAGTGATTGGTGTTGGCGATCCAGATGTTCGCAAGCGAGGTCGTCGGCAGCAGTGGACTGGTATCCGTGGCGAGTCGCGTACCACCGGTGGGCGCATTCCACAGATTCGATGTTGCGGTGTTCAGGTTCGATAGTTGCACCGGCCGCGTACGATTGAAGCGCTCGACGTAGCTAACACCGGTCGTGTTGGTGAACTTCAGGCCTGGCGTGAACTCATGCTCGAACTTGTTAGTCAGGTTGTGCGCTTCGGTCTTCTCGACGTCGTTCTGACCTGGCGTTGCCACGCCATACCAGGTGTTGCGCGGAACAGGAGCAGGTTGACGGTAGGCCGTGCCGAAGTATGAGCCCGGCAACATGACGATGCCACGATCGGCGATGTTGTCATCGTTCTGGTAGACGTAGCTCAGCGTGTTCTTGGTCTGCGGCGTGAACTGATAGGAGATCGACGGCGCGAAACCGAAACGCTTGATGTGCGCAAAGTCGCGACCAGCGATGTCGGTCTCGTAACCGACCGCAGCGATGCGCGTCGCGAACTGACCGAACGTCTTGTTGAAGTCGACCATCATGCGGCCGCCCATCGCCGAGCTGCCGGTGCCTTCCAGCACCGTGAAGTCGCGATTTTGCGGCAACTTGGAGACGATGTTGATCACGCCGCCGGGCCAACCGCGGCCGAACAGGAACGATGAAGGGCCTTTGTAGACTTCGACGCGATCGAAGCTGAACGCATCGCGCGCATACCAACCCGGATCGCGAATGCCGTCGCGATAGAAGTCGTTACGGGCGGAATAACCGCGAATGGTGACGTTATCGCCCTGAATGCCGCCCTCACCCGCCGTGAAGGTGATGCCCGGCACATTGCGCAGCGCCTCCTGCACCGAGGTGGTGCGCTGATCCTGCATCAACTGCTGCGAAACGACGTTAACCGTCTGTGGCGTGTTGGCCAGCGGCGTTGGAAAGCGCGACAGGCCGCTCTGCGCAGGCGTCTGATAGCCAGCAACGCCCGCTCCATCGCCAACCACGGGATTGACGGCCGCAGCATCGCCCGCGGGCGCTGCAACTGACGGCCCCGGCGCCGCCGGCGCGCGGCGCGTCGGCTGGCGCTTGGCCTGACGCTTCGGTGCCGTGACACGGACTTGCGGGAGATCGTCACCACTGCTGACCGGCTGGGCGTCTGCCGAGTCGGGCATTAACATCACCGAAGCGATGCCGATCGTCGCTTTGCTCCAGGCAAGCTTGGAAATTGCCGAGGACCCTGCAAGATCCGACCCAAAGCGCAGCGATTTGATTGTCATAGCCCCAAAACCCCAGTCCGAAGTCCCAAAATCTTCGCGCCAGAATTTCAACCTGCGAAACTCTGACACATGGTGCCTGATAGACGCTTCAATTTTCGCTCGCAACCAAACGAGGCCGAGACTCGTGTGCATTTATAGAGCTTCTATTTTCACGGACGCCGCGAGCAAGAATTAAGCAGGTCAGCGATCGGGACCCTTCGTGAGTTTAAAGTCGTTCTAAATCATAGCGCTCTTAAAGCGATTCTAAAGGCAGACGTCGCTTGCTTGTTTGCTTCGCGGCATAGGCGCGTTAGGACCAGTCGGTCTGCCGCGGAATGACGCGATCGAGCACAGCTGATCGTCGCCCTCGCATCGTGACCACCTCCGAACGAAATTGAACTGATGGCCAAAGTTTCAAGACGACAGAGCACACGGCGGCTGTTCCGTCAGTGCCTCGCAGGACTGTTTGCTCTCGGCATCCTTGCAGCCCCATGCGCAACGTTCGCGCAGGTCACGACCACCCAACCATCGATCTCGTCGCCCGGTCAGCCGTCTGCGCCTCTCACGACACCTGCACCGGATGCATCGAACCAGCCGGTTCCGCTGGAATCCGAGCCCGTTCTGCCGCACGATCTGTCGCCGATCGGCATGTTCATGGCAGCGGACCGCATCGTCAAAGCCGTGATGATCGGTCTCGCCTTCGCGTCCGTCGTGACCTGGTCGGTCTGGCTCGCCAAGGCGCTGGAGATGTTGAGCGCGCGGCGCAAGGTGATGCGCGATATCCGCACCCTGCGCGAGGCAGATTCGCTCGCCCAGTGCAGCGAGCTGTTTCGCGGCAACGAAAGCGATGTCGGCCAGCTCGTGAAGGCAGCATCGCACGAGTTGCATCGCTCGCAGAATGCCATGAACCACGAGGGCATCAAGGAACGTGTGGCTTCGCTGTTCAGCCGCATCGAGGCCGGCGCAACCCAGCGCATGACCCGCGGAACCAGCATCCTCGCCACCATCGGCTCCACCGGCCCCTTCGTCGGCCTGTTCGGAACCGTCTGGGGCATCATGAACAGCTTCATCGGCATCTCGAAGTCGCAGACGACAAATCTCGCGGTCGTCGCGCCCGGCATTGCCGAAGCGCTGCTCGCCACTGCGCTCGGTCTCGTCGCTGCTATCCCCGCGGTCGTGATCTACAACATGTTCGCGCGCTCGATCACCGGCTATCGCAGTCTGCTCAGCGATGCCTCGGCAGAACTGATGCGCATGGTCAGCCGCGATCTCGACCGGCTCGAGTTCATGCCGCGCCGTCGCGCCGCCGAATAGCGGGAGCCGCATCGTGGGTGTCCAGCTTCAGCAATCTTCCGGCGACGACCTGCAGCAGGTGCACGAGATCAACGTCACGCCCTTCATCGACGTGATCCTCGTGCTGCTGATCATCTTCATGATCGCAGCCCCGCTTGCGACCGTTGATGTGCCGGTCGATCTGCCCGCCTCGACGGTGAAGCGTCAGCCCCGCCCGGACAAGCCTGTGTTCGTCACGCTGAAGGCCGATCACTCGCTCGCAGTTGGCGAAACGCCGGTCTCCCGAGCCTCGCTCGCCGCATCTCTGCATCAGGCAGTGACCGGCGACCACAACAAGCGGATCTTCGTGCGCGCTGACAAGACGATCCCTTACGGCGACGTCATGGCGCTGATGAACGAGCTGCGCAGCTCCGGCTTCCTGAAAATCGCGCTCGTCGGTCTGGAAAGTGGAGCGGCCCAGTGACTGTTCCATTCTCCTTCGGTCATTTCACCAAAACGGAAATGCTGCGCTGGGGCGTCTGCTTTGCGACGATGCTCGCGTTGCATGGCGGCATCGCCGCCGCCTTGCTGACCCCCCAGACCGAGGGCGACGTACTGGATGGCGTCGCCTCTGTGGAGGTCGATTTCACGACAGAATCCTTCAAGGACGCGCAGGCTCGCCACATTGCCCCAGGCGAGGAGCACATGCAGCCCTACCTACCCGCGCCGCCGACAGGACAGCCGTAACCGAAAAGCCAACCCGAAACA
>JACXTT010012882.1_pt1 | contig 11068 bp, 11 predicted proteins | sample 9270951 | NCBI WGS metagenome assembly JACXTT01 (sample SAMN15532306, study PRJNA645909) | rock metagenome | isolation source: weathered quartz diorite | place: Puerto Rico | collected 2017-06-21 | reverse complement strand
AAATACGGCGCTTGACGGTAATCATGTTGTTCAGTGCCATACAAGCAAATGTACTCGGAATTCCAGGATACAACCAACTCATCCCCAAGACAACATTCACCGTTGCTAGCATCGTAGTCCTACTGTTAGGACTCGTTGTGACAGCCATCGTCCTCAAGTTCGGCACTCAGCTAGCCGACACATTGGGCGAGAGCTACAAGAGCTACAGAAACTGGACCCCACTGCTCGCATGGTTCTTCCAAATGGCAGCACTGGTAATCCTCTATACTATCACTAAACCACTAGTAATCAGCTACTTCGCAACTGCACCATGGGCTTACCCACTGCTCTTCCTACTGATCGCTCTCGTACCGACCATCAAGGTCGTTGTCAAACTAGTTAACAACCTCGAAGGCCATAATACATCAAGACATATCCTGACAAACTAAGCCTTCAACGATTCACGAAAACTCGCGTCTGATGAGTGGGTCGGAACTTCCCTTTTTGTTATAACTACGACCGGATTATTTCAGATGGTTTCAGAGTTTAAGCTGTCTTCGTCGAAAAACTCATCTTGCAACCGTGCTCTCCGACGAGTTTTGCGTCAAAGCCAAGTCCAAGGCCCTCAGCGGCTTTCTTGTAGCTACCAACACATGTTCCGCAAAAGATTGACCGTGCCTGCTGTCTGGTGAGCGCGTAATCTTCAGCCTGTGCTGTGACTGATTCAATACAACCGCAACGATGAAGGTTCACGGTTCGTAGTCCATTTCCGACCTGGGTCTCATAGTCGCTCTGGAACGTCTCGCCCATGCTCTCAGCCAAGCTATCGGAAAGAGCCACCACCGCGGCATCGCCACTGGCATTGGTCTTTCGGATTTCCTGAACCTTCAGCTCGGCTTTCTTGTCAGTCAAAATACTCATTGCGGGAGCAATAGCGTCGTAACCAATGGCAGTGACGAACGTGCCCACTTGGAGTAGGAGATAGTGAGCAAGCGTCTTCCTCAGCAATTCGTACTGTTCCTCGGGGGTCCGGGTAAATTTCGCGCCGCTCTTGCTGCTCATCCTGATTTTCCCTTGATTCCCAGGTTTCTGAGGATCATATAGTATGATAGACCGCCTAGCAAAGCCAGAGGAAGCGATGTCAGAAAAAGGTTTGAGAGAACAGTCAAGTCGAGCCCTCCAGAACCGAACGCGGACACTCTAAGTGCGGTTGCGGCGAGGCTAAGAGGATTGTACTGGGCAATTGTTGCGATGGGTCCTGGAAGATATTGCGAAATTATCGCGGCAGGATAGAAAATGGTGCTTACCGTGATCATTGTTACTTGAAGTGCTTGGGCGTATACCCAGTACATCTCGCCGCGTCGAGATATGCTAGCGAAGAACCCCGCGAGACCGGCTATGCCTGTAGCTAGAACGAACAGAAACGGGAGGAGCAACAGCGCGTTCAAGAGATTTGATAGTTGAATCGAGGTCGCGCCAATTGTTGAAGCTGCAATCAACGCGATAATCAGGAGAGTTGAAGAATAGACCACGCCACCTAGTCCCCCGGAAATTATGTAAGCCGCCACAAGCCCGGAGGTTTGTACTGGCAGAGTCAAGTAATATTGGGCAACACCTTCACGCAGTGCTAGCCAGATCCTTCTTCCAGTGTCCGTAGCCGCCGAGAAAAGCCCCACGGTGACGATCCCAGGAACAACGAAAGCGAAGTAAGCTGGGCTGATCAGCCGGGTAATGACGAGTGCATACACGAGCATGTCAGAAACGTTCAGACTGATCAAAACTGCCATGAGCCATTTTGTCCGGAAGAAATAAGAGAAATCGGTCCTAGCTACCAGGAAGATTCGGGAGAATTGACTGCTCAAGCTGCCTTCACACCTTCAATTATGTTGTCAACCACACGGGTGCTGAATGCAAGGGTCCCAACAGCAATCCCTACAACCACGACGATTGCTAGAGCGGGATTCAGCGACACATCCGGCGGTCCGAAGCCTATCAACCATCGCGTCAGTTCAGCGCCCCAGGTCAAGGGACTGAAAACTGCTACCGGCGAGTAGTAGTTGGGCATGAATGCCAGGGGATAGAAGACCGTGCTGAACCTTACAAGCAGAGCTGATAGTCCCGCAATTACGGCACTGTAAATGTCAACGGACTTGAAAGCGATGAAGCTCATTGAGATCATGAATCCCGAGATTCCAAGCCCCAGCACGAACAGCGACCCGATCGAAAACAGTGCAGTAACTGGTGTTAGCAAACCCGAGAAGTATAACACTGCCAAGAGAGGTGGTGCGACCTTAAGCAGAGTATTCGTAACTCCGTAAAGCGCCTGAGACGCAAGGAACCCCTTTCTGGAAACCGGCAGTGAAAGGTAGTACGGTAGTTCTCCTTCGTGCGCGTGTTCAACAAAGTGTCGTCCAACGTCGGCGGCGGAGTCGAATACGATGATTACAGTCAGTCCTACTCCGTAAAAATAGTAATAGTTGGGAAGATTAGCCCCGACAAGCTTGGACATCATAGACCCGTAGACCGCCAACTGTAATCCGAACAGTGCCCAAGCTAGGATGAACCAGGTCCGCTCGCCGAGCAGGACCCGAATGTTGAACGCTGCGAGCGTCAGGACCCGGTTCATGATTGGTCGTCCAGCAGGGCTTTGCCAGTGAAATGGAGGAAAACATCATCGAGAGATGGCTCTGTGATCCGTATCGAGGATATTTTCGCGCCGACGGTGTAGCTGGCGGAGGTCATCTTGGGGACCCAATCCTCAGCTCGAGAAACCTTTGCACGCAAAGACTGTCCTTCTGTCGAAAGCGAGACTGATCCTCCAAGACTTTTCAGATCGTTAACCAGTCCCTGCGATAGCGGGTATTCGAAGTCAACTTCTACCACATCGCCTCCTGCGATTGCGTCTTTGAGCTTCGGGATCGTATCCCGAACGACCATAGTTCCCTTGTGAAGAATCGTAACCCTGTCTGCGAGATACTCTGCTTCGCGGACTTCGTTCGTCGCCACTATCACAGTGGTCCCGAGATCTCTGAGTTCCTTAATCTTGTCCCAGATCTTCCTCTTCCCGCGTAAATCAACTTGGCTCGTCGGCTCATCAAATATAGCGAGCTTAGGCCTCTGAACCAGAACCTTCGCGGTCTCGAGCCTCTTCGCCTGTCCCCCTGACAAGTGCATGAACATCTTGTCTCTGGACTCCCATAACTCCAGGTCTTTCATCGTAGTCTCAATCAGATCTGCTCGCTTGGCCGGATCGACGTCGAACATTGAAGCATGGAATCTCAGTATCGCGGATGGCTTGTGACGCCAGAACCCGCGAGCCTCCTGGAACGCGATTCCCATTGCTTCGCGAACCTTGGTCCCCTCCTTTACAACGTCAAACCCCATCACTTTTGCTGTTCCAGAAGTGGGTTTGAGAATCGTGCAAAGCGTCATCAACAGTGTGGTCTTACCACTACCATTCGGGCCGAGAATTACCATTATCTCGCCCTGGTCCACTGTAAAGTTCAGCCCGCGAAGAGCTTCCGCCTTCTTCCCGTAGGTCTTCTTGAGGCCGATAGTTTCCACTGCGTACAATGGAATCGTCGTGCAGGCTAGGCGGCGATAAAAAGGTTCGAACTTACTTTGGATTCCCGACGACAATTAGTTCCTTGTAGCCAGTTCGCCCAGACGCCACACTGTTAATTGGACGATTCACCGACACTCTTCTCGTGTCGAAGCCTTGGTACAACCTAACTGTCAGCGGGGTCTCGGAGTTCGAGAGGATTACGGTGCAACCACGATCAACGAGTCCTCGGAACTCTCGGGCAAGCTCTTCTTGGTCCTTTTCGGAAAATCCACCGGGAGCATAATCAGTAAACGATGAGGTCTTGCTCTTTGGCTGGTAAGGCGGGTCAAGGTAAGCGAGGTCACCCTTGCCACATTTCAAAGTGGCAGTGCGATAGTCCGAACATTGAAGTTGAGCGTTAGTTTCCCGAAGTGCCCTGCTTACTGATAGTATGTTTTCAGCATTGAGTATCCTCGGCTTTTTGTAACGCCCAAAAGGGACGTTGAAACCACCGCGGGAATTTACTCTGTAGAGGCCATTATAGCATGTTTTGTTGAGAAAGATAAGACGAGCCGCCGACTGGATAGCGTCGGTCGGGCGCCATTTTCTCTTCTCATAATAATATCCGCTTTTACTCTTTGAATGGAAGTACTCTGTTTCAGTTCTAGAAAGGACCTCAATCAATTCCTCGGGTGCTTTCTTAATTGTACGATACGCATTGACAAGCTCAGCGTTGACATCAGACAAGACAGCGTTGAAACTTCTCCCGGCTGCGTAAATTGAAAAGTACAGGGCTCCACCCCCAAGGAACGGCTCGTAATAGTCCGAAAAACGGGGCGGGACGAGTCGTAAAAGATCAGGAACAAGACTCGCCTTGCCACCTGCCCACTTTACAAATGGCGACGGTTGCATTTTGGTAGGATCGACTGAGAGCAGTGTCGTTTCAGAGGCTTGAAGCACTGACTCGACTACCAGCAAAGGTCATGACTCGTTGAAGTATTAAGCCCTAGTAGACTGAGAGTAATAATCTGACGATTCAGGATCGAATCTGGCTGAAACTCTACAGTGCCACAGATCTGAAGCTCATCAACAATGCCGAGGGACACTCGAACGGCGGGGTTTTGGAAAGGAATGAATCTTCCTGCGCTAACGAGAGCGGGCTATGGCGACAAAACACAAGTTTTTGTTGGAAAAAGTCTCGGTGCAAATGACAACAAGGTAGACCTTCTTGCCTCCTCAAAATCGGGCGAGATCCATGTCTCCCTAAAATGGCAACAATCTACTGGAACAGCGGAACAGAAAGTCCATTTTGAAATCCTGTGTCTCGCCGACGCAGTCATTTTGCGCTCACCTTACGTGACTAATCGAAGTGCACTTTGTATATATCCACATTCGGCCGATTCTGGCTTGTTCGGAAATGCAAAAGATCATTGAGGCTGAAGGTCTCACAAAAGTCTACAAGGGTAAAGTAAAGGCTGTTGATCATATTTCGTTCTCAGTAGACGAAGGAGAGGTTTTCGGTTTTCTCGGCCCAAACGGAGCGGGCAAGACAACTACAATCAAGATGCTTAACACGCTCGCCAGCATAACCGAGGGCAAGGCTAGCGTTGCAGGCTATGATGTGAAGCGTTCTCCAGGTGAGGTCCGAGACAGTATTGGAGTTGTTCCTCAAGAGCTTACGGCAGATGACGAGTTGAGCGGGCTCGAGAACATGGTGCTTGCAGCGAGGCTCCATCACATCAGGGGCGGCGTTGCAAAGTCCGGGTCAAAGGATCTAATGCAACTGGTCGATTTGAGTGACGCCGCCAATCGCAAGGTCAAAACATACTCAGGCGGGATGCGCAGGCGACTCCAGTTAGTCATGGGTCTACTGCACGAGCCGAAGGTTCTCTTCTTGGACGAGCCGACTCTCGGCTTGGACGTTCAGACTCGTAGCAAAATGTGGGATTACATCAAGGGACTAAACAAAGACAAGGGACTGACTGTCTTCATGACAACACACTATCTAGAAGAAGCAGACTCATTATGTGATGAGGTCGCAATCATAGATCACGGCACAATCAAAATCTCAGGCTCCCCAGCCCAGCTCAAGGAAACCGTCGGCGGAGACATTGTCACCCTAACGCTCTCCGACGGCACCGAAGATCTAACAGGATTCTTCCAAAACATCGAAAGCGTCAAAGAGGTGAACAAGACGGACAGCGTCTATCGAATCAAGCTTCCCAAAGCCGAAACAAAACTCCCAGCAATCGTCGAGGGAGTCATCCGTAAACAATTGCAGATTAAAGAAATCTCATTCACTAAGCCATCACTAGACCAAGTCTTCCTTGAGGTTACAGGCAAATCGATGCGCGACGAGTCGACCACTCAGACAGATTCTGGCTGGGAGAACATCCGGATGCAGAGGGCTAGCGGCAATTGATTAACGAGACACTTGCCCTTACGGCACGAGCACTCAAGAAGTGGGTCCGGAACCCAGCGGCAGTGCTCCCGGGCTTTTTCATCGCTCTATTCTACGTCGCATTGCTGGGAAGTAGCTTCAACCCGACAAAAGTGGTCCCACCCGGAACTCCGCCACAATACGCTAACGCAATCCTCCAGCAAACCTTCGGCGGCGCACCGAATTACATAACCTACCTTACACCCGGGGTCATTTGCATAATTCTCGTCTTCAACATGGCATTCGGAGGAATCGATCTCGTACTCGACAGACAACTCGGATATCTCGGCACCCTCCTTACCGCTCCGATCCCCCGAGCCGCAATATTCCTGTCCGGTGTGGCTCAGAACCTTGCGAAGGTGCTTCTTCTCGCACTGCTAACTTTCCTAGTCGCAATGGTCATTCCAAATGGGCTTGAGCTTCCATCGACCTTCAACATCATCGACTTCTTTGGAGTATTCCTTTCCTTCACGTTACTCGGACTGGGACTCTCATTCATCTTCACGGCACTGGCCCTCGCGGTTCGAAGCATAGACTCTCTCGTGGCGATCGTCAACTTCCTAACACTGCCCATGACATTCACAAGCAACACATTCTTTCCGCTCGACGTATTTCCTGACTGGCTCAAATCGATTGCAGAAGTCAACCCCATCACGAAAGCAAACGAAGCTGCACGTCTGCTAGTAGTGAACGGCGGTCTAACTGCGGCGCAGACCTCAACATTCACAGGCGATATCGTCTATCTCGTCGGGTTCACGGCGTTGCTGGGAATCCTTGGGTATCTGGCCGCTCGGAAGGCGTTGAGTCCAGAATAAGATTCGTCGAATTTAGAGGCGTAGGGACTGGTGCGGGTTCTCACAAGGAGAACCCATTGACACTCGTACTTGGCGAGAATAGAGGTCCATCGCGACTGATACAACGGTCCGATACCGCTCGTATTCCGGAAACTCAGAATTAGGATGACGACAGACCGATTCAGGTCTACCGTCATGGTCTTTCAGCATTCCTTCTGCGCGTGTCAGACTTAGCTTCTCGTGGCCATTTCTAATTGGTTTGAGAAGCTGATTGATTCTTCTATAGCGATGAAGTGTCGATCGTCTTTCTTCGTCTAGAATCTGCTTGATCTTCAATTTTTCTGGATAGATGAAATGATTCGTGTGAGCCTGCACTCCATTTTCAGCCGGAACCTCACCAATATGATCAGGTGCAGACTCAATATCCACGAGTCTCGCCGCGCCCAAGTTCTTCTGCTGCCCGATCAAAAAGTTGGCGGAGCAGGAGCGCTGTCCACGTGTAACCTTCGAAAGCGCTTCCGACAAGGTCTTGGAAGACAAGATCTCCCAGCATCTCACATGGAATGGTTTTCGAAGTCTCGACCAATCGTCCTTGTTCGAGACAAGCCCGTTGATTGCTAGCCCGATGCCTTCAGAGTTCAACCCGATCTTTCCGCCCACGACGCCGGCCTCTGTGAAACAGAGAACATCGGGACCTATAGTCGGTCGAATCTTGAGAAATAGTCCTTTGACTTGAGGAATCCAATCCCAATTCTGCGCCATAAGGACATGCCTGTTAACCGTCGACTCCGGCATTGCTCCAAATGCAGTACAACCGTCGGCAGATGGAAACGGTCGAAGACCAATCTTCGCGAACTGACTATACATCAGCTCGTACCGAACATTCAACGCGGTAATTTCCAAGAGCTTCGTCCCAGAGCCCATCGCCACTCCTTCCATCGCCCTAGCATACTTCGGGCTAGTTTTCCTGATCACTCGAAGATATTTTTGGGCTCGTCGAATTGCCTCTTCTCTCGACAATTCAGTTTCTTTCTTGAATCTGTTGAAGTAAATTTCCAAGTTCGTCCGAATACTCTCTTGTGCAGCTTTGCCATGCGCATATCCAACCTCGTAGGGTGAGCCTTTCAGCCGTAGAACGGGCAGGTGACCAGCCGTTGCGAGGTTCTCCTAAGCGAAGCTCTTTTCGAAAGTTATCCAGGCCATGTCTTTCTTGAATCCTAGTCTCTTGTTTATCGCGAGCATTCCCTCGTTGGTCGACGCATTATAGGTCCTGATGTGATCGAACCCATTGTTTCGAGCAAACTCCATTACTCGAAGTTTGAGTGCGACGCCAATTCCCTTCCCCCTATATTCACGGAGTACTCCTGTCAATCCTTGAACGAGGCTGTGAGGTTCTTTCTCGATACGCCAAAGTACGCTAGTACCAACGTACCGGTCCTTGTCCTTGGCGATCATGTATCCCTCGGGAATTAGGTTTGGGCTCTTCATTTCGAACGCGAGCCATTGGTCGTAGGGGGTGTCTGTTGGAGTGTCGGGAATCGGCACATCTCGGAAAGCGGTCTGAACTAGATCATACAGCTTCTCATAGCATTGGGGGTCGTTCTGGAGTTCTTGCTTGAGTGTTGAGAATGAGATCCCAGCGTTGAGCGCTTTGACAGTGTAAGGGCTGAATAGTTTTGCCTCTTCAAAATGTTGTGGATTAATTGTTGATTCCCAGCCGTGCATTTTCTCGCTAAATCCTCTTCTCGTTGCAAAGTTTACAGAGTAAGCCATGTCTTCTCTGATTCCCATCCAGGCCAATGTGCCTCCGAGAGAATCCAAATCTCGAATCAGTCTATCATAGATGGCACCACCGACGCCTTGGCCTTGATGTTTCGGATCGACCCATCCGTCGAGCCAGAATTTCTTAGGATGAAACATCCAAGGCGGATTCCACATTTCCCCAAAACCCAAGATCTCTCTACTCGCTTCGTCTAAGCACTCATATCGTTTGAAATAGTATTTTGACTTGTCAAGACTGTCGTCGTAGAAACGCCATTCCTCAACCGTTCTTGAGCGCTCTGGATATATCGCGTCATAGATTTCTGCTAATCTCCGATAGTTGCTCGGATCGAACTCTCGAAAATCCATTGAGAGAGTGCTCTGCCCCAAGATATCCAACTGATCGGGAGCGAGTCATGTTAAACCCTTTCCACACTAGCCTTCACACGACGACCAATTTTTCCGCACTCTTAATGAGCGACCTCGGCCATTATTTTCCAGTAAACAGCGATGCAAGCCTATCGGGACGGCTTCATCCACTTACTCTACGCCATAATACTATTACAGTTCGTGGTGATAGCCGTGCTGCTTGGCGGCTTCAGTAGCGAATATATTTCGAACGTCTATTTTCAGGCTTGGATTAATGGTAACTATCCCTGGTTAGGATCTTTTCTCCAGGGTCAAGTGGACGCTCTCATAGTCGGGATGTCGCTTGCAGCAACAGTTCTCTTGATTCAGAGATTCCGAATAGAGACAAAGCTCTCCGGTGAAACGCCAACACGAGTTCTCCAGGTCAAGTCAGCCAGCACTAGCGAAGGAATCTATGAAGAACAGTCGATTGACGGAGCTGGACTGGTTGAGGCGAGAACAGACTCGCTTATGGAACATCATTTGACTGACGGTTAACTTGTCTAAAGTCAGCAAATTGCTTTGAGCGCCATTCGACACTGAGTTTCAAGTTCCGGTGAGAGTAATCTGGCCGTTGACCGAGTTGAGGTATACTGAAGCGCTTCCGGTTCCGAATGTTTGCTTTAGACTCCGCTGACCTGAAGTCTGCGTGCTCGGGCATCCGGTCATGTAGCAATAGACTGAACCGTTAAGCACTGTGGCAGTAAGCTGAAAAGATGATGAATTAGGCGCTGTGAAGTTGACGTTGTCATTGGTCGCAGTCAAATTGTAGAATCCCCCGCTTGCTAGGGCGGTGAACCGGCCTGTCACATTTCCGTTCGTCGACAATGCAGTCGTTTGCGCACAGTAGACACAATCAACGAATACATTTCCATTCACCGTTGTGACGGTCACATCAGTTGAATTGATTCCGTTGATCTTGACTCCCCCGTTCACGTTCTCTACTTGAACAATTCCAAATCGCATTGCCGATGGAACGTAGACGTTGATTATGGCGGAAAATGTTTGCGAGAACAAAATGCCTGAACTTGTGGGAAATCCAGCTTTGAAGATCAAACTTCCTGCATTGGTCGAGTTGGTTATGGAAATCGTAGTAAGCGAAGATCCTAGTCCCTTCGCGGTCAGGGTCCCGTTGATCAGGATCGATGAGTCCGACCAAGGCACTACTGTGACAAGGCCATCAACATTAGAAATCGAGAGATAGTTATACGATCCTGCCGGAGGCGTGTATGAGAAAGTCTTCGAAGAGACTTCAGCAGTCGAATAGTAGATGAGCGAGAATAAGATTCCAACAACTAGAAGTCCGATTATTACGATAGCAAGCGTCCAGTGATTGAGCTGCTTCGTCTTACCAGTTTCAGGCGGGCCGAATATTGTTTGATTGGACAGTTTGGTACCAGTCCGAATGTTTCGTTCGGCTAGAGTCTAGCTGGATGCTCCGTCGATCTCTTGCATTTCGTCACGCGTGAGAGCCAGCTTGGACCCGGCAATCATCTCCTGCGCTTCTTTCTCGCTACGAATTCCTATGATGGCCCCGGTTAGTGCTGGATGGGTTAGTTCCCAAGCGACCACGACATCTATCATGCTGCACTGATGAGCTCTCGCTATTTTCGTCAGAGTGTCTCTGACACTCTGGATTTTTGCCTGGCTCTCGGGCTGAGCATACCAGTGGTTTCTCCGAAAGTCCTTAGGATCAAGTTTGCTGACATCAAAATTGTCTGTGAGAAATCCCTCAGCCAACGAACCCCAGCCAAGCACTCCAATGGAATTGCGCCGTGAGAAGGGCAGAATGTCTTTTTCGATCTTTCTCTGGAGAGGATTATACTGGACCTGGTTCGAGGTCACGGGGCCCACCGTCACGGCTCGTTCAATGAGATCGACGGTATGATTTGACAATCCTCCATAGCGGACTTTGCCAACTCGGACCAGCTCCTGTACTGCCTTCCAAGAATCTTCGACTGGGGTGTTAGGATCTGCATCGTGGAACTGCAACAGGTCAATGTAGTCCGTCTGTAATCTCTCTAAACTAGCCTCAACTTCACGTTTGATCGAGTCGGGTTTGAGATCCTCAGTGGACCCGCCCTTGCCATCGGATATGGTGCCGCACTTTGTGAAAATGTAAACCTCTTCCCTGCGGTCTTT
>JACXTT010012881.1_pt1 | contig 11068 bp, 7 predicted proteins | sample 9270951 | NCBI WGS metagenome assembly JACXTT01 (sample SAMN15532306, study PRJNA645909) | rock metagenome | isolation source: weathered quartz diorite | place: Puerto Rico | collected 2017-06-21 | reverse complement strand
GTCGCGGTCGACGTCTCCACCATCCCGCACGGCGGGAACGTCCGGCTCGACTCCACGCCGCTCGCCGAGCCGCGCGTGGTCCTGTCGCTCTCGGACCCGAAGCCGCACGACATCGTGGCCGAGGCCGGCTGCCGGCGCGCCGTGGCGGCGATGACCGCCGCCGATCTCGCCTCGTTCAAGGGCAATCTGGTCATGGAGCTGAAGCCCCGGCGCGAGGAGGTGATGATCGCCTCCGAGCCGCCGGGGGCGCGCATCCGCCTGAACGGCCACGACACCGGCAAGCTGACGCCGGCCGTGCTGGCGCTCGACGGCTGCGAGGAGCGCTCCCTGGCGCTCGAGCGCGAGGACTACCGCCCGTGGAGCGCGTCGTTCGGACCGGACGACGATTTCGACGCGATGGTCGACTCGCTCAAGAAGATCAAGCTCGCGCCGGTGCCGGTCGGCACGGTGGTCGTCAAGAAACCGCAGGACTACGATCTGGACGTGTACGAGGGCGAGCACCGCGTCGGCAAGGCGGGCGAGATGCTCAGCCTGACCGAAGGGAAGCACGCGCTCACCTTCCGGAATGACAGGCTGTTCGTGAAGGAGACCGCGCAGGTCGTCGTCGAGGGCGGCCGCTCGGTGACGCCGCTCCTCACCTTCCCGGGCGTCGGCAGCCTCACCGTGCAGGCCCAGCCGAGCAACTGCAAGGTCTTCGTCGACGGCGTCTACGTCGACGTGACCCCGGTCCTCGAGTACCCGATCTCCTCCGGCGCCCACCGCGTCAAGGTGCTGTTCGTGCCGAGCGGCGCCGAGCAGGAGGTCGCCGTGGCGGTGAGCGGCGGCAAGAACGCTCTCGTGACGGTGAAGTTTTGAGACCGCGCCTGGCCGCCGGTCCCGTCCTCCTCCTGCTGCTGCTCCTGCCCGCTCCGCCGGTGCGGCCGGACGCGGCGGCGGCGCCGCCGGGGGGAGGGGAGGACCGCCCGCTCGACGCGCGCACCTACTTCCAGGGGCTCGACCTGCTCCGGCAGGGGAAGCGCGACGAGGCGATCCAGTCCCTGCGCAAGGTGTTCCAGGACTTCCCCGACAGCCCGTACTCCCCGCAGGCGCTGCTCAAGACCGCCGACCTGGTCTACCCCGCCAGCGCCTGGGATCAGATCGGCTCGGCGTCGCCGGCGGCGATCAAGGAGGCCGGCGACCTGCTGGTGACGCTGTCGCAGAAATACCGCTCGTCGCGCGAGGCGCCGCGCGCCCTGGTCAAGCTCGGCTACCTGGCGATGGAGCCGGCGAACCCGAAGGCCGACCTCGACGAGGCCTGCGGCCGGTTCGCGACCGCCGCGCAGGTCTATCCCGACAGCGACTGGGCGGACGACGCCTACTTCGGATCGGGCATGTGCGAGACGCTGCGCGCCCGGCCGGCTCTGGCCGCCGACTTCTTCGCCCGCCTGATGGACGAGAATCCCGGCAGCCCGCTCGCCCCGGAGGCGCTGTACCGTTTCGGTCTGGCGCTGTCGCACCTCGACGACCCGGCCGAGGCGATGCTGGCGCTCGAGCGCGTCAGGACTCGTTTCGCCGACACGCGCTTCGCGGCGCGCGCCCTCGACCGCATCGCGCTCCTGCACCGCCTGCGCATGCAGCCGGCGCTGGCGCGCGCCCCCGCCGGAACGAAGGTCCTGGCCGGATTCGCCGCCCAGCGGACCGATCCCGGCAAGAGCGCGCCGTCACCCGACCCCGATCTGTTCAGTCTCGACGAGGCCTACGGGACCGCGCCGGCGCGCGGCCAGACCGCCGACGCCTTCCGCGGCGCCAGCGACATCGCCATCGACTCGCAGGGGCTGGTGGTGATCGCCTCCCCCAAGACGCCCGGCGTGTTCCGGCTCGACCCGAAAGGACGCATCCAGGAGCGCATCGCCAACCCGGACCCCGAGTACGTCGCCGTGGGGGAGGGCCTCGCGGTGTACATCTCGGGCGGCGGGCAGATCGCCCTCAACGCGAAGAACTGGAGCGGTCCCGACCTGAAGGGCTGGGACGGCCGGCCGCCGCGCGAGTTCGGCCCGGTCGCGACCGACGCCTCGGGCCGGATCTACCTGCTCGACACGCGTGACAACGCCCTCCTGGTGTTCGACCGCGCGCGCCACCTCAGCTCCACGTTCCGCCCGGAGGTGAAGGATGGGCGCTTCGTCGATGTCGCCCGCAGCGACGACGGCGGCGTGTTCCTGCTCGAGGGGCGCACCCGTCTCGTCCTCGAGCTGCACCAGGGGAAGACCACGCGCAAGATCAACCTGGCGGGTCTGGGCCTGACCGAGCCGATCGCGCTCGCCGCCGACGGCCTGGGCGATCTCTACGTCCTGGACGGGCGCTCCGGCTGGATCTACGTGGCCTCGCCCGCGGGCGAGCGCATCACCGTGATCCGGCCCTCGAAGACCGCGGCCGCGCGTCTGGGCGAGCCGTCCTCGGTGGCGGTCGACGCGGTCGGCCGGGTCTATCTGTCGGGCCGGAAGAGCGCGGTCGTGCTGAGGTTCCAGTGAGACGCCGGCCGATGGCGCGGGTGGCGTGCGCCGCCCTCCTGGCGCTGGCGGTCGGCCTGTCGCGCGCGCCGGCGCAGGAGGAGGAGGATCTGACCGCCTCGCTGAAGGCGATGCGCGCCTCCTTCAACAAGGCGCGCGAGCGCCTCGACAATCTCGACTTCGCCGGCGCCATCCGCGAGCTGTCCTCGGTCATCGAGCCGCGCAAGAACGCGCGGGCTTCGGATTTGAGCGCCGAGGAGCTGCGGCTTCTGTGCGCCGCCTACGATCTGCGGGCACGCGGCCAGTTCAACCTCGGGAACGTGAAGGGGGCGGAGGGCGATTTCAGCTCCCTCCTGAGGCTCAACCCCGGCTACGCCATCGACCGGCAGACGCTGTCGCCGAAAGTCGTCGACCTGTTCGACCGCGTGCGCGCGAAGATCGCCGGCATCCTCGTCCTGCGGCCCGACCCGCCGAAAGCGCGCGTTCTGGTCGACGGAGATCCGGTCGAGCCGCAGGAGGGCGGCCGGGTACCGGTGCTCTCCGGCAGCCACGCCCTGCGCGTCGAGGCCGAGGGCTACGACCCGTACGAGGAGACGCTCGCGGTCGTGGCGGGCGCGGAGACCACCAAGGCGGTCCGCCTGCGCCCGAACCGGCGCGCCCTGCAGTTCGTGACCGTGCCGGCGGGGGTCGCGATCTCCGTCGACGGGACGCCGGCCGGGGTCACCGCCGGGCCCGCGACGCCGGAGGTCGAGGCGATGGCTCGGCAGGGCGGGTTCGACGCCCGGAACGCCTCGGCCCCGCTCACCCTCGCTCTGGTCGCCGCCGGCGACCACAAGGTCACGTTCGACAAAGATTGCTTCCAGAGCCGCACGCTGACGGTCAAGGTGACGCTCGACGTCGAGCAGAACACGCCGCTGCGCTACACCCCGGTGATCCTGCAGGACGCGCGCAACGAGCTGCGCGTCACTTCGACGCCGTCCGGCGCCGACCTGTACGTGGACGGTGACCGGAAGGGGAGCACCCCGATCACCCTCCCCGGCCAGTGCGGCGGCGAGCGCGACATCTCGGTGGTGAAGCAGGACGTCGGCTCCTGGTCCGAGCGCGTGCGCCTGGTGCCCGGGCAGACGAACACCCTCGACGTGCGCCTGCGCCCGACGCTGGCGTACGTCGGCACGTTCCGCCTGGACGAATGGGGCCGGGCCGTGTGGAGCGACGAGGACAAGCCGCTCCTGGAGGAGATGAACAAGGGCCTCAAGACGCTCAACGTGGTGCGCTCGACCGAGGTCCTGCAGGACCTGCGCAATTCGGTCATCAAGTGGATGATCGGCGAGCCCAACGAGGTCAGGAACGGCACCATCCTGCCGCCGGCCCTCCTGGAGGAGGCGGCCGGCAAGACCAGGGCCGATCTGATCCTGGCCGGGCTGATGCTGAACGGCGACGCGGACAAGACCTGGACGCTGGCGCTCTACTCCGTCGCCCATCCGTCGCCCGACGTCGTGAGGCTGCGCGCCGACCAGCCCGAGGGCGCGCGCGAGTTCGTCCGCCGGCTCGACACCGCCCCGCCCGCCAGCGGCTCGTGGTGGGGGATGGGGATCGTCGACACCCTGCTCGATTCGCAGACCGAGCCCGACGGACCGCTGGTGGTGCGCGTCCTGCCGGGAGGCCCCGCCGCCAAGGGAGGTCTGCGCGTGGGCGATCGGATCAAGGCGGTCGGCAACCGCAAGACGCCGTCCGTCCGCGACGTCAACCAGGCGATCGCGGCCGAGATGGCGCGTCCGGGAGGGGTGAAGGCGACGCTCGTCCTGGCGGTCGAGGACAAGGCGGGGGCGCGCACCGTCCGGGTGGCGCCGGACGAGAGCCCCACGGTGATACCGCTCAGCGACGCGAGCCTGCTCTACAACCGGACCCTCGCCGAGTTCCGCCTGCGCGCGCGCGCGGCCGCCGACGACGGCGAGCGCGGCGCCGCCCTTCTGAACCTCGGCGTCGCCTTCATGCACTTCCGGGCCTACGACAAGGCCGACGCCGAAGGGTTCGCGCGCGCCGCCCTGCCGGCCGTGACCGGCGTGTCGCAGGGCAGCCTGCTCTACTATCGCGGTCTGTGCGCCCTGCGCCGCGGCAACCCGGGCGCCGCGCGCGCCGCCTTCGAGCAGGCGGCCGGGCAGGCGGGCGCCACCCTGGACACCGGAGACGGCCCCTCGGCGGCCGCCGCCGCGGCGCGCATGCTGAAAGCGATCGAGTAAGGAATTTGACAGGGGGTGGGCCGGACATTAGATTGGCCCATCATGAAAGGCGCGGCCCAGCCTTCCTCGTCACCCGGCGCGGCGTCACCCGCCCGCCCCGGGGGCGGGCCCGCGCCGAAGCTGACCCGCGACGGCGACATCCGCTCCACGACCATCCCGACCCTGTTCCACGAGCTGTGGACGTCGCGCGCCACCGGCCTCCTGGTGGTGACCGACGGCGACATCCGGAAGTCGATCCAGCTCAAGAACGGCCTGGTGATGTTCGCCTCCTCGAACCAGCGCGACGACCGGCTGAACCAGTACCTCCTGACCGCCGGCATCGTCGGCCTCAAGAACCTGATGAAAGCCCTCGAGGTGATGGTCGCGACCAAGGACCGCCTGGGCGAGGTGCTGGTCCGGTACAAGATGATGAACCACGACGAGGTCGAGAAGTACGTGCGTGCCCAGTTGTGCGAGATCGTCTACTCGACCTTCCAGTTCACCCGCGGGCGCTTCGCCTTCGAATCGAAGCCCCCGGCGAGCGAGACGATCACCCTCGACCTCACGGGCGACGCAGCGGTGATCACGGGCGTCAAGCGCATCGGCTCCTGGGCGCGGGTCTATGAGGAAGTCGGCGGTCTGAACTCCGAGTACCGCACGACGCGCGACATGCCGGCCATCGTGAAGGACCTGCCGCTGTCCTCCGACGAAAAGGCGCTCTTGGCGCAGTGCGACGTCCCGACCTCGCTGGAGGAGATGTGCGAGGTCTCCAAGGCGAGCGACATGGACGTGTGCCGCTCGGTCTGGTCGCTCCTGCTCGTGGGCGCCTTGATGAAAGCCTGATTCCTTCAACCGCGCTCGGCGCGCGGCTTTCACGACCGGATCATTCGAAACCCCACTCCCTCCAGGGGTTTTCTGCCCCTTGACGCGCGAGGCCCGGAAATATATATGTTGCGTGCCTAGTTGCGCTCGCGCGCCCGGGACGTTCCACGCTTCACGAAGTCCGGTCCCACAGGAGGAAGAGATGGCGAACCGCCGGTGCATGACCGCGCGCCGCTCGCTGGCCGTCGCAGTGATCGCCTGCCTCGCTCTCGGTCCCGCCGTTTCGGATCTCCGCGCCGCCCAGTCTCCGATGGCCGAGACCGGGCACGGCTCGATCCGGGGGACGCTCTACCAGACGGACGAGAGCACGCGTCTCGCCGGGGGCAAGGTCACGGTGATCAACGTCAGGACGGGCAAGCAGTACGTCAGCGAGATCACGAAGGACAACGGGGACTACGAGGTCGAAGGGCTGCCGGCGGGCACCTACGACGTGGTGATCGAGGTCGGCGGCAGCGTCTTCGTCGCCGATCACATCCTGGATCTGGGCCCGGGCGAGAGCCTGTCCCGATCGTATTCGGTGCAGCCGCAGCGCCCGGCCAACCGCGCCATCGCGAAGTTGCCGCCGCCGAAGGGGAGCGCCACCGTGGTCGGCGAGGCGGCGCCGCAGGAGGCGTTCTGGAGGACGGCGAAGGGCAAGACGCTGATCGCCCTCCTGGCGGGCGGCGGCGCGCTGGCGGTCTACGAAGCGACCAAGAGCAGCAAGAACCACGCCAGTCCCTCCACCCCGTAGCGCGAGAATCGAGACGCGGTGATCCGCCCGGGACACTCGGCCAGTATGCGCACCGCGAGGATCGCGGCGCTGGCCGCGGCCGCGGTCCTGTGCGCCGGCCCGGCGGCGCGGGCGCAGGCTCCCGCCACGCCCGTCGACCCCGACCTCTCGACCGAAGGCACGCGCCGCGTCGGCCCCTTCCACCTGCGTCCGTTCGCCGTCCTCAAGGACGTCGGGTACGACGACAACATCCGCTTCGACGCCCAGACCCGCGCGGGTGACACGACCGCCACCACGGGCGGCGGCGTCGACGCCCTCCTGCTCGCGGGCGACCGGGGCGGTCTCCGCCTGTTCCAGGAGCTCGACTACGTCGCCTTCCAGAAGAACACCGACCTGGACCACTGGAACGGCCACGCGCGCGCCCGCGGCGTCCTGGTGCTGCGGCGCCTGCTGCTGTCGTTGGAGGACCGGTACGACTCGATCCGCGAGCGCCCCACCGCCGACATCGACGAGCGCGTGCGGCGGAAGAACGATGCGCTCACCGCGGCCCTGCGCACCCTCGGCCGCGGCCGCCTCGGTCTCGAGGCGTACGCCCGCGCCGAGCGCATCGACTATGCCTCGGACGACGCGGTGATCGCGGGCAGCGTCGAGCGCCTGAATCGCGACGAGGGGACCCTGTCGGTTCTCGGCACGCTGCGCGTCCTTCCGAAGACGACGTTCGTCCTCGAGGGCCTCGTCTCGAGCAGCGTGTTCGAGGAGAAGGCCCTCGGGAGCGACTCGAACAAGCGCGCCGCCCTGGCCGGCTTCCGCTTCGATCCCTCGGCCTCGATCCAGGGGGACTTCAAGATCGGGCCGATGACGCTCCTGGCGCGCGATCGCGACGGCGCCGACTATCACGGGGCGGTCGGCGAGGGCCACCTCGGGACCCGGCTCGGACACGCCGCCCGTCTGAAGGGCGCCTTCGAGAGGGACGTCACGTTCTCGATCTTCCAGGGCAATCTGTATTTCGTCGGCACCTCGTGGTCGGCGGCCTACGAACAGTTCTTCTCGCGGCGCCTGAGAGGCGAGCTGTCCTACGGCCGCACGCTGAACCACTACCCGGAGGAGGTGGTGCCCGGCGGCGCCGATCCGTTCCAGGGGATCAGGGACGATCGCCTGACCGACTATCACGCCACGGTCCGCTACCGCGTCCGGCCCGAGATGTCGATCGAGGTCACCGCCTACCACGTCCTGCGGGACTCGACCGACGACTTCTACGACCGGGTGCGCAATTTCTATACCTTCGGGACCGTCTACAACTTCTAGGTGACGCATGCACAGGACACGCGTTCTACCGCTCATCGGCGTGCTGACCCTCGGGCTCGCGGCGGCCGCCGACGACAGCACCGGACCGCCGCCGCCCGAAAGCCCCGCGCCGCCCGCGATCGAGCCGGCGCTGCCGATCGGCCCGGCCGGTCTCCTGACGCAGTCCGCGGCCGATCATCCGGTCGGCGCCGAGGATCTCCTCGAGATCAGCGTCTTCGAGATCCCGGAGCTGAATCGGACCGTGCGCGTCTCGGAGAGCGGCACGATCTCCCTGCCCCTCCTGGGCGAGATGGAGGTGCGCGGCCTGACCGGCATGCAGCTCGAGGACAGGCTGCGCGAGGCCCTGACGAAGAAATACCTCCAGGACCCGCAGGTCTCGGTGTTCATCCGCGAGTACGGCAGCAAGAAGGTCTCGGTGATCGGGGCGGTCGGCAAGCCGGGCGTGTACGAGATGCTCGGGCCGCGCACCCTCCTGCAGGTCCTGTCCGAAGCCGGCGGGCTGGAGAAAGAGGCCGGCGCGCACCTGTACGTGATCCGCGCCGCGCAGGAAGGTCCCGCCCAGACGATCCCGGTGCGCGTCGGCGACCTCCTGATGAACCTGAACCCCGAATACAACCTGGCGATCCAGCCCGGCGACGTGGTCAGCGTGCCGCTCGACCGGCCGGTCTACATCTACGTCGACGGCGCCGTCAGGACGCCCGGCCGCCTGGAGGAGCTGGCGAGCCGGCCGATCACGCTCCTGCAGGCGATCGCCAAGGCCGGCGGCACGACCGAGCGCGCCAGCCTGAAGGGGATCAAGATCCTGAGACGGCGCGCCGACGGGACGCAGACCGACGTCCCGGTCAACCTGAAGCGGATCCGCCAGGGCCGTCAGTCCGACCCGCTCCTGGAGGACGGCGACGTCGTGGTGGTGCCGGAGACGTTTTTCTGAGGGGGAGCCCGAGTGTCCGCTGAGAGCCGGGAGAAAGAGATCCACCTGCTCGACTACTGGCACGTCGTCCAGAAGCGCCGGTGGGTGGTCTACACCTCGCTCGCGGTCGTGGTGTCGATCACGACGCTCGGCTCGTTCCTGAAGCGGCCGATCTACACGGCGACGACCCGGCTGCAGATCGAGCAGAACACCCCGAAGATCCTGCCGTTCCAGGACGTGATGTCGAGCGTGCCGGACTTCCGCAACGACTTCTACCAGACGCAGTACGGTCTGATCCAGAGCCGCCGGGTGGCGCGCGAGGCGATCGACTCGCTGCACCTGGCCGACCTCGAGGAGTTCCGGGTCGGGGTGCCGCGCCGCCCGGCGGCCGGCGTGGCGCCGGAGGAGCAGGCCGAGGCGAAGCGCATCGACAGGTTCCTCAAGAAGCTGACCGTGACGCCGGTGCGCAACAGCCGGCTGGTCGACATCGCCTTCTCCTCCTACGACCGCGTCCTGGCCGCGAAGGTCGCCAACCGCGTGGCCGACACCTACATCGCCTTCAACTCGCAGTCGCAGTACAACACCACGGAGCGCGCCACCACGTCCCTGGCGCACCAGATCGCCAACCTGCAGGACGAGATCGATCTCAAGGAGAAGAAGCTGCAGGCCTACGCGCGCGACAACCAGATCGTGGCCCTGAGCGACAAGCAGAACATCGCCCTCAAGAAGCTCAACGATCTGAGCGACTCCTACACGCGGGCGCAGGCGGAGCGCATCGCGAAAGAGGCGCGCTACGCCGCCCTGCGCGACGCCACCCCCGCCGACCTCCCGGAGGTGCTCGACAGCCGGCTGATCCAGGACCTGGCCGCCAAATACGCCGAGCTCAACCGCGAGCAGGCCGACATGTCGCAGAAGTTCAAGCCCGACTGGCCCGCCATGGTCCGCCTGCGCCGCGAGATCGAGGAGACCGGCCAGCGCCTGGAGACCGAGCGCCAGGGGATCTACGACCAGGTCCTGGGCGTGGCGGAGAGCGCCTACCAGTCGGCCCGGAACCAGGAGCAGTTCCTGAAACGCGCCCTCGACGATCAGAAGCGCCTGTCGCAGGAGGCGGGCCTCAAGGAGATCGACTACAACAATCTCAAGTCGGAGATCGCCAACCAGCGCGCCACGCTCGAGGCGCTCGTGAAGCGCCAGAGCGAGACCTCGTCGTCGGCCGGTCTCAACGATCTGGTGGCGGGCAACGTCCGCATCGTCGACGTCGCCGAGATCCCGAGCCGCCCGTCGTCCCCCCGGATCCTCCTGAACATCGTCCTGAGCCTGGTCACCGGTCTCGGTCTCGGCGTCGGCCTGGCCTTCTTCTTCGAATATCTCGACAAGTCGATCAAGACGCCGGAGGAGATCGTTCAGGCCGGCGGCATCCCGGCGATCGGCCTGGTGCCGGCGCTCCGCGCCGAGGGCGGCCGGCTGCGCGTGATCAAGGCGAACGGCCGCGAGGCGCCCGACCTGCCGGCGGTCGAGCTGATCTCCCACGGCGATCCGAGGGCGAAGGTCTCGGAGGCGTTCCGGGAGGTGCGCACGGCGCTCCTGGTGTCGCAGCCCGGCAAGCCGCCGCGCAGCATCCTGATCACCAGCGCCCAGCCCGGGGAGGGAAAGACCGCGATCGCCGTGAATCTGGCGATCACCCTGGCGCAGATCGGCCGCCGCGTCCTGCTGGTCGACGCCGACCTCCGCAAGCCGCGGCTGCACAAGATCTTTCACGCTCTCAATCGCGACGGGCTGTCGACCTGCCTGAGCGGCGCCACGACGCCCTGGCCGGAGCCTCAGTTCACGGAGATCACGGGTCTCGACGTGATCACCAGCGGGCCTCTGCCGCCCAATCCGGCCGACCTGCTCGACTCCGAGCGCTTCGATCAGTTCCAGCGCGAGGTCGCGGAGCAGGGCTACGACCACGTCATCTACGACTCGCCGCCCATCCTGGCGGTCGCCGACCCGGTCATCACGGCGGGGAAGATGGACGCGGTGGCGCTCGTGGTCCTGGCCGGCGTCACGTCGCGCGACGCCCTGGCCCACGTCGTGCGGCGCCTGCAGCAGGTGAAGGCCCGCACGATCGGCGCCATCCTGAACCGCGCCGACCTGGCGTCCCAGCCCTACTACTACGGCTACTCGTACAAGCGCTACTACGGCGAGGAGGAGAAGCAGCCACCGGCTGCTCCGCCCGCGCAGGAGACGGCGCGCGACCGCTCCCTCCCGATCTGAGCGGCGCGGGGGGAGCCGGCGACCTCGATGAGCACACAGCGCGCGCTTCTCGGCCTGCTCCTCCTGCTCCTGGTCGTGGCGCCCTTGCCGTTCGGGTCGGTGCAGCCGTGGCCGCGCGCCGCCCTGGCGGCCGGTTGTCTTCTGGCCGGGGCGCTCTGGGCGGTCTGGCGCGCCCGGCGCGGGCTGACCGCCCTGCCGTGGAGGGATCCGGTCCTGATCGCGGGGGCGGTGTTCGCGCTGTACGGCGCCGCGCAGGCGGTGCCGCTGCCGCGCGCCCTGCTCGCCGCGGCGTCACCCAAGG
>JACXTT010012880.1_pt1 | contig 11069 bp, 8 predicted proteins | sample 9270951 | NCBI WGS metagenome assembly JACXTT01 (sample SAMN15532306, study PRJNA645909) | rock metagenome | isolation source: weathered quartz diorite | place: Puerto Rico | collected 2017-06-21 | reverse complement strand
CGTTGGCCTCGTCCAGAATGGCCTGAACCCTGCGCCGCTCGCTCTCGGCCTGCAAGCGTTCGAGCTCGGCCCCGGCGCGGGCAGCAAAGATGCCGAGAATGGTCTGCCCAATCGCAGACTGGCGCATCGGCTCGTCGTGCATCACCGCCAGCACCCCGAGCGTGCGGCCCGACGCGGCGGTCAGGCGAACACCCAGATAGCTTTGGACGCCGAGCTCCGCCAGCAGGTGGTCGGACGCGAAGCGCTGCTGCGCTTCCTTGGCGACGAAGCACACCCCGGCCGCAATCGCGTCCGCTGACGCGGTCCCTTCGAGCAGCCGCTCGAAGTTGTCCACGATCTTTCCGTCGGCGGACGCAGCAACCGTCTTGACCCGCTCGGGACTGCTTCCCGCCAATTCTCCAACCACCGCGTAGCGGGTGTTGAGCGCTCCCGCCAGCTCGACCACCAGTGACCGGAAGAACTGCTCCCCGAGCGCAGCCGAGGTGCCCTTCACGATCGCTTGCACGGTCTGCTCCGCGTGACGGCGCGTCGTCACGTCGCGGACGAACACGGAAGCCCCGACCACTTCGCCTTGTGTGTCCCGGATGGGGTTGTAGCGCTCGTCCAGGTAACGCACCTCGCCGCCGGGAGAGCGGAAGACGCTTTCCGCGCGCTGCCGCTCGCCCTTGAGTACCCGGGCCAGGATGCGGCGGACCTTCTCGTGCCGCTCCGGCGCCACGAGGCACACGGCCTCCATGCCGACGGCTGGCTCGAACCCGAGGTACCGTTGCACGGCTGCGCGCAGCGCTTCGTTTACCATCGTGATGCGCAGTTCGCGGTCGACGGCAGCGATGCCGTCGTCAGTGGTGTTGACAGTGGCGGAAAACAAAGCTTGGTTGCGCCTGACGCTCTCTTCTGCGCGCCGTTGCTCGGTCACGTCGAGGTTGATGCCCGTGATGCGCACTACACGCCCCTCGGCGTCCTTCTGCGCCCGGCCGTAGGACTTGACGTGACGCACCTCGCCTCCCGGCCGGAGGATGCGAAACTCCGTGTCGTAGACCTTGCCGTTCTGCACGGTCTGCTCGATATCGGCGAGCGCCTGCACCTGGTCTTCGGGATGCAGCGCGGCCGCCCATGCGTCATAGCTGCACGGGCCGGACATCCCATAGATCCGGTACATGGTCTGATCCCACTCGAGCAGGTTGCGCTGCACGTCCCAGTCCCAGATGCCGAGGTTTGCGGATTGGGTAGCCAGCAGCAAGCGCTCGGACATGCGCTCCACCTGGTCCTGGGCCACGCGCCGCTCGGTGATATCCTGGATCATCAGCAGCACCCGCTGATGTCCTTCGGTCTCGACCAATTGCGCCGAGAACAGACCGACGCCCACGTCGCCGGAGCGTCTGCGGAACGGCGCTTCGTGCTGGCGGAAGGTGCGCTTCTCCTTCAGTTCCCGCATGCTTTCGGTGCGGCGCTCGGCGCTGCTCCAGAATCCGAACTCCACCGACGTCTTGCCGATGGATTGCTCGCGCGTGCCACCGATCAGGTCGAAGAAGGCCTGGTTGCCGTCCAGCAGAGCCCCATCTTCGAAGGCAAAGATCGCGGTGGGCACGGGACTGTTGCGAAAGATCGCCTGGAAGCGGGCTTCGCTGCGCTCGATCCGCGCCAGCTGCCGCAACATCAGGGCAAACAGCAGCGTCGTGAACAGCAGCGCCATGACCGTATACATGGCCTTCTTGGAGGACTCCTCGCGCCAGCTCGCAAGTACGCTGTCGGTCGGAGTTCCAACGGTCACGGTCACCGGGAATGACGCCAGCCGGGTGTAGGCATACAGGCGCTCAAGACCGTCCACTGCGCTGACAGCCTGCAGCGCGCCATTGGTTCCAGTCTTGGCTTGGTGGACTGGCGTGTTCGAAGTGTCGGCGCCGAAGGCGCGCTCGACGTAGGGGTGCCGGAACAGGATCCTGCCGTCGATGCGGGCGACGCAGAACACCGTGCCCGGGTCCAACTCCAGATGCTGGAAGGCGTCGCGCAGCTGTTTCGTGTCGATGGTCGCCACCAGCACACCGTTAAAGCTCCCGTTGGCACCGGGTATTGGGCGCGCCACCGGGATAAGCCAGGTATCTCCCCTGTGTTCGGGGAGCCCGATGAAGCTTGGGAGTTCCGGGTGGGTGCGCAGCGCCACGAAGAAGTCTCGGTCACCGACCGAGCCGGCAGCAGCGCTGGCCGCGTCGCTGGAGGCCACGAGACGGCCGCCGACGTCGTACAGCTCGAGCGAACGCAATTCAGGACCGACCAGGGGACGTGGATTGAGCAAGGCGGACAGCGCGTGCGGATCCGGGCCCTGTTGCAAGGTTCGCCTGAACAAGTCAGTCTTGCTGCGCAACAGGACTTGGTCGGCGGCTGCGAACGCACGCTCCACCCGTTCGCCCAGCGTCCACGCCAGATTCAGCCCGTCGCGGCCGGCCTGCTGGAGGGTGTGGTCGCGCTGGCTGACGATCGACCAGGTCATGGCGATTATCAAGACCAGCGCGATCGCCGCGAACAGCACACTGAGCCCAGAGGAAAGCGCCCGGCGCCTGAGATTGCCAGGGCTCGGGCGTTGCCTGTTATCCTTTTTCATGAACGCCGTCTAGCAAGATCTGGGGCCACTTCGCGGGGGCAGTGCATGGAGAGGGCCCTGGTGTGGACAGCCGGCGCGGTTGGGCGCGCTGACGCAGTGGTTATCGGATCAGGGACGGCAACATTTAGCCGGTAACGCAACCGCGGTGCGCAGGCAAATGCCGCCGTTGGGAAGCCTGCCAACGCCTCGTGGGGAGACGCATCCTTGACAAAGCGCTGTGCTTGGGCCGCGACTGGGCCCCTGGAAACCACCTACCATGACGCCGAATGGGGCGTTCCGGTCCACGACGACCGCCTGCTGTTCGAGTTTCTGATCCTCGAAGGTGCCCAGGCGGGGCTGAGCTGGTCCACCATTCTTCGCAAACGCGACGCCTACCGGCGCGCTTTCCAGGGATTCGATCCAGGGAAGGTGTCCCGCTTCGATGCGCGGCGGCAACGCGCGCTGCTTGCCGACGAAGGCATCGTGCGCAACCGCCTGAAAATCGAGTCGGCGGTGCGCAATGCCAAAGCGTTTCTAAGCGTGCAAGCGGAGTTCGGAAGCTTCGACGCCTACGTCTGGCGCTTCGTCGACGGCAGACCCGTTCGCAATGCCTGGAAGTCGCAGGCCAAGGTGCCAGCCTCCACACCGGTGTCCGACGCTATCAGCAAGGACCTGAAGGAACGTGGCTTCAACTTCGTCGGCAGCACGATCTGCTATGCCTTCATGCAGGCCGTCGGAATGGTCAACGATCACGTCGTCGGCTGCTTTCGCTGGCAGCAGCTGAACGTGCCGAATCGAGATTCCTGAGGAGAACGCATGGACGCCTTCGAACACGATTACGTAGCCGGCGCCGAAGGGGCGCGCCGCTGGGCACTGACGCAAGCAGTGCAGTGTCTGCCCCCGGTCGGCACCATTCCCCGTTCCGCGCCGATATACCAGCACGGCAGTTTGTTGCTCAAGCTCTTTGCCCCACATCGCACGGATCCCCAGCAGCCGCACACGCGCGACGAGATCTATCTGGTGGCACAGGGCCGGGGCTGGTTCGTCAATGGCGGCATACGCCAACCGTTCGAGCCGGGCGACGTGCTGTTCGTCCCGGCCGGCATCATGCATCGCTTCGAGGATTTCAGCGATGATCTGACGTTGTGGGTGGTGTTCTATGGACCGGAAGGAGGAGAGAAGCCGTCAAAGGCCGTGACTCGTGAAAGGCCGTGATTCGTAACTTCTCGTCGCAGCCTTGCAAGTTGCGACACCGCCCTTCGCAAGTCACGGCTTTTCACGGCAGTTCACGAGTCACCGCCGCTCTCGGCCTCTCACGCCCTTCACGAATCACGTCTCCAATGCAGGACAGCTCACAACCCGAATTCTGGGACAGCCGCTACCGTGACTGCGTTACCCCGTGGGACGCACATGGGGCGCCGGCCGATCTGCGCGCTTTCGCTGCGAAGTTGACCCGCGGGGCGCGCGTCCTGGTGCCGGGATGCGGGACGGCGCACGAGCTGAAATGCCTCGCGGACGCCGGAACCGAAGTCCTGGCCATCGACTTCAGCACCGAGGCCGTAGAACGCGCAAAGCGTAGCGCGGGAGCCCTAGCGGACCGCATCCGGTTCGCGGACTTCTTCGAGTTCGATCCCGGACCCGACGCGTTCGACGTGATCTACGAGCGGGCGTTCCTATGCGCGCTGCCGAGAAAGCTGTGGGTGCGCTACGCCGCACGGATGGCGGAGCTGCTTGGTCCTGGCAAGTGGCTGGTCGGGTTCTTCTTCTATGCCGACAACCCGCGAGGCCCGCCCTTTGGAACGAGCCCAGAGGAGCTGCATGGGCTGCTCGATTCGGCGTTCGAGCTGGTGGAAGATCGAGTGGCCGCCGAATCGCTTGCCGTGTTCAAGGATGGCGAACGCTGGCAGGTCTGGCGCCGACGCTAGCGCGTTTGCGAGTCCGGCTGTCCGCTGCCGTCACTGGTCCGGGCGAGTGCGCGCAGCTGCCGGTCGTGGACACCAGCTAGAGTGAGCTGCGCGAGGATGGCTCCGCACAACGCCATGAACATGTCCCACTGCGTGTCCCATACGTCACCCTGGGTGGCGAGGAACGCATCCGCCCCCGAGCCCGACGCCACAGCCACCCACCATTCGAAGAATTCGTAGCAGGCACTGATCGCCAGCGCGATGCTGCAGACTATGAAGAACAGCCAGTGGCGCCCGTTGACTACCGTGTTGCGAATGAGGATCTCGCGCACGATCACGGCCGGAACGAAGCCCTGCGCGACGTGACCCAGGCGGTCGTAGTAGTTGCGTGCCAGGTGAAACTCGTCGCGCAGCCAATTGAACAGCGGCATCTCCGCGTAGGTGTAGTGCCCGCCGATCATCAGAATCGCGGCGTGGATCAGGATGAGGATGTACACCAGGCTGGTGAACCGGAAGCGCGCATAGATCGCCGTCAGCACGACTCCCGCGATGATCGCCGGGAAAACCTCGAGGATCCACGTGAAGTAGTCGTGAGGCTTCCACGCGGACCAGGCGAGAATCGTGACGCCGATCAGCAGCAGGGCAAGGTGAAAGCGCTTGCCGCTCGGCCCGGTCATCGGGCCTCCTCTACTTTCAGCATGATGCTTCGCTCGTCGCGAGTCGAGTACCGTTTTTGCGAGAGCAGCTCGCTCCGGGTTCGCTCGGCGCTCTCGCTCGAGCCCCCCACCGCGATCCATTCGCCCAACCGTCCGGACACGACAGTGCTTGCGCGCTGAATGCTCACCGTGCCCGTGCCTGGGTTGCGCACCCGGTCGCGTGCCGTGCTGATCTCGAGCGTGACGCGGTCTCCGCTCACTCGTGGGGTTACGAAGAAACCGGTGTCCGCATTCACGAAGTCGGTACTCTGCGTCACCTGAGTACCCCCGGGAGTACGGTTGATCTGCGTGCTGGTCAGAGGGACAGACTGGCCCGTGCGGATGAAAGCGCTGTTGCCCTCCAAAACTTGCACTGTCTGCGTCACGCTGGAGTCCTGGGCCGAGCTTCTGCTGATAGCCCGTCCCTCGATGCGGCTGCTGTCACCCTGAACCACGACCCCCGGATCGCGGCGAGCGCCCGGCGGTGGCGGCACCTGAACCTGGGCGTCGCTGCCCACGCTTACCGAGCCTGAAATCGACGTCCTGTCCCGCGTAGCCTCTCCCACAGCGCCCTGACGCACCGAAATCACCAGTTGCCTGGGCCTCGAGTCCACGATTGCCAGCACCTGCTTCAGCTCCGCGAGGTTTGCGGCGGTGGTGCGAACGATCAACCGGTTGCTCGTCCCGGTAAGCGTCCCGCCTGGGGCAAGCAGCGGCCGCAACAGCGGAATCACTTCGTCCGCCTGGCGGTACCCCAGGGTAATGACTTCCAACACCTGCTGAGCTTGCGCGGCCAAGGCGAGTACCAGAAGGCAAGCTCCCAGGCCAAGGCTGAGTCGCGTGGACTTGCTCATGCTCAATACTCCGCACCCGATTCCCGACGCTGGGACCTGAAGCCGGTCCGCGTCCGCGGATCCTGCCGATAGAACTCCAAGAGTTGCGCGTAGACCCCTGGATACTCGGCGTGCACCACGTCCGGCAGCTCGAAAAACGCTTCGCTCAGGACGGCGAAGAACTCCGCCGGGCTCTCGGAGGCGTAGGGATCGATGACGGTGTCCTCGTCCCGATCCACGCGCATGCAAAAATCCTTATACGCGGCGCCGAATACTTCCGCCCAGACTTGCCGGCTCATCCCTCGGTGCAGCGGCGGATATCCGTTTGCGCTGCCATTGAGCATGTCCAGCTTGTGGGCGAACTCGTGGATCACGACATTGACGCCGTCCGGGTACTCGGTCTCCGCGACATCGGCCCACGACAAGATCACGGGACCGTGCAGCCACGCCTCGCCGGCGTAAGCCTCGTCGCCTTGGTGCACGACACCGATCTCGTCGGTGTACTGGTGGCGGGGGACGAACCCTGCGGGATACACGACGATCTCGCGCCAACCGCGGTAGAACTCGATTCCCAGGTTCAGGATCAGAATGCAGGCCTGAATGGCGACGTGCAGGCGCATCGCGTCGTTGAGCTGCAGGCCATGCGCAGTGGCGAAGCGTTTGTCATGCAGGAACAGAGCCGTCAGCTCTTGCAACCGTTTTCGTTCCTCCGCCGACAGCCCCTGCGCGAAAGGGAACCGCTGCAGCGCCCGGCGCCAGGTGCGCTCGTCCAGCTTTGCCCTCGCGAGGAGGCGTTTGCGGCGCCACGCCCTGAACGCGCTCCACATGCTTCAGTGCGAACGCGAGAACGCGATCTTCCCTAGCTGCTCTGGCTCGGCAAGGACGGCACCTCGGACTCCCTCAGCGCCTGCTCCATGCGCGTCACGCTTTCCAGATGCTCCAGCTCCACCCGCTCGATCTGGGAGAAGCGGCGGGAGATCTTGTCGCTCGTGACGCGCACCTCTTCGGCGTCTTGGTGCGCCTGCCGGATGTGGTCGGCGAGTTTCTTCATGCGCTGGTCGAAGCGGCTGAACTCCCTGCCGAGCTTCGACAGCTCGTCCTTGATGATGTGAACCTGGCGGCGCGTCTCGACGTCCTTCAGCACGGCGCGCGCCGTGTTCAGCACCGCCATCATCGTCGTGGGAGACACGATCCACACCCGCCTCTGCATCGCAAAGTCCACCACTTCGCCGTGATGAGCATGAATCTCGGCGAACACCGCCTCGGCCGGTACGAACATCACCGCCCCGTCCGAGGTCTCGCCCGCGATGATGTACTTGGCGCTGATGTCTTCGACGTGCTTGCGCAGATCGGCACGGAATTGCCGCTTCGCCGAAAGCCGCTCGATGTCGGAAGTCCCGGTCTCGAACATCCGGTGGTAGTTCTCGAGCGGAAACTTGGAGTCCAGCGCCACCATGCCGGTCGGCTCGGGCAGCATCAGCACGCAATCGGCGCGGGTGCCGTTAGACAGCGTGTACTGAAAAACGTAAGCGGTAGGCGGCAGGAGGTTCGTGATCAGTGCCTCGAGCTGCACTTCTCCGAACGCGCCGCGCGAGCGCTTGTCTCCGAGCAGCTCCTGCAGGCTGACCACGTTGGTGGTCAGGCCGTCGATCTTCTTCTGCGCCTCGTCGATGGTGGCGAGCCGGGCCATTACATTCGCAAAGGTCTCGTTGGTCTTCTTGAAACCCTCGTCCAACCGCTCGGTAACTTTGCCGCTGATGTGCTCCAGCCGCGCGTCGGTGGTCTTGTTGAGCGACTCGATGGCCGTGGCGAGGTGTTGCGAGATGTTGTGCAGGGTGGTCTGGATCAGCTCCTGATCGGCGCGAGCCCGTTCGCCCAGCCGCTCGAGCACTTTGCCGAGCAGCTCGGCACGCAGCTCGTCGTGCTTCATCTGGAGATCGGCAGCGAGGTTGCTCAGCCTCTGGCTCATCGTCTCGCGCGTCCCCGACAGCTCCTCGGTCTGCGACAGCTGCAGCACGAGCATCGCGTCGCGCGTCTGCTTGAGGTCCTGCGACACCGTACCGCGGAGACGCTCGGACGCTTCGATCTGGGTCGAGCTCAAGCGGTCGGCTTGACCGTGGAGCCCGCTGTTGAGGTCCTTGATCATGGCCAGGTGCCTGTCTTCCAGCACCCGTTCCATCGTCGACGGCAGCGCCGGCTGAGAGCGCAGCAGAACGCGGAGCCGATAGGCAACCCACAGCAACGCGATGAGCGCCAATGCGGCCACTCCGGCCATTCCCAGCGCCAAGTAGCTCAGTTCCATGGGCGGAGTATAAACCCAGGGCAGCTGCGCATGGCTCAGATGCCCGTCAGGCCGTAACCTCGGCCCGGGACGCGCGTTTGCGCTCGTGCTCGGTCAGATAGCGCTTGCGGATGCGGATCGACTTCGGGGTGATCTCCACCAGCTCGTCGTCGGCGATGAACTCGATCGCCGATTCCAGGGTGAGCTGGATGGGAGGCGTGAGGATGACGTTTTCGTCCTTGCCCGCGGCGCGGATGTTCGTGAGCTTCTTGGTCTTGATCGGATTGACCACGAGGTCGTTGTCGCGGCTGTGGATGCCGATGACCATCCCCTCGTATACGGGTTCGCCCGGGCTGACGAACATGCGGCCGCGCGGCTCCAGATTGAACAGCGCATACGGCACGGCCGTGCCTTCCTCCGCCGACACCAGCACGCCGTTGCGGCGCTCCGGCATGTCCGGCTTGAGTGGGCCGTAGTCGTCGAACACGTGGCTCAGTACACCGCTGCCGCGGGTCAAATTCAGAAACTCGGTCTGGAAGCCAATCAGCCCGCGCGCGGGGATCCGGTACTCCAACCGCACGCGCCCTTTAGCATCGGACTGCATGTCGGTGAACTCGCCGCGGCGTTGCCCCAGCGCCTCCATCACCGCGCCCTGGTGCTGCTCGTCGACGTCGATGGTCACCAGCTCATAGGGCTCCCGGCGCTCGCCGTCGATCTCGCGCATCAGCACGCGCGGGCGCGATACGGCCAGCTCGTAGCCTTCGCGCCGCATGTTCTCGAGCAGAATGGTGAGGTGGAGCTCGCCACGGCCCGAGACCAAGAACACGTCCGCATCGGGGGTGTCCTCGACGCGCAGGGCGACATTGGCAAGCAGCTCCCTGTGCAGCCGCTCGCGCAGTTGGCGGCTGGTCACGAACTTACCTTCCCTGCCGGCGAACGCGGAGGTGTTGACTTGAAAGTTCATGCTCAGAGTAGGTTCGTCCACCGCGAGCATGGGCAGCGGGTCCGGGTGCTCGGGGTCGGTGAGCGTGCAGCCGATGGTCAGGTTCTCGATCCCCTGCAGCAGCACGATGTCGCCAGCCAGCGCCTCTTCCTGTGGAACCCGCTCCAACCCCTGGAACCCGTAGACGTGAGCGACGCGCGCGGGCTCCGGCGTGCCGTCGGCGCCGAAAATCAGCACCGCCTGGCCGGCCTTCAGTCGCCCGCGTCCGATGCGGCCGATACCGATCTGGCCCACGTAGCTGGAATAGTCCAACGCACTGATCTGCAGCTGCAGCGGCTGATCCGGATCGCCGGTGGGGGCGGGAACGTGCTTCAGGATCGTTTCGAACAGCGGACGCATATCCGTGCCCGGGCTGCGCAGGTCGAGGGTGGCGTATCCGAGCAAGGCGGACGCGTACACCACAGGAAAGTCGAGCTGCTCCTCGCTCGCGCCGAGCTTGTCGAACAGGTCGAAGGTATGGCTCACAACCCAGTCGGGGCGCGCGTTCGCCCGGTCGATCTTGTTGACCACCACGATCGGCCTCAGGCCGCGGGCCAAAGCTTTGCGCGTGACAAAGCGCGTCTGTGGCATCGGCCCTTCGACGGCGTCAACGAGGACCAGGACGCCGTCGACCATGGACAGCGCACGCTCCACCTCCCCGCCAAAGTCGCGGTGGCCCGGCGTGTCCACGATGTTGATGTGCACGCCGGCGTAGTCCAGAGCCGCGTTCTTAGCCAGGATCGTGATGCCTCGCTCGCGCTCGAGGTCGTTGCTGTCCATCACGCGCTCTTGCAGGTGCTGGTGGGCCGCGAACACGCCAGCCTGACGCAGCAGCTTGTCGACCAAGGTGGTTTTTCCGTGGTCGACATGAGCGATGATGGCGAGATTGCGAACGGGTCGGTGCATGGGACAGGGGACGCAGTAAAAAAGCCTAATATTCTAGCACGCGACATGCCTGAGGCCGGCCTCTATCCCGCTTCGCGAAAAATCTGCATCGGCGGCGTGTGGATCACACGGCGCGTGCCCAGCAGTCCTGCCATGAGGACGCCCGCCGTGCCTCCGATCAGCCCCACCAGCCAGACCCACGGGCTTACGCCGTAGGGCACAGTCAGCACTTGAGTGGCCAGCACCCAACCGAGCAATGACGCGCCGATGGCGGCGAGCAACCCCGCCAGAGCGCCGATGGCGGCGAACTCCGCGGCATGCGCCGACAGCATCTGTCGCCCCGTAGCGCCCACCGTACGCATGATGGCGGCGTCGAAGACGCGCTCGTCGTGGGTCGCGCTGATGGCCGCGAACAGCACTACCAGCCCGGCCACCAACCCGAACAAGAACACGAACTCGACCGCCTTCACAACCTGATCCATGATGCGCTGAACTTGGCCCAGCACCGCTGCTACGTCGATCACCAGGAAGTTCGGGAAACGCTTGACCAGCTGATCCATGAGCGCCGAGCGATCGGACAAGAGATGGAAGCTGGTCACGTAACTCACGGGATAGGCCTCAAGGACTCCACTGGGCGCCACCACGAAGAAGTTGACCCGGAATGAATCCCACTCCACCTTCCGCAGCGAAGCCACTTCGCCATCGAGCCGGGTACCTGCGATCTCGTAGGTGAGTTTGTCCCCCAGCTTGATCCCCAGGGTCTTGGCGATGCCCTCCTCCACCGACAGCAGCGGCCGGCCACGATCCGCCTCGCTCCACCAGCGTCCGGACCCGATCACATTGTCCGGCCTCATGAGCTGCCCCCACGGAAGGTTTAACCCGCGAACCAAGAACTCGTTACAGCCATCCGC
>JACXTT010012879.1_pt1 | contig 11069 bp, 5 predicted proteins | sample 9270951 | NCBI WGS metagenome assembly JACXTT01 (sample SAMN15532306, study PRJNA645909) | rock metagenome | isolation source: weathered quartz diorite | place: Puerto Rico | collected 2017-06-21 | reverse complement strand
GGATCGCAAACATCAGTTCCTGTTTGCGCATCCGCTGTGCGTTGTCGATCTCGAGCGTTGCCGCCATTTCGAGAAGCGCAGACACGTGAAGCGATTTGAGTTCTGTCAGGTGCATAGACGAGGGGTACAGAGGTGCCCGGACGGGCAAGACCTAAAGGAAGGGGGAGAAATGAGCGAACGCTCGGGGAAGTTATGGTGGCATCTTAGCACAATCCTGCGGGTGCGCCAGAACTGGCTCATCCCCAGGATTGCGCGGCGCCGGGGTGCGGTGGCGCCCCCCGGCCGGCAGCGAGCTTTACAGCTGGCTGTCGAGGAACGCGGTCAGTTGCGACTTGGACAGGGCGCCGACCTTCTGCGCGGCCACTTCGCCGTTCTTGAACAGGATCAGCGTCGGGATGCCGCGGATGCCAAACTTGGCCGGTACCTGCTGGTTCTCGTCAACGTTGAGCTTGGCAACCTGCAGCTTGTCGCCATAGTCCTTGGCCACTTCGTCCAGGATCGGGGCGATCATCTTGCAGGGGCCGCACCATTCAGCCCAGAAATCGAGCAGGACGGGCTTGTCGGACTTGAGGACGTCGGCGTCGAAGGAGGCGTCGCTCACATACTTGATTTGTTCGCTCATGGCGGGAACCTCTGGTTTCGCTCTGGTTATGTTAAAAGCTGGAATGACTTGCTGAATGCGACGAACCGCTACCTTACACGAATTGTGCGGATTCGTCGGAGACCGCATTGGCGCGGATTCGTCCCGATGCCAGAGCGCCGGGACCGCTGCCAGGGCGATATCGTCAATACAGCCGATGTGGCCGATATGGTATCAGCTTGCCATCTTTCAAGCCCGGGCGCGGCAGGGGCCGGCACGGGCAACCACGACCCCATTGTGCCGTGACCGCCGGCCTTGCGCGTTGGATTGTTTCAATCGCGCCGAGAGATTCCGTCAATGGCCGCACGTCGTCCCATGGTCAGGCATGCGTCAGGATGCACATCGGAGGTGCCGCGATGGCCCGTCCGGCGCGTAGAATAGCAGGAGGCGCCACTGCGCTTCCCACGAGGCCAACTGATCATGACTTCCGATTCCCGCAAGCCCACGCCGCCGGACCAGAACACCCCGGACGCCGAACACCTGAGTGACGCGCTGGAACACATCAGCAGCGCGGTCGAGGCCGAGAGCATCGCCAGCGGGGCCGCCAAGGGGCTTGTCTACAGCATTATCGAGACGCTCGGTGCCCTGGTGGGCGACCCCGACCTGCCCGAGCATGCCCGTTCCGGCTACCAGGGCCTGCTGGAAACGGCCCGCGAGATCCGCGCCCGGCTCGATCGCGGCGCGCACTGAGCGGCCCGCTTCGCCAGCGCCATGACACAGCCGCCCGGTTGAGACGGTGACCGGTTCTTCCTCCCACGCAGCGCGCGCCCCGCACGCCGAGACACGCCTGCGTCGATGACCCGGCTGCGCTTCCCACCTGGCCCCGAATTCCTCGACCAGGCGGCAACGGCCGCCTGGTACTTCCTGGATCGTTGCGGCGGCGACGAATCCGCCGCGCATGTCGTCGTGCCGACGGCCGCGCAGATTCCCGGCGTGCGCCAGACGCTGGACGCCGTGGCGCGCGCCGCAGGCCGCCCGCGGCTGTTGCCGCGCGTGCTCACGCTTGGCCACTGGTTGCTGGACCTGCCGCCCGACCCCACGCCGGTGCGCGGCCCCTCCGCGCGTCTGCTCGCGGTGCAGCAGGCCATCCGCGGGCAGGACTGGCTGCGCCGCGCATTCGGCGCGCAGACCGAGGCCGCGGCCTGGGGGCTGGCGCAGACGCTGCTGTCTATCTGCGACGAACTGAGCGCGCGCTGGCTGGAAGATGCGGCCATCCGGGACGACGATGATATCGACGGCGACGATCGCGCCAGCCTGCTGCAGGGCGCGCTCGCGCGCACGTATGCCCACCTGTCCGAACAGTTCCTCGGCGAAGAGGCGCGCATCGTGCTGGCCTTCTGGCAGGCGCTCTCGGGCCCGGACGATCCGCTGCCCGCCCGGCGCCGCGCGCTGCAGGGACTCGCGCAGCAACTGCGCGGGCCGGTGATCTGGATCGGCCCGACGCCGCCCGCGCCCATCGAGGCCACCTTCCTGCGCCAGGCCGCCGAACTGGTGCCCGTGCTGGAAACCGGCTACGACTGGGACGCGCCGGCGCCGGCGCCGGCGCCGGAAGAGGGCGAGCCGCGCTGGTACGACACCCTGCTGGCCCTGTGGCCCGAGGCTAGACTTGCCGCGCCGCCCGACGAGGAAGCGCCCGAGCCGCACGCTCAGGCACGGGCGTCATTCGTGCCGCCATCGGCGATGACGTTGCCCCCGGTCCGCCCGCGCATTCGGGTGATCGGCAGCGCGCGCTTCGAGGACGAGGCCACGGCCGCCGCGGACCAACTCGTGCAATGGCTGAATGAAGGCCGCCGGCACGTGGCGCTGGTGGCGCACGACCGTGTGGTGGCCCGGCGCGCGCGCGCCCTGCTGGCACGGGCCGGTGCGCCGGTGCGCGACGAAACCGGCTGGAAGCTCTCGACGACGCGGGCCGCCGCCGCGCTGATGCGCTGGTTCGACCTGCTCGCGCGCGACGGCGACACCGCCGTGCTGCTCGACCTGGTCAAGAGCCCGTTCTGCCTGCCCGCGTTCGCGCAGCGCGGCGCGGCCATCGCCGCGCTGGAGCGGCAGGTGCGCCGGGAGGGCATATCCGGCGGCTGGGCGCGATTGCGGCATCTGTTTGCCGGCGCCGCCACCATGGCGGGCGAGGGCGATGACTTTGGGGCCTATGCCGCGATGGTGGCCAAACAGGCGGCTCGGCAGGCCGCGCGCCAACTCATCGCGCAACTCGCGGACGAGGCCGCGGCCTGGCCGCGCGGCCAGGCGCAGAAGCCGCTGTCCGTGTGGCTGGAGCGGCTGGACGCGACGCTCGACCACCTCGGCATGCGTACCGCACTGGCCGAGGACGACGCAGGCAGTCAACTGCTGGACGCGCTGACCCGCCTGTCGGACCTGCCGGACGACGAAACCGGCGCGCACGCCACGCTCAGCCAGGCCGAGTTCCGTGCGATGTTGTCGGCGCTGCTCGAATCGGTCGCGTATAAGGAGCCGTCCGAAAGCGCCGCCGCGCGGATCACGATCCTGCCGCTCAACGGTGCGCGCATGCGCCGCTTCGAGGGCGTGGTGATCGTCGGCTGCGACGACGCGCAACTGCCGTCGAGTGCCGCCGAGCTGATGTTCTTCTCCAACCAGATGCGCCGCGAACTGGCGCTGGAAGACCGCGAGGCACGTTTTGCGCAGCAGGCGCGCGACCTGGCCGAGGTGCTGCTGAACAACGACGACGTGGTGATGACCTGGCAGCGTTTTGGCGGCCGTGGCGAGCCCAAGCACGTGTCCGGCTGGATCGAACGCCTGTCGGCGTGTTGCGCGCGCGCCGGCGCGCCAATCGAAGCCACGGCCGCGATGCCCGCGCTCGAAACTTTCGCCGATGCCGGCAACATGCCCGCGCCGGCCGCCGCCGAACTCGTGCCGGTGCGCTGGAGCGCGCAGGCCTACAACATGCTGCGGCGCTGCCCGTACCAGTTCTTCGCGGGCCGCATGCTGGGGCTGGCGGGGCTGGAGGAGGTGAGCGACGACCTGGAGAAACGCGACATCGGGGAGTTGCTGCACCGGGTGCTGCTGCAATTCCATCGCGAGACCGCCGAGCAGCCCGGCACCAGCATCGACGCACGCCTCGCGCGCCTGCGCGAAATCTCCGACGACGTGTTCGGCGCGCTGATGGCCGAAGACGGCAATGCCATCGGCTACTACCGCCGCTGGTGCGAGGTGCTGCCGTCCTACGTCGCCTGGCAGGCCGGGCGCGAGGCCGAGGGCTGGCACTGGCGTGGTGGCGAGATCGAGGCTGGCGTGGACCTGCCGATGCGCGACGGCCAGCCGGTCCGACTGATGGGCCGCATCGACCGGCTCGACAAAGGGCCGGGCGGGGCCCACGCCGTGCTCGACTACAAGACGCAGAACGCGCTGCGCCTCAAGCGCAAGCTTGCCGAGGTCGAGGAAGATTGCCAGTTGCCGTTCTATGGCCTGCTGCGTGCCGATGCCGTGGCCGGCGGCTGGGTAGCGCTCGAAGGCGCGCGCGATGGGGCGCCCGCCGCGCAGCGCGAGGTGGACCTGCCCGATTTCGAGGCTGCCGTGGCCTGGCTGGAGAACCAGATGCGCGACGACGTGACGCACCTGCGCGAAGGCGCGTCGCTGCCGGCCTTCGGTGACGCTTCGGCCTGCACCTATTGCAACGCGCGCGGCTTGTGCCGCAAGGGCTTCTGGGAATCCACGGCCGTGCCGGAGCTTGGGCCGGGCCCGTCGGGAGGAAAGCCGTGACGGTGCACGCCTACCTGCGAGACGGCCAGCCTGTCACCGAGGGTGATTTCACGCGGGCCGCCTGCGATCCCACCCGTTCCGTGGTGGTGGAAGCCTGCGCGGGCAGCGGCAAGACCTGGCTGCTGGTGGCGCGGCTGGTGCGTCTGCTGCTGGATGGCGCCGCCCCGCACGAAATCCTCGCCATCACGTTCACGCGCAAGGCGGCCGAGGAGATGCGCGACCGCTTGCTGGAGGTGCTCGCGCAACTGGCGGGCGGCAGCGACGAGGCGGTGCTGGAGGCGCTCGTGCAGCGCGGCATGAGCGCCGATGCCGCGCCGGCCGCGTTGCCGCGCGCGCGGCAACTGCACGCGCGGGTGCTGGCGTCGCCGGGGCGCATCGCGATCGACACCTTCCACGGCTGGTTCGGCACGCTGCTGCGCGGCGCGCCGCTGGCCTCGGGCATCGTGCCCGGCGCGTCGCTGCGCGAGGACGCGTTGCGCATGAAGCATGAAGCCTGGGCGCCATTCTGGCGCTCGCTCGCCGCGCCGCAGTACACGGACCTGCGCGCCGCATATGAGCAACTGGTCGATGCAATCGGCGAATTTCAGGCGCGCGGGCTGCTCGACAGCATGTTCCACGCGCGCAGCGAATGGTGGGCGATGCGCGAGGCCTGCGATCCGGCCGAAGCGCTGACTGCCGACCTGGGCGATGATGCGCGCACCGACGTGCTGGCCGCCGCGCTGCAGGACGAGACCTGGCTCAAGGCCTGCCAGGGCCTGGCCACGCGCCTGGGTGGCGCGGGCAAGACCGAACAGAACCACGCGGGCCGCATCGAGACGGCGCTGACCGCCATCCGTGCCTGGCGCGAGGCGGGCGCCGCGCCGGGCAAGCCGGCCGAACCCGCGTTCGATCTCCTCTGCACGGCCTTCCTGACCGGCAAGGGCGAGCCGCGCTCGCTCAAACGGACCAGCGCCCTGGCCAAGGCCGCGGGCGGCGAGGCGATGGCCGATGCGCTGCTGGCCCGGCACGCCGATATCTGCGCGTGGCTGGCGGACATATCCGCCCGCCGCTGCGAGGCTGCGGTGCTCGCCGTCAACCTGGCGCTCTACCAACTGGGCGATGCGCTGCTCACGCGCTATCAGCAGTACAAGAGCGAACAACGCGCGATGGATTTCGCCGACCTGGAATGGCTGGCGGCAAAGCTGATGGCCGACGAGGAAACCGCGACCTACCTGCAGGTGCGGCTCGACGCCCGCTACCGCCACCTGCTGCTCGACGAGTTCCAGGACACCAACCCGCTGCAGTGGCGCATCCTGCAAGGCTGGCTGGCCGGCTACGCGGGCCTGGGGGAGCGGCCGACCGTATTTTTGGTCGGCGATCCCAAACAGTCGATCTATCGCTTTCGCCGCGCCGACGCGCGTTTGTTCGGCACCGCCAGTGAGATGCTGCAGGCCAATTTCGGCGCCACCGTGTTGCGCACCAATCGCACGCGCCGCAACCGGCCGGAAGTGCTCGACTGGGTCAACGCCGTCTTTGACGACGCGCGCGCGCAGGGCCGCTATCCGCTGTACGAGACCCAGACCACGGCGCTTGCGGGCGATGGCGTGGGCGGTCCCGTGTGGCTGCTGCCACTGGTGGAGGCGCCCGAGGACGCGGAAGCCGACGAGGTGCCCGCGTCCGCGCATCGCGACACTCTGACGCAACCGCGCCGCCAGCAGGGCGACTCGCTGCGGCTGGAGGAGGGCCGGCGTGTGGCCGCGTGGCTACGCCACATCCACGCGACCGTGCCGGTGCGCGAAGGCGGCGCGACGCGGCCGGCGCGCTGGAGCGACATACATCTGCTGGTGCGGCGCAAGACGTATCTGGCCGACTACGAACGCGCGTTCCGCGAGGCGGGAATTCCTTGCCTGAGTCCGCGGCGCGGCGGCTTGCTGGCGACGCTGGAGGCACTGGATCTGTCCGCGCTGCTCGCGTTCCTGATGACGCCGGAGTCGGATCTCGATCTGGCGCACGTGCTCAAGAGCCCGCTGGTCGGCGCCACGGACGACGACCTGATCCTGCTCGCGCAAATGGACGGGGAGGGTGGCTGGTGGGCGCGCATCGAGGCCGGCGCGCTGCCCGAGTTTTGCACCGACGCGCTGCGCGATGGTGTGGCGCGGCTGCGTCACTGGCTGACGGTCGCCCCGCACCAGCCCGTGCACGACCTGATCGATCGCATCTACCACCACGGCGAGGTACGGCGGCGCTATGCCGAGGCCGCGCCCGAGGCGATCCGCGAGCAGGTGCTGGCCAACCTGGACGCGTTCCTCAAGCTCTCGCTCGACCTCGACGGCGGCCGTTACCCGAGCCTGCCAAAGTTCATTGACGAGCTGCAGGCCATCCGACGCGGCGACGAGACCGAAAGCCCTGACGAGGGCGGCATGGGCGACGGCGCCGAGGACACTGCATCCGACGATGACGATGCCGGTCGCGATCTTGACGCCGCGCATATCCTGACGGTCCACGCGGCCAAGGGGCTGGAGGCGCCGTTCGTCGTGCTGCTGGACGCGAACCACAGCGAGCCGGCCGCCGATCGCGGCGGCATCCTGGTCGACTGGCCGCCGCAGGCGCCGGCGCCGCGGCATTTCTCCGCCTACGGCAAGCGCAGCGAGCGCGGACGCGCTCGCGCGCTGCTGTTCGAGGCCGAGGCCGCGCTTGCCGACCGCGAGAACTGGAACCTGCTGTACGTGGCCATGACGCGCGCGCGGCAGGGGCTGCTGGTCAGCGGCGTCAAGGGCCGCGCCGCCCGCGAGGAGGCCGAGCCCGGCAGCGAGATCGCGGGCAGCTGGTACGTGCGGTTGCAGGGCGCGGGAGTGGGCGAGGCCGTGCCTGCCTTTCCCGACGAGACGGCCGTGGACGAGGTGCAGGCCGAACTGGCCAGCCGGGTGGTGCGCTACACAGATTTCCGCGCGCGCTACCGCGATGCCGGGGGGATGGCCACCGACCATGGCCAGGGTGTGATGGACGGCGAGGCCGACGACAAGGCCGACGACGATATAGTCTTCGACGAGACCGCCGCGCGCCACGGCGAGCTGGTGCATGCGCTGCTGGAGCGCGTCACGCGCTACCCGGACGCCTTCGCGGCATTGCCCGACGTGCCGACCGTGCTGCGCTGGTTCCCGGTGCCCGCCGCCGGCGCGCCGCAGGCGAAGGAGATGTGGCACACGCAGGCGGGGGCCGCGGTGGAGGCCGTGCGCACAATGCTGGCGGCGCCGGCGCTGCGGCCGCTGTTCCTGCCGGAGTCCGCGCTGTCGGCGCGCAACGAGGTGGAACTCTATGACGCCCGTGGCCGCCTGCTGCGGATCGACAGGCTGGTGGAGTTCGAAGACCACGTGGTGATCGTGGATTACAAGCTGCGGCTGCTGGATCAGGAGCGGGCCGCGTATGGCGCGCAACTGGCGCGCTACGTGGCGGCGGTCCGGCCGATGTTCCCCGGCAAACGGATCGAGGCTGGCCTCGCGACCGCCGATGGCGAATGGATCGGGGCCGACGGCCTGGGTGCGCAGACCATGTCGTCACGGCAGGGGACGCTGTTCTGAGCCGGCCTGACGCGGGCGGTAAAAAGGCGCAGAATACGACGCAGAAAGCGGGCGAACAGCAGGGAAAGACCGATGGCCCGGCGTATCTATATAGAAGAACGCCAGAGTGGACGTAGCGCGGGGGGAATGCAGGGGAAAGAGAAGAAGGGGGACGAGCCTGGCCCTCGGCACTGGTGGAAAACGGCTATGGCTGCTTCGTTCCCGACCTGACCAGGTTGACCGCGCCACCATGCGAGGAGGCCCGTCCGAGCGGCATTGTAGCAGAGTACGGGCCGCATGCCGAATTTGCTTGAGATTGATCTCACACGGTATGGCTGGATCGTGTGACTGGCAGCATGTCGGGTTGCAACGTTGCCCCGGCGTCGCCGGGGCTGGGCCCGCAGCGGGCGGGCCTGCATAACGTTCAAATCGTGGTGAGCCAAGACATGAACGCAAACGACCAGATCCTGCGCGGCACAATGGCGCCGCAAGACATTTCCACCGAAGTCCTGCTTGAGAAATACGCCAAGGGCGAGGAGCAGTCCGTGACCGACGTGCGTCGGCGCGTGGCGCGCGCGCTCGCCGAGGCCGAGTCCGAAGACAGGCGCGAGGCGTGGACCGGGCGCTTCCTGTGGGCGCTGGAGAACGGCTTCGTGCCGGCCGGACGCATCAATTCCGCCGCCGGCACGGGCATCCAGGCCACGCTGATCAACTGCTTCGTGCAGCCGGTGGGCGATTCGGTGTCCGAGCCGCGCGACGGCAAGCCGAGCATCTACACTGCCGTCGCGCAGGCGGCCGAAACCATGCGGCGCGGCGGCGGCGTCGGCTACGATTTCTCGGCGATCCGTCCATCCGGCGCGGTGGTGCGCGCCACGCATTCGCGCGCCTCGGGACCGGTCTCGTTCATGAAGGTGTTCGACGCGTCCTGCGCCACCGTGGAGTCCGCCGGTGCACGGCGCGGCGCCCAGATGGGCGTGCTGCGCTGCGACCACCCCGACATCGAAACCTTCATCCACGCCAAGGACCGTGGCGAGCTGTCCAACTTCAACATCTCCATCGGCGTGACCGATGCCTTCATGCGCGCCGTCGAGGAAGACGGGGCGGTGGAGCTGCTACACGAGGCCGAGCCGGGCGCGGACATCATCGCCGCGGGCGCCTATCGGCGCGACGACGGCAAGTGGGTCTACCGCCGCGTGGGGGCGCGCCAGCTCTGGGACCAGGTCATGCACGCCACCTACGACCACGCGGAGCCGGGCATCCTGTTCCTGTCGCGGATCAACGCGGACAACAACCTGTACTACTGCGAGGAAATCGAGGCGACCAATCCCTGCGCCGAGCAGCCATTGCCGTCGTATGGCTGCTGCTGCCTGGGCTCGGTCAACCTGACGCGTTTCGTCCGCCAGCCGTTCTCGCCACAGGGCGAATTCGATTTCGATGCGTTTGGCGAAGTCGTGAAGGTCGCCACGCGCATGCTCGACAACGTGCTCGACGTCACCTTCTGGCCCTTGCCCGAGCAGCAGGCGGAGGCGCAGGCCAAGCGCCGCATCGGGCTGGGTTTTCTTGGGCTGGGCAGCGCGCTCGTGATGCTTGGCCTGCGCTACGACGAGGCGCCGGCCCGTGAGCTGGCGGCGCGGATCGCGCAGGCGTTGCGCGACACCGCCTACGAGGCGTCCGTGGCGCTGGCCGCCGAGAAGGGCGCGTTTCCGCTGTTCGATGCCGACGCCTATCTACAGAGCGGTTTCGCGGCCCGGCTGCCGGCACCGTTACGGGACGCCATCCGCGAGCGCGGCCTGCGCAATTCGCACCTGTTGTCGATCGCGCCGACCGGCACGATCACGCTGGCCTTTGCCGACAACGCCTCGAACGGCATCGAGCCGGCCTTCTCGTGGACGTACAACCGCAAGAAGCGCATGCCCGACAACAGCTACCGGGTGTTCGAGGTGGCCGATCACGCCTGGCGGCTATATCGTCACATGGGCGCGGACATGGCGCAGTTGCCGGACAGCTTCGTGACCGCGCTGCAAATGTCGGCACTCGATCATATGCGCATGCTGGAGGCTGTCCAGCCGTATATCGACACCAGCATCAGCAAGACCGTCAACGTGCCGGAAGACTACCCCTACGAGGCCTTCCGCAACCTGTACCTGGAGGCCTGGAAGGCGGGGCTCAAGGGGCTGGCGACCTACCGGCCCAATGCCGTGCTGGGCGCGGTGCTGTCGGTGCAGGCGCCGGTGGCTCCGGCCGCCGCCCCGGATGCCTTTGTTGCCGCGGCGGACGACGATCCGCTCGTCAAGCCCTTCGGCAGCCGCCCGATCGGGGATCTGGAGGGTGTGACCTCCAAGGTCGAGTACCTGACCTACGAGGGTCACAAGACCGTCTACCTGACCGCCAACTTCATGCAGGTATCAGGCATGCAGGGCGGCCAGCCGGTCACGATCGAGCGCCCGGTGGAGTTCTTCATGCCGGCCGGCCAGCGCAACGACGGCCAGCAGTGGATCACGTCCACCATGCGGCTCCTGTCAATGGTGGCGCGCTCCGGCGGCTCGGTGGCCAAGGCGATTGCCGACATGCGCAACGTCGTCTGGGACAAGGGCACGGTGCGCTATGGCACGCTGACGCGCCAGGACGGCACGGCGGTGCCGCGCTTCCACGATTCCGAAGTGGCGGCGATCGGCTACGCGCTGCAGCAGATCCTGATCAAGCGCGGCTTCCTCGATGCCGAGGGCGGGCAGGTGCCGGTGGCGGTGCTGGCAGAGCGCCTGGCCCGGCGCGAGGCGGGCCTCAATGGCGAAAGTCTCGCGCCGGCTGCGCCAGGGGTGGGCCATGCAGCGGACGTTGCCCGGGCCGCCGTCGGCACCGGCAAGCCGTGCCCGGAATGCGGCGCGCACGCCCTGCACAAGGTCGACGGCTGCGCCAAGTGCGCCAACTGCGGCTACGTGGGAGAGTGCGGCTGATATCCGTCGCGCCATCCCCGGACGTGGTCCGGTGGGCGGGGGCGAGACGTACCGGCAAGATTGTTGCGGCGGTCGCCAAACCGGCGACCGCCATTTGCTACAATCGCCGCCATGAGTTATCAAGTTCTAGCGCGCAAATGGCGCCCCAGGGATTTCACCACGCTGGTCGGCCAGGAGCACGTGGTCCGCGCGCTCACGCACGCGCTG
>JACXTT010012878.1_pt1 | contig 11069 bp, 9 predicted proteins | sample 9270951 | NCBI WGS metagenome assembly JACXTT01 (sample SAMN15532306, study PRJNA645909) | rock metagenome | isolation source: weathered quartz diorite | place: Puerto Rico | collected 2017-06-21 | reverse complement strand
TTCTTTATCTGCTGGCTACAACTCAGGTAAGGGTGCACTCGTTGGCGGCCGTATCCGGCAACGGCTGCTTCACGTTCAGATCAATAATCTGGTAGGTCACGCCGCTCACTGTCCGAGTCGGAGCCACATGAGCAACATACGTGGTGTTGCTCAGGAACGCCCTGCCCAGATTGGCGCCGTTGTCCTCGTACTCGTACGGGAACAAGGCCCAGGTGGTGTCGTCAATCTGATCCACCGCGGCGATGGTCAACGCTCTGCCCTGCGTATCGGTCAGATAGAAGGTCTTGTCGTTCACACCCTTCACCGGCTCGGTGAAGGTCACCTTGATGACGCGGCGATGGTCCACGTTGGGTTCGCCGTTGTAGGGCGACGGCGACCAGTGACGGTTGGCCGGAACCGGCGCCGCCATGTTGGTGTTGGTGCTGCTGTTATTCACCACGATCTGCGGATTGACGTTATCCGTCGCGCCGGTAAAGTTGATGATGCTGTTCTTCACCTCCATCGGCACCGGCGGCGCACCTTCGACCACGATCGGATCGAACAGCAAGGCCTTACGCAGTTCGCTGCTGGTAGCGGTGCGATCGCACGGGGCCTTCAGTACGCAAGGCTCCAGAATGGCGCCCTTCGGCGTGCCTTCAACATAGCTGGCCGGATACAAGTCATCGTCGGTGTTGGCGAGGTTACCCAAGAACTCGCGGGCGACCTTGGCCTCGAACGACTGATAGTAGACCGCGGTGGAAACCGCAATCGGGCCCTGAATCGGCTGGCCGTTGAGTGTGGCCGGCACGACGATGCTGTAGTACTTCTTGGTGTTGCCGCGACTCTTGATGCTGGCGGTGGCGCCGGCGTTGGGCTGCGGACGCAGGCGCGTATCCATCAGATAGGCATCGTCGAACACCTCGCCGTCGCGATCCAAATCGTCATACGCCGGCTTGCGCAGCGGGTTGGCTTGATCCACCACCAAGCCGCTGGCATCCACTGGCTCGCCGTTGGCGTTCACGCGCAGATTGACCGCCGTGGCGTAGGGCAGCTTCAGGGTCGGGCACATCCTGTCCAGCGTGGCCACGGCCTTGAACTGCATGGCGTACGGATCAATCGAACCCACCGGCAACTCCACGTCCTCGATGTGGCAGGCAGTGGCGAAGTTCGGGTCCCTGTCCACGTATTGGTTGGTTAGGTAACCCACGCCATAGCTGCGGGAGGTAATGCTACGGCCATCCAAGGTGGTGAGCTTGGTTTCGATCTGCAACTCGGCGGTTGGATCCTGATAGGGATCGGTGATGGTGCCGCCACGGGTATCCCAGGCGGTGATCTTCACCCAACCCGCGCGGCCTTCCGGGAAGCCGGTCGGGAAGTTGTGGCCGGCGCCGTCGTTCACCACACTGATATCCAAAGGCAGCACAGTTTCGCCGCTATTGGGCTTGGCGACGCTGACCGGCGTAGCGGAATCGGTGCCGTTCACCTTGAAGCTCAGATTAACCGCGAAGCGCAGCCTATCCCAGGCGAAACGCTCGTGCTGGGTCTGGCCCGCGCCGGTGGTGATGCTGGCCTCGCCCACGCCCACCTTGGTGAAACGCGCGTAGTGCAGACGGCTGTTCTTATCGGCCGAGGAGAAGCTGGTGTTCAGCAGCTCCGGATAGGCCAACACACGGCCCGCACCGTCCACGTCCGCGCCAATCATCTTGGTCATGTACGCATTGCCGCCCACGAAGTGGTGCGTCCAGTGCGGCGTGCGGCTGATGGAGTCATGGCTGGGGCCGGTCAACGGCGGCTTGGAAACGCCGCTGGCGTTGAACAGCGTCAGTGCGGTGCCGGCTTGACCGAAGGTCTGCTGCATGTGGCAGCTCTGGCAATCACGCTCCCAGGCGCCGTTCGCCGTATAGGTGTTAGTAGGACTGCCCGCGCGCTTGGCGTAACGGCTGCCGAGCCATTCGCTGAAGGTACGTTCGATAGGGAAGCCACCGGCCCAATAACCGTAGGGGTTCTTCACGGTGATCGGGTTGGTCACGTCGTGACAGGCCGCGCAATGCTCGGAACGCTCGAACTTCACATGATAGAACTTATCGTGCGTGCCGGTAGCCTGGATGACGTTGTAGCTGACCGTGGTGTCGAACACCTGCGTCAGGTAGGTGTCGGTGGTCGGCGAGATAGGGTTGGCGGCGATCGGCCCAAAGCGTTCCTTGTGGTTGATCGCGTGCGGCGACACGCGGAACGCGCCGGCACCGATGCCATAGCCGAGATTGGGCTTGGTGGCGTCCGGAGCCATCACCATATCCTGCTGGTTAATAGGCAGCGCTGTTAAACGCGGCGACGTGCTGTTGACCGGATAGTACTCGGTGCCGCTCTTCACGTAGTTGTTATATGGCGTGTACTTGGTTTCGACGTTGGTGTGACAGCTCAAGCACGTAATGCCCGCCTTGCCACTATTGGTGTTAGAGGTCGGCGTTCTGCCGTTGAGCGCCTGCAGTCCGTTGGCGCGCGTGTCGTAGGATTCGTACGGGAAGTTTTTCGGCGTGGCGCTGTATGCGGAATTGGCTACCGCATACGGATAACCGGTCGGATAGGCCGGATCTGTAAGCGTGGGGTTGGCCAGATTGATCTCGGTCGGATCAAAGGTCGGGCTGATGTCGGCATGCTCCAAACCGTTTTCCGTGGTGACGGTGGTGGCGGCGGCATCGACATAGTCGGTCGGCATGTGGCAGCGCGAGCAGAAGTCATCGTGCAGCGAGCCGGAACCGTAGGTCACCTTCGTTTGCGTGCCACCCAGCTTAAATTCACTGCTATTAAATGTCTTGGCAAACGGGTTCAAGCTGCGTAAGTAGCCTGGATTATTCGGATCGGGCTGGCAGTCATAACCTTGCGAGCCGTCCGCGGCCAGACCGGCGGAAGTTTGCGGAATATCCGCGCAACCGTCCGTGGAGGTGGCGCGCGCCACCAACAAAAAGGCACCGCGCCAACCCGGATCGCGCCAGGCGTTGGACATCATGGCGCCGTTCCAATGATTGAATATTACGCTATGGCAACCGTTGCAGCGCCCCGAGTCATTCTCGGTGGCGGCCCAGTCGAACGGTGGCTTATAGGCACCGGCCGGAGCCCCGGGCGGATTGCTTTCGGAAACGACGTACGGCGCGGGCTCGGGGATGCGGTTAGGCAACACCGTGACGTCGCCGTGCCGGGCTAAGGTGGGCTGCGACACGGCTGCGGCGGCCGCTATGATAGAGGTAAACAGTAATTTAAATATGCGCTTAGTAAACATAAGCTCTCCAGTTTTTTGTCAGGTAAATCAAACACCCACTAGGTCTACCCGAGTGGTTAGCCCCGGCATTCCATAAAGTCCGTTTAAAGTCCTTTCCTAAGTGGTGGTTAAATTACAGTATTTTTACACAAAAATTACAATAACTAGAAAGTGGTATTTTTTAAGATTTTATTTTAAAAAAATAACTCTTTTTAGTTATTTTTTTACTAACTCTAAATTGAGTTCGGGAATGGTTGATTTGCTTCAGGGAGGGGGGCTTGGCGGGATTTGAGGAGGAGTATCATTTCTACCCGGTTCTTGACGCCCATTTTACGGTAGATGTGTTGGATGTGAACCTTGACGGTTTCAGTGGAAATATTAAGAGTATCGGCAATTTCTTGGCTGCGCAGCCCGTGTGACAACAACTCCATGATCTCCCCTTCACGGCGGGTGAGTAGCGAAGTATCCGGGGTGTGCGCAGCCTCCGGCTTGATGATCTCTGGGGAGGTTAAAAAGGCCGAACTGATGGGGGATCCATGGGCATAGTGGCGAATGATACGTAACAGCTCGTGGTGATCCACATCCTTGAGGACGTAACCCGCTGCCCCGGCTTCTAGGCCCATGCTGATGTGGGGGTTATCGTGGTGGACAGACAGAATAAGAATTTTAACCTTGGGGCAGCAGCCAAGTATGAGCCGTATCGTGTTGACGGTGCTGAGCTTGGGCAGATCCAGATCCATGAGTATGATGTGAGGCTTTTTTTCCATGGCGAGCGAAAATGCCTCATGCCCGTCCGACGCCTCGCCGACCACGCGCATATCGGACTCCTGATTCAGCATCAGGGCCACGCTTTGGCGAAACAGCCTTTGATTGTCTACCAAACCCACTCGTATCAACATAACCTACCCCTCCGCCGCCTGGACGGCATAACCCCCATGAAGCTAACGCCGCGCCAGATAGCTCAATACGCTATCTTCAAGATCTGGAAACAGCGGCTTGGCTTGTGCCGGTGTCGTCAGCATTCCTAAAAAACACTGATCCAGTTCGACATGCAAGCGGATCATGGCCAGATACACCGCACGCTGCGCCTCAAGCCGCGCTGCGCGTTGCCGTGCGTAAGCGCCACGCAGACGCAATTCCTGACCGACTCGCCTCATGGCTGTGGCGCGTTCGCCGCGGCGTTGTGCTGCGCAAGCTTCTAACAGACTCTGTGAGGCAGCCGGATCGGCGGCCACCTTATCGGCCAATCCGGCAATGAACTGCGCCTGCTCGAACTCGCGCTGTTGCATCGCCATGCGGAACAGCCAAACTAGCGCTGAGCGATGAAAGGCGGCATCGCCTAACAGGCGGTAAAATCCCTGTTGGGCAGGCCGCCATTGCCGGCTGAGCGCGGCCTGAACCGCTTCGTTGTAAACCCCCCGCAAAGGCAACAGCTCGTAATACTGCACCCTATCAAAAAATTTGGATGGCTCCGCGTAGGGATAGGCCTGCTGGGCTTGAAACAACTGCTCCAGCTTGCTCTTATCTTGCTCCGCGATAGCCAAACCCACCAGCAGGCCGTGAGCCGCCTGACGTTCATCCGCCTGTTGCAGTGCCGCCGCTAACAGGGTCTTGCCTTCCTGCACCTTTCCTTGATCAAGCAGATGTTGGGCAGCTTCCAGAGCACTATCCTGCGCTCTCGCCTGCCCGAGTAAGAAACCGCTGAGGATTACCATGGCACGTACCAGGATCATAGCGATCTTGGTACTTGGCATCAGGCCACCCTGATAACCCATAAGTGGTATATCTCAGTGTTAAGGTTTTGTAATGTACACCAGCTCTGATTCTTTGAATAGGGGGTTGCAACCGTAATAAAGCAGAAGATTCCATTTCAGGCCACAACGGCCATAAATATTGGAATCATTCTAAATAGCTGCAGAGAAATTCGCTCAACCCGGACTGGGGTATGCGGCGCTGCGCGATGTCGAGACGTAGATGTTTGATGCTGATCTCAGCTTGGACGCATTCGTCATCGCCGAGTATCAGGGCATGGTCGGCGCCGCTCTTGTCGGCGCGCTTGAGCTGGTTCTTGAAATTGCCGCCGCCGGAATTCATTACCAAGCGCAGGCCCGACAAGCTGTCGCGCAATTGCTCGGCGAGCAATAAGCCGCACCGCTCAGCCTGTTCTCCTACCATCACCAAGTAGGCGTGAGGTAATAATTTCGGCGGCGTCAGGCCATTTTCAGTCAACAAGGCCACCAAGCGCTCCATGCCCATGGCGCAGCCAATCGCCGGGGTGGGTTTACCGCCGATCTGTTCGACCAGCCTGTCGTAACGCCCGCCCGCGCATACGGTGCCTTGCGCGCCCAGTTGGTCAGTGGTCCATTCAAACACCGTTTTGGTGTAGTAATCGAGGCCGCGCACCAGGCGCGGATTGACCTGATAACGCAGACCTGCCGCATCGAGCTGCTCCTTAAGCCGTTCAAAATGCAACCGCGATTCCTCATCGAGATGATCGGCAAGCCGCGGCGCGCCGGCGATCAGCGGCTGCATCGCAGGATTCTTGCTGTCGAGGATGCGCAATGGGTTGCTGTGCAAGCGCCTGCGGCTGTCCTCATCAAGCTGCTCGAGATGGTTTTCGAGATAACTTGTAAGATGGCTGCGGTAGACCGTCCGCGCGTCGGCGCTGCCGAGGGAATTGATTTGCAACAGCAAGTGCTCAAGACCGAGTCTGCGCCATAAGCGCGCCGTCATAAGTATCATTTCCGCGTCCATGTCCGGGCCGCTAAAACCGAACACCTCGACGCCGATCTGGTAGAACTGGCGATAGCGGCCCTGCTGTGGACGCTCATGCCGGAACATCGGCCCGCCGTACCAAAGACGCTGGGTCTGATTGTGCAGCAGGCCATGCTCGATGGCGGCGCGCACGCAACCCGCCGTACCTTCCGGGCGCAACGACAGACTGTCGCCGTTGCGATCCTGGAAGGTGTACATCTCTTTTTCGATGATGTCGGTGACCTCACCGATGGAACGGGCGAATAATTCGGTGGGCTCAACCAGCGGCAGGCGGATTTCTTCATAGCCGTAGCCGGTGAGTAGCGTACGCGCCGTGTCTTCAACAAACTGCCAGGCGGAAATTTCCCCCGGCAGGACATCGTTCATGCCGCGGACGGCTTGGATGGATTTCATAGAAACAGGGTAAAGGGAAAAGGGGAAAGATAAAAGGGGAAAACAGGTTATGAAGGCTTTTTCCCCTTTCCTTTTGCCCTTTTATCTGATTTTGGCAATAGGAATTACGGGGCTTTGATGTGCTATCCGGCCGAGTTCCTGACGCAGTTTAATTTTGGCGCGAATGGTTTTTTCCAGTTCATCCACCAGTTGTTCGTTGCTCACCTTGTGATCGGGCTTGCCGTCTACATACAACAGATTGGGCGAACCGCCAGCCAGACCGATGTGCGCCTCGCGCGCCTCGCCGGGACCATTGACCACGCAGCCGATCACCGCCACGTCCATCGGCTCCAGGATGTCCTCCAGCCGCGCCTCCAGTGCGTTGACTGTGGAGATCACATCGAACTCCTGCCGTGAGCAAGATGGACAGGCGATGAGGTTGATGCCCTTGTTGCGGATGTGCAGGGATTTCAGAATATCGAAACCGACCTTGATCTCTTCCACCGGATCGGCGGCGAGCGAGATGCGGATGGTGTCGCCGATGCCCTCGGCAAGCAACATGCCCAAGGCGATTGAGGATTTCACCGCGCCGCTGCGGTAACCACCCGCCTCGGTGACGCCGAGGTGCAAGGGTTGCTCGATTTGTTTGGCGAGCAGCCGGTAAGCCTCCACGGTCATGAACACGTCGGAGGCCTTGATGCTGACCTTGAAATCCTTGAAGTTGAGGCGCTCCAGAATTTCCACGTGGCGCAGCGCCGATTCAACCATCGCCTCCGGGGTCGGCTCGCCGTATTTTTTCTGCAAGTCTTTTTCCAGCGACCCGGCGTTCACGCCCACCCGGATCGGGATGTTGTGCTCACGCGCCGATTCCACCACCGCGCGCACGCGCTCTTCACGGCCGATGTTGCCGGGATTGATGCGCAGGCAATCCGCGCCGAGTTCGGCGACGCGCAGTGCAATCTTGTAATCGAAGTGGATGTCCGCGACGAGCGGCATGTTGACCTGTTTTTTGATGAGACCGAAGGCCTCGGCAGCTTCCATCGTAGGGGTGGAGACGCGCACGATGTCGGCACCGACGTTTTCCAGGGCACGGATCTGCGCGACAGTCGCCGTCACGTCGCAGGTGTCGGTGTTGGTCATGCTCTGCACCGTGATGGGCGCATCGCCGCCGATGGCGACATTGCCCACCATGATGCGGCGTGATTTGCGGCGAGAGATGAAGGTGTTGTGTTGCATCAATATACGGCCTGATTCATCGGCCTACTCAAGTGAAAAGTGCGCCACGTTGTTGCGATGATAACGCGAATGATCGAATCTTTTGCCATTATAGTCCACGCTGACCGCGGACGCATTACCAAGCAGGATTTGTAGCGGCGGCGCGACGTCTTGAAAGGTTTGCTGACTACCATGTTTGGCCAAGTCGTAAAATAGACGCTTGCCTCTGCCGTCGGTAATCTCCACCCAGGAGTCTGCGCTGAAGCTGAGGTTTAAGGTGCTGCTCTTGGACACGGCGTTGTCCGCTGGCAGCTTGGCTGGTTGCGCGGGTACTTGTGGTAGGGTTGTACTAGCGGGGAGCGCGGCAGCTATAGGCGAGATACTGTCAACAGGCGCCACGCTTGTGTTGAGCACAGCCGCAGGGCCGGTTTCGGCTACAGCCGCCGGCGGCGGGTTGGGCGACTGCGTGGCGGTAGCCGGGGTTTCGAGGGGATGCGGTTCCTGCAGGGATGCCTGCGCGGCAAGGCTTGCGACCGCGTCGTCCTCTTTGAATTTGAAACTGCCCTCGGTCATCCACCACACCGCCGCCAGAATCAGCGAGCCCAGGACGACAACATAACCGATCCAGCGCACGCTGCGGTCAGCCTCGCTGGCGGGGGCGGCATCGCCGATAACAAACGCCTTAAGTGGCGGCGGGTTTGTCTCGCTAAGGCCTTCGTAGTATTGCACGATGGGGTCGGGAGGCAGGTTCAGTAAACGGGCGTAGCTACGTAGATAGCCTCTCACAAACACCGGAGCGGCGACGCTGGCAAAATCCTCGCGCTCGATGGCTTCGATATGCCGGGGGTACAGATGCATCTGCGCCGCGACATCTTTGGTAGTGAGCCCCAGCTTCTCGCGTGCCTGGCGCAGCCGCACCCCTAATCCGGTTTGCAGGTTCGCGTCCACGGGCTGATCGGGGCTCATCATGGAAGCTTGGGTTTTGCTTCCTTTTCGGGATCGAGTAACAGGCGCACTTCTTCCGAGTCCGGGAAATTTGATTTCAACTGCATGGCATAACCGGAAGCGGTGTTCTTGTCACCGAGTTGACGTTCTACCCTGATGCCCAGCCATAGACTCTGCGGGCTGTGCTGGGAGACTTCCGCGTAACGCTGCAAGTAGGCGCGCGCCTGGAGATAGCGTTCGGTTTGATAGTGCAACACAGCCATCTGATAAAGGCTGATCGGCAGCTTGGGATTCAACTGCAAGGCGCTACGAAAATACTGCTCAGCCTTGGCGGGATCGGGGACGCGCATGGCGCATACGCCCGCGTTCTCATAAGCCGCCTCCGGCGAGGCATAGAGCGGATTCTTGAACACCAACTGAAACTGCGCGTCGGCTCTATCCAACTGGTTCTGCTTGCAGAGAAAGGCACCGTAGTTGAGATGCGCCAAGGCATCCTGCGGGTCAAGATCCACCGCGCGTTCGGCATGTTGTAGGGCGAGGCCCGCCTGTCCGAGCTGGTCGTAGAGGATGGCGATCGCGTTATGGGCCTTGGCAAGCTTGGGGTTAAGCTCAATCGCGCGCTGTAACTTATTGAGCGCTAAATCGCGCTGACCTTGCTGGAGATAACCGATGCCGAGCTTGAGATTAGTCTCGGCGAGGCTGTCGGAACCTTCGCCCACATCGGGTTTGATGTCGGGGGTGCTGTTGCATGCGCTCAAGGTCACCACCATCACCACCACCAACCCCTTGAGCAGCGCTTTCATCATTGCCGTAAACTCTCCGTCTGCACGGGTATGCCGCGCAGGTTGCGCTTGGTGCGATCCTGCACACGGCCGGCAAGTTGTCCGCAGGCCGCGTCAATATCATCGCCACGGGTTTTGCGGGTGAGCGTGATTAAATCAGCTTCCATGAGGATGTTACGAAACCGTTCGATCGCCTCCGGCCGGGAACGCAGATAGCGGGTGGTGGGAAACGGATTGAAGGGTATCAGATTAACCTTGGCGGGTATGCCTTTCAGCAGGTTCACCAATTGCCTCGCCAGCTCCGGGCTATCGTTGACGCCATCCAGCATGACATATTCAAACGTGATGCTGCGACGTGTCTCATCCTCTATGTAACGGCGGCAAGCATCCATCAATACCCGGATCGGGTATTTTTTATTGAGCGGCACCAGTTCGTCGCGCAGCGCGTCGTTGGGCGCGTGCAGCGAGACGGCGAGGCTCACCGGGCTCAACGATTTGAGACGATCCAGCGCCGGCACCACGCCCGCGGTGCTGAGCGTAACGCGGCGTTTGGATAAACCGTAACCGAGATCATCGAGCATGATATTCATGGCGCTCACTACGTTGTCGAAATTCAGCAAGGGTTCGCCCATGCCCATCATGACGACGTTGGTGATGATGCGCTCGCCCTTCGGATCGCGGCCGAGAACCCTGTTGGCGACCCAGACCTGGCCGATGATCTCCGCCACGCTGAGATTGCGATTAAAACCTTGTTTGCCGGTCGCGCAAAACGAACAATCGAGTGCACAGCCTACTTGAGACGATACGCACAGCGTTCCCCGTCCTTCATCCGGGATGAACACCGTCTCGATGCAGTTGCCATCGGCCAGGCGCAGCAGCCACTTGCGCGTACCATCATCGGAGAGTTGATCGAGCGCGATCTCGGGCGCGTGGATTTCGGCGCCCTGCTGCAAACGCTGACGCAGACCTTTGCTGAGGTTGCTCATCATGCCGAAATCGTCCACGCCGTAGTGGTGCATCCATTGCAACACTTGCGCCGCGCGAAACGGCTGCTCGCCCAGCGCCGTGAAATAATCGGCGAGACCCTGGCGGTCAAGATCGAGCAGATTTTGGCGTGGCGCGTTCATTTAAGTTACCGGGTGCGCGGACAGATCTCGTCGGGTTTGAAAAAGAATGCGATCTCGGCCCGGGCGGTTTCAGGACTGTCGGAGCCGTGCACCGCGTTTTCATCCACGGTCTTGGCGAAGTCGGCGCGTATCGTACCCGGCGCAGCCTTTTGCGGATCGGTCGCGCCCATGATTTCACGATGGCGCGTGACGGCGTTCTCGCCTTCCAACACCTGCATCATCACCGGTCCGGTAATCATGAAATTCACCAGATCCTTAAAGAACGGCCGCTGTTTGTGAACCGCATAAAAACCTTCCGCCTGGGCGCGGGATAAATGCACCATCTTAGCGGCGATAATACACAACCCGGCCTGCTCAAAACGGCTGTAGATCGCGCCAATCACGTTCTTGGCCACGGCGTCGGGTTTGATAATAGAAAAGGTGCGCTCGAACGCCATTAACATACTCACCTCAGATTGAAATTAACAATCATATTAGCGAAATGGTTTTATTTATTGAAATTCAAGGCATTTTGTCCCTAATCATGCTCCTTAAGCAATGCCAGTGCGGGGTTCGTGCTCTCTCCTGGGGAGGTCATTTAGCCCTCCGCCCAACGCAGGCAGCAGGCTTGGGCTGCCT
>JACXTT010012877.1_pt1 | contig 11069 bp, 12 predicted proteins | sample 9270951 | NCBI WGS metagenome assembly JACXTT01 (sample SAMN15532306, study PRJNA645909) | rock metagenome | isolation source: weathered quartz diorite | place: Puerto Rico | collected 2017-06-21 | reverse complement strand
TTTGTGGACCCGGGAATAGTGGTTGCCCATCCGCTCGGCGGGCGGCGACGGGAAGCGGTCGCGGACATACGGCAACGCCGCCAGGGCCAGGGCTCCGATCAGGAGGCCGGCAATGACGAGGTCCTTCATGGTTTCCTCTATCGAGTGGGTTGCAAGATGGCGGTGTTGCGCTTGATCGCGTCCGCCAGTTCGGCGAGCCCACCGTCCTCGTCCCGAGGTTCCGGCCTGGCCTTCCAGCCGCCGGCGGCGATCGCCTTGGCGGCTGCGTGCGAGAAACCGCCTTCATCCCGAAGGAAGTCCTCGAATTCCCGGATCGTGCGGATCCCGGCGGCCTTGACGCCTTCGATGCGCGCCTTGGGATTCGCGGGGAAGGTCACGAGCGACACTTCCCAGAGTTCGATTTTCTTGAGCGTGCGGCGCGGCTCGTCGGGCTTGGTGCCGACCTCCCACGCTTTCGCGACATAGCCGATCGAAAGGCCGTTCAGCGCCGGACGCGGCTGCATCTTCAGCAGCGCATAGGCTTCCTTGCCGCGCTGAGTGTCGAGCGCGAGCTGGCCCTCGACGAGCAGCCCGTTTTCGTCCTCGCTCATCGACGTCCAGACGCCGATCGGCGTCATGTCGTCGGCGCTCATGCCCCAGCCGCCGTGCTGCATCAGCATCGCCGGCAGCGTGCCGTTCTTCTTGTGCTCGCGCAGCGTCTCCTTGAACGCACCCTTCGCGATCACGTCGCCATAGCTGTCGACGTTGCCGAACACCGCGCCGTAGCCGCCGACCGTGCCCTCGGCCGCGCCCTCTGCGAACTTGACCTGGAATGGCGCGATGAGCGCCGCGCGGTGGGCGCGGCCGTGCTTCAACTCAAGCTGCTTGCGCATCGAGCTCCTCGCTGATCCGGCAGGCGATGATGTGCAGATAGACGGTGAAACTCGCCGGGATGTGAACCGCGACAACCACGATCCCGCTCTGGTGCTGGTAGACCCAGCCGGCGTCCTTCTTGGCGAGCGCTTCGGCCGCCGCGACGATGACGTCGACGCGCTCGGTCAGGAACTTGGCGAGATCGGCGCACGGCACGCCGGCGAGCAGCGCCGCCGTGCCGGCGAGAAGACGCATCAGCGCCGGCGACGCGTCCGCGCCGATCGGCGCCGCCGGATCCGCGAACAGCACGCCGCAGATCTCCGGAAGGTTCGGCAGCGAGAGGCGATCGGCAAAGCACAGCGCCAGGCGCTGCGCGGTCCAGGGGCGCGGCTCAAACATTGTTGTCCTGCGGTTGATTGTCGCCGCCGGGCTTCGGCGCGACGTTCGTGGGCTTCGGCAGCTCCGCGGCGTGGCCGCCCATCGGGTTGAGATCGTCCTTCTCGCGGACCTCGTCCTGCGTCATCCACGCCGGCGAGCCGCCGGCCCCGAGCGCCTTGGAGAAGTACTCGGCGCGGCCCTTGTTGTCGCCCCGCAGCAGCGCCTGCGGGAAGAACTTCGTGTAGTAGCCCGCGCGGATCTCTTCGGGTGTCAGCAGATTGACGTCGGCCGACTGCTCGATGTCGACGTGCCACGGCCCGAGCGTGTGCACCACGTGCGCCAGGAACATCTGCTCGGCGCTCGCATAGGTCGCGGCCTTGTCGGCCTGCCCCACCATGATCGGCATCACGCCGAAGAAGCGGCAGACGTCTTCGACCTGGTGCTTCCGCGTCTCGAGGTGCTGCGCGTCGACGCCGGTCATCGTCGTCGACGTGAACGTCGCCTTGCGGTCGAGCAGCATGAGGCCGCCGCCGTCCTCGGTCTGCTGCTTCATGATCTGCTCGCGCAGTGGCGCGTACTGCTCCTTCGTCAGCACGCCCTCGACTGCATAGAGGCCGGTCGGCCGCACACCGTCCTTGTGCATTTTGGCCTGGCTCGATTCGGTCGCCATCGCCAAGCCGATCGCCTCGCGCGCGAGCCTCACGCCCTCGAGGCCCATCCACCCGTTCCAGGAGGGGCCACGCTGATGCCAGATCTCCGACGCCGGGATCTCGAGCTGCTCGCCCCTATCGAACAGGCGCACCTTGTAGCGCAGCGACCAGTCGGCGAGCTGCTCGACCATTACCCAGCCCGGCTGCAGCGGCAGCAATTCGACGACCTGGCCGCGCACGCGGTTCTTGAACGCGAACGCATTCCCCGCCAGCACGCGATGCAACATCATCTGCCGGCGGAACTCGACCGAGGTCTGCCACGGATTCGGCCGGCGGTAGAGCACCTCGTAGAGCGGATGATCGGTCGCCGGCTGCCGCTTGGCGCCGTCCGCCTTCATCAGCTTCCACGGCACCTGCGCCACGCCATCCCCGAGCACGCGATTGCAGGCCCAAACCGACGACACTTCGACCGCGGTGCGCCAGCTCACCGCCTCGCCGGATTTCGTCGACCGGGCGCCGTAGATCTCGCGCCAGATCTGCTCCCACGAAGCGGACTTCGCGCCGGACGAGCCGCGCAGAACGCGCCAGGCGTCTCCGATTCGCGAAGCCAGGGACATCCGTTTCCTTTCGACGCGGCGAAGGGCCTTCGCGCGAGCTATTGCGGCGGGGCCGCAGCGGGCGCGGCCGCCGCGGTCGGCGTCTCCCAGAACGACTTGGCCGGGGCCGGCTCGCCGAGCAGGACGGCGAGGCCGGCGATCGCGGCGACCGGGCCGTCGATCTTGTTCTCGTCGCGCTCCTTGCGCGGGTAGACGTTGTCCTTCCGGTCGCGCACCGCGACGACGTTCGACATCATCCAGCGCATGACCGGGCTGCCGTCGTGGACGATCCCGCCCTTGGCGATCAGCGCGTCGAACTCCTTCATCGGCTCCGAGAAGTTCAGCACGGTCGGCCGCACCTCGAGGCAGGGCAGGTTCGCGTCCATGAACAGGCGGATGAGGTGCATCGCCTGGTGCGGATCGAAGGCGATCGTGCGGATCACGTGCCGCTTCGCGTCGCCGTCGAGCACGCTCTCCTTGATCGCCTCGTAGTCGACAACCTCGCCCTCGGTGACGTTGAGCCAGCCCGCCTCCTCCCAGCCGCGGTAGGAGGCGTTGGCGCCGTCGAGGACGGCCGCTCGCGGCAGCCAGAAATCGCTCAGCAGCGCGATCCGGCCGCGGTCGGTCTCGTCGTCGGGCAGGCGGAAGAGGCGGATCTTCGCGTTGATGTCGCGCTTGCTCGCGAGATCGAGCGAAAGCACGCATTCGAGGTCGCCGAAATCGCGCGCGCGCAGCTCCGGATCGGCGCAGCGGTCCCAGGCGTCGATGTCGAAGAAGGCCGACGCCGCGTTGATCCAGACGTTCAGGCGCTTCATGCGGAAGTCGGCGCGCGACTTCGGATTGTTGCGCGCCTTGAACGCCAGCGCCTTCATGTCGTGCGGCAGCACCGAGACGCCGTAATTCGGGTTCGCCTTCCGCCACGTCGTCTCGGCGTAGATGTCGTCGCCCTCGTCGATCGTATAGATGACGCCGAAGGTGCGCTCGTCCTTGACGACGCCCTTCAGGATCTTCTCGACGTATTGCCGCTGCTCGTAGCAGACGCCGGACTGGTCGGCGCCGGCCGTCGTGATGTTCCACATCAGCGGCTCGGCGCGGCTGCCCATCGCCGTCTCGAGCACCGCGTAGAGATCGCGGCCCTTCCAGGCGTGCAGCTCGTCGTTCAGCGAGAAGTGGAGGTTGGCGCCGTCCTGCGTCGAGCCCTTGCTGTCGATCGCCTTGAAGGTCGAGTCGGTCTCGAGGCAGAGGACCGAGTGCGCGCGCACGAGGACTCCGAACTCGGTGCGGAACGCCTCGGATTTCCGCGCCATCGACTGCGCGATGCCGAAGACGATGCCGGCCTGGTCCTTCTTCGTCGCCGCCGCGACGATCTCGGCGCCCTGCTCGCCGTCGGCGGTCAGCATGTAGAGCGCCACCGGCGCCGACAGCGTCGTCTTCGCGTTCTTGCGCGGCACCTCGATGTAGACGCTGCGGAAGCGGCGATGGCCGGTCCCGCGCTCGCGCCAGCCGAACGGCACCGACAGCACGAAGCACTGCCAGTCCTCGAGGCGGATCAGCGTCCGCGTCTTCGCCCAGGCGCCTTTGATGTGCGGGAAGAGCTCGACGAAGCCGCACACGCGGTTCGCGGCGGCCGCGTCGAAGGCGTAGGGGAAGTCCGGGTCGTCCTTCTCGGCGCGCTCGAGGTCCCCGAGGTGGCGCCGGCACGCGAGATGCGTGAGCTTCGCCGCCGGAACGAGGCCGGCCAGGACCGCCTCGGCGTAGTGCCGCGCGCGGTCCGCGTAGGTGAGCGGCATGGCGTCAGGCGCGGCGGAACGCGCCGAACGGGTTCTGCGCGGGGCCATCCGTGCCGGTGCCGCGCGCCGGCGCATCGAACAGGTCGAGCTGGATGCCGGCGAGGCGGAGCTGCGCCACCGGGTTCAAGCCGAGGTCGGCCGCGAGCTTCAGCATCGTCTCGTGCGCGCGGTTCGCGACGACCCACCATTGCGAGAGCATGTCCACGCCCTTCGTCGACTGGACGACGGGCTTGCCCTTCATCTTGCCGAGCGCGTCCACGTATTGGCCGAAGGCCACACAGTAGCGGCCGAGCTCGGTCTCGAAGAGGCGGATGTACTGCTTGCGGACCCTCAGCTCCGGCAGCAGCTGCGCCCAGAGCCGGCGCGCGTTCTTGTCCTTCACCCAGTCGGGCGCCGCGTCGCGCTCGTCCGATTTCGGCGGCTCGCCGCCTTCGGTGCCGCCGACGAGACGCAGCTTGCCCGCCTCGAGGTCCTGGACCTTCGGACTCGCGGGTTTCCGTCCACGCATCTTCGTGACCTCTTCGGGCGGCGATACCCCCTCCCCCCAAATTCAACCGCACCAAAATTCGACTGCAACGCCGGTCCCGGGCGAGGGGGCCCAGAGATTTGAGGCCCCCTACCCCTCGTCGTCGGCGTCGGCGGTGCCAGGGTTGGCCCGCTCCTCGCGCTGGATCTCGCTGTTGTGGCAGCGCTCGCACACGCTCTCGAGCGCGCCGAGCGCGAACTTCTCCCAATCGCCCCGATGCGGCTCGACGTGGTTCGCGACCGTCGCCGGCACGGCCTCGCCGCGCGCGAGATGGCGCGCGCACAACGGCGAACTCGCGAGCTGCTCGGCGCGCCGCGCCTGCCAGAGCGCTGTCTTGTACCAAGCGCGCCACGGCTGCGCGCGGCGACGGCGCACATCGTGCGCGCGCTTGCGCTCGGCGTCGGTCCGCGCAGTTGGATGACGGAACACGGGCGGCGGCGACGGCATGCGCGGAATGGCCCGGGAGGGTTCGGGCCGGGCCACCGCTCGCGCGTCACATGCCCAGCCTCCTGTCGCCAGAAACGCGAAGCGCCCGGCGAGGGGGTTTCCCTCCGGGCGCTTTACGACGGATTGCGCAACGCTACGCTTCCATTTGCAAACGGTCAAGAGCGTTTTCGAGACCGCGAATCGTCCAACGCTCACACAGCGTCATCCGCGAGCGGCCGGCGCCCTTCGTAAAAGGCGACCAAGGTCGACAGGGCGACCTGCAGCATGCCCGATGCATAGCGTGCGTCGATCGCACGCCCATTCCAGCGCATGCGCGCCACGAACTCGGCGATGTCGAAACCCTGCCCGACAACCCATTCGAGCACGAGCCCGCCGAGCAGCCCGACATGCCGCAGCGCCGCCGCCACTTCATCTTGCGCATCGATGCGCCCGTTGATCGGCTCGCGCGCGCGCCGTCCGCTGGCGACGCCGACGAGCTCTTGCACCATCGCCGGCTTGGCGAGCAGGCCCGCCAGCTCGAACGCCTCGGCGAACCGCAACCCCGCCTCGAGCTGCTCGCGCGTGATCGCGCCTCTGCCGTTCGGGCGATACATGCGCTCGATCGGCGATTTATCGAGCGGGCGCGAAAGCCGCTCGCCGGTCGCCTTGTCGACGATCACACGCTCGTTGCCCTCGATCGAAACCCGGAACCCCTTCGATCCCGACGCCGGAACCGCTGCAACCGCTTTCATCGCGCCCTCCCGCCCGCCGCGCGAGGGTCGCGAGGGTCGGCGAGGGTCGAAATCCGCACCCTCGCAGCCTTTTTTCCCTTTTCTTTCTTCATCTTCACCTCGCCTTAGCGAGGGTTGCGAGGGTTAAAGCCCTATATCACGCGTGAGTCCCTTGGTTATCGTCGGACGCAATCCGCCGCCTCCATGTCTCGCGCGCGTATATAAGGAGAAACCCTCGCAACCCTCGCAGCCTGCCGCCAAGCCGTTGACAACCCGCCGCTTTCCGCCCGCGAGGATCGAACCGCCGACCCTCGCGAACCCTCGCACCCTCGCGCCCGCTACCGCTCCATCGGAAAGCCTCCTTGTCCTGATTTCCCAGGGTCTTCCGGCACGTCGTGCAGGCGCACGTTCAAGTACTCGCGGATGCGCCCGCGCTCCTTGGCGAAGCCCTTCGTCGCCATCGTCTCGCTGAAGCGGCGCTCGCTGAACGGGCGCACCGAGTTGGCGTGGCACCAGGCCGAGTAGGCCTCGTACATCGCGCGCGCGGTCACGCGCTCGTCGGGCGAGGGTGTCACGCACGCCCCGGCGAACTCGCCGACCGGGTCCATCTCGGCCCGGTAATCCGCCGTCGCCGACGAGATCTCGTCGGGCGTCACGAGCCCATGCGCGAGATAGTCGAGCAGCCCGTCGAGCAGCCAGTTGAGGATGCCGGCGCGCTCCGCCTCGAACGCGCGCAGCACGCGCTCCATTGGCTTCCTCTCCTTCTCCGGGATCGTCACCGGCCAGGGCACGAGCTTCATGCGCCGCCAGATGCCCTCGTCGACGCCGCCGATCGCCGGCTTGTCGTTGCCGGAGCCGATCGCCTTGAACGTCGGCCGGAACTCGAAGAAGCGGTGATGCAGGTGGCGCACGAGCATCGGCTCGCCGCCGGTCAGCATCTTGATCGTCGACTCGCTGAACGACTGGCCGCGCGGCAACTCGGCCGCGCGCACGAGCCGCGCGCCCGGCAGGCGCGCGAACTCGGGCGTCGCCTGGTCGCCTCGCCGCTGCATATCGCCGGCGAGCGCTTCGGCCGGCAGCACGGCCGCATACGGGCCTTGCAGCCGCGCGAGCGCCTCCATGAACGTCGATTTGCCGTTGGCGCCGCTGCCATAGTTGAACACGAAGATCTGCAGGCCCATGAGGCCGGTGAGGGCGTAGCCGTGGAACTGCTGCAGGAAGCGCCGCACGTTCTCGTGCGGCTGGAACCGCGTCATGAACGCGGTCCACTCCGGCGCCTCGGCCCTTGGATCGTAGAAGGCCGGCAGCAGCTTCGTGATCCGGTCTTCGCGCTTGTGCAGGTCGAGCTGCACGCGCCATTTCGCGACGAAGCGCTCGGCCTTGGGATCGGGGCATTCGGGATCCGGCACGCGCTCCTTGACGACGCGCAGCGTGCCGTTCTTGAGATTGATCGCGAGCGGATCGGCGTCGACGGCCTCGGGCGGCGCGGTGATGTAGGGCTCCGCCTGTTCGACCATCGCCGCGAGCCGTCCGCCGTTGCCGGAGGCGATCGAGAACTTGCGCCGCTGCTGCTTGCGCGAGCCGAGCGCGCGGCGCGCCGTGTCGGCCGTCGCGAGGATGAACCGGACCTCCTGCTGGCGCGCGCGCAGCTTCGCGTCGGCGTCTTCGCTTTCGATCAGCGGCGCCGCCTTCGGCAGCGTGCCGGCGGCGAGCGCGCGGTCCTCGGCTGTCAGCTGCTCGGCGGCTTCGATGGCCTCGAGCTCGGCCTTCGTGTGCACGAGGTGCGGCGCCTCGAGCGCGATGCGCTCGCTTGTGATGTGCGCCATGCGCTGCGCGGCCTCGTCGCCGCCCTCGGCTTCCCAGTGCGTGCCCGCCCAGGCGTGCCGGCCCACCTCGCGCACGTTCATCAGGTTCGCGCCGAAGTGGCCGATCAGCCGGCGAGCGTTGCCGAGATCGTTGAGCGGCTCGACCCCGAGTTGCTCCAGGACGGCGGCATCGATGCCGCCGTCTGGCGGTTCCAACGAACCGCCACGTTCCCCCGCGCCCCCGCCCTGTTGCCCGGCATTGGACGTTCGACCCTCGCTGCCTTGCGAGCTTCGCGGCTGACTTTCACCAGCCAAGCGAGGGGGTCCGGGGGAGGCGGACGAGCCCGTCCGCCGTTGTCGGCCGTCGGCCGCCGGCAGCGCGCGGGGCTTCTCCTTGCCGGCCTTCAGGCCCGACGCGATCGTCGCGCGCACGGCCTTGGCGCCATCGTCCTTCCAGAGGCCGCAATCCTTGGCGGCCTCCTCGAGCGCGCCGGCGACGGCCGCTTCGGCAAGCGCGCCGGCGCCGACGAGCGTGCCGAGCTTCAGCGCGGCCTCGAACAGCGCCTGGTTGCGCTGCCCCGCCGGCGCGCGCGAGACGCCGCGCACCTCATCATCGAAAGCGCGCAGCGCATAGCGCCGTTGCCTCTCATCGAGGTCCGCGCGCTTCGAAGATTGTGCACGCGGAGCCGCGGAGGACGCGGAGGATGTTCCCCGCTCCGCGCCCTCCGCGCCTCCGCGCGCCTTATCCCGCTCCTCCTTCAGCGCGATCTCCATCACGCGCGCGGGCGCCGGCGCGACGCCGTCCTTGGGCTCCTGGAGCCAGGTCCACGCCTTGCCGTCGCTGCGCACCGAGGGCGGCACGATCGCGTAGCCGTCCGAGCCGAGCGCGTCGACGCCGGCGTCCTTCGACCGCGTACCATCCGGCAGCAGCGGCGGCCGGCCCTCGGCGTCGCGCGGCTGCTGCAGGATCGCGAGCTCGGGGCAGACGCGGATGCCGCGGCCGACCGGGCGCGCCGGATCCCACGCGAAGTAGACGTGGATGCCGCCCGAGGCCGTCTCGGCGATCGCCGTGTGCGGCAGGCCGCCGACATGGTCGCCGAAGCGCTTCAAATAGGCGAGGCCGTCGATCAGCGCCGGCGCGCCGAGGTCGAGGTCGATGACGAACGCGCCGATCGCCGGCCCGGTCGGGCATGCGATCAGCGCGTCGGGCATGTGCTCCCACCAGCGCCGGATCTGCGCCGCATCGGTCGTCGCGACCTTGAAGCCCTTCTTGACGAGCGGCTGCTTCGTCGACGGATGGCACGGGAACACCGCCCAGCCCTTCGCCGCGTAGGCGAGCGCGGCCTCGAGCATGCCGCTCGCCCCGGTGCTCATGCGCGCGCTGCAAAGGCCGCGAGCTGCTCGTCGGGGATCTCGAACCAGCCCTGCTGCCCGCGCCACGGCACCGGCCGCATAAGCGGCTTGGCATCAGCGAGCTGCCAGGCGTACCGGCCGTCGGACCAGTTGCCGAGCGCGAGCTCGTCGTCGGCGACGTCGCGGCGGCGCGCCTCGGTCTTCCAGCACGCGACGAGACGCCCGCTGCCGACGATGGCGCCGCGCGGCAGGATCTTCTCCCAGCCGGCGCCCCAGGCTTCGGTGCAGATCGCCGCGCACGCCGGGTCGAGATCGCCGCCCTTGATGAGGCGCTGCGCCGCGTGGATCGCGATCGTGGCGCCGAGCACCGGCTTGCCGGAGAACCGCGCTGGCACCGGCCAATCGCGCGTCTCGTGCAGCTTGAGGCGCGACGCCCACAGCGAGGCCCAAGGCTGCCAGAGCGAGATGCAAAGCATTTCAAGCCTTCCCTGCTTCTTGCGCGATAGCGCCGCTCATTTCGAGCTCGGCCGCCATACAGAGAGCCTCGCTTGTCGGAGTATCGATCTTGATCGTCTCCGCCATGCGGAGCTGCGAAAGATAAAGCCCGGCAAGTACACAATGCGCGCCGAAGCGAGATGCAAACTCGGCCGCGACCTTGTCGAACGCGGCAGCGGCCTCGAGCATTTCCGATTGATCGAATTGAAACACGGGCCCGGTCGGACCGGCACATATGAAGCGCTTTGTCATTCGCCCCTCTTCTTCATCACTGGCGCAGCATTCATCTCGCTAAGAAGCGCGCGCACCGCCTCCGGCATCGCGTCGAGCTCGTGCTGCACGGCGATGCACGCGGCCGCGAGCGCCGCCACCGGCGAGCTCACCTTCATCGCCACCTTGCGCTCGAGGTGCGGGCCGGCGATGTCGGCCGCCGGGATCGTGAAGCGGAACTCCGCTTCGCCGCCGTCGCGCCCCAGCGATTTCGCAACCTCGTCCGGCGAGGCGCCGCGCTGCAGCAGGTGCGAGACGATCGGCGCGATGTCGTCGAGCGTGCGCTCGAGCAGCGAGAACTTGCCGGCATTGCCGCCCGGCCGCGCGAACACCTCGGCTACCCGCAGCGTGCGCCGATCGATGCCGACCGTGATGTAAAGCTTCATCTCGAAGCCGCCGGGCTCCGCATAGAGCGCGGTGACGACGAAGCCCCAGCGGCGAGACTCGAGGCGGACCCGGTCGCTCACGCTCGCACCGTCGGCGAGTCGAAGCGAGGCTGCGGCGCATCGAGCGCGGCAAAGAGATCACGTGGGCTGGTGACGATGCCGTCGCAAAGCAGGTACATGAGCTCGGGCTCGAAGCGCTCGGCGCTCAGCAGCACGAGCACGCGTTTCCCCTGCCCCGCGGCATAACCCGCCTCGAGGTGGGCGCTGCGGCCACACGGCAGCAGCAGAACGCAGGTGTCGCACCAATCGAGCGCCGCCTTGTCGAGAGCGAACCCGGCCGCAGCCACCCGACTGGCCGTAACTCGCGCGAGGTAGCGCTCGGGCGTCCACCGCTGCCAGTCGAGATCGAGAGCGCGCCACGAGAATCCGGTGTTGCCCGGCGCCGGATTGCGGAAGTCGTAGACTTCGTGGCCGAACGCGCGCAGCTCCTCGACGAGCGCCGGTTGATTCTCGTTGCGCCATGACGACGCGAGATAGATTTTGCGCTTCATTCCTCGACTCCCCTCAGCACATATCGGAGCCCGCGCGGGGCGATCACCTTGTCGTGCGCGAGCGCCGCGAGCGCGTTACGGATGTTGTTCGCCGGCCACGACGTCTTCGCCTGCAGCGTGGCCACGTCGAGGCCGGCCGTAGGCCCGCGCTCGATCGCGTCGAGCACGTCGCCCTCGATGCGATCGTTGCGAATGAGAGATGCGCCGCCGGTCGTCTTGCCCGGCGGCGGCCCTGCCGCCGGCCCCGGAGGCTCGCCGGC
>JACXTT010012876.1_pt1 | contig 11070 bp, 11 predicted proteins | sample 9270951 | NCBI WGS metagenome assembly JACXTT01 (sample SAMN15532306, study PRJNA645909) | rock metagenome | isolation source: weathered quartz diorite | place: Puerto Rico | collected 2017-06-21 | reverse complement strand
CACTTGGGCATCACCATCAGCGATTTCATCTCCAGCGTGCTGAACCTGGACCGCCCCGCCGGAGCGCGCATCGGCCATACCGGCGCCTCCGGCGACTAATCTTTGTAGGGGCACAGCAGTGGTTCGATGTAGTTGAGTGAGCCTCGCGCGCATCGAACGACGAGGGCCGAGTTGTCCCGCAACCCATGACCTCCAAGCCAAAAGAGAGCGATTCCTCCAAAGACAAAAAGCGCAAGAGCGCCTGGAAGAATCTCCCCGACGTTTGGGCGCTCATCAAGCCACGCCGCGGGCTGCTCGCTCTAGGCTTTGGGCTGATGGCCATCAACCGCGTTTCGGGGTTGGTGCTGCCCGCCTCTACGAAATATCTGGTCGACAACGTCATCACCAAGCGGCAAATCAACCTGCTGACTCCGATCGTCCTGGGAGTGCTCGGCGCCACGGTCATTCAGGGGCTGACTTCGTTCACGCTGACGCAACTGCTTTCGAAATCCGCGCAAAAAATGATTACCGAACTGCGCCGCAAAGTGCAGGCGCATATCGGACGGCTGCCGATTGCATTTTACGACGCCAACAAAACCGGCGTGCTCGTCTCGCGCATCATGAGCGATGTCGAGGGCGTGCGCAATTTGATTGGCACGGGACTCGTCGAATTCGTCGGCGGCCTGATGACCGCGGCCATCGCGCTGGTCTATCTGATCCATACCAGTGTCGTGATGACCGGAGTTGCCTTCGGCATCCTGATCGTCTTCGGCCTGGGGATTAACAAGGCGTTCGCCACGATTCGACCGATTTTCCGCGCCCGGCCGAAAATTACCGGCGAAGTCACTGGCCGTCTGACCGAATCGCTGAGCGGCGTGCGCGTTGTGAAGGGCTATCACGCAGAAGACCGCGAGGAGCGAGTCTTCTCCAGCGGTGTGCAGCGCCTGCTGGACAACGTGCTTAAGACCCTGACTGCAACCTCTCTCATGAGTCTCTCCGCCGCGGGTCTGATGGGCGTGGTGAGCGCCATCATCATGGAGATTGGCGCCCACAAAATCATTTCAGGCTCAATGACACTCGGCACATTCTTCGCGTTCAACATTTTCCTGGGCTTCCTCGTCGCCCCGGTTTTTCAGATCGTCGCCATTGGCACGCAAATCACGGAGGCCATCACCGGTCTCGAGCGCACACGCGAGATTCTCAACGAAAAAATGGAAGACGATTCGCCGGACCGCACCGCGTCGCTCGAGCGCGTCAACGGGCTAGTGGAATTTCAAGACGTGAGCTTCGCCTACGAATCGCGCAAAGAAGTGCTGCACGAAATCAGCTTCCAGTCCGAGCCGGGAACCGTGACCGCGCTCGTCGGCCCTTCCGGTGCAGGCAAGTCCACAATCATTGGCTTGATTGCAGCGTTCTACGTGCCGTCCAGCGGAACGGTGTTTGTCGATGGCGTGAACCTAGCGACCGTAAAACTGAATTCCTATCGCACGCAGCTCGGCGTTGTGTTGCAAGAGACTTTTCTGTTCGATGGAACGATTCGCGAAAATGTGGCCTTCGGCCGGCCCAACGCCACCGACGAAGAAATCCTCGCCGCTTGCCGCATCGCCCGCGTCGACGAATTTGCGGAATCGTTCGAGCAAAAATACGACACCGTGGTCGGTGAACGCGGCGTGAAGCTTTCCGGCGGGCAAAAACAGCGCGTGTCCATCGCTCGCGCGATTCTCGCCGATCCACGCATCCTCATTCTCGATGAAGCCACTTCGAGTCTCGACTCCGAATCCGAAGCGCTGATTCAGGAAGGCTTGCGCTATCTGATGCGCGGCCGCACCACTTTCGTCATTGCGCACCGGCTCTCGACGATTCGCCGCGCAGACCAAATCCTCGTCGTCGAAGCAGGCCGCATCATCGAGCGCGGCACGCACGAATCGCTCTATGCGCTCGGCGGCCGCTACTACGACCTGTACACCAAGCAGCACGCCGTCGAGACCAATCTCTTCCTCGCTCCCGGCGAAACCACCGTTCTGGATGAAGCTGCGTCCGACTCGCCATCCGGCGGTAACGGCCGCAGCGGCACCGGCCTCCCCGACGCCATCCGCATCCTTCGCGGCCAATCCAGCTAGCCGCGATTTCTCACGCCTTGCTTCTTTCAGAAACGCCGGCACGCTATCGGCAAACCGCATCGAGCTGCGCAGCGAAATCTGTGCGTCGCGGCAACGGCAACCCCCGCCCATTCATCGCGCCTTCGAGCGTGTTTGGATCCGCCGCAACGCTGAGGTCCGTCGCATTTCGATAGAACTCATCTTGCTCTGCTTCGGAAAGAGTCACAAATTGAAATCCTCTGGCGCGATACAGTTGCAGCAAACGCGGCAACATCTCCGCGTCAAACGCGCCTACATGCATGAGCAGCACATAGGGAATATCCCGCTGATACAGCGCGCGCGACATATTCCGCGAATACTCGATGCTTTCATCCGCAGCGGTAAGATAGCTTGTTTTCAGTCCCGCGATGGCTGCCGCATCGCCCTTCGCTTTGCACCGCGCGTACGGCTCGCTCCACAAATAGTCCCCGAAGCTCATGGTCACGCCCGCGATCTTGTACCCATGTTCTCGAAGGAAATCGCGAAAACCCGTTCTCTTTGCCGGCGTGTTTCCTTCGGCCAAAAACGGATAGCGGAACCAGTGCCAATCTTCATCCTTCATCATCTTCTTCAATAACGGTTCATTGCGAGCCACATCTTGCTCGAATTCTTCCAGCGCGTGTTGATTCAGATTCATGTGCGACCAGCTATGATTGCCGAGCGGATTTCCCGCGGCATGCCACTTCTCCAACACGGCTGCTTCCTCGGGCTGCTGCTCCAGGCGTCCCGCATTCACGAATCCATACGTCGGCGGCAAATGAGCCTCCTGCAGCGCAGCGATGATCTTTGTGATGACTTCCAGCCTTGTCTCTCCCGGCGGTAAAGCATTGTGCGCAGGCAAATCGTCAAAGGTAATTGCCATCTTCGGCGCCGGTTCGGCCGAAGCCGCAAATAGCGAAACCGGTATCCCCTCAGCCATCGCCGCGTAGCCCGCCGGGGACGGATGCAAATGATCGCCCGAATCAAACGCAGCCAACAGCCGCTCGGGATGTTCCTGGTCGCGCGTGATCTTGTCGAAGTCGATCACCGCATCGAAATGCCCGGGCACCCGAATCCATTCATTGATGGCTTGCCGGTCCGCTTCATTGGCGGGAGCCGGATGATAGTAGCCCGATCCCGCAAACGGCAGAATCGTCGCGCCGATAACCTTGATTTCGTGGCTGTGCGCGCGCGCGATGATTTGTTCATACGCCGCAATCATCCTCCGCACCAGCGAGTCGTGTTCAGCGCTAGGAACCTCGCCTTCGCGTGACACCATGCCGATGTCGTTGATTCCTTCCAGAACGATTAGCCAGCGCACACCCGGCTGCGCAATTACATCATGGTCGAAGCGCGACAATGCATTCGGCCCCAAACCATCTGTGAGCAGATGGTTCCCGCCAATTCCGTGATTCAAAACGGCTATGTTCCGTGTGCTTGCTGAAGCTTGCAGCCGCTTCGCCAAAATGTCCGTCCACCGGTCATTCCCGTTCGTCGTCGAGCCGCGTCCATCGGTGACCGAATCGCCGAGAACTACCACCGCACCGGCTTCCCGCGGAGCCGCCACGTCAATCCCCGCGATGAAGTACCAGTGCTCAATGGTCTTGGCGCCTGCAAGTTCCGCTGCGGAGATCAGGTCTCCATGCGCCAGGTACGACGTCGCTCGCGAACCCGGATGCCCCGTCTGCTCGCTCGGCGGCGCATCGATGTGTAGCGTGATGGCCACATCGTCGAACGCTTTCACCGGAAAGGCGACCAGGTCAGAAACGTAGTCGGCATGCGCGGGAATCGTAACGTCTGGCAACCCAGAAAATGTGAGCCCTTTGTCGCTTCCGGACACAATCTTGCTCGAATTCGCCGCGACTGCTTGCGCAATGTGCACTGCCGTGAAATGCAGTGGTGTGGTTCCGAAGCGATTCGAGAGCCGCAGCCGGATTTCGTTCCCGCCAAGCGACAAATGCACAATTTGCCGCAGCGTCGCATCGTGCAGATCTTCTGGACTCAGCGCGTTGTTCGGCTCCACGAGTTGCTGAGACGCCGCCCACGCGCCAACCCACCGTGTTTGCGCTGCCGCACTACCCGCGCTGAACAAGCCGCACATGGCCAAGAGAAGAACGGCAACCAACAGCATCAAGCACACGCACCGAAAACGCACCATGAACAACGTTGCCTCCTACTGTGCGAAGCACTCAGCCAAACCTGTCATTCCGAGCGAAGCGAGGTACTCTTCGGCATCGCGCGTTTTTTGCGCGATGAATCCCTCTTCCTACAGAGTCAAGGAGAAGAGAGATTCCTCGTCGCTGCGCTCCTCGGAATGACGGACATGGTCAGGCATTTAGCGGCTCTGCTCCGGATTGATCGAATACAACCGTACGCGATAAATCTCTGGGCGATGCGGATCAAGCAAGAGTTGCCGTCCCTGATTGGTTTGATCGCCATTCAGCCGCCTCTCGGTGGTCCATTGTCCCGAAGCGCGAGAAACTTGTTCCACGCTTTCAATGCCGGCAATCCCCGCGTCCACGTCAGGGTCGCGGGCAAAACTTACGGTCAGTCCACTGCCCGCAATGTAGAACTCTCCCGGCGACGCTTGCAGGATCAACATCGCGCCGTCGTCCGCAATGATCTTCCTCGCTGGCCAGGACCGCGACAGCGTGGCCTCGAATAGGTATCCTCCCAGCGCCACCGTCTGCGTCGGCCGTGGACTGTTGACATGCAGCACCAAGCCGCGCGTCATTCGCGCGGCCTGCGCGCCTGGGAGGAGATCGCGCATACTGTCCAGCAACTCGTAAACCTGCATCATCGCCGGCTCAGCGTCCTCGCTTTTTTCCGGCAGCTTCAGACTTTCAATCCCAAATGGACAAAACCCGAAGGCGCGCGCTTGCCCGTAGGCGTAAAGCGCATTGTACGGAGCGCTCTCGAGCCGCGCTTCCGGCACGAAGATCGCATTGCCCGGCACTTCATAACGCTGCACCCAATACTCGAAATTGGGCCAGTAAATATCCGGCGAGTAGAAATCGATGCTCGGCGCCGCCGCGCGCCAGACCTCCAGATAATAAGGATGCGGCCCCCCGCTGGGATACTCGCCCGCCCGCTCCTGCGGCGCGGGAAGCTGCGCGTTGACGTACATCGGCAGCGCGTATTCACTCTTCCCGGCGCGCGCCACCGCCTCGATATAGCCCGCATAATTCCACGCCATGAACACTTCATCTGCGGCTTCTCCAAACACCTCGCTCCAGTTTTGGCCATGCTCGTTGAAGTGCGCCGCCAGTTCCGGCGCGAGCTGCAGCCGCTTTGCCGTGAGCGCGCGCATCAACGCCTCCGGCACGCGTCCGTGAAACAGCCGATTCGCCTCCGCCGAGCGGTCTCGCCCGAGCCCCAGGTAACCAACTTCGTTTTCCACCTGCACCATCAGCACGGCCTGTTGCTGCGAGTCCTTCTCGCGAACATGCCGCAGCAACGCGGCAAATGCGCGGCTGTCGCATCGGCGATTCTCCGCCGATAGCGTCGACAGAATCTCCAGCGGCCGCCCCTCCGCGGACTCCGCGCGCGGGAAGCGCTTCGCGTCTGCTTTCACCCACGCCGGCGCATAGTTCGAGAACGCGTTCTTCCAACTCCCAAACCACAGCAGCACCAGATGCACGTTGTGCTTTCGCGCTGTCTCGATCCAGTGGTCCAGGATGCTGAAATCGAAGCTGCCTTCTTTCGGCTCGATCTGCTCCCAAGCCACCGGCATCAGGATCGTATTGACGTGCATGGCCGCGAGCTTCGGCACAATCGCATCCGCCTGCGCCGCCGTCCCCGCCGAAGAATTGCCCAGTTCCCCGCCCAAAATCAGAAACGGCTGCCCGTTCACAATGAGCTGCCCTGTTCCCTTTTCCACCCTGACCTGCGGCAACTCCGCGCCCCGCCCCGCCACAACGAAAACGCAGAGTCCCGCAACAGTGCCAAGAAATACGAGTAGTTGGGCGCGCAGAACGGTCTTCACAATCTGCTCCAAAGAGGAACTATCTTAACGGAGAGTGTCAAACGATACGCACCTTCAGGTAGTGGGCGAATTTCAGTTTTCTGACGGCTTTCGTTTTTGCCTATTCGGCCAAAACAAAACAGCCAAAGTAAAGCCACCCAGCAAGCAAGTTCCGACAAAGGCGACACCATGAAAAAATGGGCTGGGGCGAAACGGCGCTAATTTTTCAGTATAATCCGACGGCAACATCGCCATGATTAGAACGCTGAAAGTATAAACGCGCCAGAGCAGAAACCACGACCCAAGAAGAGTTGTGCATACAGCAACCAAGCAGAAGTTGCGACGGATGCCGTCCAGATGTGTGCCGGTTGTGCTCACTGCAACGCCAATGTTAATCAGCAGGCCAAGCGCGACCATGAAGGCGGCCCAGTATGCAACGAGGTGATAGAGCGCATGGTAGAAAACCCATTCCTGAGCTTGAGCCATTTGGCTGGATTCTATATGAAGTGTTGACCTGCCGGCGTTACTTTTCAGCCTTCCGTTCATGCGCGCGTGTGTCCCATACCGATTCTGCCTGCCGCCCAGCGGGCGGGCGTGGGGCTTTCTGATTTTCCTCGGTGGCTGTTATCCCGACGCCATGTGCATCCTCCGAAGGCACACCAACTATACGCTCGAATTATTCTCACATTTAACGACCACAGGAAGTATCCTTATCGTAACCCATGTTTTGAGATAGAATTCGCTTGTGGCAGACCGCAGAGAAAAATCGCAAATGATCGGAGACTTTCTACGTGAAGTAGCGGTTCTGTGGGCTGCACTCTACCCGCTGGAAGCGTATTTCAACAAGAGTTTTGACTGGATCTACTGTTGCTTGATTTTTCTCATGGCAGTAGCGTTGATGTATCTTGGCATGATCCTGGAGGGGAGCGAAGAGGAGTTGTGAGCTTTTTGATTCCCAGACTCATTGCATTCGCATTCTGCTTGGTCGCATTCGGCGCCGGCATCTACTTCCAACGTCAGGAGCGCAAGCGGCGGGACAAACAGCGGAAGCAGTTGATGACCAGCATAACGAGCCTCCGTTCTGCAGCGCAGGCGCTCCGCCCAACATGGGAGAATCCTCACGGATTAGGACGAATACAGCAAGAACCGGAACAACAGGAACAATCTCGACGATTTACGACGCATTAAGGAATCAATGATACAAAGAGCGAGAGTGAGATGAACGTTCTTTACGTTGGCATGGCAAGAACAATCTGGCTGTTCGACTTGAGCCTGCTCAACCCAACCGGTATAAGTCTGAGGGGCGCTGTGGAAGAAATCGCAAAGCGCTACCAATTCGCCAAAGCGCCGAAAAACGAACTCGATTTAGACGATCAACGTAGCCTGTCTTTCAAGGCTGGAACCTTTATAGGAGCCCGAAGGGTCCCAATAATGGTTGGTCTGAATATCTACAATGATGGTTGGGCGGCAGACACACTATCCTCAACCGATGAGTCAACAGAGTTTTTGAACGACCTAGCGACATGGCTCAGCGAAGCGCACAAATTGAATGTACCCAAGCAGCGCACCGTCGCTTATCTGAGTCAAATCGACTTTCAAAGCGAAGAGCCTCTGTCCAGCCTGAATACTCGGTTGAAATCTTTCGTTGAAGTAGTTCAGGGGCATGTCGACTCCAAAAGCCAGTTAGATGTAGCTGCAATTCAATTCTGGACCGAAGATTTCGGTAAGCCGGGCACGCCTGCAGCTATCAGGATTGAACGCAAAATCTCGGCTCCGTTCTCAGCCAATCACTACTTCTCACAAGCTCCGATGTCGACGAAGGATCATATAGAACTACTAATCACATTCGAGGCCATGCTTACGGAGAAATGAAATGCTTGATGGACTTTGGATTGTGCAGTATCACGGTCCTCAGGGTGTTGGTGGGGGTGTGGTGGTATTCATGAAAGGACAGGTGCTCGGCGGGGACAGCGGATTCACCTATGTGGGTACCTACGAATTGAAAGGTGATCTGCTTAAAGCGAAAGTATCTGTGAAAAACTTCGACGCGAGTGTGCCAAACGTGCTTGGTATGCCGGGCAATTTTGAACTCCTAATCGAAGGGAAATTCAAGAACGACACTATCGATGGCACAGGAGCACTCGCTACACACCCGGATACCAAGATCGTCGTTCGCTTGTCGAAGCAACACAGGCTCTAAAAGGCGCCTGGTGCAACCCTCAGCCCGTGAACGGAGAGGGGTGACTGGGTGGCAAGCGCTTAGAGTCTTCATGAGGAGAAGATATGACATCTCCCGCTGCACTGTCCCCGCGGCCCCTCTGCAGTTTTAGCTACTTGACTGAGCACGTTCCTCATAATAAACTCCCCCCATTGGTTGGTCGCTAATCCGGACGTCGAACAATCCGCGAAGATAAACATGTTCCGACTATCTTTTCTCGTTGCTCCCCTTATGTTGTCCTTCTGGTTATCGAGTTATGGTCTTGTGCAGGAGCCAGTACCCCTAGCCGATAACAAAATGGGGCAGGAAGGCGACAGCGGAACTATCGCTGGAACCTTGGTTGACTCCCACGGGGCTGCCGTCCCCGGGGCCAAGATCACCATACTCGACGAAGTCACGGGCCGCAGCCGCGAAATAACCACTGATTCAAACGGTCAGTTTAGCGTATCAGTTCCCCCCGGACCGTACGAGGTCGTTGTGGCTCTGCCTGGCTTTCAGTCCGTTGTCAGAAGAGTTGAAGTTTCTTCCAGAGGGATCTCTCCAGTTAGTGTCTCTCTCTCACCGGGCGAACAAGTTCCCAATGTCGACATCAAGCCGAGTAGGTCAGCCCCGCCAAAGAAAGATCCGCCAGGTGAAAATGGGAGTTCCAGTTTGGGGGTGTCCAAGCCTACCGTTAAAGAGATTCCATCTGTTAGAAGCGCCGACCGCACTGAGAAGCACCCTGCTGATGCCTCGGCGGTCATTACCGTCACCGTGGGTACCGAGGTTGCGCTGCAGAACTGGCTGAACGAACGCGCGAAACAGGGCGCACACTTGCTCTCTCTCATCTCTTTCGGGCCAAGGAGAAGCTTCGCTGTTTTTGCAATCGCACCCTCAAAGACCGATGCAGAGTATCTGGTAGTGCCGGTGAACCAAAGGCCCGACGAGAGTGATCTTAAGCGGCGTATTGACTCGCAGATCAACTACCAGTTTGTCGGAATTCATCGCCTTACGAGTAACTCGTACTTGATGGTGTTCTCCCGTGCCACCAGATAACGCAACCAATGACGCCCAAGAACTACAAGCTGCTGGTGGACAAGACTTACAATTGCACGCACAGGAAGGTGGGGCAGGAGAACCGGCAAACAACGGAGTGCCGAAACCTACGTGGCAACGATTCCTCGAAAGCAGCGGCGGTACTGCTTTGATCACCGTTCTGCTTGGGGGCGCATTCGGGCAACTAATCTCAGGATCGATTCAAGAGAACGCTAAGAAAAGGGAGTTCCAACAGTCCTGGATGCAAGCCCAAGGCAATCAGGCGCTCCTCTACTACAAGGAGTACTTAACCGAAGAACAGGCCGTCGTGAAGAGCACTTACGAAGTGGCCGGGAAATGTATATCCGCGTCAGAGGACCTAATCATTCTAACAGGCAGCGAATTCGACCCAGATCGGTACACTGGGAAACCACAGTTGGTTATCATGAGGCAAAGAGAAGGCACTCGTGAAAGATTTAACACATGCGACGCTCAGTGGCGGGATGAGCGCGAAAAATTGGGATTATTGATGTCCTTCTATCATCGGAGCAAGCCGGAGATAGTCCGAGACTGGACGTCAGTCCAAGACGACCTAACCGACTTCATGTGGTGCGCTAGGAAATGGTATCTTTCACACGAAACTGCGGTCGATGACGCAACGACCCGGACTGCATGCAAAGATGGGAAGGACAAAGTCCGGTCTGACCTTCACACGCTGTCCAAGGATCTGGATGCTGTACGTTCGTATGCTTGGGAGGGTTGGGAGTCCCCGGAGAACCTCAAGGCCTTACTAGAAAAGTAGGACACCAGGGCCGATCAGCGACGGTTTGGCCTCCCGGTCAGCCCGAGCTAATCCCGGCCTTCTGCTTCCAACTTATAGAATCCACAGTATTTATTTACGCATTGACAAATCTTACTTTGTGGTATAATGATTTCGGCCGTTGGGGCAAGGACTCTTTTTGTACCTAAGTCACTCCATGAGCGGCCATGGTTTACCCCGAGCAGATTCGAGGGGATTGTTCTGCTTGCCTCAACTACTGTGGGGCTGCACCTTCCCTAATATTTCCGCCTTTGTTTTCAACCGCTTGCGCACTCTTTCATTTTCCGTACACGAAAGAATGCAGCCTAATTCCTTCACTATCAATCGCTTGCGCACTCTTTCACAAAACACGGGGGGTGGGGGTGTGCTATCAGGGTCTGAAGTGAAAGTAATACTTGAAGTGCCACTTCAATGGACTGAAGCGGAAAGACTTACAAGCGAAAACTTGCAACTTGCGACTTCCCTACGCAGTCGGGCGGCGGGCGATGAGCTTCTTGACCACCGCTGGTGGTGGAATCAGAGTCGCCATTTTGCGGATCATGGCCAGGACCAGGCGCTTGTCGCCATCGGAAAGCGTGGTGGTGTACTTCTTGATTTCGGCAAGGAAGCGAATTTCGTCTTGCGAGAGTTCGCCCAGAGCTTTTTGCGTTTCGCGGTCGCGCGGCGTTTCGGTGTTGGGGAAAAAGTCGGCGAGCGAAATGTCCATGGCTTCGGCGATCTTGGCGAGCGTTTCGAGCGACGGAACCGTGTGGCCGTTTTCGACCCGCGAAAGATAGCAACGCAGCAGGCCGGTGCGGCGTTCAATGTCGCCCTGCGACAATCCGCGCTGGCTGCGGTAAGACTTGATGACTTCTCCGATGTTCACCCGTGGCTTTTCTTTTGGCATGGTCGCTCCTGTAGAGGGGGTATCTTAGTCACTAACAGTAGGAGTGGCAAGAGGGAATGTTCGCGGATTGGT